>ENA-ORLF01000001-ORLF01000001.1-human-gut-metagenome-genome-assembly--contig:-NODE-1-length-336511-cov-7.65158_pt1 | contig 336511 bp, 259 predicted proteins | sample MGYA00243066_ERZ508822 | MGnify/ENA primary metagenome ERZ508822 (study PRJEB26277, sample SAMN04329791) | human gut metagenome | biome: human-associated habitat | host: Homo sapiens | place: USA... | reverse complement strand
AACTGGAACTGGAACTGGAACTGGAGCTGGAGCTGGAGCTGGAGCTGGAGCTGGAACTGGAACTGGAACTGGAACTGGAACTGGAGCTGGAACTGGAACTGGAGCTGGAACTGGAACTGGAACTGGAACTGCTTGATTTGGGATCAAACTCAAAATCAAACCCTCCTCCTTCCGAAGAACTGCTTGAAGTACCCTCATCCTCTTCATCCCGATAGAGATTGACCAGGGCGATGACTTCCTCTCCTTCCCTGTCCGGAGGAGTTACATTGGGGTCGAGGTAGGAATTGATGTCGGGCACATCCGCCTTGTCAGAGAGAATGGCAAGGCAGAACTCTTGTGCGGAGCCCAGGGCGGCATGGTGCTCATGGACGATTTGGCACCAGTAATATCCCTGTTCCAGTACGACGCTCTCCGGCTTCACGGGAGTGTCTTTTGCTTCTTTGGTGAGTTCTACATTCTTGAAGGGAATGGACAGGGAGATGGAGGAATCGGCGGCCAGGGAAAGGAAATAGGTTCCTTCTTTCATGATCTTGAGGTACCCGGTCCATTCATGGCGAGTGTCATCGGAAGCGGAGCGTGGAGTGATGAGAATGGGAGCGGTGATGCCGTTGACGTAGAAGTCGCCTTGTGGGAGGCCATTGGCGAACATGGGAACAAAGGGATAGCGAGAAGCCAGGGTGTTGTCGGTATTGTTCATTGTCTTGTAACTTAGGTTTTTGAATGATTTGAAAAATGTAAAAATCAGGATCAGAGTTAGTTGTTTTATTCAACGGCGCAAGAGGTAAAAGGGAGAGGGTGTTATAAGCAATTTACCTTGAATGGTTATAGTAATGATTTGTGCCACAAGGGTTTCCACGCCTTATACGTTTACGTGCGAATGTCCAGGTTTTTGGGAGAAGTAGGGACACTAGGAAAACAGCTTTTTCTTATCAGCAGATTTTTGAACAAGGCGGGAACTGTATGAACTGGAGCAATTGTAAAATATCCCTTTTAATTGGTGTTGAACTGGCAATTTTCAACGTGCTTTAAGAGGAACCTTTCACGAGAGTGGAACAAGGAGCTGATGTCATCCAACAAATAGCTCATGCTTTGCTGCGTGTGTTTTTTGCCATTCACGGATTTTCTTCTTGTTTTGAGAACCTGAAAGGGGGAGAAAATGGAGTGTATAGAATCCCCTCACTGCATGAACTCTCATTCTTTTATCGCTTCTTGCCTATTAGGTATTTGCAGCATCGCCTCCTCCCTTGCCGCCACAACGGTGCGCTATCCGTCTTCCGTTCCTTCCCATTTGGTGACGGGACAGCCGTTCCAGCTCGTGTTTGACAAGGCCGTGGTGGCGCCTTCCGAGGTTGGCAAGTCCTTGAAACCGGGCTTGCTGAGTGTTTCTCCAGATCTGAAGTTTTCTTCCAAATGGATTGCCCCCAATGTTTTGGAATGCCGTCCGCAGGATACCATCCCTTTCAGGGCCAGTTATGAATGGAAGCCGGAGGAAGGAGCGCGTTTTCAGGACGGCTCCCCCATTCCGCAGGATGCCGTCCGCCTGACAGGACGCAGGAAGTTGAATGCCTATTTGGAATCCACAAGCCGTTATTGGAGGAATGATGAAGTTTATCCTTGGGAAAGTTTCTTCCTCGTGCTCCCCGATTATGTTCCGGGAGAAGAGGCCCTGCTGAATAAAACTTATTTTACGACGATTCCGACAGATAAGCAGAAGAAAGCCGGCGTGGAACCCCATACGATTGCCTCCAGAATGAGGCCGGCATTGTTAAAGGAGGTGCAGGAGGCGGAGGCGTACCGAGTGAGGTCCCGCGTGCGGGACAGGGAGTTCCAGGGCAAGCCGAACGATACGCCCGTTCCAGGCGTGTACGTGGTGGAACCGGAAACCCTGTTTTCTTACGGCGGTGTTTATCATTTCGTCATCCCGGACGTTGGAGAGGCCTCTCCGCAGAGCAAAGAGTCTGAGAAGTGGGATGCGAGGCTGGGCAAGGTGGCCAAATTTTCCTCTTCCGCGTATTACGGCACGGTGTCAGACCGGGAAGGCCGTCTGACCATAAGATGGACGCAGCCGGTAAAAATAGAGAATATGGATCAATTTTTTCGTGACCATGCCGAGTTTGTCATCGGGGAAAATAACGATCCCATGCCTTATGATGAAGAGGCCCGTGGCTTTACTGCCATGGTAGAGAATGAGGCTACAGGGCAGGATCAAAAGATAGTGATCCGCCTGGACCGTGAACGTCTGGCCAGGATGAAGCTCGTGCGGCCGGATTGGTACGGTTCCGTGCCCGTGCTGATATGCGGAAGCAATCCCGTTTTTAAGTTGAAGTGGAGGTGGAAAAACGTCCGTTCCGTGGACGGCCAGAGGCTGGGCAAAAATGCCTCCGATTATGTGGGTTGCGAAGTGCGCCCGGAAAATCCCTCCCTGTTTCTGGATGCGGGGAATAACGGCATCATGTCCGCCGGGTCGCGCAAGTTGAAGGCTTCCGTCAGCAATTTGAAGGATTTGACCGTACGCGGCTACCGCATTCGTGAAGATGCGCAGCACCGGACGCTCACAGCCTACAAGAAGATTTATGAACGGGACCAGGCGGCTCCGCTGCCGCGTACCGTCACGGACAAGGACGACAGGCATTTTCTTCCTGCCGAACTCCTTTCCGCGGACAGAAAGGAAGTGATGAAGATGGATGTGCGCGGCAAGAAGGAAGCCGTGATCGGATTGGACGAGCTTTTCGGCGGACGGGCGGACCCGGGCATGTACTTCATTGAGTTGGAAGGGCAGGTGAGCGATCCGGTATTGGCTGCGTACAAGCTTTTCGGCGTGCCGGGACCGGACGGGACCAGGAAGGAGTTCAACAAGGAGAAGCAGGCCGCCTACGCCGTACAGGCTGTCGTGCAGGTGACGGACCTGGGCGTCCTGCACAAGAAGACGGCGGATGACATGTTCGTGTACGTATATTCTCTGGCTACGGGCAAGGCGGTGGAAAAGGCGGAAGCACAGCTTCTGGATGCGGACGGCAGTCTTCTTGCATCCGCCTCCGTGGAGAAGGGCACGGTACGCCTGCCCATGAGCGGAAAGGCCGCCTATTTGCGCGTCCAGTCCGGGGCGGACAGTTACCTGAGTCCCTTGAAGGATTGGAACGGCCGCGTGGGGCTGTGGTCTTTTGACGTGGAGACGCTGCCTTACTGGTGGAATGAACTTGGCCTGAACCCTGCCACCACGGCGGAGAACAGGGTGTTCATGTTCTCGGACAGGAATCTGTACCGTCCGGCGGAGACAATGCATTTGAAAGGAATCATGCGTACCCTGCTGGATAACAAGCTCAGCGTGACGCCCGTGGAAGAGGTGCAGTTGACGATCCGGGACGGCCGGCAGCGTGAAGTTGCCGTCAGGCAGGTAAAACCGTCGGATGCAGGTACGTTTGATCTGGATTTCACCTTCCCGGAAGGAGAAACGGGGATGTATTCCATTACCGCCAAATTGCGGTTGAAAGGAGATGCGGAGGAAGATTCCGATGAAGACAACGACGGCGAGTACGACAGCAACCGCTATTACCGCAGGGAGTTCAACCGGAGGAACCGGGAGTTTCGCTATTCCGTGGAGGTGGCGGAGTTCAAGCGCAATGAGTTTGAAGTGGAATCCGTGATTCATGACCTCAAACCCGGCGACAAGGTGTTGAAGGCCGACGTGAAAGCCACGAATTTCACCGGAACGCCCGTTTCCGGAGGCAAGGTGAACTGGGGGCTGCGCAGCATTTCTTCCAATTTTTATCCGGCAGGATACAAGGATTACCGTTTCGGTGATTACCGGAATGAGGATTACGGGTATTGGGACGCTTATTACGGTTATTCCGGAGGAAGTCCCCCGTCAGGCATGCAGCAGCAGTCCGCTGTTCTGGACGCGAACGGGAAGAATGCCGTGGAGTTTTCCCTGGACGGGCAGGCTTTTCCGCGCGTCCGGAAATTGATACTGACCGCTTCCGTTACCAACGGGAATGAGCAGTTGATCAAGGCTGCGCGCAATGCCACGTGGAATCCCGCCTCCGTATTCGTGGGCGTAAAGAATATTTCCTCCATCTGCCGCCAGGGTACGCCGCTGGATTTGCGGCTGATTGCCGTGGGTCTGGACGGCAAGCCTTACGCCGGAGGGGATTTGCCGTTGAATTTGGAGGTAACCCGCACCGCCTTCCAGTCCACGCGTTATGATGGAGACCATACCACCACCGTGCGCAGCGAGCCATTGACAGGCACCGTTGAGAAGAAGGAACTGATTCTCGCTCCGTCGGATTCCGCCAATCTTCAGGAAGGCGGCAAGCCCGTATCCATCCCCACAGGACAGGACGGTATTTATGAAGTAACGCTGTCCGGACGTGATCCGGAAGGCAGGGAATTCCGGACTGCCGTGAAGTACTGGGTGTACGGCAGCGACGTTTCCCCGTGGGAATATCATGACGGCCTGAAGGTGAAGATTATTCCGGACAAACAGTTGTACCAGCCGGGAGATACGGCGCGCCTGCTGGTCCAGACGCCGATTGAAGGAGAGGTCGTCGTGACGGTGGAACGCGAGAAAGTACTGCGGAGCTTTACCAGGACGCTGACGCTGGACAATCCCGTTATAGAAGTTCCTCTGGAAAGCATGGATGCTCCGAATGTTTATGTGTCCGTTTTTCTGGTCAAGGGGGCGGATTTGAGCAGCCGCAAGGTTCAAAATCCCCAGTTGAAGCTGGGATATGCCGCTCTGAAGGTGCAGCCGGCAGACAATATTCTGAACGTGGAGATGAAAGTTCCCGCCGGCACGTCCCTGCCGGGTTCCACCGCCACGGTCAGCGGCGTGGTCACGGACCACCGTGGCAAGCCTGTCCGCAATGCGGACGTGTGCCTGTTTGCGGAAGATGAAGGCACCCTTCAGGTCATCGGTTACCGGACGCCGCAGCCCATCCGGTATTTTTATGCGGACCGTCCCTTGTCCGTGGGCACCTGGACGACGCTGGAGCAGATTCTGGATGAGGACTGGGGAAGCCGTTCCACGGATAACAAGGGCATGTTCATCGGGGGCGGGGAAGACGCTTTCGGCTCACCCATGAACGCAGCGGCGCAGCAGGGGGTGTATTTAAGGGAGGATTTCAACCCTTGCGCGGTCTGGCTTTCCTCCATCCGGACGGATGAACAGGGACGTTTCAAGGCTTCGTACAGGAATCCGGACACGCTGACCCGCTACCGGGTCATGGCCGTCGTTCTGGCGGGGAATTCCGACTTCGGCAACGGAGAAGGGGCCTATGTGGTAAACAAGCCCATCATGCTGGAACCCGCTCCTCCTTTCACCGCCACAGTAGGGGATTCCCTGAATATTCCGGTGACTGTCAGCCAGACGGGTACCAGGAAAGGGAAGTGGACGGTAACGCTGAAATCCAATGATGTCGCCACCGTTTCCCAGCCCACCCAGACGCTGGCGCTGGACGGGAATCAGCCGAAAACACTGATTTTCAATGTTAAATTCAATAAGTCCGGAAAGGCCCGGCTGATATGGGAAATCCGTGCCGCGGATGCGGAAGGAGTGCCGTATTCCTCCGGTGTTTACTCCCTGCTGCGGGATGCCGCAGCCAATACGTTTGAGGTGGTTCCTCCCTTCCCGGATTTGCGTGAGCTCCGTTGTTTCTCCCTTTCCTCCGGCGGCACGCTGGATGTTCCCGGCATGCTGTCCACGCCTTTCCTGCCGGGCACTCCCGTACAGGTGACTCTCAGCACGTCGCCGCTCATTTATGCGGACGGAAGCGTGAATTTCCTGCTGTGTTATCCCTACGGCTGCCTGGAACAGCTTTCTTCCTCCACCTTGCCCTGGATTTACGAACCGCTGCTGGCCAAATATCTGCCCGATTTCAAAGGAAAGACGAAGGAAGAACGCAGCAAGGCCCTGAGGGGAGGCATCCAGAAGATTCTGAGAAACCAGCTTCCCGACGGGGGACTGGCCTACTGGCAGGGCGGAACTTCGGTGAGCGAGTATTGCCCCTATGCCGCCCTGGTGCTTACTCTGGCACGGGAAAGCGGAATTGACGTTCCGGAAAAGCCCTTGGACAAGTTATACGGTTATCTGGCAAGGAGCCTGTCCAATAATCTCCAGGGGGATTTGCTGGGAGCATGGGTTCTTGCGCGGGCAAAGCGCCTGCCGGACTCCCTGTTGAACCGCCTGCTGGACAGGTCCGGTTCATTGAGTCCGGAAAACCGGATGTATCTGGCTTTGGCCGTAGCATTGTCTTCACGGCCGGATGCCGGGACGCTGGGGCTTCGTCTGATAAATACGGAACCGGAGAAGAAGGAATCGTCCCATGTTCAGCTTTTAAGAGGTCTGGCGGACATGTCCCTGTCTTCCGGCGATGCCGCCGCCCGGATCCGCCTGGCCCGGTTGATCATGGACAGGACGTCGCGCCCCTTTGGAGAAAGACCTCTGTACACGACCTGGTCTTCCGGATGGGACGTCATGTTGCTGGGCGAGTATCTCAAGGGAGTGAAGGAATCTTCCGTTTCCGCACCCTTCCGGGTGGACCGGGGGGCGCAGGTGACGAGCGGAACATGCTCCCTGGCTTCCCCCGCGCAATTCCGTACGGCAGTGGGAGAAAAGGCCGTGCTGAGCCTTCCTGATGCCGGTTCCACCGTCTACGGTACTGCGGAAGCCCACGGGCGCAGCAAGACCCAGGAAGACGGCGCCGCCGTCAACCGAGGCTTTGCCGTTTCCCGCGTGTATGAGAAACTCAATTCCGAAGGCAAATGGGAACCTGCGGCGGAATTTGCGGTGGGAGACCTCGTGAGAATCACGCTGCATGTGGACAAAGGGCCCAACCCACTTTCCTATGTGGTGATGGAAGATTATCTCCCTTCCGCCTTGGAAGCCGTCAATCCGGCTTTGCTTTCCCAAATACCGGGAGGCCGGGAGAACGAGGCTGCCAGCCAGGGAGACCGCTGGTTCTACTGGAATTCCTGGGTATCGCACCGGGAGTTCCTGAAAGACAGGGTGCGCTTCTTTGCCGATACCTGGAGCCGTGAACGTTTTACGGCCCGCTACCTGGCGCGGGTGACCAAGTCCGGCGTTGTCATTGCCCCATCCGCCAAGGCGGAGCTGATGTACAGGCCGGAGGTGTACGGCTTGAGCATTCCCCAGAAACTGACTGTGCTGCATGGTGAGGAGAAGTAAACATCGCTGCGGGAATAAGCTCCTGTGCCCGTTTTTTCTTAATAACCCGGAAGGGTGCCGTCATCGCGGCACCCCTCTGCCGTGAAAGGGGCCATGAAGACTCTGGTTGCAAGAAGGCTTTTGAAAAGAAAAAAACTGCTTTGCACGGTGGCTGGTCTTGCCGTTGCATGGCTGTTTGTCTGGTACGTGCTTCCGTGGTTCTTTCCCGGACCGGAAGGTCTGGAGCATCCGGAAAAGCCGGGAGCCGTCGTGCTGGACAGGGACGGAAGCAGAATCGCCACCCTGCCGGGACGGGATTATTACCACTGTGAACCTGTCCCGTTGCGTGCCGTGCCGGAAATGCTGGTCAAAGCCACGTTAGCCGCGGAAGACAAGCGGTTTTACAGCCACGGAGGGGCGGATTTTCTGGCATTGAGCCGCGCTGTCGTGACGAATGCCGCGGGCGGGGAAATCGTGTCCGGCGCATCCACCATCACCCAGCAGCTTGCCAAAAATGCCAATCCTCCGGGCAAAAGAAATCTGGCCGCAAAAATGAGGGAATTTTTCCAGGCCCGGCGTCTGGAAATGACCATGAGCAAAGAGGAGATTCTGGAGGCTTACTTCAATCGTCTGGATTACGGCAATTTGCGCCGCGGACCTGCGGCTGCGGCCCGTTTTTACTTTGGAAGGGACATGGACCATCTTTCCCTGGCGGAATGTGCCCTGCTGGCGGGCCTGCCCCAGGGACCGTCGCGTCTGAATCCCCTCAACTACCCGGACCGGGCCCTGGAACGCCGGAACCGCGTTCTCCGCAGAATGAAGGAGGAAGGCATGTTTCCTGCGGAGATGCTGGACCGCGCCTTGCAGGAACCCCTGTTCAGTTCCGGAACGGAAAAGCGCCGTCAGGCGCTGGCTCCCCACGTGACGGCCTCCTTTCTCCGAGCCTTCCGGACCGGAGAAGTCCATACCACGCTGGATTCCGCCTTGCAGCGCGGAGTTCAGGAAATCGTAGGGAGGGAACTGGCCAACCTTGAGGATCACCATGTGACCCAGGCTGCCGTGGTGGTGGTGGAAAACGCTACGGGAGACATTCTCTGCCTGGTTGGTTCCGCGAACAGAAAGCATCCGCAGGGGGGGCTTCTGGATGGAACATCCATGCCGCGCTCCCCCGGGTCCGCCCTGAAACCGTTCGTGTATGCTCAGGCATTCACCCTGGGGGCGTATCCGGGAACCGTTCTGCCGGATGTTCCGACCACGTACAGGAGTGCGCACGGCCTGGAAGCGCCGCAGAACTACAACAAGACGTACATGGGGCCCATTTCCATCAGAAAGGCGCTGGCATGCTCCCAGAACATTCCCGCCATGCGGGCGTTGGGCTCGTTCGGCGGCCCGTCCCGCCTGTTGAAATTGTTGAAGGACCTGGGCATGCAGGGCATTGACGGGAATGCCCTGCATTACGGCCTGGGGCTGGCTATCGGAAATGCGGAAGTGACGCTGAGGGACCTGACGGCCGCATACGCCTGTCTGGCCCGCGAGGGAAAGGCCGTCACTTTGAATCTGGAGAAGGCTCCGGCGGGAGAATCTTCTCCGGAGCGGTCCGTGTTGTCCGCGGCTTCGTGCTTTCTGGTAGCGGACATTCTGGCGGACCGGGAAGCGCGCCGGGCTACCTTCGGAGATCATGAATTGATGAATCTTCCCTTCCGTTACGCCTGCAAGACGGGCACTTCCTCCGATTTCCGCGACAACTGGTGCGTGGGCTTTACCCGTGAAATTACGGTTGGCGTTTGGGTGGGCAATTTTGACGCTTCCCCCATGAGGCAGGTAGGGGGAATGACGGGCGCGGGGCCTATTTTTGCCGGAGTGATGAAACTGGCGCACCGGAACAGGAAAGCGACCTTTCCGCAGCCCGGTGCGGACTTGGTGCGCATCCGCATTGATTCCCGCACCGGAAAGCGCACCGGGGCCATGCAAATACCCGTCGCCTATGTGCGGGAAGAGTGGGCATCCCCGGCGAACATGCCGGGAGAAGCTTCCCCCGGAGATTACGATGCGCGGGGAAGGGCATATCTGGACAGCCGTTATACGGAATGGTTCACCAGTCCGTCCTGTACGGCGGCGGACGCCTGGTGCCTGCTTCCCGAGTACTGGTCCGGAGAACCGCCCCGCGTCCTCGTTCCCCTGTACGGCTCCCGCCTGATTCTGGACCCGGAAATGCCCGGGGGCGGCCGCATGCTCAAATTGCGGTCCAACCTGCCCACGGGAGCGCTCTGGTCATGTCCCACTCTGGAAATCGTGCAATACGGGGATGAAGCCCATGCGGTGCTGGCGCCCGGTACGCACGTCATTACCGTGCGGCATCCGGAATTGAATCTGGAACAAAGTTCAACCTTTTCCGTCAGGGAATTGTGACTTGATCACATTTAATGGTTCCCGGCGCGGGCCCTCCCGGCCGGGATGCCGTTCAGTCCAGCGGCAGAATGGAGGTAACCAGCATTTTGAAGCGCTCCCTGGCTATGACGGAGTGGGGAACTCCGGCCGGGATCATCAGCGCTTCTCCTTGGGACAAATCTGCTTCCGCATTGCCGATGGTGAAGTAGGCGGTACCGTCCACGACCTGGACGAGAGCAGGCCCCGGAGTCTGATGGGTCGGCAGGAGCTGTTCATCGTCAAAGGCGAGAATGGTTATGTTGACTCCCTTGGAGCGCAACAGGGCCAGGCTGGTGATCTGCCCCTCACGGTAATCAATCAGATCCGCATAATTAAAAGGCGATTGTTCAGGGATATGCTGCATTTCCGTCATGCAGGTTGGACACTTTCAAGGCTCTTCCCTGTTTCCTTCATGACGAAGCTTTTTGGAAAAAGGCCCGCTCCTGACCCAAGAGCGGGCCTTGGCATTCAGCATTCATATGGTGCGTGCTTACAGATTCAACATCCTGATTTCATAGGCGTGGGGTCGGTAGTTAGTAAACAGCAATCGCCTTATACACAAAATAACTCCGCTGTTTCAAGTTAATTCTGAAGAATCGCCGCAGGCGGGGCCGGAAGGCTCCGGATACAAGGCTTGCCGGATTATTTCCGGGGGCGGTGCCGCCCGTTTTTTCTCTTCACAATTTTCTTGCCCGGACTTTCCTGGTTCTCCCTGGGAACGATTGCAAAGTCAGCCCACTGCTGTTCCCGGTCCACCTTCACGGGAATTACGGGCACGCGCAGGCCTGCACACAGAACGAACCCCTGATCGTTCTTCCAGCGGTTGGCGAAGGCTTCATACACCCATCGTCCGCCCGGAAGCTTGTCCGGCTTGATCAGCCCCTTGATCTGGAGGCGCGGAATTTCCAGCAGAATGCCGAAGTGGCGCGTGTCCGTAATCAGGGCGTCGTGCACTTCCGGATGGTCTGCGAAGCATTGGCCTTCCAGCCATTCAAAAAGTTTCATGCGGTTGGCATCCTTTTCCGCGCTGGCGGAAACGCGTTCCGTTTCGGAAATATGTTCCGCCGCTTCCTCCAGAGCCGCCACACTGCCGGGGCCTTTTGCCCCTTTCGGCGGGTTGGCCAGCAGGGGATCCAGCGAACGGTGCACCACCAGGTCCGCGTAACGGCGGATAGGGCTGGTGAAGTGGCAGTAATTGGGGGTGGCCAGTCCGTAGTGCCCCAGGGGCTCCGTATCGTATCTGGCGCGCATCAGGCTTTTCAGCAGGGCCAGCTTGAGAAGCTGTTCGTCCGGGGAACCCTTGATGGACTGCATCAGTTCATTCAGGTACTGGCGCTGGCCGATGTCATGAACCGGATGGCCGTACAGCTTGCAGAGTTGGCCGAATTCGAACAATTTGGCGGAGTCCGGTTCCTCATGAACACGGTAAATTGTGGGGCGATTGCGGTTTTTCAGGGTCAGGGCCACGGCTTCATTGGCTGCCAGCATGCATTCCTCAATCAACTGGTGGCTTTCGTCGTATTCCTCCGTGACAATGTCCGTTACGCGGCCGTCCTTGTCCATGACGGCGCGTACTTCCGGGAAGTCCAGGTCCAGCGCCCCTTTCGCATAACGGTTGCGGCGCAGGATGGAGGCCAGCTTCCATGCCTCCCTGACCAGGGCGGGAATTTCCGCCTTGTCGCGGCCGTTCATCATGGCGAACGCCTCCTGATAAGTAAGCCGGGCGCTGCTGCGGATATAGGCGTCCGCAAAGCGGGCGTGAAGCATTTTCCCCTTTTTATTGAACTTCATTTCACATGCCTTCGTCAGCCTCACAACGCCCGGTCTCAGACTGCACAAATCGTCGGAAAGACGCGGAGGAAGCATGGGCAGCACGCGGTCCGGCAGGTAGGTGGAATTGCCCCGTTTGCGCGCTTCCCGGTCCAGGGCGCCGCCGGGCTGAACAAAGTGGGAGACGTCCGCAATATGGACGGCCAGCACCCAGCCTTCCGGCGTGGTCCTGATGGAAATGGCGTCGTCAAAATCCTTGGCGCTTGCCGGATCAATGGTGATGACGGTGCGGTCCGTCCAGTCTTCCCGCCTGGCCAGTTCCCTGGGGGAGGGTTCTGCGGGAAGCGCGTCCGCTTCCTGAAGCGTTTCGGCGGGAAACTCCACGGGCAGGTCATACTTTCTGATGACGGCTTCCATATCCACATGGGGTTCGTCCGCATAACCGAGCATTTCCACGATTTTCCCGCGCGGTGACTTCTTGTCGCCGCCGTAGGAGACCGGCTCCACGGAGACAAGCTGCCCCGGCAGTACCTCCATGGCAGGGGCTTCCGTCACCTCAATGTATGCCGGAGACCCCGAACCGTCTCCCAGGACGCGCCCGAATTTGTTCTTTCCGGTGCGGAAAACACCCAGCCAGCGGGATCTGGCGCGTTTCGTCACTTCTTCCACGCGCGCTTTCCAATTTGCGTCTGACGCGGAAGAACCGCTTCTGCGGTCGTTTCGCCTGCCTTTGGCTGCCTTGCGTTCCACGCGCACGGCCACCTGGTCTCCGTCCAGGGCGGTATTCAGCCGTTCGGGTTTGAGCTCCAGCTCCGGAATGGAATCCAGATCCCAGCCCATGGCCGCCGCTGCGGAATCTCCCTTCTGGGGGAGGAAAAGAATTTTACCGGAACGCAGGATACGGATTTTGCCCTGTACCAAATCGCGCCGCTCCCTTTTCAGGGCGTATTTGCCCTTTTGCAGGCGTACAAGCATGCCCTCTTCCTCCAACTGGTCCACCAGATTCCGAAGGTCCAGGCGCTGGCGGGAATCCACATTCAGGGCGCGTGCCAATTCGGACTTGCTCTGCGGTTCATAATGCCCGTCTTTCATGTGACGGATCAATCGGTCTTTCAGGGAGGTGCTCATACTGCAAAAGGGTCGGAAGCATGGAAAAGGAGGGAATTTAATCATCCTCCGAAAGTTCCATTACTCCCTTTTTTACCATGATAATGCCGTTTCCGCCGGGCTTCAAGACACGGGCGGTGCATTTTTCATTCCCGTTTTTTCCGGGACTTGTTTTCCGAAACATCCCTTCAGTTGAGGGGGACGGCGCGGCGTGCTATTTCGGGCGAAGCGTTCCTTCCGTCGTGCCGAGCTGTTCCGCGACATCCAGTTCCCTGACGAGCTGGGCGGCGGAACAGGACCCGTCCAGCAGGCCGCGGTAGCGGGAGACGAGGCGACGCGTTTTGGCGGGGGAATCGTCCAGCAGTTCCACGCGGAAACGGAAGAGGCCCAGTTGGCGGAATTCCCGGAAAAAGCCGGCTCCGGTCTGGGCCCTCCCGTTGAACAGGGTGTTCCGGCATCCGACGTCCGCCAGAAGGGGATGGACCTGGCCCACGCGGTCGCGCAGCTGAACCCGGTATTGTTCGCAGGGTCTTCCGCAGTTTTTATAGCTGGTGCCGTCCGACAGAAAAGTGCAGAAAACGCAGTGCTCCATATGGAACATGGGCATATGCTGGTGAATGGTGAGTTCAAACCACTCCGGCGGGGCGGCATGGAGCAGGTCCGTTACCTGGGTGGCGTTGAGGTCATAGGAAATGGTGAGGTATTCCAGATTCCCCTGTTCCTTCAGAATGGCGGAACTGCATGGATTGGCCGCGTTCAGGGAAAAATCACCGATGCGCAGAAGAGGGGAATGGCGGAAATATTCGGCCGCTCCCAGGTTGCGGATGAGCACGCCATCCGGTTCCGCCCTCTCCATGACTTTGAAATAGCCCGTTTCCGAGGGTTTCTGGATGCGCGGCGTCGCCAGGAAGACAGGAATCCGGTTGCCTGCCTCCTTCACGGCGCGGACGCCTGCCGCATAGTCCCGGATGTCTTCAAAGTCCAGATAAACGGCATCCGCCCCGGAATCCACCGCGGCGGGAATCTGGTCCATTCTGCGGCACAGCACGGAAAGTTTCCCCCGTGTTTCCCGGACGTCCCGTTCCGCGGCCATGACGGGGATGCTGTAGGGTGCGGGAGCCCGGCGGGTTCCTCCGGAAGAAGCCTGCGCGGCCTGGAGCCGCTCCACAAGGGCCCGGCGCGTTTGGTTGAGGGTGCTCAACGGAATCATCACCCCGTCTTCCAGACGGTTTTCGCAGGAAAGGAGCCGGAATCCCGTGCCGCCCATCCTGCCAAGCTGCCGTTCCAGCGTTTCAGAAGTCAGGGGGCGGTTTTCAGCGCGTTGAAGGGGTTGGGAGGACTGCACGGAACATCCGTATTCCGGGCAAAATACCGTGAGCGGCTCTCCGGCGGCTCCGGTGCAAACCAGATGAATGGGCGTTTCCGCTTCCGGCATATGTTCCCGCATTTTCTTCAATTCCGCATTCAGCGCCGGATCGTCCGTTTTCCAGAGTTTCTGGCCCGGCATGATCCTGTTCCAGTCAATATGGGAAGCTTTTCCGTGGAAGAAAAGGCGGTTTCTCTGGACTTTCCAGATGCGGCCGCCCTGTTCTTCGTTACGGTCTTCTCCGGCGTCAATGACGAATCCGTCTCCGGGAGCGAGCGGAATGTCCGATTCCTGCCGTATTTCCAGCCAGCCCTGGCCGCAGGCGGTGATGACGCCCGCATAGGCTCCGCGTTTTTTGCCGTGGCGGCCGTGAGTCAGGCGCGGATGGTCCGTTCCGTCCAGCCAGCCTGAGGAGAATCCGCGGGAAAACACCATTTGCAGGGCGTAGCGGTCCCGTGCGGTGACCATGCGGTCCACGGGAATTCCGGCGCAGGCGGCATCCAGCGCCTTCCGGTAGGCCGCCGTTACCGCCGCCACGTATTCCGGGCTCTTCAAGCGGCCTTCTATCTTGTAGCTTTTGACTCCCATCCGGACCAGTTCCGGAATGCGGTCAATGGCGCACAGGTCCTGCGGGCTGAGCAGATAACGCTTTTCCCCCAGCGGCACGTGCCTGCCGTCCACGATCAGGGCATAGGGCAGGCGGCACGCCTGGGCGCATTCCCCCCGGTTGGCGCTGCGCTGGCCCAGGCTTTCCGACGTAAGGCACTGCCCGGAATAAGCCACGCAGAGAGCGCCGTGAACGAAGACCTCCAGCGGAATGTCCGTGTGCCGTGCGCACTGGTCGATTTCCTTCAGGCTCAGTTCCCTTGCCAGCACCGCCTGTTTCAGGTCCAGAAAGCGGGAGGCAAACTCCAGCCCTTCCGGGGAGGTAAGCGTCATCTGGGTGGAGGCGTGCAATTCCAGTTTCATGGCCGGGTCCCGGCGGCTCCATTCCGTGAGGCAGCGGGCAAGCCCCATGTCCTGCACGATGACGCCGTCAGCCCCGGCGGCATTCAGATGCCCCAGGTAGGCGAGGGCGTCCGGAAGCTCGGAGGTGAAAATGAGCGTGTTCATCGTGACGTACCCTTTTACCCCGTGCGCATGGAGAAAACGCATCAGTTCCGGCAGGGAATCCAGTGTGAAATTGTTGGCGCGCAGGCGGGCGTTGAAGCGGTCCAGGCCGAAGTAGATGGCATCCGCGCCGTTGGCGACGGCGGCGCGGGCGCAGTCCATGTCTCCGGCGGGGGCCAGCAGTTCGGGGCGAACATCGCCGGGACGCAGGGAGGAAAGGGTGGTGTCGTCTTCGGGAATCACAGCCGTAGGTAAGTTCTGTTTACTGGGAGGTAGTGCGCTTTTCCGTGCGGTGGAGCAGGGCTTTCAAGTCTCCAAGCAGGAAGAGAGACCCGGCGGCCAAGGCGGGCAGCGGGGATTCCACTGCCTTGCGGAGCCCTTCGGAGAGGGAAGAATGAATGAAAACAGGTTCGGATACGAGGTTTTTCAGCAGGGCGGCCATGTCTTCCGCAGGCATGATGCGCGGGGATGAACAGGGCACCAGGTGCCATTCTCCCGCAATTTCCCGGAAAACGGGAATCATGTCCCGAATCTGCTTGTCCGCGGCCGCAGCAAAGACCAGGGCCGCCTTTTGTCCGGGAAACTCCTCGTTCCATGTGGCGGCCAGAACGCGTGCGGCGTGTTCATTGTGCGCTCCGTCCAGCACCAGGGGGGGCGCGCCGATGCGCTCGAACCTGCCGGGCCACTGCAAGGACTTCAGGGCCCTCTCTATCAGGGCGCTTTCCGGGAGGGCATTCAGTTGTTTCATGGTTTCCAGTGCAAGTGCTGCATTTTCAATCTGGTGCGGTCCGGGAAGGGAGGGGCGGGGAGTTCCGGAGTTCGCCCGCGCCACGGTGAGCGGAGAGAGCCGTTCCCGTGCCGTCCGTTCGATGACGGCCATGGCTTCCGGTTCCTGAACAGCGGTAACGACGGGTTTTCCGGGGGCGATGATTGCCGCCTTTTCTCCGGCAATTTCCGCAAGGGTGTTTCCCAGATACTGCTGGTGGTCCAGCCCGATGGGAGCCAGTACGGAGATGTCCTTGCGCAGGGCGTTGGTGGCGTCCAGCCTGCCGCCCAGGCCCGTTTCCAGAATGATGAAATCCGCCCCGTTGCTGATGAAGTGGCGCAGGGCGACGGCCAGGGCCAGTTCAAAGAAGGTGGGGGGCTGTTCCCATCCTTCCGCAAGGTTTTTCATGAAGAAGATTTCTGCCGCCAGAGCGTCCCGGGGAATCATTTCCCCGTTCACGCAGATGCGTTCGGCAAATTCCACCAGATGGGGGGAAGTGAACAGGCCGGTTTTATAGCCTTTTGCACGCGCCAGCGCTTCAATCATGGCGCAGATGGAGCCCTTGCCGTTGGTGCCGGCCACGTGAACCACGGTGGCGTCCGGCCGGTCTGCGCCTGCCGCCGTCAGCAGTTTCCGGGTGTTTTCAAGTCCCAGCTTGATTCCGAAGAATTGGGTGGAAAACAGCCAGTCAAGGGCGGCGGACGCGTTCATGGGCGGCATTCTACCATGAGAGGGCCCCGGTTCAATCCCGGCGTGGGCCGTTCAACAAAATACCGCCGGGAACGGACGCGGCAAACACGAACAAGCTACCGTTGCTACCTCTCGGTCCTGGCGGGGTTTGCCAGTCGTGCCTCCACGGGTTCCCGGCGGCTTGGACAGTAAACTAGGTTTGCCGTGCAGTGTCAACCATCAAAGAGTTCATTTCCTCCTGGTGAAGGAGAGCAGCAGGGAGACCAGAAGAACAGCGCCGATAACAGTGGCAGCCGTGAAGAAAATTTGTTCCTCCTGCTTCAGGCGGCTGCGGTCTTCCTCAATGCTCCCGTCCCTGATCCGCTGCAGGTTGTGCACGACCTTGGCCTGTTCCTCCACGTTCGCCTCCGTCCTCATGGTCAGGCTCTCTTCATGGCTTACAGCCCGGTCGAACGGGGCGATCATGGCCTGGAATTCGGGGTCCTCCGCCAGAATGGCCGTATCGTCATATTCCTCCGCCAGGGGGGAATTCATCGTGTCCCTGATGCTGGCAATCTGCCTGTCCACCTTGTTCTGGAACAGGGAGAGTTCTCTTTTCGCCTTTTCCCAGGCTTCCGTCTGCTCCCGGATCATGGCCTCGCCCTTCCGGGTAATGCGTTCCAGTTCCTGGGGAAGACTGGTCTGGAGCTTGAGCAATTCCTGTCTGTTTTCCGTCACCTTGAATTCCCTGCTCTTCGTGTTGGAGGCTTCCGCGCGCTGAATGCGGTCGATATCCAGTCGGGTTTCCACCTGGCGGATTTGTTCCTGAAGGCGCGCCTGGGCGGCGGAAAGCTGTTGTTTGGTGGTATTCAGCTTGCTCTGGAGTTCCTCCACGTCCGCGGCGCGTCTGTCGTATTGTTGCAGCAGCCGGGCAATCCGGTCTTCCGCAGTACGGGCCTGGGGCGTCCCGGAAGCGGCGCGGGGCGTTTTTGAAACCGCCGCGGCTTTGTCCGCCTTTTCCATCTGGCCGTCCCAGTATTTCCGGACGGCTTCCTCCTTGCGCTGGATGGCCGACTGGAGGCGCGCCGCCTGCTGTTCGTGGAGTTCCGCCAGTTCGTCAAAGCGCATTTGGGCCGCATCCAGTTCCGGATAGGGTTCCATTTCCATGGCCTTGATCTCCTCATGCCGGGGCAGAAGGTCGGTTTGATAATAATTCCAGCCGTAATAGCCTCCGGCGAGCAGCAGAATGAGAAGGAAGTAGCGCATAACTTGAAGTAGGACAGTGGGCAGTAGGTTCTGTCATAGTGGAAGCTTGCCCGGACTTTGCAAATCACAAAATGAGGCATCCACCTCTTTTTTCCTTCTCTTCCGGAAAGGTGATAAATCCGGTATGGGATAGGCGTATCTTCCATTGAATTATACTTGCAGATTATGTCTATTTTTTCATCTCGCAGAGAATTTCTCAAATCCCTTGGGCTGGCAGCCGGTGCGGCTGCGGTCGGGAACGGTTTCACGGCTCAGGCTCTGGACATTCCCTCGGAGGAGCGTCTTTGGAGTACCGGCGTTCCGGCGCCTTCCCGTCCCTCCGGCTCCGTGTACATGGGCGGGTTCCGGGCTCCCGCGCTGGACCGGGTCAGGATAGCTTTCATCGGCGTGGGCGGCCGCGGCTTCTCCCATCTGGCGCAGATGTGCGTGATGGACGGGGTGGAGATCACGGGCGTGTGCGACTTGAAGCAGGATCTGACGGAACGCGGCGTGGACAGAGTGCTGAAAAAAACGGGGAAAAAGCCTGCGGGATATTCCGGCGGTGAAAGGGAGTACCTCTCCATGCTCCGCGAACTGAAGCCGGATGCAGTTATTATCAGCACGGACTGGAGCTCCCATGCCCGCATCGCATGCGACAGCATGCGGAACGGAGCGCACGCTTTTGTGGAGGTGCCCATGGCCGTTTCCCTGGAAGAACTCTGGAAGATCGTGGATACCAGCGAGGCGACGCAGAAGCACTGCATGATGATGGAAAACGTCAATTACGGGCGCGACGAGCTTATGTTCCTCAACATGGTCCGGCAGGGAGTGATCGGGGATCTGCTTCACGGGGAAGCCTCCTACATCCATTGCCTGGTGACGCAGTTGGGGGATACCCGCGGGGAGGGAGCCTGGCGGCCGGAGTACCATACCAAAATCAACGGCAACCTGTATCCCACGCACGGTCTGGGTCCGGTAGCCCAGTATATGAGCCTGGCGCGCAAGGACGACAATTTCAGCCGTCTGGCGGCGTTTGCCTCCCCGGCTCTGGGGCGTACGGCCTACGCCAAAAAGCATCTTCCTCCCGACCACCGCTGGAACCGCACGCCCTTTGTGTGCGGAGACATGAATACGGCGATTGTGAAAACGAACCTCGGACGGACCATCGTCGTTCAACTGGACGAAACGTCCCCCCGCCCCTATTCGCGTTCCAATCTGATTCAGGGAACTGCCGGCACCCTGACGGGTTTTCCCACCCGCGTAGCCGGGGAGAAGCTGGGCAACGGCAATTATCACGAATGGATTCAGGGGAAGGACGGGCTGAAAGCTGTTTATGAGAAATATGACCATCCTCTCTGGAAGCGCATAGGGGATCTGGCCATGAAGATGGGCGGCCACGGGGGCATGGACTTCGTGATGCTGTACCGCATGGTGGAATGCCTGCGCCGCGGAGAGCCGATGGATCAGAACGTTTATGAAGGAGCCTACTGGTCCTCCCTGCTGCCCTTGACGGCGCATTCCATCGCGCAGGGCGGCGTTCCCGTGGAGTTCCCGGATTTCACCCGCGGCGGCTGGAAGACCACGGCTCCGCTGGGGGTTATTTCCTGAACCGGGCGTTTTTCCGGAGCATCGCCACATAGGAATAAGCCTCATGGACGCCATCATGCGGGCCATGAGGCTTGCCTATTCGCGCAGGCGGAATAACGGAATGCCCGGCTTGTCCGCCGCCGGCGGCAAAGCCGTTGTTCAGGATTGGCAGAGCAGTTTCTTCAATTCTTCCGGGCTCATGTTCATCAGCCATTGTTCCGGTCCTCCGGAGAACAGGTCATCCGCCATGCGGCGTTTTTCCGTCAGCATGGCGTCAATGCGGTCCTCAATGGTGCCGCGGCAAATCAGGCGGTGCACCAGAACGTTGCGGTGCTGTCCGATGCGGTAGGCGCGGTCGGTCGCCTGGTTTTCCACGGCGGGATTCCACCAGCGGTCCACATGGATGACGTGGGAGGCCTGCGTCAGCGTCAGTCCGGTTCCCGCCGCTTTCAGGGACAGAATGCAGAAGGGAGGACCTGATTCCTTCTGGAAGGAGGAGACAATGTTCTGACGTTCCGGAATGGGCGTGCCTCCGTGCAGCGTGAGGCCCGGACGGCCGAAAACCCGGGAAAGCAGGTCATGCAGGTGGGGGATGACGGAACGGAACTGGGTGAACAAAATGGCTTTTTCCTGCCGTGCCGCGATGGAGGAGCACAGTTCCTGAAGACGGAGGAATTTTCCGGAGCGTTCCGGAAGATAGTCGTCCGTGCCCTGGAATTGGGCGGGATGGTTGCAGATTTGCTTGAGCCGCGCCAGCACGGGGAGAACGAGCATGAGGCGTTTGGCCGGGTCCGGCTCGTCCAGCATTGCGTGCAGGGTCTCTATCTGGTGATGGTACAGGGCGGCCTGTTCCGGGGTCAATTGGCAGTAGGCGGGAATCTCCGTCTTGTCCGGCAGGTCCGGAAGCAGGGCCGGATCCGTTTTCATTCTGCGCAGGATAAAGGGGCGAATCAGCCGGCGGAGGGGGGCATATCCCCGTTCCAGGGAGCGGGTAAATTTCTCAAAACTTTTTCTGTTTCCTAGCAGTCCGGGATTCAGGAATTCCATCAGGCTCCAGATTTCATTCAGGGTGTTTTCCACGGGAGTTCCGGACAGGGCAATCCGCCTCTCCCCGTGCAGGGCGCGGATGGCGCGGGAACGCGCGGAAGAAGCGTTTTTAACGGCCTGCGCCTCATCCAGAACAATGGCGGGAAAATGCAGGTCCTCCAGGGCCGGAGTGCGCACGGCCATGCCGTAGGTTGTGATAACGGCGTGGCATGGGGTGTCCATCCGTGTTGGGGACGGCTGCCAGGAATCCGGAGCGGAAGGGTGCATGATGCGCAGGACAAGTTCCGGGGCGAAGCGTTCCGCCTCCTCCTTCCAGTTGCCCAGCAGGGAGGCCGGGGCGACGATGAGCGCCGGGACGGTCTCCAGTTTTCCCTGCCGTCTCAGCGTGTCCAGCCATACAATGGCCTGAAGGGTTTTTCCCAGTCCCATGTCGTCCGCCAGGCACGCGCCGAACCCTTTTTCCGTGGTTCTGTACAGGAAAGAGAAGCCTTCCTTCTGGTAAGGCCGCAGAATCCTGGCCAAATGCGTCGGGAGTTCCGGCACGGGTACGGGGGAATCTCCTGTCAGCACGTCCAGAATGCTGCGGAGGTTGCCGCCCGGTTCCATCAGACAGTCTTCGTCCGGTTCCGGGAGTTCCGCCAGGCGGTCCGCGGGGCCGTTCACCAGCAGCCGCAGTCCCTGCACCAGGGGGATGCCCAGGGAACTCATCATGCGCGCCGCCCTGCTCCAGCGTTCCATAAGGTCTTTCACCTTCTGGGCGTCCACGCGCACCCATTCTCCCTTGAAACGGATAAGGCCGTCTCCGTTATTGAGCAGTTCTTCCAGTTCCTCCGGGGTGAGGTCCCTGCCTCCCAGCGTGGCGGAAACGGAGAATTTCAACAGGGCGGGGATGGAAAGACCGGAGGAATGAACGGCTTTTTCTCCGTCCGCTGTGTCCGCCGTAACTTTCACCTGAAGTTTGGGAGGCGCCTTTTTCCACAGGTTCACCATGCGGACCATGATTCCCGCCCGCTCATAAAGAGGGCTGTCCTGCAGGAAGTCCCTGGCTTCCGAAGCGCTCCAGGCCAGGGGGGAGTATACTTTTCCGCTTTCCAGCAGGTTTTGGAGCAGCCGGCTTTCACGGGCGGCTTCCTGCAAAGGCTGGAGGACGGCCAGCAGGGCCGTATGGTTGCCTTCGTGAAGTTTCAGGGCGGAGGAAAGGGGCAGGTGCCGTATCTGATTGTCCGCCGCGCTCTGGTGCGCGAAAGTGGCCATGAAGGCGAAAGGGCGCAGTCCCGTGGAATCGTCCCGGTTTTCCGCCAGATGAAAAAACACCTTGCCGATCTGATCCCAGGGCGCTCCCAGGGCCTTCAGCCAGGCGGCGGGCGTGATGCCGCGTGCGCCGGTTTCCTTTTTCACCAGGCGGCGGAAGTCTTCAAACCATCGGGAGATGACAGTGGGCGTGATGTATTCGCCGCCCGGCACGGGAGGGAACTGCTCCGTCAGGGAAACCCTTTCCGTTGCATTGGGCAGAAGGTGGTCCAGCACGCTGTCCACTTCGTCGGGCCGTTCGGCGGCGGCATGGGCCATGCGGGTGAGGGCCTGCCTTCCCATGGTTTTCAGGAAAAAGGCCGCCGTACCGAGAGGCGTTTCCCAGTTGGAAGTGGCAAGAGCGTACAATCCCTGGCCGGCGCCTGCTTCAAACAGCCGGTCAAAAGGCGGACTGGCCATCGCAGGCGCTCCGGATGGCAGGATATGGAGATCGTCCGTGTTCCTGTTCCGCTCCGGCGTTGCGTGATGGGATTCCGGCTGCATGGCTGCCTTGATGATAACATGGGCCTGCGGTGCGTTCAACCGCTCCCTGTGTTTCTGCAAGGCTGCCGCAAAAAAGAACGGAGACGGAAACGCGGCCTGGGAAAAGATGCTGAGGCCGGAGTCTCTCGACTGCGGAAATGGCGTTCGGAAAATGATTCCGGCGCCGCATGTGTGTTTGATGCCGCAGCTTGCCGGAAAGCGGAGGAATGTCCCATTTCCTCCGGCATGTTTTCCGTGTTTACAGGGAGAATGTCGTCTTCCGAATGATGGGAAGCTGGGTAGGCGGGGGATTCACCAGTTCCTTGAGCTGCATGAGGTAGGATATTAACGCCTGGCGTACGGATTTCCCGACGGCGCAACCTTCTCCCTGCTGGGGAAAGTTGAAGTTGTTGCACAGGTAGTCGCCCATGGCGACGGTGTATATCACTCCGTCCCTCAATGTGCTGGTGATGCTTGGGTTGATGCCGTCCATGATCTGGTAGGAAAAGCCGGCGCAGTAAACTTCCAGCATGCCGCCTTCCTTTTCCATGGGAGCCATGAATTTGGTCAGGATCAGTTGTTCGATGTCCGCCTTGGTCATTTTGCAGGTGACGACCGTTTCCCGGAACGGCTCCATTTCATAGACGTCCTTGATGGTGACGGGGCCTTTGGAAAGATGGGTTTTGGCCCGGACTCCGCCGCGGTTGTAAATGGCGATGTCCGCGTTTGCCGCTTTCTGAATGGCTTTGCAGAAATACCGGCCTATGGTGACGTGCGTGATTTCTTCCTTGGCAATGGCAACTTGCTGGTTGAAAAACGGGTTGGAGGTAAACTGCCTGACAATCTCTTTCACTTCCGGGTCGTCCGGAAGGTGGTCCAGAGATACGGCTTCCGTGGATTTGGAGAGGACGGCCGGCTTTTTATCCGTGGAGAAGATGATTTTGGTGACTCCTGCGTAGCTCAGCTTGTGCCCCGTGTGGGCTGAGCAGGGAGCCGGTCCGCAGATGGCCCTTGGGCAGCATGACATGGGTATGACCGCCCAGAATGACGTCGATGTTCGGGGAATATTTCATCATTTTCAGATCGTGATCATACCCCATGTGGCTGAGGATGACATTGATCGTGTTGTGATGCAGGCGGAACCTGTCCATGACGCCTTTGTAGTCCGTTTCATTCGGCAGTTTCCAGGTGATGCCGTCCATCTTCAGGATATCCGTGGTCTGCATGTCCACCAGCCCGATGACGCCTACGGAGATGGGAGTCCCCTTGATGGGAATGGAGGCATAGGGAAGGAAGCAGTTTTCCAGAGGCGGGGAGGGGGAAAGGTTGGTAACGACGAATTTTGTTCCCGGCATTCCCTTGATGTGGTCGCGGAGGGCCGTTTGTCCGTAATCCATGTCGTGGTTGCCGATGGTCGCCGCGTCATATCCCAGCTTGTTCATCAGGATGGTGATGGGCAGTCCGGGTTTTTCCCAGTCGTCCACGAAGGGATTGCCCATGAAATAATCTCCGGAATCCATCAGCAGCACATGAGGGAATTTGGAACGGTATTTTTTCACCAAGGTGGCCAGTTTCGGGAATTTATCCAGATTGCCGTGGATGTCGCTGGTGGAGATGATGATCAGCGTATGTTTGGGGTCCGGTTCAATTTTCTGTGCCAGGGAAAATGGACACAGGCAGAACAGTCCGGCAAGGAGAATGCGGGAAGAGATCATGGATGAACGGAAATGCGGAGAAAAGTAATGGAAATGTATGGCTAACGGGCGAAGATTTCATAGTTGCCGTCGCCCACGGAGATTACTTCCAGACGAACCTTTCCTACGCCGCGGCCGTTCAGATTGATGCGGTGCGCGGCCGCTGAGGTCAGGTCGATCAGGCGATTGCTGTGAAATGGTCCGCGGTTGTTGATCCTCACAATGACGGATTTCCCGGTTTTCAGACAGGTAACCTTTACTTTGCATGGCAGCGGGAGTGTCTTGTGGGCCGCCGTCAGGGAGGTCCGGGGATTGATATATTCTCCGGAAGAAGTCCTGAGGCGGTGTTTTGTTCCGCCATACCAGCAGGCATATCCCGTTTCCTTGTAGTTCAGGGCTTCCTGCACGCTCATGGGAACATATCTCTTTCCTCCGACTTTGTAGGGAGCATTTTTTACATGTGCCTCCGTTGCCTGCACGGCCGGATCCGTATTCCGGACATGCGGGCTTTTCCCTGTTGTGGAACAGGCGGGCAGCAGGCAGGACAGCAGAATAAGGATGGGCCATTTCACGTTTTTCACCCTTAGCACATATTTATAATCCTGTATAACAAAAAAGAACGAGGAATTGGAATTTAGTGGTTTTCCGGGGCTGGCGGGAATCTTTGCCCGACTGCGGTTTACCAGTTGAGCAGGGAAGGGAAATGGAGTACATTGCGCGTATGAACCCTCCCAAGGTAATTGGCCTGGTTGCTCTGGCGGAAAAACCCGGCCTGGTGGAAGCGCTGCGCATCATGCGCCGCGAACTTTCCCGTCACGGATTGAACTCCTGCGTTATTGAGACGCCGGAAGTGCTGGAACAGACGATCGGCCGGTGCAGCATGCTCGTGACGTTCGGGGGGGATGGGACCATGCTCACCGTATCTTCGCTGGCGGCCATGCATCATGTTCCCCTGGCCGGAGTAAATCTGGGCAGGCTGGGCTTCATGACTACCTGTTCCGTGCAGGAGCTTCCGCTGCTGGCGTATGCCCTCCAGGAGGGGTCCTACCAGACGGATGAGCGCGCCATGCTGGAAGTGACCAGAATCAGGGTGGACGGCGTTCCGGAATCCATACGCAAGCTGGCCCTGAATGAGGTTTCCCTGATCCGTGCGCAGACGGGAAAAATGGTGGACCTGGATGCGGAAATAGACGGAGAATTGCTGAACCGCTACCATGCGGACGGCGTGCTGGTTTCCACCCCTACCGGTTCCACGGCGTATTCCCTTTCCGCCGGCGGTCCGCTGGTATGGCCCATGTCCCGCGTGGTGTGCGTTACGCCCATCTGCCCGCACAGCCTCACGAACCGTTCCGTGGTCCTGCCGGATACCATGACCATCCGCCTGAGGCCGAGGGAACGGCGCGGCCGCTTCGATTCCATGGTGTATTCCCTGGACGGCCGTTCCGCCTATCCCATGGAAGTGGGGGAAAGTCTGCTTATCCGCAAGGCTCCGGAAAGTCTGACCCTGGTGCATCTCCGGGAGCAGAACTTCGGCGCTCTGCTGCGCGCCAAACTGCGCTGGCAGGGTGCGGAAATTCCTTCCGATGAGGACTGATGCAGCAAAAGCGGCCGGCCATGATCCGGCGGCGTGCGTCCGTTGCGGGAAGGTATCCTCTCCATGAAAAACGGAGCTGGAAAAAAGGAATTGGAACGGACGGGCGGAGTCTTCCTTTTTCTGCGTGCGTTTTTCGTGTTCAAGAACTAAAAACGATTTTTTTAGGATGCGGGCTTGACGAAAAGCCCCATCCTATAATACTCTTCCTGCCCTGCCACCAAGGGGGTGGTAGATCTTAATCGCATAAACGCATAAGAAATAGTCATATATGAAGACCCACGTGAAAAAAGGTGATGAAGTAGAAATCATCACCGGACGTAACCACAAGGGCAAGCGCGGCACCGTTCTCGCCGTAAATGCTGCTAAAGGTACTGTCATCGTAGAAGGCGCCCGCACGCTGAAAAAGGCCGTGCGCCCGACCGAACAGAATCCGGAAGGCGGCATTCAGGAGATCAACGGCCCGATTCACATCTCCAACGTGAAGAAAGTAGGCTAGGCTTTTTGCCTGACCCTGCGCTTAAGCCATAAATCATTATCAAGAGCTGACCCGCTAAAACAATGAGTACACCAACACTGCAAACATACTACCGTGAAAAGGTCGTTCCCGGCCTTCAAGCGAAGCATGCATACAAGAACGTGCATCAGATTCCCCGCCTGGAGAAGATTGTTGTCACCTCCTGCATGGGCAAGCACCCGGACCGCAAGCAGGCCGTGGAAGATGCCGTCAACGAAATCGCAAAAATCACCGGCCAGAAGCCGTCCATCACTTATGCCCGCAAGAGCGTGGCCAACTTCAAGGTGCGCGAAGGCGAACCTCTGGGTGCCCGCGTAACGTTGCGCGGCGTCCGCATGTGGGAATTCCTGGACCGCTTCATCAATATCACCGCCCCCAATATCCGCGACTTCCGCGGACTTCCCTACAAGTCCTTTGACGGCAACGGGAACTATGCTATTGGTATTTCCGACCAGTCCATCTTCCCTGAAATCGAACTTGACCAGATCAAGCGCCAGATTGGCTTCGATATCATTTTCGTGACGTCCGCTCCCACGGACGATGAAGGTCGCGACCTGCTCCGTGCCCTGGGCGTGCCCATGCGCGAAGCGAAGAAGGCTGAAGAAACTCAAACCGCTAACGCTTAACTATTTCTTATTATGGCCGTATTAAGTGACCCTATTTCCGACTTCCTCACCCGTTTGAAGAACGCCAGCCTGGCCGGCAATGAGGAATTTACCGCACCCTGCTCCGGCATCAAGGTGGAAATCGCCCGTATTCTTCAGGAAGAAGGCTACATCTGGAGCTACGAAGTGATCGGTGAAGGTGTGAAGAAGCAAATCAAGGTGAAGACCAAGTTTACCCCCCAGGGCAAGCCGGTTGTCACCGACGTGAAGCGCAGCTCCAAGCCGGGCCGCCGCCAGTACGTTTCTTCCCAGGACATTCCCCGCGTCCTCAGTGGGCTTGGCATTGCCATCGTCTCCACCTCCCGTGGTGTGATGACTGGTGCGCAGGCGCGCAAGCAGAGCATCGGCGGCGAACTTCTCGCCCTTGTCTGGTAACCATTAACATTTCCTAAATCATATGTCCCGAGTTGGTAAAAAATCCATCACATTGCCGGACAAGGTAACGGTAAAGGTTAACGGCTCCTCCGTACAGGTGGAAGGCCCCAAGGGCAAGCTTTCCTGGACTCTCCCGGAAGGCATTACCGCTACCGTTGAAGGCAATCAGCTGTCCGTTGACCGCGCCGGCGAAAGCCGCCAGCTTCGCGCCCTGCACGGCACGAACCGTTCTCTTCTGAACAACATGGTCATCGGCGTTTCCGAAGGCTTCGTCAAGAACCTTGAAATCGTCGGCGTCGGTTTCCGTGCCGCCGTCAAGGGCAACATACTGGACCTGAACCTGGGCAAGTCCCATCCGATCAACCAGGTGATTCCCGAAGGCCTCAAGGTGACCGTGACCGAAAACACGAAAGTGACGGTCGAAGGCATCGACAAGCAGGTCGTAGGCCAGTTTGCCGCTGAAGTCCGTGCGTACTATCCCCCGGAACCCTACAAGGGCAAGGGTGTGCGCTTCGCCGGTGAAGTTATCCGCCGCAAGGAAGGCAAGAGCGTCGGTAAGTAATTCAGGTAATAACTATTGCAACATATTTATACACGATGAGTACTATCAATCGCAAAGCCGTCCGCGCCAAGGTGCACCGCCGCATCCGCAGAAAGCTCTCCGGTACGGCTTCCCGCCCCCGGCTGGCTGTCTATTTCTCCAACCGTCACGTCTATGCCCAGATCATCGACGACACGGTGGGCAAGACAATCTGCTCCGCGTCCACGGCCGATGCCTCCATCGCCGACCCTTCCAAGCTCGCCAACTGCGCTTCCGCCGTCAAGGTGGGCAACCTGATCGGCGAACGTGCGAAGGCCGCCAACGTCACCGAAGTCGTCTTCGACCGCGGTGGGTTCAAGTTCTGCGGCAAGGTGAAGGCCCTGGCCGACGCCGCCCGTGAAACTGGTTTGAAATTCTAATTGAAAGATTCCCTAAATGAATAACGAAACGGAAAACACTGCTCCTGCCACGGAAGCTCCCGCTCCCGCCCAAGCGCAGCAAACCGCACCTGCCGGTCGCGACTTCCGCGGCCCCCGCGGTCCCCGTCGTGACGGTCAGAATGGACGCGGCCCCCGTGGTCCGCGCCGTGACGGACGCCGTGGCCCCCAGGCTGAAGCTCCTGTTGAAGAAGGTCCCCAGCTGGCTGAAAAGGTTGTGTTCATCAACCGCTGCGCCAAGGTCGTCAAGGGCGGCCGCCGCTTCTCCTTCTCCGCCCTCGTCGTGAGCGGCGACATGGAAGGCCGCGTAGGATTCGGCTTCGGCAAGGCTAACGAAGTGGCCGACGCCATCCGCAAGGCTACGGAATCCGCCAAGCGTCAGCTTCGTCCCGTGTCCATCGTCAACGGCACGATTCCGCATGAAGTCTATTCCGAATTCGGCGGCGGCAAGGTGCTCCTGAAGCCCGCCTCCCCCGGTACCGGTCTGATCGCCGGCAACACCATCCGTGCCGTGCTGGAAGCAGCCGGCGTGCGCGACATTGTTGCCAAGTCTCTCGGCTCCTCCAACCACGCCAACGTGGTGAAGGCCACCCTGCAGGCTCTCGCTTCCCTGCGTACGAGCGACCAGGTGCTTGCCGACCGCGGCAAGAAGAAGGAAAAGGCCATCTAATTTGACAAGGAGGCGGCAGCCCCGCGCCGCCGCCTCCACGACAACCCAACCATTGTAAATAACATGTTACAGCTTCATTCTATCCAGCCCAATCCGGGCGCCAAGCACCGCAAGAAGCGTCTTGGCAACGGGGAAAGCTCCGGTCTTGGCAAGACTTGCGGCAAAGGCAACAAGGGCCAGAAGGCTCGTTCCGGCGGCACCATCCGCCCGGGATTTGAAGGCGGCCAGATGCCCCTTCACCGCCGTCTGCCCAAGAAGGGGTTCAACAACACCCGCTTCCAGGACAAAATCCTCATCGTCAACCTCTCCCAGCTCGAACGCGTGTTTGAAGCCGGTGCCACGGTTGATGAAAACTCCCTGCGCGCCGCCAAGCTCGTCCAGGGCCCCTGTGACGCCGTGAAACTTCTCGGCAACGGGACTCTGACCAAGAGCCTGAACGTGATCGTGGACTTCGTGAGCGCCAGCGCCCGCGAAAAGGTCGTCCAGGCCGGTGGCTCCGTCACTGCGCTTAGCGAGGCCTAATCACATTTGGCGAACCGGGTCATGCAGCTTGACCCGGTTCGCATCATTGTGTTTACTGTTGCGGCCCCCATGGATGCCCCGGGTACAAGCCGCCGCGACAGGGACTTAAAGCTGCGCGACAACTTTTATATAACAGGACCATGATATCCGCATTTGCAAACTCCATGAAAGTACCGGAGCTCAGGCACCGGATTTTGTTCACATTGGCGATGATCGTCGTTGTCCGCCTCGGGGTGCAGATACCCCTGCCGGGCATTGACGTCATGGAGCTGCAAAAGGTGATTGAAGCCTCCGCCAATGCCAGCGGCCCCGGCGCGGGACTGGCTACCGTCCTGACTATCTTTTCCGGCGGCGGTTTGCAGCAGTGCGGCATTTTTGCCCTCGGCATCATGCCCTATATCTCCGCTTCCATCATGACCCAGCTTCTTTCCGCCGTGGTTCCCCAGTGGGCCAAGATGGTGCGGGAGGAAGGCGGACGCCAGAAAATGACCAAATGGACGCGTGCCATTGCCATCGTCATTGCCATCGTGCAGGGCTGGTTCCTGGTAGGCACCCTGGAGCATCCTGACCGCTTGAAATCCCTGGGTCTCAACATTCCCGCGGACTGCCAGCTTGTCATCAATCCCGGCATGCAGTTTGCGCTGATGACCGTGCTCATCATGGTGGCCGGCACCATGTTCCTGATGTGGATCGGTGACCAGATCACGGAGCGTGGCGTAGGCAACGGCGTCTCCCTCATTATCTCCGTCAACATCATTCACGCCCTCCCCGGCGCGGTCACCCTGGCGTGGAAGACCCTCGTGTACAAGGACGGAGCGGTTGTCCCCATGGGCGCCATGCTGCTCGTGGCCCTGATAGCCTTCCTGATCATCGTCGTGGCCCTCGTCGTCACGGTGACGCAGGCCCAGCGGCGAATACCCGTGCAGTACGCCAAACGGGTCATGGGCAACAAAATGTTCAGCGGGGCCACGCAGTACCTGCCGCTCAAGCTCAACTACTCCGGCGTGATGCCCGTCATTTTTGCCACGGCCATTCTGTCCCTGCCGCAGGTACTCTTCTCTCAGATCGCCCATTACAACACCACGCTGCAGTGGATTGCCACCAAGATGAACGACTGGATGAACCCCGCTTCCTCCGGCTACTACATCATTTCAGCCCTCATGATCTTCTTCTTCTCCTACTTCTGGGTGGCTACCATGTTCCAGCCCTCCCAGATCGCGGAAGACCTGAAACGCAACGGCGGCTATATCCCCGGCATTCGTCCCGGCCCCCCCACCGCCCTTTTCCTGGACCAGACCATGCAGAGGCTGACTTTTGCCGGCTCCGCTTTCCTGACCCTCATCTATTTCCTGCCGTACCTGCTAAACATCGGCGGCAGCATCCCCTATCTGGTTACCCAGTTCTTCGGCGGCACCAGCCTTCTGATTCTCGTCGGCGTGCTGCTTGACATGATGCGCCAGGTGGAAACCACGCTCCTTTCCCGCAACTACGATGGCTTCCTGAAGAAAGGCAAGCTCAAGGGCAAATACGGCCATGTCCAGGGCACCGGCTCCGCCGCAGGCAGCCGTACGGTCGCTGCGATGTGGATCGTCATCGCCGTGCTTGTACTGGCCGGGGCCGTAGCATATAATGCCATGCATTGAAGCAGCGCTTCACAACCTTTCTGAAAGTGACAGACATGAAGGATCTCAAGCATTTTATTCTGGTTGGGGCTCCCGCATCCGGCAAAGGAACCCAGGGACGGTTCCTGACCGATACTTTCAATCTGAATTCCCTGAGCACGGGTTCCATGCTGCGGCGGGAGATTGAATCCTGCACGGAGCTGGGCCGCAAGGCGCTCAGCTATATGGACAAGGCCATGCTGGTGCCGGACGAGATCGTCAACGACATGGTGCGCGGCTGGCTTTCCGAGGTGGACAACGATGCCTGGCTGCTGGACGGCTATCCCCGTACCGTCGCCCAGGCGGAGGCCCTGGACCATTTCCTGACCCAGCGCGGAACCGCCGTGGACGTGGTCGTCTGGATGGACGTAGCCAGGGAGCTCATCGAACAGCGCATCCTGCGCCGCCGGGAATGCTCCACCTGCGGCTACGTGGTACAGACCCCCGATGAAGTGTGCACCAGGTGCGGCGGAAAGATGGTCTCCCGCAAGGATGACAACTTGGAATCTTTCGCGCGCCGATGGAAAGACTTTGAGGCCATGACCCTCCCGGTGGCCAAATATTACGAAGCGCGCGGCATGGTGGTCAAGATGACCGTGACCGAGGAACGGGAGCCTTCCGAGGTTTCCCGCGATCTGGCCCGCAAGCTGGAGGAATACCGACAATAGAAAACCGAATCTCATGGCAGAACGAATCCACATCAAGTCTCCCGGTGAAATCGCCAAGATGCAGAAAGCCGGGGCCGTCACGGCGGAAATCTTGATGGAGATCGGGGCGGAGGTCCATGCGGGCCGTACGACGCGGGAAATAGACGACATTGCGCGTGAGATTTTCAAGAAGCACAAGGTAGGCAACGCCTTTTACCAGTACCGCGGTTTTCCCGGCCAGCTTTGCATTTCCGTGAATGAGGAAGTCGTGCACGGCAGCGGCGGCCCCCGCCGTATTGAAAACGGTGATATTGTGAGCCTGGACGTGGGCGCTATTGTGGACGGCTGGTATGGAGACAACGCCATGACCGTGCCCGTGGGCATGGTGGCTCCTGAAACGCTCCGCCTTCTGGCCGCCACGGAGGAATCCCTGTTCCGCGCCATCGAACTGGTGAGGCCCGGAGCCCTGCTGGCGGACGTGTGCGGCGCGGTGGAAGCCTTTGTGCGGCCTCGCGGCTTTACGGTGGTGAGGGACTTTGTCGGCCACGGCATAGGCCGCCATTTGCACGAGGAGCCCCAGATTCCGAATTACCGCCCCCATTACAAACTGCCGCGCCTGAAAAAGGGCATGGCTCTGGCGATTGAACCCATGGTAAACGCCGGCAGACCTTCCGTCAAAATCCTGGATGACGGCTGGACGGTGATCACGGCGGACGGCAAGCCCTCCGCCCACTTTGAACATACCGTCATCGTGACAGACGGCGCACCCCTCATTGTGACGGAGCGCCCCCGGATTGCGCTTCCCGAACAGCTCGGGATTGCTCCCCTCTAAAATCCTGACGGAAAGGGAATCATGACGCCTGCCGCCCCCATTCCCGATTCCGTGATTTTTGAAAAAACGGCCACTCACCGCATGGTCTGGGTGGACGTGGCGCGGGTCGTTGCCTGCATCCTGATCATTGCCAATCACATGGCTTTTTATTCGGCGGAACTCTACCGCTGGGTCTGGGCGGAGTTTCTGGCGGCGCGCACCCCTTTCTTTCTGCTGGTTGCCGGATATTTTGTCGGGCGCGGTTCGTTCGGTTCCCTGGACGGACGTCTTTTCCTGTGGAAGCGCAGCTGGTTTCTGCTGCGTCCCTATCTGATCTGGGGAATGGCCGCGGCCGTCCTGATCGGCTGGTCTCCTCTGCATGAATATTATGAGTCCTACGTTCCCCTGTACGCGTGGCTGCGCGGGGAGCCGGGAAGCGGCTTCTGGCCTGCTCTGGCGGCGTTTGCGCGCTGCATGGGCATTGCGGGGCATCCTGTGGACGCCCCCATGTGGTTCCTCCGGGACATCATCATTTATACCGCCGTGGCTCCTCTCCTGCACCGGCTGGGAAGCTATCTGCTCTGGGTGGGGCTGCTCATGCTTTCCCTGAATTATTTTGCGCTGGACCTGGCGGACCATGACTATCCCATTGCCAACAGTCTCGGCTTTTTTCTGCTGGGAATGTTCATTTCCCGCTATCCCCTGACGGATTTGACGGCCGCCGTGCGCCGGTACGCCGTATCCTTCCTTCTCTGTACGCTGGTGCTTACCTGGTGGCTGGTAGGCCACAGGGACCAGCACAATTCCATGCTCATTGCGCTGGGCATGCTGGGTTTGATGTCCCTCGCCATTTTGTTCACGGAGTGGTTCCCGCGCGCCGCCCGTTGGGTCGCGGGGCTTGCTCCGGCCTGCTTCTTCATCTTTGGGACGCATTACATTGTCATCATTCTGCTGCGGGAAAGCGGCTGGATCACGTTGAAGGGAACCTCCTGGGACGTTCTCTGGCTTTGCCTGGTGCCTGTCATTTTCAGCGTACTGGCGGGGCTGTTCTTCTGCATGAGGCGGCTTGTCCCGCGCCTGGTGCCTGTGCTGGCCGCCTATGGGAAGTAGGCCCCCGGAAAAGCCGGGGCCCCGCCGGAAAAAGGAGCCGCGCTTATCTCTTGCCGTCAAATGGCAAATCCCTTATTCTTCCATTTGCTGGAAGGGCCGGCGTGACATTGTTGTCACGCCGCCGTTCTTGTCGTACGGCAGGGGAAACAATACATGGTAAGGCAATGATGCAAGGCGATCAGGTTCAGGATTCTGAAATATCAACGCAGGCGGTTATCTACCTGGGGCCCAGTTCCATGAGCCTGATGGTGGCGGAGGTGGTTCAGGACAGGATGCGCATGCTGGATTTTCTCCAGCAGCCCGTTCCCATGGCGCGGGATATTTTCCGCCTTCACCGCATTTCCCGCCATACGATGGACCGCTGCGTGCAGATCATCGGGGATTACCTGGAAATTCTCAAGGAATATGGAACAGGCGCCCGGCTTTCCGTCCGGCTGATGATCTCCAACATCATCTCGGAAGCGGACAATGTGGACGTATTCGTAAACCGGATGCACGTGGCCCACGGCTTGCGCGGCCGCCGCATTGACGACGGCAAGATGACACGCCTCATTTATGTGAAGGTGCAGGAAACACTGGCACGGTATCCCGGATTCAGCAAGAAGAAGGTGCTGGTGGTCCATACCGGACCGGGAAATACCCGCGTGCTTCTGTTCCAGAAGGGGCGCATCATGCGCTATTCCTGCTACCGTCTGGGAACGCACCGCACGGGCGAGGCCGTCGGAGAGATCGAATACGGGGACGACGTCACGGAACTTTCCCTGCTCCGGGAGCACATGCGCGGGCAGGTGGACCAGATCTGCCTGGATTACGGCGGCGTCAAGGGGCTGGCCGGCCTGGTTGTCATCGGGCAGGAAATGCAGCAGTTGCGGGAGCGCCTGAATCCGTCTGCGGAGGGCAAGGTTTCCTGCCCCGCGCTGGTGGCGGAAGCCGAAAAAATGTCCCGCACGACCATGGAGCAGCGCATGAACGTTTACGGCGCCGACTTTGCCGGGGTGGATTCCCTGCTGCCCGCCGTGCTGATGACGGAGATGATCGCCCGCAGCCTGGACCTGAATGACGTCATCATTCCCGACAGCGGCTATGACGAGGAATTTCTCGGCAGTCTTATTCGCGCGGAACGGCATCCGGAGGATCTGGAGGCGGAAGTTCTGCATTTTGCCGGCATTTTGGCGGACAGGTACAAGGCGGACAAGGGGCACCGGGAACATGTGGCGCACCTGTGCATGGAAATGTTCGACCAGCTTCAGGACCTGCACCGCCTTTCGGAGCATGACCGGCTGCTGCTGGAGGTAGCCTCCATCCTCCATGAAGTGGGGTCTTTCATCAGCCAGCAGAACCACCAGCTTCATTCCCAATACATCATTCTGAACAGTGAAATCTTCGGTCTTTCGCGCGACGACGTGGAAACCGTGGCCCTGCTGGCCCGTTACCACCGGCATGAAGTCCCTTCCAATTCCGATCCCATGTACGGGGAGCTGGAACTCACGGACCGCATGCGCGTGGCGAAAATGGCCGCCATCCTGCGCGTGGCGGATGCCCTGGAGCGCGGGCACGCCCAGCGCGTGAACGGCGTCAGGGCCCATATCCGCGGCCGGATGCTGGAACTGGAACTTCAGGGCGTGCGGGAAACCGCCGTGGAAGACCTGGCCCTGCGGCTGAAGGGCGACTTGTTTGCGGACATTTTCGGCTATGACGTCGTGCTGGTTCCGCAGAGGTGACCCTGCTGCAGTAATTCTCATCTCCTTTTTCCCATGTCTAACGAATACATCAACAGAGAACTTTCCTGGCTGGAATTCAACCAGCGTGTGCTGGACCAGGCCGTGCGGACGGACCTTCCTCTTCTGGAACGGCTCAAGTTCCTGGCCATTACCGCCTCCAACCTGGACGAATTTTTCATGGTGCGCGTGGGCGGCCTCCAAATGCTCAGGCATTCCGGTTCCCGCGTGAAGGACATTTCCGGAATGACTCCGACCCGCCAGTTGAAAGCCATCCGTACCCGTGTGGGGCGCATGATTGAAGACCAGTACCGGCTTTTCCATGAGGAAATCCTGCCGTGGATGGAAGTCAACGGCATTAATCCCCTGGCTCTGGAAGACCTCAGCACCTCCCAGAAGCTGACGCTGGAACAATATTTCAACAACCAGATTTTCCCCCTCCTGACGCCGCTGGACATGGATGCGCCGGAAGCTCCGGCCCTCCCGTCCCTCAAGCTCCTGATGGGGGTGGAATTGCGGGACAATGAGACCGGGGACGTACGCGTGAGCGTGGTGGCCCTCCCGGACGGCCTGCCGCGCCGCGTTCCCGTGCCTTCTGCGGAAACGGAGCGCTACGTGATGCTGGAAGACCTGGTGCGGGAATGCATAGGTTCCGTTTTCCCGGGAGAAACCGTTCTTTCCGCCGCCGTGTTCCGCGTCACGCGCAATGGAGATATCGCCGTGCAGGAGGAAGATGCGCTGGACCTGGCGGATGAAATGGAAGAAGTGCTTGTGGCCCGTAAATTCTCCGAGTGCGTACGGCTGGAAATAGAATCTTCCGCTCCCGTTCCCCTTCATGACCGGATCATGCAGATCGTCGGCGCAGGCAAGGAGGAGACCTACGACCTCAAGGGGCCTTTGATGCTTTCCGACTTCATGGAAATGGCCTTTGCCCCCGGCAATGACCAGCTCAAGGTGGAGCAATGGTCTCCGCAGCCGTCGCCCGCGGTGGATCCCGCCGTCAGCATCTTTGAAAACATCGCCAACGGGGACATTCTGCTCAACCATCCTTATGAAAGTTTTGAGCCGGTCCTGCGTCTGGTGGAGGAAGCGGCGGAAGATCCGGACGTCATCGCCATCAAGCAGGTGCTGTACCGTACCGCCAGGAATTCCCGCATCGTGGCCGCACTGAAAAAGGCGGCGGAGAGCGGCAAGCAGGTGACGGCGCTGGTGGAATTGAAGGCCAGGTTTGACGAAGCGCGCAATCTGGAAAAGGCGGAGGAACTCCAGCGCTCCGGCGTGCAGGTGGTTTATGGCGTCAAGGGGCTGAAAACCCATGCAAAAATCTGCCTGGTCGTACGCAGGGAACAGGGCATGCTGCGCCGCTATTGCCATTTCGGCACGGGAAATTACAATGAAGTCACGGCCAAGATTTACACGGATATTTCCTACCTCACCTGCGATGACCAGCTCGGGGCGGACGCCTCCCAGTTCTTCAATTCCGTGACGGGCCGCACCAAACTCATGCGGTTCCGCAAGCTGTACCCCTCTCCGGCGCTGATGAAGGCCCGTCTCATTGAATTGATTGAGGGGGAGGCGGAGCGCGCCCGGCAGGGCGAACCCGCACGAATTTCCGCCAAGATGAACAGCCTTCAGGATGTGGAAATCATTGACGCCCTGTACAGGGCCGCCGATGCCGGAGTGGACATTGAACTGAACGTGCGCGGCATCTGCTGCTTGAAAACGGGGCCGCGTCCCAACGGGAAAGTCATCCGTGTCGTCAGCATTGTGGACCGCTATCTGGAACATGCCCGCATTTTCTTCTTCCACCACGGCGGCAACCATCAGCTCTTTATCGCCAGCGCGGACTGGATGACCCGCAATCTGGATAAGAGGGTGGAACTCATGGTTCCGGTGATCAACGGCAGGCTGGCGCGGCGCCTCAAGTCCATTCTGGATGCCTGCTTCAGGGATAACGTGCAGGCGTGCAACATTCTGCCGGACGGCACTTCCGAGCACGTTGTGCGCAAAAAGGGCCAGAAGGCCTTCCGCCTGCAGCAGTACCTGACCAAGGAGGCGCGTCGGCTTGCCAAGGACAAGGAGCGGGAGCGCCAGCAAATGCTGGAGCCGCACAAGCCGCATGAGTAGCGAATGATTCCACGCGTTTCGCAAGAGCTGGGAGAGAGGAAGCGCGCTTGCCTTATTTCCGTCTGTTTGCAGGTACACGGGAGCCGGCATGAATGTCCTTTTTTTTATTTTGATAATGAGTATGTTGGATATATCCGGCCTTGATGCCGTCCCGTTGAAGAATGTCCGTCTTCGCCTCCGTAAGACCGTGCCTGCCGGGCGATTTTCTCCTTCCTGATGGCAGGGCGGAAATGGAGAATTTTGTCCGGACTTCTCAGGCCGGGAAGCCTGGCATCCTCCGGCATACGTTCAACAGGGAAAGGGCGTGGACATGTCTTCCTAGGAAGACATGTATATCCGCATCTTCTGTTTTCTTCTTGCGGCCCTGGTTCTGGGGCCTGTTTCCGCAAAGGCCGACGGCTCCGCCTGGAAAGCTTCCGGCCCTGCGGGGCCAGGTGCTGCCGTGAAGGCTCCCGAGCATCCGGCGGAGGACGGGCTTTATGCCCGGTTGAAGGAGATGCCCTATCTTTACAAGAACAAGGATTCGGAATTTCTGAACCAGTTCAAGCTTCTGCTGACCGGGCAGTATCAGGCGGCGTGGGTGGCTCCGTCCGGAGCCAACAAATTCCGGAAGGGTTCCGGCGGCCATGAGGATGAGTGGCGGCGCCTTCAGATCGGCTTTGAAGCCGTTTTCCTGAAAAACCGCCTGACTCTGCACAGTCTGACCAACATGGGGGAGACGGACGGCATGTACAAGCTGGAAAACGGCCGATGGAGCCGGACAAAGACGGACTGGGGCATTTTTGAGCTTTATCTCAAGTACAAGATCAACCCTTCCTTTTTTGTGCGCGCCGGAAAGATCACTACGAAGATGATGACCGAATTCCGGGAGACGGCCAGCGAGATCAAGACTCTGGAACGTTCGGACCTTGTCAACCAGCTCGGCAGCATTTCCAACTGGGGCGTCGTGCTGGAAAATCCGCGGCAGGATGTTCCCGTGGGGTGGGAAGCGGCTGTTTTCCTGAATGACACCAGTACCAGCCTGGCTCATGAAATCCAGTTCAATACGGAGGACAGTGCCTTTGCGAAAGCCTCCGTCCATATGGATGCCCGTGGCTTTCTGCCGGGGGAGAAAAGCCGTGTCTGGCTGACTTATGCGCATAATTTCACCCATTACGCGGGACGCGCCCTGCCGGAAGACTCCTACTATTCGGGGCTGGGGGCCAGGGATGTGGTGACGATGGACTGGGTAATGTCCCAGGGGAAGTTTTCCATGGTGACGGAGCTGATGTCCGGATTCCGCGTGGTGGGGGATGCCTACGGAGAGAATGTTTACGGGCTTGTCCTTCTGCCTTCCTACAGGTTTTCCCCCCATCTGGAGGGCATCTTCCGGTATCAGCTTTCCCATGGAAGGGATGCGGTCAAAATGTTTGTCCGCTACGTTCCCGCCGTGACGACTTATCCCAAATGGGTGAGTACGATGAACTCGTTTTACTTTGGGTTGAATTATTATGTGTTCCCGAAAGACCCGGACATGCTGAAATTCATGGTGGGCGGTGAATATACCGCTACCAGCGGCGCGCGCGGCGGAGCCAAATGTTTCGACGGCTGGACCTGGTTCACCGCCGTCCGTTTCCATTTCTGAACGGGGCAGGCTCATTCCTTCTCCATGAATTCTGATTCCGGGCGTTCTGCGCCGGTACGCAGGATGTGTTTGTAACAAACAAATTGTCATGCGGGGATTGATGTGTTACCGGGATTGGGATGGAAGAAGGCCCGCTCTTCTTTCATGCCCCTCACCCTGGCTACCCAGAACATGAAACTGCTGTATTTTCTCTGGTTGCCTGTTGTTGCCGCCTGTCTGCCCTCAGCCCGGACGGCGGATTTCCGCCTGTTGCCTTCCCTCTCCGCCCCTTCCATGAAGGCGGAATGTCCGCCAGGGAGAAAGTCCTGTTGTCTGTGAAGAAGCCTTATGCAGGAAATGATGAAAGAAGGAAGCCCGGTTTCATAATGAGGATGAATTCCGGTGCGTTGTGGAGAAAGTCTGAAACACGTCTGCAACTGCTTTTCTCCGTTATTCACAGTATGGGAAAATTTCTGCGGTAAAAACGCTTATGATGTGGATTTATCATACGGATTAGAAATTCGGAAGACTGTCGGCGATTTTTCCCAAGATAGGCTATCGGTTGTGAATAAGACAATTATGTTAAACCCTGGAAAGAAGCTCATGAGAAAATCTTTTTTCAGGAAAGTGCCTCTGGCAATGTGTATGCCCTTTTCAGCCTGGCTGTTTGGTTTGACTTCGGATTTCTAATCCGTTACATGAGGATTGCATTACATGGCGGTAACCGTATCCATCATTGTCCCCTGTTATAATGTAGCTCCTTATGTGGATGCCTGCATGGACAGCCTGGTGCGCCAGACTCTCCGGGATATTGAAATTATTTGTGTGAACGACGGGTCCACGGACGGTACCCCGGCCTTGCTGCGCGCCTGGGAGGAACGGGACAGCCGCGTGCGGGTGATTGACCGGGAAAACGGTGGCTTTTCCGTGGCCCGTAATACCGGCATGGAGTTGGCGTCCGGGGAATACATCGGCTTTGTGGACCCGGACGACTACGTGGAACATTCCATGTATGCCCGTCTGCTGGAAGAAGCCCGCAGGCATGATGCGGAGATTACCGCATGTGGTTATACTGGTTTTTCCGATGGCGATGGAATGGTACTGGAGGAATGGTGCTGGTCTCCGGTTGCCGGAGTGGAAGAAAAATTGCAGTCAAGCGTGTTTCATGAGGATTCCGTTTGGAAGAGGATGGGCGTTTTAGCTTGGAACAAACTGTACAAAAAAGAATTTCTGGACAAATACGGCCTTCGTTTTGAGCCTTCTTTCAGAAAGGGGGAGGATGATGTATTCTATCTGATGCTGCTTGCACATGCAAACCGTTTGGCTGTGATACCGGACCGGCTTTACTGGTACCGCAAGCAGAGGGAGGGCGCTATTTCACGTGCGTGGGAAGAATGTGGCTGCCCTTGCACGCTGGATGTGGAGCGCCTGGTCCATGCAACGGTTTATTGGAAAAAAGTCGGCTGGCTGGATTCCGGGTTGGAGAGAGGATGGGTGTTGCATGCCTTGTGGTATTATCTTTTGAAACGCCTGGTGCCTGCGCACAAGCCGCTTCCACAGTTAAGTGGGGAGGAATGGGAATGGCTGCACGGCAAGTGCCGGGAGTGGTTTTCTTTGGTGGGGAACGTGGAAAGGCTCGGAAAGCTGGATAAATGGGAAACTTCCTTCTGCCATTTGCTGGGCTGTCCCGCGGAACATCCCGGCTGGATGGCCCGTATCCGATGGAAACTTCTTTCCCACCGCCGCGGTCGCCGGGGCCGCTATTATACCCTGCGGATGCTTTTAACCGCCCATAAATGAAACAATTATCTTTTCACATTCATGACTGTTGCCGTATCCATCATCGTTCCCTGTTATAATGTAGCTCCGTATCTGGATGCCTGCCTTGACAGTTTAGTGAACCAGACCATGCCGGATATTGAAATTATTTGTGTGAACGACGGGTCCACGGACGGTACCCCGGCCTTGCTGCGCGCCTGGGAGGAACGGGACAGCCGCGTGCGGGTCATTGACCGCGAAAACGGGGGACAGGGCGCCGCCCGCAACACCGGCATGGATGTGGCCGAAGGGGAATATATCGGCTTTGCAGATCCGGACGACTATGTAGAGCATTCCATGTATGCACGCCTGCTGGAAGAGGCCCGCAGGCATGATGCGGACATCACGGCGTGCGGCTATGCCGGTTTTTCCGACCATGATGGGAAATTGCTGGAAAAATGGAGCCGGTCTCCGGCCGCCGGAGTGGAGGAAAACGTGAAATCCAGTTCATTCCATCTGAACGCCCTCTGGATGCGGACGGATGTCGTTGTCTGGAACAAGTTGTACAGGAAAGACTTTTTAAACAGGCACCATCTCCGGTTTGAAACCTCATTCCGGGCCGCGGAGGATGATGTTTTTTGCCTGATGCTGCTGCCGCATGCAACCCGCGTAGCTGTGATTCCGGACCGCCTGTACTGGTACCGCAGGCAGCGGGAAGGTTCCATTTCCTCCTCCTGGGACGAGCGGGGAGCCCCTTTCATGATTGCCGTGGAACGGTTGATGCATGCGACGGAGTATTGGAAGAAGGTCGGCTGGCTGGATTCCGGGCTGGCTCAGGGCTGGGTTTCCCAGGCACTGCGGGTTTATTTGCTGGGCCATTTTCTGGCCCAGGATTATCCTCTGCCACAGTTGAGTGAGGCGGAGTGGGCCTTGCTCCGTGCCAGATGCCGGAAGTGGTTTGCGATGGTGGGAAATATGGATGCTTTCCGGTCCCTGGGAAAATGGGATTTTGCCTTTTGCCGTTTGCTTGCCGCTCCGCCGGAAGGAGCCGGCTGGCTGTCACGCGCATCGTGGAAGTTCCTTTCCCGTTGCCGTGGGCGCCGCGGCCGTTATTACGAAGTATGCTGGAGACTGTCTCTCCCGGAAGGGAAGGGAGGGGAAAAAACTGCGGCCCTGGAAATTGCTGCCGGTGAAGAGCATGAGGAGCTGAATGATGAGAGTTGAATCTTCCATAAGTGGTACGGTTTCCGTTATTCTGCCTTGCTACAATGTAGCTCCGTATCTGGACCAGTGCCTGGAAAGCCTGGTCCGCCAAACCTGGGAGTCCCTGGAAATCATCTGTATCAATGACGGCTCCACGGATGGGACATTGGCCGTGCTTCACTCGTGGGCGGCAAGAGACCGCCGCATCCGGGTGGTTGACCGGGAAAACGGCGGGCAGGCCTCTGCCCGCAATGTTGGCATGGATATGGCTTCTGGCGAATACATCGCGTTTGCCGACCCGGATGATTATGTGGAACATTCCATGTATGGCCGTCTGATGGAGGAAATTTGGACGCATGATGCTGATGTTGTGGCTTGCGGATATACCAGTTTTTCCGATGAAAACGGCTCCGTGCTGGAAGAGTTGAGCAGGTCCCCCGGTTTCGGTGTGGAGAAGGAGGCGCGGTCAAGTTTTTTCCATGCGGATTCCGTCTGGATGAAGATGGACGTCGTTACGTGCAATAAGTTGTATAAAAAGGAATTCCTGAATAAATGCGGAGTTCGTTTTGAACCTTCCTTCAGAAGGGGGGAGGATGACGTATTCTGGCTGATGGTGCTGCCGTATGCCGGGTGCCTCGTTGTGGTACCTGACCGGTTGTACTGGTACCGCAGGAAGAGGCAAGGAACCGTTTCCCATGCGTGGGAGGAACAGGGATGCCCCTATTCATTGGATATGGCCCGGCTGGAATACGTAACCGCCTGCTGGGAGCAGATCGGCTGGCTGGATGCCGCTGTGAGCCGGGGATGGCTGGCCCATATCATGAAGCGTTATTTGTTGTCCCACGTCACTTCCGGAGAGGAAATTTTCCAAAAGCTGAATAAGCAGGAAAGCCAAGCTTTGGTGCAGCGCTGCCGGAAATGGCTGCACGGCATGGAAACAGGCGCTGACCCCGTGGGATTAAACAAGTGGGACCGCGCTTTTTGCCGCCTTTTGCGCGCAGAGCCTGTGAAAGCCAATCCGGTTGCTGGAATTTACAACAGGCTCATGTCGGGATGCAGCGGCAGGCGCGGGCGGTACTACCGCCTCAAGTCCCTGATATCCAGTTTATCCTGAGAAATACTCTTCCGCAAGAGAACATGACCTTTTTGATTTTCTGCCGTGCGCCCGCTGTTCCTGTTACCGGGGATTACACCCCGGTGTAGCACATTTGCTCCTTGAGCTGGGCTACCTGGAGGTCTTCTCCCAGATATTCCCCGATGGAGTAGCCGAAGAGCATGGCGGCTCCGGGGCCGTTGGCCGTGAGCATGTTGCCGTCAAGAACGACGTTTTCATCCTTGACGATGCGGGCTCCCGCCTCGTTCAGTTCACGGTACACGTCCTGGGCGGGGTAGGCGGTAATTTCCCTGTCCTTGACCAGTCCGGCTTTTGCCAGAACGATGGGAGCGGCGCAGATGGCGGCCACCAGCTTGCCCGCTTCATGCATTTTTTTTACCAGATGAATGACTTCCGGCGTATCCCGAAGAATCCAGGAGGCCGCCCCGCCGGGCAGGACCAGGGCATCCAGCTTGTCGGCATGGAGCTTGTCCAGCATGGTGTCCGTGGTGACGGTTACGTCGTGGGCGCTGACCACCTTGTCTGATTGCACACCGGCAAGCAGGACTTCCATGTTCAGCCGGCGCAGAATGTCCAGCGGGGCAATGAGTTCGATTTCTTCAAATCCGGGCGCGGCAAGAATGGCGACTTTTTTCATGTTTGATGAGACAGAGTGGCGGGATGGAACGTTCAAGGAAACGGGCGGCCGTTACAGGAGCAGCAAGACCGGGTTTTCCAGCAGGGTCTTGAATTCGGCGGCGATTTTGGACGCCTTGCATTCCGGCAGGATGTTGGCGTTCACGTACAGGGTGACGGGCAGGATGAGCTTGGAAACGGGACGCCCCGCTTCAATGCCCGTCTTCGGCGTCGTGCCTCCGATGCTGATGATGCTGTGGGGCATGTCGCGTATGACGGAGCGCTGGGCTTCCACATTCACGCCGCTGTCGCAGAGCAGGATGTTGGGCGCCACGGTCCCCGGAGCGGGAGCACCGGATTTGGGTGCGGCGAACCGTTCCATGGCAATGTTGTAGATGGTCTTGGCGCCGGCGTTTTCAATGAGAACGTATTTTTCTCCCTTGTCCAGCACCATGAGCAGTTCCGCGGAAGCGTCTCCCGCCAGCCATTCCGGTTCGCTGAGGCATGCCTTTACGGCGGCGCGCACGACGTAGTCGAACAGGCTGTAGCGCCCCCCGATGAGTTTTTCACACTGGACGGCAATGGGCGTGCTGATGGCGGCCAGGTAGGACATGTTGGCCCCCAGGGTATAAAGATAAAAGTTGTCCACGCGCGTGGCATGGCGCGTATCCTTCGGCGCCAGGGGGGTCTGTACCTTCCGGGCTGGGCCTTCGGTCCTGCGGACTGCGGCGCGTACATCCGCCGCCATGATTCTGCCGTGCGGACCGGTGCCGTGCAGGCCGGCGGGGTCCACCCCGGCTTGCGCCGCCAGTTTGGCGGCCAGAGGACTGAGTTTCACCGCGGGGGAGGAAGGGGGACAGTCACAGGAGGCCGCACCGAATTCCGATTGCAGCAGGGCAATGGGAGTGCCTACGGCGGCTGTGGCGCCTTCCGGCACCAGGATTTCCGTCAGGGTTCCGTCCTCGCATGCCTGAAGTTCCACGTGGGCCTTTTCCGTTTCGATGTCGGCCAGGTGGTCTCCCACTTCCACAAAGTCTCCTATTTTTTTAATCCATCTCAGCACGATCCCTTCGTGCATGGAATCGGAAAGGCGGGGCATTTCAATGGTAATGGCCATGGAGAGTGAATATTGAATGTTGGAATATGGGAAAGTGCTGCGTGATGGAGCGGCAAGGCCGCCCCATCACACCAGTGTGCGCATTCAGGCGCTATATTTTTCTACGCCGTCGATGAACACCCTGGAGGTGTTGAAATCATCGTCCAGCAGGACCATGTCCGCCGTGAAACCGGGCGCGATCTTGCCGAGGCCTTCCAGTCCCAGGGACTGGGCCTGGTTCCAGGAGGTGGCCTTTACCAGCTCGCTGAGGGGCTTGCCGGTCAGGCGGTGTACGTTTTTCAGGCCGTGGGCGTATTTGAGGGTGCTGCCGGCCAGGGCGCCGGATTCCTGCAGGCGGGCCACGCCGTCCTTCACGATGATGGGCAGGCCGCCGAGGTCGCCGGGGCCGTCCGGCATCCAGGAACAGGCCAGGGAGTCCGTAATCATCATCATCTGGTCCGTTTCCTTGTTCTTGAATACGGTTTTAAGCATGTCCGCGCAGAGGTGGATGGTATCGCAAATGATTTCGATCTTGATTTCCCTGTCCAGCAGTCCGGAACCTACGAGTCCGATTTCACGGTGGTGCAGGGGGGACATCTGGTTGCAGTAGTGGGTCAGGTGAACCAGGCCGGCGGCTTTCGCCTTGTTGAAATCCTCGTGGGTAGCCGCGCTGTGGCCGGCGGAGCAGCGGATGCCTGCGGCGGATGCTTTCGAAATGAAGTCCACGGCGCCGGGCATTTCCGGAGCCAGGGAGACCAGCAGCACCTTGGCGATGGAATTGAGATTGGCTACTTCATCATAGTCCGGCTGGCGGACAAAGGCGGGGTTTTGCGCACCGCAGCACTTGGGATTGATGAACGGCCCTTCCAGATGAACGCCGGGGGTCTTCGCGAATTCCTGGTTTTTCATGTATTCCGCCACGGTGGCGCATACGTTTTCCAGTACCTTGGGAGACAGGGTGAGGGTGGTCGGCAGCCAGGAGGTGACGCCTTCCTTCATTTTGCATTCCGCGATGGTGCGCAGGCTTTCCAGCTTGGCGTCGCAGGTATCGCAGCCGCCGGCGCCGTGGCTGTGGATGTCGATGAATCCGGGAAGGAGCATCTTGCCTTCCGCGTCCACTACCTTGTCCGCCGCGGGAAGTTCACCTCCGGCGGGATAAACGGCGGTAATGACCGTTCCTTCGATTTCCACGGCTGCTCCGGGCAGGTCGATGCCGGGAGAGATGATGCGTGCGTTTTTAATGAGTGTTTTCATAAAAATAAATGATTGGTTGTAGAATGGATCAATGTGTTTGATGAATGGTGGGGAAGAGAGGTGATAGTTCCTTTCTTCTGTCAATGACGAGCCAGGACCATTTGCGGCACCGGGGACAACGGCCGAAGTTCCTCTTCCTGCCGGATGATTTGTAAAGAATGCCGTATTTCCCGAAGGGTTCTTCCAGACCGCACTTGCTGCAGTGCATTACCCAGCCGGGCGCCCTTTCCTCCCATTTGGCCAGGTTTTCCGGCGTTGCCTCCACTTCCCTGGGAGTGGAAATGTAGTCGATCAGCCGGGTGAAAACGTTAGGAGCCATAGGGGGAGCAATACGGGCAGGTGAGCATGAACTACTTCTGTGCGTCCAGCGTCTTGTTCCACTCGGCCACCCGGGAGGCTTCCGCTTTCAGAACGGCGTCCGCATTAGCTTTGTCCAGAATGCGGATGTCCTTGATTTTGTCCCCGCGGGCAATGGAGTTGACGACGGCCTGTCCCTTCAGCACTTTCCCGAAGACGGTATGGCGTCCGTCAAGATGGGGCGTGGCGACGTGGGTGATGAAGAACTGGGAGCCGTTGGTCCGGGGACCGCGGTTTGCCATGGAAAGGATGCCGGGGCCGTCGTGTTTGAGGTCCGGGGAGAATTCGTCTTCAAACTCGTAGCCGGGGCCGCCCATGCCCGTGCCCTGGGGGTCGCCTCCCTGGATCATGAAGTCCGGAATCACCCGGTGGAAGGTTACTCCCTTGTAATAGCCCCTGTTGATGAGGTTCAGGAAGTTGGCGACAGTGACGGGCGCCTTGGAGGGATAGAGGGCCAGTTCAATGTCCCCCTTGGTGGTGGACATGACCACTTTCACGTCCTTGAGTCCGGCGGTGGAGTCGGCGCAGGCCGTAAAGCCCGCCAGGGCGCACAAGGAACACAGCAGAAGGGTAAAATACTTTTTCATGGCTTCTTGTTGTTCCCCCATGTTGCCCTAAGAGAAGCCGGTTTGCAAGTAAATCGCGTGCCCTGACGGGAGAGTGCCGCACGCCAACAGGAATTGGAAGCGGGGGATCAGAGGCGTCAAAGGCATTTTTGATCTCAATATGCTGTTTTTAAATGATTTTTCATACCACTCCTCCGGCTGCGCGGGAAAAACGGAAGATCAGACAGGTCATGCACAGGCTCAGGATGCCCATCACGACGAATTGCCAGGAGGGGGGGATGACCAGCATCATGGCATATTGGAATCCCACGGCTGCAAGGCCCAGCACGCAGTCCACGAGGTTCCCGGCGGCGATCATGTCGCCGCGCTTGTCGTTGTCCGCCCGGTCCTGAAAGAAGGCGTTCAGCGGCACCACGAACAGGGCGGCGGCGCTGCCGGCCGCCATCAGCAGGGCGTAGAAGACGGATGAAGTCATGGAGACCGTGGAAAGGGCCAGGCAGCTCAACGCCATCAGCGCACCCCCCGCCACGGAGACTTTCATGCGGATGTGGTGCCTGCACATCAGGGAGGCGAGGATGCCCCCCAGTACGGTACCGCCGCTCATCCAGGCCATCAGCACGGCCCCCACGGAGCTGAAATCGTCGCCGCCGCCGGAGATTTCCTTGGCCATCTGGATGGTCATCAGCATCACGGTACCGCCAAAAAACCAGAAGTAGCCTATGCCCATTTCGCTGACGCGCAAGTTCCTGTTTTTCCACATTTTGGAAAGCTGGTGGAAGTGCTCGTAAAACAGAGACCAGGAAAAAGGCCTGAACCCTTCCGGAGCGTACCGCGGAAGATAGAAGCTGGAAATCGCCACGGGAATGGCCAGCAGAAGGAATACCAGACATGGGAAGGAGGCTGCGTACCAGCCGTCGCTGAGGCCGGAGGGTTTCAGCCATGCGTCAAACCACTGGAAGAAGCCGTCCCCCAGCAAATGATGCCAGACGGTGTCCGTGGAAGGCTCCAGCAGGTAGCGGAACCAGACGAAGACGCCTATCTGCCCGATCAGCAGGCTGAGGATGGAGGCCATTTCCACAATGCCGCTGGCAAATCCCATGCGGGACGTTCCCACAATGTCCTTCACGATTCCCTTTTTTGACGGACTGAAAATGGTGGCCTGCAAGGCAAAGACGCAGAACCACAGAATGGCTCCGTTCAGGTTGTGGGAGCGCAGGCTCCAGTACATTCCCCCCAGTACGCATATTTGGAGAAGGGCCATGAATTGAATGATGCGCGCCTTGCAGAAGCGGTCGGACAGCCACCCGACAAAGGGGGAAAACAGGATGAAGGGAAGAACGATGATGGCCCCCAGCGGATATTCCAGGTCCCCCTGCGTACCGTACAGCCATACGCCCAAGGGAATCAGCAGGAACTGGGCCCCCTTTTCGTTGAAGGAGTTCTGCGCCTGGATCAGCACGAGCCGCCAGAAGGCGCCCCAGGGCACTTTGTCAACCGGTCCGGGGGTGTGGGAGTCATGTTTCATGAAATCATATGCTTGGTTCCTCCGTTTTTCTGGATTCAGTACGGGATTCCGGACCAGGCAGGGCGGCCCGGCAAAGGGCGCCTGTCCGCGGAGCTTAACTTTTCCCCGTGTCGCTGGCAAGCCGGAAGAGCCTTGGGGGCCGCATCCCGGGGGGGCATCAGTATCCGGGGGCTATAGGTGGAAGGGATGCCGCTCCCGGGGGAGATGCCGTGGAGGAACGCAGAAGGGAGGCTCCGTACCTTCAGCTCATGGGACCTCCCGTTTTGGCTTCCGGTATTTTATGCAATTTCTTCCGATTCCCTCAGCCCGGAGCTGCGGAACAGGCAGAGAACGCCAATGACGGCCACCGCCACGACGCTGGCGATAAGCGACGCCTCATAACCGAACCCGCACATTTCCGGGCTGGAAAACAGGTATTGGAGGACAACCAGGCTCAGGAACGCGGCGGGAACGGCGGCTATCCAGCAACAGCGGGTTTTGCTGCGCAGATAAATGGAAACGGCCCACAGCGTGGACGCCGCCAGGAGCTGGTTGGCCCAGCCGAAGTACTGCCAGATAATGTTGTAATCCATGCTGCTCACGGCGATGGCCACGGCAAACAGGGGGATGGCGATCATCAGGCGGCGGCTCAACTGCTCCTGGTTCAGCTTGAAGCAGTCGGCAATCATCAGGCGCGTTACCCGCAGGGCTCCGTCTCCCGTGCTGATGGGCAGGATCACGACGCCGATCATTACCAGAATGGACCCCACATGTCCCATCCAGGATTCCGAAATCATCTGGATGGCCAGGGCAGGGGCTTTCCCGTTGGCGGTGGCTATGCCCAGCGCTTCCGGAGAACCGTAGAAGGTCAGGGCGGCTGCGGCCCAGATGAAGGCGATGATGCCTTCCGTAATCATGGCCCCGCCGAAGACGGGCAGGCCTTCCTTTTCCGTTTTCAGGCAGCGGGCCATCAGGGGGGACTGGGTGGCGTGGAAGCCGCTCACGGCTCCGCAGGCAATCGTGATGAACATGACCGGGAACAGCGGGAATTCCGCCGGATGGCGGTTGTGGAAAAAGTCCATGTCCGGCAGCACCTCCATGCGGGGGATGTGCATCCAGTACGGCAGGGATTCCGCAAAGGGCATCAGCAGCATCACGCCCAGGATGCCGGCCACCATGATGATCAGCGCTACGGAAAAGAGGGGGTACACCCGCCCCATGATGGCCTGGATGGGCAGAATGGTAGCCAGAAAATAGTAGCCGAAGATGATCCAGACCCATGTGGAGACGCTCCACCCCGTCATCGGGGCCAGAATGGCGGCAGGCCCTACCGCGAACACCACCCCCACCAGCACGCTGAACACAATGCAGGCCGCGCGGCTGATCCACTGGGCCTGGCTTCCCAGATAGCGGCCCAGGATTTCCGGAAGGTTCTCCCCTTTGTGCCGCAGGGAGATCATGCCGGAGAAATAGTCGTGCACCATGCCGCCGAAGATGCAGCCGAACACGATCCAGAGCAGGGCGGCGGGGCCGTACAGCACCCCCATCACGGCTCCGAAAATGGGGCCCAGCCCTGCGATGTTCAGCAATTGAATCAGGAAGATGCGCCAGCGCGGCATGACCACGTAATCCACGCCGTCCGTGTATGCCACGGCCGGTGTCCGGCGTTCCGCGTCCGGCTGGAAAATCCGCTCCAGCACGCGTCCGTACGTGAAATATCCGGCCGCCAGGACCAGCATTCCCAGAATGAAGTAGCAGTAACCGTTCATGTTGAAAAGGCGGCTTCCCGGGCAGAAATAACAAGAGGCCGTCCGCGTGTGAAACGTAGCTTTTCCACTGCATTCTGGCAAGACGTTATTGATCTGCAGATTCCGGATTTTTTACCCGGAAAATGAAAATAAACACAATATCAACTTCCAGATAATCTGTGCGGATTGCAAATTCGAAGTCAACATGTTTTTTTCAGGCCAAATGATTTATAGCGATTGATTCTGAGAAAAACAGTCAGGCTACCGAAGAGCGCCTTTTTATTTCATCATCATTTCATTATTTATCATCAATAAATTATATCATTTCTCAAACAAATATTCATCTTGGGCGAATTTGCAATCCGCTAAGAAGGACAGGCCGACCCATTGGCACTTTAACTTACCTCGCAGCATTATGAAGAAAACCTTGTTCCTGCTCTCATCGCTCGCACTGGCTGCGGCATCAGCTCAGGCTGCAGTCTTGTGCACGACGACATTCAACCGTACGGGTAACAGTCTTGGTACGGTAACAGTTAATACCCAGTCCGAATACGGGCTGACCAGCTCCACTTCCATTTCCGCTTCCGATTTCAACAAAGGCGGAAGCCCGGCCAGCGGCCAAAACGGAGATCTGCTCGGACAGAGTTCCATCCCGGCCTCGGTGGTGACTCCCAATTCCAATGTAGCAAGCGGCGGCTCCTGGAGCATGTCCTTTACGTTCACCAACACCGCTTCCCAGGACATGCAGATTTCTTCCATTGACCTGACAATGATAGGGGTGACCGGCGGTGGAAAAGCCCAGAATACTGGTAATGGCGTAGCAGGCCAGGAAGGATGGATCGGGGGTACGGCCACAGGCAACAAGCCTGTCAACCTGACCCTTTCCATAGAAGACGGCGGTTCGCAAACTCTTGTTTTCAATGCTGCCACGGATGGAACCGATTCAGGAAACTGGAACATGACCAGAACGGGAGGATATGATTTTCTCAACGGTTTTATTCTGAAGGAGGGAGAGTCGCTGACCATCACGATTGACGCTTCCAAGCATGAGGCCTATGACAAGGGCTGTTTTGCAGGGTTGTCCGGCATTCAGATCAATGGGGAGCTGGTTCCCGAACCAGCCACGGCGTCCCTCGGACTTCTGGGGCTGGCCGCATTGATGATGCGCCGCCGCAGGGCCTGACCATTCAGTAAAATTTAATCAAGCCGTCCTGTGGATTTTCTGAAGCAGGCGGCTTTTTCTTATCCAGCAAATTGATACATATTTTTTCACCTGATCCTGTCGTAACCATCTAATCCCTTTTCTCCGTTAGAATTTCCTGTCCCGTCCATTTTCATTCGGGGACTTTTTCCATTGACTGCCATGTTTATGCTTCGCTTCTTATCCGTCCTGGTTCCCTCCCTGCTGATTTTATCCCCTGTAAAAGGAGAGGATGTAGAATATGTCTGGAGAGGAACGGCAGGAAATACCTGGGGAACCTTGTCCAATTGGAGCGTAGGGGGAAATAACCCGACGGTTGTCCCGGGGGCCCAGTCTTCCGCCTACACGCATTGGATGGTCACCAATGGAGCGGATTCGGTGGGGAGAACGGATGTGGGAAGCCTGGGTAGCGGAGGAAGGTATCTGAAGGGTGTCCGGGTGGAGGGTATCAATAACCAGCCTGGAGGGAAAATTCAGTTTTTCATCAAGAATACGAGCAGTGGCGTTTACCTCCGTGTTCAGGATGGAGGCATCACCGTATCAAATACAAGCACGGGGGGATACAATGCGGATTTTGGAATTGCCCAGTTGCGTTTAGCGTCGGACCAGACCTGGCATGTGGACGAGGGACGCAGTTTTTATGTGGGGAGCGATGAAACGGCCCCCGCAGGAGGTCTCTACTCCCTGACTTCCGAAAATGATGCCGCCCGGCTGGTAACGCTGACGGGCGCCGGCGCCGTGCGCATCGGGGAGGGAATGATGCTGAATAATGTTTCCGGCGTGATCGGTTTCTTGATGAGTGCCGGACAGGGAACGCCCACACTGGATTTGGCGGACCGGGGAATGGCCAACACCATCACGGTTCAGGATACAGGGTGCCTGGAAGGCATGGCTCTGTATCAGGGTTCCCTGATTACCCGGGAGAATTCTTCCGTGACTTTCTCCGGGACTACGGCAAGGGTTTCCAGCTTATGGAATATCGGGAAAAACACGGCCATCGCGCTGGAAAGTTCCACCCTGGACATGTCTGAGGCGGGAGTGGAGGCGCAAGCGACTCTTTCCGGGACATCCGGAATTTCCGGTTCCCAGGGCACGCTGAAGCAGACGATTCTGGATGATGCCCAAATTACCTACACGGACAGGGAGGGCAAGCCGGGCGAAATTCAGTCCGTAGGGAAGAACGTCACCATTACCTTGAACAATTCCTCCGTTGATTTTAATGGAGAAGTTCCGGAAGTGAATCTGGTCGTCCAGGGCAATTGCACCCTGGCGGGAAGCGGAAATTTCAGCGGCACGATTACATACACTCCGGGCGCCACTCTCGCCGTGAAAGGGGAGATTACCCTTCCCAGTTCTTCCCTGACCTTGAGCCGTGCCCATGTAACCGCCCTGGATGGTGTGCCGCAGACCGGAGCCGTGCAGCCGGAAAATCCCTCCCTGCAGGCGCAGGAGTACGTCATTCAGTTTGATTCGTCTTTTGAAGACCTGATTGCCGAATGGCCGGGGAACCATACGCTGACGGTGCAGTTTGCGGAAGGGATGGAAGCGGCAATTACTGTAAAGGATCTTCCGAAGGGTGCGGTTTCCTGGAGCTATGACCGCACTTCCAGAAGGCTGGACCTGGTGACGAATGTGGCGGAAAAATCTTCCATGCCTTCCGGTGTATCCGGCTCCAAACCCAATATTATCTTCGTTCTGGTGGACGACATGGGGTGGGGGGATTTAAGCGTCAACTGGACGCAGCAAGATAAAAACGGCCGCCAGGTCACCCGCCGCAACAGCTTTGAAACCCCCACGCTGGATACGATGGCGGCGGAAGGGATGCAGTTGAGACGCCATTACAGCGCTGCGCCGGTATGTGCGCCGGCGCGGGCGTCCTTATTGCTCGGGGTGCACCAGGGGCACGCCCGGGTGGTGCGCAACAACACTTTTGATTTTCCCATTGAAAATTCCCATACGCTGGGAACCCTGCTGAAGAGCGCGGGCTACCATACGGCGGCCATCGGCAAATGGGGCGTGGGCGGAGCAGGGCAGAGCGGCAAGGCGCTGACGGGCGCACCCCATATGCGCGGCTTCGATTATTTTTACGGAATCATCAAGCATTTGGCAGGCCACTACCATTATTTGACGGCGGGCAATCAGGATATTTACGAATATGACGACCAGGCTTCCGCTCCCGCATGGACATCCGTCAATTCCAGGGTTCCCGGTACGGCCTATGATACGGACTTGTTCGGGGCCCGTGCCAAGCAGTGGATCATGGACCACCAGGCCAAGGCTTCTTCACAGCCTTTCTTCCTGTATCTGGCCTTCCCCGCCCCCCACGGGTGCCTGTCCGCTCCTGCCTGCGCCTATCCTGCCGGACTGGGAAAAACCGGCGGCCTGCAATGGGAGAAAAAAGACGGATATGAAGCTTCCAATACGGCTGCGACCGGCTGGTCGGGCGTGAATGGCACTTTTGGCCCGGATACCTACATTTATCCCGGACATGAGGCTTTTGGGCAAACGGAATCCCGGCACGCCACCATGATCCGGCGGGTGGACGACGTAATGAAGGACATGATCCAACTGCTCAAGGATCTGGGCATTGACGACAATACGATGATCGTTTTCACGTCCGACAACGGCCCTCACAATGAGGAGGGTTCGGGCAATTACAGAAACGGAGCCCAAAACCCGCGGTATTTCATGAGCTATGGGATGATGGACGGCATCAAGCGCGACTGCTGGGAAGGAGGCATGCGCGTCCCAACGGTAGTACGCTGGCCCGGAGTAATTCCGTCCAACGGCATCAGCCTGCACGCCAGCCAGTTCCACGATTGGATGGCCACTTTTGCGGATGCGGCGGGTGTTCCCGTTCCGTCCCGCTGCGATGGCGTTTCCCTGCTTCCAACACTGGTGGGCGTGCCGGAATGCCAGAGAAATGGAGTGATTTATTCGGAATATTCCAATCCCGGCGGCAGTACTCCTTCCAATGACGATTTCCTGGCCGCGCACAGGGGAAGGGGACGTACCCAGCAGCAAATTGTCTTTGTGGACGGTTTCAAGGGAGTGCGCATGGGAAATGCCGCCCCCGGAACGGATTTTGAAATTTACGATACGGAAAAGGACCCGCAGGAGTCCACCAATCTGGCTTCCTCCCGTTCGGATCTTCAGGAAAAAATGAAGGCGCAGGCATTGCGCATGCGCCGTCCTTCTCCCACGGCAACCACGAACTTCGACTCCGCGTACGTTACACCCGTTACGGCTCCTTCCGGTCTCCGGCAGGGGAGGTTGCGCCAGCGTGTGTGGAACCGCAGCTTTGACTGGGTGCCGGATTTCCGCCAGATGAATGAAGCCCCGGTCGTGACAGGGGCTACGGACGCTTCCGGCGTTCTTGACGTCAACCCGGGAATTTCCGGTCCGAAGGGCGTGGAACTTACCGGCTATCTTACCGTGCCTGTTACGGGGGAATATAAATTTTACCTGAAAACGGATTCCGATAAAGGTTCCAAAGCCTTTGTCCATTTACACGACATGCAGCTCCTTGATGCGGACTATGCCTATACGCCGGGAACGGAAATTGCCTCCAATGCGCGGGAAGGCGTTTCCAGCGATGTGCAGCCCAATGCCGTACAGACGGTCAAGCTCACGGCAGGCGTCCACCCGATCCGCATCGGCTACGTGGGCCAGGGTTCGTCGTCTTCCCTTTCCATGCAGTGGGAAAGTGCCGATGCGGGCATTTCCAAGCAGGACATCCCCGCCAGCGCGTTTTCCTATGAATACGTGAATCCTTTCAATGTCGATAAAACGGAGGAAGCCGTAGGCTTTGCCGCCGCGGAAACGACGCTGACCGTGCAGACCCAGCTGCCCTGGACCGCTTCCTGCGACCAGTCCTGGGTAACGGTCACGCCCGCCTCCGGGAACAGTACCGCGACGCTGGCTGTCAGTGTGGATGCCAATAACCAGGAAACGCAGCGTACGGCGGTTGTAACCGTTACCTGTGACGGCGAACAAAGGACTTTCACGCTGACGCAGAGTGCCGCACCGCCATTGACCGGATACGATAAATGGAAGAAGGACAAGTTTCCGCCTGGAACGACGGAAGACGACATGGCTCCGGAAGCCAGCCCCGCAGGGGACGGAATCAGCAACCTGATGAAGTATGCTACCGGACTCGATCCCTTGAAACCGTGCGGCAGCGTGACAACGCTGGGGGTACGGAAAGAAGAGGGAGGCCGGGAGTACCTGGTGCTGGATTGGCCGGTCAATACGGAAGCCGTGGATGTGGTTTTCAGCGTGGAAAGCTCCGCGGACCTGAAGACCTGGAATGAGGAGGAAACGGTAGTTCCGGCAGGTGACAAGGGAGAATTTCGGGATACAGTGGCCATTGATGAAAATGCGCCGCAACGCCGCTTTCTGCGTTTGAAGGTAACGAGAGAGTAGAATCCGGGCCTGTATTGGCATCGAAAATTGAATGCCGATACAGGCGGTACTCCATACCGGGATTTTTTGTGGTCCGGTTACCTTTTATTAATAGTGGATCATCGTTCCGGAGCTCTTCGGAAGATTTCTCCGGAATTTCTTCTCTTTGACGAGGTCTATTTCCGGCCGAAAAGCAAAGAACCGGGCACGGGCCGCAAGCCCGGCTGCACGGATTGCGCAGCGCGAGATTCACGAATGGTAAAGCGACCGTGGGAAGCAGTGACCAAACGTGTACTCCCAAAGGCGCTTATGGAAAGATACCTCCGGAAATCCCTGTTTGCCGGGAGTGACGGTTCCGGTGTCCGGGGCGAGAGTATCCTGTTTTTGACGGACAGATTTTTCTGCCTTCAACAGGTGGGGAGTATCCCTGATTTCCGGTATCCGGAGTGTTATTCCAGGGGGGCCACAAGATTCAGGCCTGCTCTTCCTCCGGATCTGCGGGAGGGGCTTTAGGCAGGTTTTTGTCAATGTCGTCCAGCAGGTTGACCAGATCAACTCCGCGCTGCGCGGAGTCGTCCAGCCGGAAGGAGAGGCGCGGAGTGTTGCGCAGAACGACTCTTTTGGCCACGGCCGACTGAATGAGACCGTGGCGGGAGTTCAGTTTTTCCAGCACCTGGGAAGGAGCCATGCGTCCCACGACGCCCACCCAGACCCGGGCTTCTTTCAGGTCATCCGTCACTTCCACTTCAATCACGGTGACAATCGTGCCGGGGAATTCAAAGTCCCGCTGGATGGTGGTGCCTATTTCCCGGCGGAGGAGTTCATTAACCTTGTCTGTGCGTCTGCTCATATGAAGAAATAGAGTAAGGGGCTGTCCGATCGTTCAATCGGAAGGGAGGATGATACGCGAATGGCAGAGATGGAAGCCCCATATCGGTCCTTCAGGAGGTCTGCGGGGCGGTTCCATCTCCGCTTCGGGAGAGGTATGTACTGGCTTAAAGCGTCTGCTGGATTTTTTCCAGCGTGTAGCATTCGATGATGTCGCCAGCTTCGTATTCGTTGAAGTCACCCAGGCGGATGCCGCATTCCAGACCGGCCCTGACTTCTTCCACTTCGTCCTGGAAGCGCCGGAGAGTGGACATCTTGCCGTCGAAAACGGGAGTTTTGTCACGGATGACGCGCGCTTCACAGCTGCGGAGGATTTTGCCGTCCTCAACCATGCACCCTGCGGCGCGGCCCTTGTTGAGCTTGAAGACCTGGAGAACCTTGGCATGGCCGATGATGGTTTCACGCGTTTCCGGTTCCAGCAGGCCCAGCATGGCGTCCCTCACCTGGTCGATGAGTTCGTACACGATGGAGTACAGTTTCACCTGCACGCCTTCACGCTTGAGCAGTTTCACGGCGTTGGATTCCACCTTGACGTTGAAGCCCAGGATGACGGCGTTAGAAGAGGAGGCCAGCAGCACATCCGATTCCGAGATGGGACCGGCGGCGGCGTTCAGGAAGACACATTCCACCTTGTCCGACTGGATGTCCATGATTGCCTTTTTAATAGCTTCCACGGAGCCCTGCACGTCCCCCTTCAAGAGAATCTTGAGCTGGGCCTTCTGGGTTCCGTCGCCCATCATGGCAAGCAGTTCCTCCATGCGGGCCTTGCGGGGCTGGGCCAGGCGCTGCTTGCGCAGTTCCTCCTGGCGTTCTTCGCCCAGTTTCTTCGCCGCGCGTTCGGATTCCATTTCCACGAGTTCGTCGCCCACGTTCGGGGTTTCGGAAAAGCCGATGATTTCCACGGGCATCCCGGGGCCGACTTTTTTGACGCGTTCGCCGTGGTCGTTGACCAGGGCGCGCACCTTGCCGGCGTAAGGACCGCAGATGAAGGGCATGCCGATGCGGATGGTGCCGCTTTCCACGATGGCCGTGGCGGAACTTCCGGTGCCGGGCTCTACGCGGGCTTCAATGATGGATGCGCGGCAGTTGGCCTTGGGATTGGCCTGGAGTTCGAGCACTTCCGACTGGAGGGAAAGGAGGCCGAGCAGGTCGTCGATGCCGTCCCCGGTCAGGGCGGAGACTTCCACGCATTCCACATCGCCGCCGAAGTCCGTGGGAACCAGCCCTTCTTCCATCAGGCCGCTCTTGGTCTTCATGGGGTCTGCCGCAGCAAGGTCGCATTTGTTGATGGCCACGATGATGGTCTTGCCGGCCGCCTTGGAATGGGCGATGGCTTCCCGCGTCTGGGGCATGATGCCGTCATTGGCGGCTACGACGAGCACGACGATGTCCGTCACGTCCGCTCCTCGGGCGCGCATTTCCGTAAAGATGGCGTGGCCGGGCGTGTCCAGGAAGGTGAGGGTGTTGCCGTTGTAGTCAACCGTATAAGCGCCGATGTGCTGTGTGATGCCGCCGGCTTCACCCTTGGCCACGTGGGCCTTGCGGATGTAGTCCAGCAGGGAGGTTTTCCCGTGGTCCACATGGCCCATGACCGTGATGATGGGCGTGCGGGTGATGAGGGTGGCTTTGGGTTCTTCCACGACCGGGACGGGTTCCGGTTCCTTCAGCGGTTCCTGCTGGGCCTTGACTCCGCCTCCTTTTTCCCGTTTTTCACGGGCGAAGGTGTAGCCGTGCAGGTCACAGATGGCACTGACGGCGTCAGCGTCCAGCGGCGTGTTCGGGTGGGCGAAGATGCCCATGCCCATCAGGTCCTTGATGATCTGGAAAGGCTTGGCTTGAAGCAGAGCGGCCAGCTCGGAGACGGAAACGGGCGGCTTGAGGTTGATGACCTTGTCTCCGGAAGACGGTTCCTCTTCCTGCGGCGCGGGTGCGGCGGCAGGGGCTAGCTGGACGGATTCGGGAGCCGGTTCGGCGGGAACGGGAGCAGGCGCTTTTTTCTTGGGGCCGGAAAGCAAGTCGAGAGCTTCTTTCTTGGCCGGAGCCGGACGGGGGGTGGGCGCCGGAGCCGGAACGGGTTCGGGCTGCGGTGCACGTTTCTTTTTGGGAGATCCGCCGATCAGATCCAGCACTTCTTTTTTGGGTTCGTTCTCTTCTTGTTTATTAGGCATTTGATTTTAAATTGGTTAGATATTGAGCGCCATGCTCAATGGTTTATTGGGAAATGAGGTCCCGGGCCTTGTCCAGAATCTGGGCGGCTTCCTCTGCGGGAATGCCCATGCTTTCCGCGATGTCGGAGGCTTCAAATCCGGTGAGGGCCACCAGGTCCGTTCCCCCCATGGTCACGAGGCCCATGGCGGTTTCTTCCGGGATTTCCAGTTGTTCGCTGAGGGTTTTCGCCGCGGCCTGGCACTGGCGCATCACTTCTTCAGCGGCTGCCTGGCTCTGGAGTTTTTCAGCTTCCTGAACGTCAAAGACGCGCACCTGGACATCCCAGCCCATCAGGCGGGAGGTGAGGCGGGCGTTCTGGCCCCTGCGGCCGATGGCCTTGGAGAGGTCCTTGTCGTCCTGGACGATGACGAAGACCCTCTTGGCGTCTTCGTCCACGGTTATTTCCCGGGGCTCCACGGGGCTGAGGGCCTCCCGGACGAATTCGACGGGGTCCTCCGTCCATTCCAGGATGTCCACCTTTTCATTGTTGAGCTCCCGGACAATGTTTTTAACGCGGGCTCCGCGCATGCCCACGCATGCTCCCACGGGGTCCACCTTGTCGTCGTGGCTGATGACAGCCACCTTGGTGCGGTAGCCGGCTTCGCGGGCGATGCCGTGGATTTCCACCGTCTGGTCCCCGATTTCCACCACTTCCGATTCAAAGAGGCGGCGCACCAGGTTCGGGTGGCTACGGGAAAGGATGACTTCCGGTCCGCGGCCTTCCGTGCGCACTTCCACCACGTAGAAGCGCATGCGGTCGCCTACGCTGTAGTCTTCGTTCGGCACGCGCTCGCGGGAGGTCATGACGCCCTCGAATTTTCCGAGGTCCACAAAGATGTCCCCTTTCTCAAAGCGGCGGATGGTGCCCGTGACCAGATCGCCGGCACGGTCCTTGAACTCGTCGTACAGCATTTCCTTTTCGGCATCCAGCAGTTTCTGGAGCATCGTCTGGCGTGCGGTCTGCACGGCGATGCGGCCGAAGCCCTTGGGGGTGATGTTGGTGGCCAGCAGGTCGTGCAGGACGGCATTCTGGTCCAGCTTGACGGCCAGAGAGAGGGGGATCTGGTTGAATTTGTCCTTGTATTCTTCATCCGGAACTACTTCCAGATCAGCAAAGATGCGCACCTTGCCCTTGTCCACGTTGATTTCAGCCCGGAGGTAGTTGATGGAGCCGGAGCCGGGGACCATTTTGCGGTAGGCGGACAGGAAGGCAGATTCCAGAGCGAGGAGAATTTTTTCACGGGAGAGCCCTTTTTCCCTCTCGTAGTAGTCGATCAAAGCTTTAATGTCGTTTGTCATGAGCGTAGAGATGTGTGATGGATAGACAAAAAAGAGCGGGTCGACAGACCCACTCTCGAGTGCCTCTCGGGGTGTTTGCCTATCTAAGTAAGCATGGCCCCTGCCGGTTGGCAAGAAAAAACACTTGTTCCGTGCGGCATGCAAGATACTGGGGATGATTCCGGAAGAAGGGTTTGCACGGAGGGACGCAGCAGGGCCGCCGAAGGGGAGTTTGAGGGCTTGACGGGAAGGGGAAAAACGGGAAGTATGCCCGCATGAAACTCGTTTCTTGGAACGTGAACGGATTGCGCGCGATTCTGGGCAAGGGGCTGGGAGAAGCCGCGGATGCGCTTGGGGCGGACATTCTCTGCCTTCAGGAGATCAAGGCGCGTCCGGAACAGGTGGATGATTTGTGGCTGTCTTCCTGGCCGTACCAGCTCTGGAATCCGGCGGAAAAGGCGGGTTATTCCGGAGTGCTGGTTCTCAGCCGCGTGAAGCCCCTGTCCACGTCCACAGGCATCGGCTGGCCGGAACACGACCGGGAAGGGCGCGTGTGCACCATGGAGTTCGAGCAATTTTACCTGGTCAACTGCTATACGCCCAATTCCCAGAGCGAGCTGGCGAGGCTGCCCTACCGGCAACAGTGGGATCAGGCGTTCCGCAATTACGTGGCCGGCCTGGCGGCCGTCAAGCCGGTCGTTTTCTGCGGCGATTTGAACGTGGCCCATCAAGAAATCGACATCGCACGGCCCAAGGACAATCGTTTCTCCGCCGGGTTCACTGACGAAGAACGCTCCGGGTTCACGCAGTTGCTGAAAGCCGGATTTACCGATACGTTCCGCCTGCTGCATCCGGAGGAACCGTCCTGGTACAGCTGGTGGTCGTACCGCGGTGGTGCGCGTGCCCGGAACATCGGCTGGCGCATTGATTATTTCTGCGTTTCCGATTCTCTGGCTCCCAGGGTGAAGAGCGCGGCCATCCATATGGACGTGACGGGTTCCGACCATTGCCCCGTAAGCCTGGAAATTGACTGCTGAGAAAAAACACGACACGAGAATTTCAACATGATGCAACAGGAATTGCCATTGCTGGTGGTTGCCACGCGCAACGCCCATAAAACCGGGGAAATCCGTGCCATGCTGGCCGGGAAATGGGAGGTAAGGGACCTTTCCGACTATCCCCAGGCTCCTCCCGTGGAAGAAACCGGCGTTACGTTTACGGAAAACGCCACGCTCAAGGCCGTCTCCGCCTCCAAATGCATTCCCGGCATTGTTCTGGCGGACGATTCCGGGCTGGAGGTGGATATTCTGGGTGGCCGTCCGGGCGTCTGGTCCTCTTCCTTCGGGGGAGAGGAGGGCAATCACGAACGGAACAACCGCCGTATGCTGGAAGAATTGCGGAAGGCCGGAGTGCGCCCGGGAGACAAGCCTGCCGCGCGCTTCCGCTGTGTGATGGTTTTGGCCCGCGAAGGCGCGGTACTGGCGGAATTTTCCGGCTCTGTAGAAGGGCACATGCTGACGGAATTGACCGGGGAAGGGGGATTCGGTTATGATCCCCTGTTTGTGCCGGAAGGGTATGGGCAGAGTTTCGCCCAGCTCCCCATGGAGGTGAAGAATTCCATGTCCCACCGGGGCCGTGCGCTGGCGCAGGTGGTGGAGTGGATGCGCCGGGCGTGAGAAAAGCAGTTTCTTGAACATGTCCCGGTCTCCGTTCGCCTTTCGGGAGGGCTGAGGGATGTCAATCCAGCCTGAATGCGCAGATTTGGAACGGTGCGGGCGTGGAAGTGTTCAGAAGCTGGTATTTGCCTGTTCTCCACAAGTGATGGGGAAGCCGGGAAAGGAGTTGTTCCACGGCGGCGGCCTCCGTGTTTCCTCCCTCGTGGCCCGGATAGCACATGACGCTGAGGATTCCGTTGGGGGCTGTCAGGTTCACGGCCTGTTCCAGGGCCGCCAGAGTGGAATCCGTACGGGTGATGAGGTTCCTGTCGCCGCCGGGCAGGTAGCCCAGGTTGAACATGATTGCTTTGACCGGACCGCGGACCAGTTCCGCGAGGCGCGAGTGGCTGGTCAGATGGAAACAGACAGCATCCGTAAGCAGCCCTTCTTCTCTCAGGCGTTCCCTGGCGGAGCGGAGCGCCTCTTCCTGAATGTCGAAGGCGTGCACTTTCCCTCCCGGACCGACCAGGCGTGCCAGAAACGCAGTATCGTGCCCGTTTCCCGCTGTGGCGTCCACCACCGTGTCTCCGGGCAGGACGAGACGGCTGATCCAGTCGTGCGCGCAGGTCATGGGCCGGCTGAGCAGGGAACACTTCATGACCGGGTTTTATAGGAGCCCGGCGTGTATGACAATTAGTTTGTGAATTTCCCGCAGGGAAAATGATTGACAGGTTGTTTTTCCATTTTCCGTATGATAAGGTAGGCACTAAGGCATCGGAAATGCTTCGTTGCCGGAAAGATGAACATTTGACTTTGCACCAATATGACTGACAGACGTACATTTTTGAAGGGAACCGCCGCCGTGGGCGCTTTAGCGGCCATTACGGACATGGAAACCCTCTTCGCCCAGGAGGCGTCCCCCCAGACGGCTTCCGGCATTCCCGACCTTGTTGCCGTCCGCAACGGGACTCGCGCGGAAATGGTTAAAAAGGCCGTGGAAACTCTCGGCGGCATGCAGGCATTCGTGAAGCCGGGCCAGACCGTGGTGATCAAGCCGAACATCGGCTGGAACAAGGCGCCGGAGTTCGGGTCCAACACCCACCCGGAAACCGTCGCCACGCTGGTGGAACTGTGCAAGCAGGCCGGAGCGAAGGAAGTGAAGGTTTTTGACCACTGCTGCCATAATGGCGCGTATGAAGGCAGCGGCGTGAAAGAGGCCGTGGAAAAAGCCGGAGGCGTGATGGTGGACGGCGGCAATGAAGGGCAATACGTTCAGACGGAAAACCCGAAGGCTAAAAAATTCACTTCAGCCAAGGTGCACAAGGCCGTTCTGGAAGCGGATGTTTATATCACCTGCCCTCCGCTCAAGCACCACAGCGGATCTGAAATGACCGCCTGCATGAAGAACGTAATGGGCACCGTATGGGACCGCGGCGCCATGCATAAGAACGACTTGCACCAGTGCATTGCGGATGCCGTGTATTTCCGCAAGCCGGACCTGTGCGTGCTGGACGCCTACATGCCCATGGTGCGCAACGGCCCCGTAGGCAAGGACACGAACGATCTGGTGGAGCGCAAGACTCTGCTTGCCTCCCGCGATATCGTGGCGATTGACTCTGCGGGCGCGGCCCTGCTGAACAAGGCCGGCAAGATCCGCCATGTATTGCTGGGAGAGGAAATGGGGCTGGGAACGGCGGACCTCACCAAGCTCAACATCCGCCGCATCAACATGGCCTGATGTTTTTTCCGTCCGTCCGCAAATATTGCGGGCGGACGCCAACTTTTCGTTGCGGGCGGTGTTTCATAGATTGGTATGTCAATTATCAAAGCTTTTTTTGTGAGTCCGTTGAAATGGCTCCGCGTAACTGTGGCCGTCATTTTCTTCGTGGGGATTGCCTATGCTTTCCTGCGCGGCATTCCCGCGTGGAACGTGCCGAATATGACGGGAGGCGGGGAGGGGATGGAAGATTCCTTTGTACTGGCGCAGTGGCAGTTTGTCCCTTCCGTGCTGGGGACGTTGAACTGGGTGGGTGTTTCCGTGGCGGCTCTGGCCATTCTGCTGGCCCTGACCTTGCTTTTCGGCCGCGTTTATTGCTCGTTCCTCTGTCCCTTGGGCATTTTGCAGGACATTGTGTTCAGGATACGCAGATGGATCAGACCGAAAGTTTTTTTGAAATTCTCCCGGCCCGTGCCGTGGGTGCGGTATATCATTCTGGCGGTGTTGGTTGCCTGTTGCGTGACCGGTTTTGCCGGGTTGACGCTCAATTGGCTGGACCCGTACAGCATTTTCGGGCGCATCATGTACGTGCTTGCGTGGCCTGCCGCCGTCTGGGGCAACAACCTGCTCGCGGCGGACAGCGCTTCCGCGGACCTGGTCCGCATGGACTATTATCCCGTCGCGTTTCCCGCCTTGCTGGCTTCCGCCGGGATGCTCGGGCTGGTGGTTGTCATGAGCGCCTGGAGGGGACGCTTGTACTGCAACACGGTGTGTCCCGTGGGCGCTCTGCTGGGGCTCCTTTCCCGCGTTTCCCTTTTCCGGCTGGGTTTTGATCCCGCATCCTGCAAAAAATGCGGCAAGTGCATCAAATCCTGCAAGGCGCAGTGCCTGAATCTCAAGGAATACTGGATAGACGCCTCCCGTTGCGTGGCGTGCTACGATTGCGTGCGCGCCTGTGATGAGGGAGGAATCCGCTACCGCTGGTTCACCAGGGCCCGGAGATTGATTCCTGCCAAAAAGGAAAGGAAAGAGGCTTCTTCCCGCCCTTCGGCGGTAGCGTCTTCTCCCGTTGTCGCGAAAAGTTCCCGCCGTGAATTCCTGGGGGCTACCGCTGTCGGGCTTGCCGGTGCCGCCCTGTCGGGATGCCGCGGGGACGCCGCCCAGAGGCTGGACCCCACCCAGTGCGTTCTTCCGCCCGGAGCCGGTTCCCTGGAACGGTTTCTAGACGTATGCACCGGCTGCCAGATGTGCATTGCCAGCTGTCCCACCCACGTGCTCCAGCCCTCCTATTTCCAGTTGGGCATCAAGGGATTCATGAAGCCCCGGATGGATTTCAGCACCAAGTACTGCCTTTACGACTGCCACCGCTGCGCGGAAGTGTGCCCCACCGGAGCTATCCGCAAGCTCCCCATTACCGCGGAAAAGGGTGCGACGGAAATCACGAAGGACACCACGCGCATTGCCGTGGCCCAGTTTTACGTGTGCCGCTGCCTGGTCAGGAGGGAGGACATGGACTGCGGCGCCTGTACGGAACATTGTCCTACCAAGGCGCTTTACACGGTGCCCTACATCGGGCGCGACGGCCAGGAACACCGCCTGCCGAAGCTGGACCCCTCCCTGTGCATCGGGTGCGGGGCGTGTGAACACGCCTGCCCCGTTACGACAGAAAAGCCGGAGGAACGCGTACGGGTAGGCCCCTGCAATTTGTGCGAGGAAAAGTGCGAATTCAAGAAGCGTGAAGCGGTGCCGCCGAGAGCCATCGTGGTGCGGGCCGTGAATCCCCAGCAGAAGGCCGTAAAGAAATTTGAGGAAAAAGCCGTGGACCCGGTGGGCGATACGGATTTCCCGTTCTGATGCGGTTGCCGCAGGGCGGCACTTGGGCCTTGTTCATTTATCCGTTGTTTTTCGTGGTTTGTTCTCCTATCCGGCAGGAGAGGATGAAAGGCATGATGTCCCCGTGCCGTGTCCCTGCTTGTGCTTTTGCGGAGAGGGGTGTAAAATGGACCGTGTGATTAATTATTAATATTAAAGTCCATGAGTGTTTTGGAATTCATCTTGCGGCACATGATGGGGTTTTTGGAGGACATCCTGATGAAGGTTTTCCTTATTTCTCCCTTCTACCCGGAGGAATGGAGCCTGATGCGTGTGATCAACACGTTTTTGCTGTGGTGTGCGCTGATATTCCTGGCATGCGGGGTATTGCTGGAATGGTTTTCCTTTTGGGTGGCGGCGGGGATTTTTCTGGCCGGGTACTTGATCCGGCTGGCCGTAGGGAAAATGTTGGAATGAAGTATTCCTCTTCCTGCGGGGGCCGTTTTTTCAAACCTTCTTTTCCAGAAACGCCATGACGGTGCTTCCGGTATTCCGCGTGTACAGCTTTTCGTAACCCAGTTTGCCGTACAAGTGCAGGGTTTCCGGAGTTTCCTCCGACGTGAACAGGAGGTACCGGGAAGCTTTTCCCCGGAAGTATTCTTCCAGCGCCTGCATGAGCTGTCGTCCGATGCCCCGGTTCCGGCAGTACGGGTCCACAATCAGCCTGCCCACATGGCAGGTGCCGGAGGCATCCAGGCTTCCTCTGACCGAACCGATGATATGCCCGTTTTCCGTATATTTGAAAAATACGGAATTCTGCTCTTCTTCCAGCAGTTGTTCGATGGTCTGTTCCAGGGGAGGCAGACTGGCGGCGTTCAGGCGCTGCGCAACTTCTCCAAAGGCCCGGAGCTGGAGGTCCAGGATTTCCGGAAGATCGTCTTTTACCGCCCGGCTGATCATAAGGCCATGATGCCTCCGCCAGGGCGGGGAAGCGAGGAAAAAAGGTCCGGTCTTTTTCTTCCAATTCAATCTGGAGGTGGTCATGAAACTCTTTTTCCGGAGTCCCGGTGCCCTGGGGAACCGTGAAAAAGAGGACATTGCAGGAATCACAAGCAGCCCTGCAGGGCAGGGAAGGAGTGCAGGGAGGATGCCTTCCGGCGCAGAAGCCGCCAATCCACAACATGAGGATAGTTAGGAGTTTCGTCGTCCGGGGCGGAACCTTTTCAAAATAACAAGTTTGCGTATGGATTCAAGATGAGGGGGAAGAGCCCCGATTTTCCTTGATGATGTGGAGACTGATGGGATAAGGTAGATGCATTATGTTGCAGGCGGACGGCATTACGTACGAGATAGAGACCCAGGACGGTCCTTTGAAATTGCTGGACAATGTGAGCTTTAATGTGCCCAAGGGGCATTTCATGGCGGTCGTGGGGCCGTCCGGCTGCGGAAAGACCACGTTGTTGAAGGCCATCGCGGGCATGATTGCGGAGACGGACGGCCGTTTTTTCTGGAATGGGCATGATTTGGCGGAAGAGGATTTTGAACCGACGGAAATCGGGTTCGTCCCCCAGTTCAGCATTGCCTATGACCAGTTGAGCGTGGATGAAAATGTGGAGAGCGCCGCGAAGCTCCGCTGCAAGTTCGAGTCCCTTGACGATCTGGACGACAGCATTGACAACGCCCTGGAGGTAACGGGCATGGAGGGGATTGCAGACAGAGACGTCAAGATTCTTTCCGGGGGACAGAAGCGGCGCCTGGCGCTGGCCATGGAACTGGTGTCCAATCCCCGGCTCCTGATTTGCGACGAGGTGACCTCCGGCCTGGACCCGCGGTCCGAGCACGATATCGTGAACCTTCTGCATGAGGTTTCCCGTTCCGACGGGCGCATCGTCATTTCCGTCACGCACAGCCTGGCTCATCTGGACAGGTATGATTCCATCCTGGTCATGCATCAGGGATGCGTTGCCTACCACGGTTCCCCCAAGACGATCCTTCATTACTTCGGCGTTTCCGCACTGGAGGAGATTTACCCCAAGCTTCAGGACCGGAACGGGGTTTCCTGGTGCCGTTCCTGGGCCAAGCACCGGGAGTCCTATTACGCCCGGCTGGAAAAGGAACGGGAGCAGAAGATGCTTTCCGGAGAGTTGCCGGACCCGAATGCCGGGCCCGCAGACGAACAGAAGGAAGGGACCTCGACTCCTGCCGGAGAGGCGGATGGGGAAGGGATTTCTTCTGAACGCGCTTCCGCAGGAAAGGAAACTGCCGCCGCATCTGAGGCCGGGGAGGAAGCCATTCCGGAAGTGCCCGGGTTCTTTACTCAGTTTTTCTGCCTGCTGGGGCGCCGGTGGCGCATTTTCTTCCGCGACCGCTCCCAGCTTGTCCTTCAACTGGTGATGGTGCTGTTGTTCCCCATACTGGTAGCCATGTTCACGGACAAGGGAACCGGGCAGATCGTGGGGCTTTCCGCCACGCAGGACGTGCAGACGCTGCAGAAGGATATTGAGGCGCAGCAGTTGAACATGAAGACCGGTTCCGCCGTTTCCGGCATCATCATGTTTGAGGTGATCCTGCTGGGGCTGATGGGGTCCAACAACGCCGCAAGAGAGGTAGCCGGGGAACGGGCCATCATGGAGAAGGAGAAATACGCGGGCATGCGGCCATCCTCCTATCTGGCGAGCAAGCTGGCGTATTTGAGCGTGCTGGTGCTGGTGCAGTCCGTGTGGATGTTCGCCTTTGTGGATTTCTTCTGGGACCGGGGCGGCAGCCTGACGCATTTGTTTTTCCTGATACTGGCCAATGCCGCCATGACGTTTGTCTGCCTGGGCATTTCCTCCCTGGCCAAGAGCGCGGACCAGGCCTCCCTGCTGAGCATTTACCTGGTGGGCTTCCAGCTTCCCCTGTCAGGGGCGGTGTTGGCTCTCCCGGAGCAGGTGGAAAGCTTCATCCGGCCGTTTATTTCCGCGTACTGGTCCTGGTCCGGAAGCATTTCCGCGCTGAAGCCGGACGTGTACAACGCGGTCAAGAATGTGCTGGATACGGGACTGACTCCGGCCCTGATCTGCTATATCGTTCTCGGCGTGCACGTTGCATGCGGCATCACCGCCTCTTACATCGGCATCCGCCGTTCCCGCTGGGAACTGTAATTTAATGCGTGCAATCGCTGCGTGTTCGTTATACATTTTCTCGACAAGAGATTATGGCGAGACGACGTGCAGCGAAAAAGAAGAGTTCATCATCATCTGCTCCGATGCTGGTCATCGGGGCGGTGGTTCTTGTGCTGGCGCTTGTCATCGGCTATGCCGTGACGCGCTCCAGCAACAAGCCCCAGGCGGGATCCGACATCCCGCTGGATATTCTGGCGATGAACGCCTCCCAGCTTTCCAACAACAATTACGTGCTGGACGGCACCGTGATTGACCGTTTTCCCCGCGGCGAGTCGGAATTGATTTCCTTTTTGTACAAGGATGCGTCCGGACGGGAATACATTATTCCCATCTGCGTTTCCGCAGAAGCCAGAAATGGACTGAACATCAACAGAGACCAGCAATACAGAATAGAATTCCGGGTGGAGGATATCAGCCCGAACGTGCGCGGCGTGTGTATGGCTACCTCCATCCTGCCTAAATAACCCGAGCTTTTTCGATCCATGAAATACTGCTTTCTTTTGACCTTGGCCTGTACGTTTCCTGTAATGGGGCAGATGATGTACAATCCTCCGGCAATGGGAGGAACCCCCGCTCCTGCGTCTCCACAGCCGGCCAATCCATCCGGCTCCATTCAGCCCAACGCCTACCAGCCGGGCAGCCAGGGGGATGCCAAATCCCTGTACGGCAACGAACTGCCGTTTCTGAATCCTCAGGACGGCACGGTAACTATCAACGGGCAGACCCTGAACATGGGCAGCTTCCGGGAAATTGAGGCCCGCTTCAACAAGTACCTGAGCCAGCCGGAGGAGAATACGGAGGATGCCCGTGAATACCAGAAGATTTTCAACAAGATTCACGATGTGCTTTCCATGCGCAAGGAAAGGCTGGCGGCGGACAATGTTCTGCGGCAGGTGGTGGACCTGCTGACCGCCGCTTCCAGCAATCCGCTGGACGGCGGTGTTTCCGACGCTCTGTGCCAGGCCATCTATACCGCATGGCAGGCCAAGACCAACGGGAAGAACAAGGGAAAGATGATGGACGCGATGGAACGCGAAATCCGTACCAATACCCAGAAAATGAGCCTGATGGAAAGCGGTGTGACGACGTCCTCCGGTTCCGCCTCCAACCAGAAGGGGGGCAAGAAGGGGAATTCCGATTCCAATCCGGCGCGGGACAATCCGCGCTACAAGTATTTGGAAAAGCGCGTGGTGGAGATGCAGGCCCGCAAGCTGAAACTGGAAACCGAGCAGGTGCTTACCGTAACGGAAGCCAAAATCGTGTTCCAGTCCACACTCGTTCAGTTGTTTGCCCAGCGTCGTTTTGACCATGTGTCCATCGGTTGCGGCGTGTACAGCCGCCTGTTCAATGACGGCGATACGAAATTGCGCCTGGAGAAGGGGTCCGATGCCGCCAAGATGTTCGGAGGTACGCTGGGCGTACCCCCTACCGTGTCTGTCCTGGACAATCTTTCCCGGGAATTGGCGCGGGATTCGGACCGCCACATGAAGGCCGTGAACAATCTGGTGGATTCCCACCATTATGTGGATGCCCTGGAGCGGTTGAATGAAGCTCTCCTGATCGGTGAATTCATGGCGCCCGTCAGTACGTTCCCGTACGAGAAAAAGCAGAAGCTCTATGCGTTCAAGCGGGATGTGGAGAAACTGTTTGAGCTGATGAACGGCAAGGATTACGAGGAAGCCCTCACGCTGGTGGAGGAACTCAAGAAGACTTCCCGGGATTTCAGCACGGGCCGGGCGGAATCCGCCATCAGCGCCGCCGTGTTCGCCAGCGACGCCTATATCGCCCAGGGTCAGGAAGCCCTTGCCAAGGGGGACCGCGTCAAGCTGGAAGAATGCCTGAAGAAGGCCATTGAGATCTGGCCCAAGAATCCGCGCCTGCTCCCCCTGCGCAATGCCATGATGGCCGCAGGCCAGCAGTCCCATGCCCTGGAGGATTTCAAGCGTTTCCACAAGAACAAGAACTATCGGCGTATTTTCGACAATCAGCACGAGTTTGCCGTGCTGGTGAAGGATGACCCGGAACTGCAGGCCCAGTTTGTGGATGACCTGGCTAAAATGGCGGTCATTGAGCGGGCCCTGGGTGCGGCGCGCCAGCGTGAGGCCATGCAGGACGTGTACGGTGCCTGGGAGGAATTGCAGCAGTTGCGCCTGCGCGACCAGGAATTATTTGTCAATGACCAGGAGCTGAATTCCCAGTATCTGGACCTGACGACCAAGGCAAGCAGGCTGGTCAAGCTGCTGGACGATGCGGAAAATGCGCGGAATGCCAAGGAAGTCGGTTCCGCCCTCGGCAAGTACATGGAAGCCAAGAAGCTCTATCTGCATTCCCGGTTTGCCAAGGAGGGAATAGAATCCCTGCTGGACGAGGTGCTTCCGTTGAAGTAGGCCGCTTGTGCACGTCTGCCGGATGCCGGGGAAGGACGGAGTATTTGCTTCCCTTCCGGGGTTTCCCCGGTATGCTACGGCGCATGAAGGGTATCTATGTGTGCGTGTGCATGCTGGCGGCGTTTTGCGCTGTGGCCATGGCTCTGCCTGAAGACTGCCGCCAGGTAATTGTGGGGACGTCCGACGGCTGGAACAGTTCGCATGTGAAATTGAGCCTTCTGGAGAAAGGTCCCCAGGGGTGGATGATGGTGAAGGGGCCGTTTCCGGCCCGCTTGGGGAAGTCCGGACTGGTATGGGGCAGGGGAGTTAGCAGCCCTCCCGCGGAAGGTCCCGTGAAGAAGGAGGGGGATTTGCGTTCTCCCGCCGGAATTTTTGAATTGGGCGGGGTGTACGGCACCGTGCCCGTTCCCAAAAAGAAGCGTTCCATGCCGTACCGCCGCATCACGCCCCGCGACATGTGGGTCGATGACCCGTCCTCCCCCCTTTACAACCAGCATTTCGTGCTGAAGCATGATCCCGTGACGCCCTGGGAGTTCAAGCAGCAGATGAAGCTGAACGATTACGCCCACAGCCTGAAGCTGTTCATCAGGCATAACGCCGCCGGAGATCAGGGACGCCCCGTAGCAGGGGGAGGGTCTTCCATTTTCTTCCATATCTGGAGGAGGGACGGCCAGGCTCCCACGGCCGGATGCACCGCCATGAGCGAGGAGAATTTACGTGCCATGATCGCATGGCTGGACCCTTCCAAGCATCCCCTGTATGTCCTGCTCCCTTCCAGGGAGTACCTGCGGCTGCGCAAGGCATGGGGTCTGCCGTGAAGCTGGTTCCGTTCGTGCGGCGGGTTCTCTCCGCAGCTTTACAGTTTTGGAAGCGGCGTGAGCGGCAGGAAAGCAAAGAGCCGGCCCCCTCTGAGGAGAGCCGGCTCTTGGTTTGTAAAAACTTGTCTTATGCCTGAGGCTGGGTTTCCGGCTGAATCAGGGGGGTGGAAGTTTCCTTCATCTCTTCCACAGAGTTCTGTTCCTCCTGCGGAGCGCGGGGCTCGCGGGCCGGCCTGGACTGTTCCTGGCGTTCGTTAGCGCCGCTGACCAGCAGGTTTCTGCCCATGAAAGGCTGGTTGTGAAGAATGTCCACGGAACGGACGGCGTCTTCCAGCCTCTTCATTTCCACGAAGGCGTAACCCTTGGATTTGTGGGTGCGGGGATTGTAGATGATTTCCACGGAGGTTACTTCGCCAATGCCCTTGAACACGTCTTCAAGGTCGCTTTCCGTAGCTTCGTAGGAAAGGTTGCCCACGTACAGCCTGCGGTTGGAGACGGGCTGCTTGGGAGTAGCGACGCGCTCCTGCTTGGGGCGGGCCACCCTGGTGTTCGTTTTGGCGGGGTTCTTGTCTTTGACGGCAGGCTTGCCCTTGGCCGGGCGGATGCCGAAGATGCCCAGGAAGCGCTGCCATAAGGAGAGCTTGGCAGGAGCTTCTTTTTTATATTTGGGACGGTATCCGCCGGATTCCCGGCGGTCATTGCCATAGGAATGGCCGCCCTTGTGATAGCGGCGACGGGGGCCTTGGCCCTGTCTTCCCTGTGTGTGGTGTTGCGACATACTTATATGCTAAGTTGATGATTATGTTGGTGTCATGCCGGATTTTCATGCTCCATGCAATAGGTTCCGTCCGGCGAATCGCCGGGGTGTTCCGTTTCCGTAAGGAAAACCAGAAGTGCGGATGCCCCGTGCCCCGATCAACGGTCCGTGCATGGTCTGATAACGGGAGATCCGGCTGTGTGCGGTGTCAATCCGGCGGATTGACGCGTATACCAATGCACATGGAGACCGTTTCTTGCAAGCCGGTATCCCGTCATTTTGGGCTTTCCAGCTCTCAGGAGGCGGAAACCCGTTGGCGAAGCCCGGACTGGTGACGGGAAGCCAGGCCGGAATCGGATGGAACTTGACAAAAACTTTGGCATCATTAACTATGTGGTTCACTAGCTCCTTCACTCTCGATGCTTATTCAAAACGCAGACCGTACAACCTACGGAATCAATAAAATGGCGGTCACCATTCTGGCGTTTGTCGTTTTTATGGTTGTCGGGTTTATTTCCTGGAGCTCGTTGGGCGTGCAGCCTGAACCCTGGCGGCTCCGTACGCTGGTGCTCGCTCCCCTGACCATGTCCCTGCTGCTGTATTTCTGCTGTGACCAGTTTGGCGTGTATTACCGCTGCATGACGTTGAGCGGCACCGTTTGGCGGCTGGCGCTGGCCTATGCGTGCTTTGTGGTGCTGAGTTCCATCATCTGGAAGTATCTCGTCCCCTTTTCCGGAGACCCTGTCGTTCAGATATTGGCATATCTGCTGACTTTTCTGGGAGTTCTGTGGCTGTGCATTTTCCGGTTCCGGTCGGAAAAGAAGCTGGAGGAAGAGGCCCCCATGCTTCTGGTAGGCGCTCCGGAACATGTGGATACATTCCTGAAGCAGATGAAACGGGACCGCGTGGATATTCAGGGAGCCCTGACGGTGATTTCTCCCAAATCCGTGGATTCCGTCACAACGCGGGATATACTGATCAGGAATTGCATCAGCAAAGTCGTGTTTTTGCCGGAAGGAGTGGATGCTTCCGTGGCGGAGTGCCTGACGGATCTTTGCGGCAAGATGGGAGTGGATTTTTATGCTTCCATGATGGTGCGGATGCCAACCGTGCACAAAACTTACTTTGGAGTGATGGGCGAAGTCAGGATGCTGGTGTACAAGTCCACCCCCATTCCCTACACCACGTCCTGGCAGATCAAGAAAGCCCTGGACTGGTTCGGTTCTCTTGCCCTGCTGGTGATTACTTCGCCCTTGTGGCTGGTTGCGGCCGCAGGCATCAAGCTGTCCGCTCCCGGTTCCGTTTTCTACCGCCAGAAGCGCTCCGGACTGTATGGAAGGGAATTCGGCATGTGGAAATTCCGCACCATGTATCAGGATGCGGAGAAAAGGCTGGATGAAGTGAAGGCCAGCCATGGCAATGAGATGGACGGTCCCATTTTCAAGCTGGAGAATGACCCCCGCGTCTTTCCTTTCGGTCGCATTCTGCGCAAATTCAGCATTGATGAACTGCCCCAGCTCATCAATGTGCTGAAAGGGGAAATGAGCCTGGTAGGCCCCCGGCCGCTGCCCGTTTATGAAACGGAGGCTTTTACCAGTGATGCGCACCGCCGCAGGCTGAGCGTGCTGCCCGGTGTCACCGGATACTGGCAGATAGCGGGGCGCAGCAACATCAAGGAATTTGAGAAACTGGTGGAGCTGGATATGTATTACATCGACCACTGGTCCCTGTGGCTGGACGTTAAACTGCTGCTGAAAACAGTTCCCGCCGTGTTGTTTGCCCGCGGGGCCAAATAAGGATTTCCCCGGCGCCGGGAGGGTGCGGGAATGCCCTGTTTACAGGCCCGGCATGCGTTTGTAAGTGTATTTTTCCGCAGTCTGTCCCATGCCCGTCATGGCATCGGCCGATCTTTTTCGAGAAAACCTCAAAAGTTTGGTGAAAAATGAAGTGATTTGAGGCCGGGCGGAGACTTTAACCTTGAGGTGCGGGAGGCGTTGGGGCAGAATCAGCCCACTATGGATTTAGTTCAGCGAGAAATCTCTAAAGAAACGGTGACTCCGTATTTCATCGAGTATTTCGGTCAGGCTCCAACTCATGTGGCAGCGGCACCGGGACGTGTGAACCTCATTGGCGAGCACACGGATTATAATAATGGTTTTGTGATGCCCATGGCTCTGGACAATCATTGTGTCGTCGCAGTAGCTCCTTCCCCTGTCGGCAAACATCGCTTCTGCGGTTCTCTGGGAGACCAGATACATGAAATTGCCGTGGAGGACGCCCTGGTTCCCGGCGAGCCGTTCTGGTCCAATTACGTGCGCGGCGTGCTGGCCAATCTGCATCGGCGCGGCATAGAAATCGGCCCGGTGGACATGCTGATTGACAGCAACGTGCCCCGCGGCGGCGGCCTTTCTTCCAGCGCCGCCCTGGAAGTCGCCGTCTGCACCGCGCTGGCCGCCTTTGCCGGCGTCAGGATTGATCCCAAGGAGGTAGCCTTGATCGGGCAGGCCGTGGAACACGAGTTCGTGAATGTGCCCTGCGGCATTATGGACCAGTTCATTTCCGCCAACGGCAAGAAGGGCATGGCCCTCAAGCTGGATTGCGCCACTCTGGAATATGAGCTGGTGCCGATGAATAACGATTCCGTTTCCGTGCTGGTTCTGGACAGTGCCGTGAAGCATTCCCTGGCGGACGGAGCCTACGGCCAGCGCCGCAAGCAGTGCGAGGAAGCCTCCGCCATCATGGGGGTGCCTTCCCTGCGCGAAGCTTCCCTGGAATTGCTGGAATCCTTCAAGGAACAGCTTGGCGACGTGCGTTACCGCCGTGCCCGCCACGTCATCGGTGAAAACGCCCGGGTGGCCGTTTTTGCGGATGCCCTCGCCCGCGGCGACTGGGATGAAGCCGGCGTAGCCATGCGCGGCAGCCATGCCTCCCTGCGCGATGATTATGAAGTTTCCTGTGCGGAGGTGGATACTCTGGTTTCCCTTTGTGACCGCATTCCTTCCGCTTCTTCCGTTTACGGCGCCCGCATGACGGGCGGCGGCTTCGGCGGTTGCATCGTCGCCTTGGTCAAGACGGAAGACGTGGACAAGGTAGCGCAGGAACTGCTCCAGGCCTATTGCCAGGAAACAGGGATTGAAACCACCTACCTCGTGACGAGCGCCGGTGAAGGTGCCCGTGTATTGTACCAAGCTTAATCCATACTGATTATGAGAAAACTAGCAACCATACTCGGGGCCGTGGCCCTGATGACGTGGGGCGCCGCCGCCCAGGAGGAGGCCGTTCCTGCAACAGCTCCGGACGCCCAGCCCACGCTGTCCGCTCCGGCTTTGACGCCTGCTGCGGAAATGCAGCCAGCCGCTGAAATCCAGCCAGCCTCTCCCGTGGCTGTGGAAAACGCCGCCCAAAAGGCTGAGGAACCCAAGGAACCGGTGACGGCACCTCTTTCCATGCCGGAAGTCATTCTGTTCTGCGTGGTGGTCGTGGGCGTCATTGCCCTGGGTATCTGGAAGAGCCGTGATCCGCAGGAGACGGAGGAAGAGAAGAAGACGAAGGGTGCTTCCGACTATTTCCTGGCCGGCCGCGGCCTGACCTGGTGGCTCGTTGGCTTTTCTCTGATTGCCGCCAACATTTCCACGGAACAGTTCGTGGGTATGTCCGGCAAGGCCGCCAACTGGGTGGGCATGGCGATTGCCGGGTATGAATGGCTGGCCGCCATTACGCTGGTGATCGTGGCTTTCTGCTTCCTTCCCAAATTGCTGAAAGGCGGTGTGTACACCATTCCGGAATTCCTGGAACAACGCTATGATACTGCGGCGCGTTCCCTGATGGCGATTGCCACGCTGCTTATTCTGGTGGGCGTGCCGACCGCCGGCGTCATTTATGCCGGGGCCAAGGTGATTTCCGTATTCTTTACCGGATACACCGCCATGGGCATCGACTTCGGCAACATTACCGTCGGCTGTATCATCATTGCGTTCTGCAGTACCGTGTATGTGTTCGTGGGCGGTTTGAAGGCCTGCGCCTGGACGGACCTGTTCTGGGGCGCCGCCCTGATTGTAGGCGGCGGCGTGGTGGCCTATTTTGCCCTGATGGCCCTGAGCGGAGCCGACCCGAACCACCTGGTGCAGTCCGCCGCCGCCAATTCCGGCGCTACGGTGGCTTCTCTGGGAGACCCTTCCAACAGCCTCTGGCACGGGGTGACGCGTTTCTTTGAGCTCAACTCCGGGGATGCCACCAGTGGTGTGAATACCGTGGGCGGCAAGCTGCACATGATCCGTCCGGCGGACGATGCGGAAATTCCGTGGACAGCCCTTTGCCTGGGCCTGTGGATTCCCAACTTCTTCTACTGGGGCCTCAACCAGTACATCATGCAGCGTACGCTCGCTTCCAAGTCCCTGGCGGAAGGCCAGATGGGCATTGTGTTCGCCGCTTTCCTCAAACTGATCATCCCGTTCGTGGTGGTGGTACCCGGCATCCTGGCCTACAACCTGTACCGCAATGACTTGAGAGAACAGGCGGAAGTGAAGTATGAGAAGGAAATCAGCAAGACGCAGGATGCAGCCGCCGTCAAGGGGCGTCCCGTCATTTACAAGATCACGGACAGCTTCCTGGTAGAAAACGTAGAGGCCGGCTGCGCCCACGCCCTGCACAACGCCACGGTCATGAAGGCCGGTGAAGACGTGGTGGCCGAGCTGAAGCAGGCCTGTGACGAACTCAAGGCGGATGCCGCCAATGAACAGACCACGCTGGCGGAGCGCGCTCCCTTTGTAGCGAAAATCGCCACTCTCAATGACAAGATCATCAAGCCTGCTGCGAACGATACGGACAACTACTATCTGACGGATACGCTGGTAGGGTTTGACTATGACTCCGCTTTCGGCACGCTGATCAGAAAGCTGCTGCCCGGTACGGGGTGGACCTGGTTCGTGCTGGCCGCCCTTTTCGGGGCAGTGGTGTCTTCCCTGGCGTCCATGCTGAACTCCGCATCCACCATCTTTACGATGGATATTTACAACAAGCTGCGCCGGAATGCGAAACCTACGGAGCTTGTCACCGTCGGCAAGATAGGCCTGCTGGTGTGCGCCCTGATTGCATTGTGCATTGCCCCGTTCCTGGACAGCCCGGCCTTCGGCGGCATCTTCAACTTCATTCAGGAATTCCAGGGCTTCCTGAGTCCGGGCGCCCTGTGCGTGTTCCTCTTCGGCTTCTTTGTGCCCAAGTGTCCGCGTATTTTCGGCTGGCTGGGTATCGTCATCAATGCCGCCCTGTACGGCTTCCTGAAGATCTGGCAGCCGGAAATGGCGTTCCTGAACCGTATGGCCATTTGCTTCATTACCGTGGTGATCATCGGCTTCATCTTTACGGCCGTGAATACCGCCCGCGGGGGCCAGGCCATCGTCCTGCCCGACAGGGGAGTGGTAGCCCTGCAATCTTCTTCCCGAGCCAAGGTTTTTGGCTGGTTCGTGGTTGCCGCAACGGTTGCCCTGTACATCATCTTCTGGTGATGTAAGGCGCAGGAATTTCTTTCATCCTCCCGGCGGTTGCGCCGGGGGGATTTTTTTGTGCCCGGAATGCTTCCGTCATTGGAATAAACGGAAGTGAAAATCACATGATGGCGGAACTGATGACAAAGGTTCTGTTTTTTCAACCTGTTGAAAGATAGATGGGTATGGTGTTTTGTAAGATTGTCCCGCCTACTTTGTGCCAGTCTCCTTAATTTTCATGAGAGATTTTGGTCAAAGACTTCATTGCCTGCCAATGAGAAAGCAACAGTAAATAACAGCCCCTGTCCCTTGATAATATGAAAATGCGTTTTTATGTAATGTCATGCCTTGCGCTTCTGTGCTGTTCCCTTGGCTGGGCCAAAACAGCGATGACCTCGTCCGGAGAAAATGGGAATATCTATTCCGGCCATTGGAACATGGCAAACGGCACAGCCGGGGCAACCTTTGTTTCCGGCCATATGTCCCGAGCGCTGAAAATAACGGACAATTTTCCTTTAGCGATCCAGGGGACATGGACGGACGGGGATTCCGGATGGGCCGGACGTTCCGGCATGCCCCTGTTTCTTGCCGGAATGGAAACCGATACCGGAAGTTTGAACCTGTGGAAGCAAGCTCATGGCTATTCTCTTGATTCCGGGAAGACGGTCCGGGGAGGGAAGGAAAATCAGGCATGGAATTTGGGAGGCCCGGTTGATGCCGGTGATGTCTTCCCTGGAGGTTTGCAGAAAAACGGTTTCGATACCATTTCCCCTGTCTTCACCGGGAGCGGTGTGCCCCCCGTCTCCACATGGCATTCAGACCATCCCGTGAATGTGGAGGGAACAGGATTCCATATTCAAGACGCCTGTTTGCCGGATAGGGGCGGACAGGTTGTGGACCTGCCGTATCTTGGCAGCGGCGGCCCGGAGATTGTGTTGTCCGGAGATCCCTTCGTGATGACCTGGCAGCAGGAAACGGATTCTGCGTCCCAGTCCTTCATCAATGTGGATTTTTCCAACGGATTGCTTGGACTGGATGCCAATGGCGGCATCTCTTCCATAACGGTAATGAACGATGTTCCCGTTCTAACCGTTCTTGAGCCCGCAACGGCTGGTCTGTGCCTGCTGGGAGCGCTCCTCCTGCTGATGCGACGGCGCGTTCGTTAATCAAAGGAAACCTTTGTATTCATGGAAGGATCCCGGCTGTGCCGGATGCCTATTCATCTTCCAGAAGCATGCTGCGGAGGGAGTCGAAGAAGTTCTCCGATTCTTCTTCCGTAGCTTCCGCATTCATCAGGTCTTCCCATTTGGAATATTCCATCAGGTGGGGGGGAATTTCGCTCAGGAAGGAGGAACGCTGGCAGGGCATGCGGTCTCCGTAGCGCAGGCGCGTGGCGCAGTAGGTCAGCATGAGCCTTTCCTGCGCACGCGTGATGCCCACATAAAGCAGGCGCCGTTCCTCGTCGCAGTTGCCGTCTTCCAGCGAGCGTTTGTGCGGCAGGATTCCTTCCTCCAGTCCTACGAGGTAAACGACGGGGAATTCCAGTCCTTTGGCGGCGTGCATGGTAATCAGGCAGACGCCCGGCTTGTTTTCCACATCGTCGTCATTGTCCTCCTTGTCCAGGGTAACCTGGGCCAGGTAGTCCCTCAGGCTTTTTTCCGGCTGCCAGAAATTGCGGAGGGAGGCCTTCACGTCTCCGATGGAAACGAGGCGCTTCTGTGTTTCCGCCTCCGTCTTGCACAGCCGGGTAACGTAGTCGCTGAATCCCGTTTCCTCAATGAGCTGTTCCATGGCATCTCCGAAGTTGGTTTCCCTGTCCTGGAAAATGTCGATGTATTTGGTGATCAGCTCATTGAATTCCTGAATGCTGTTGCGGGCGCGGGTGGCCAGGGTTTCCAGGAATTCCTCGTCCTGCAGGGCGGCCCAGACGCTGTTGCCGTGTTCCCGGCTCCAGTCGATGGCAAGCTGGGCCGTCAGGTCGCTGATGCCGCGGGGCGGGGTGTTGAGAATGCGCAGCAGGTATTCGTCCGCCTGCGGGTTTTCAATCGTCGCCAGGTAGGAGATAAGGTCCTTCACCTCCTTGCGGTCGAAAAAGCTCTGCGCTCCCACCATGCGGTAGGGTATTTTGTGTTCCCGCAGGGTTTGTTCAATGACGCGGCTCTGGGTATTGGCCCGGAACAGGATGGCGAAATCCTCCCAGGGGCGTTCTTCCTGCCTGCGGACGTTTTCAATGTCCGTGATGATGAATTCCGCCTCTTCCGCATCGCCGGGCATGGAGATGAGGCGTACGGGGTCTCCGCCGCCCTTGTGGGCGCGCAGCGTCTTGTCCCTGCGGCCCAGGTTGTGCCGTATCAGGGCGTTGGCCGTGTCCAGGATGGGGGCGGTGCAGCGGTAGTTTTCCTCCAGCTTGATGATGGAGGGGTTTGGGAAAAAGCGTTCGAATTCCAGGATATTGCTGATCTGGGCGCCGCGCCATCCGTAAATGGACTGGTCGTCGTCCCCCACTACGCAGACGTTGTGGTCCGGGCCCACCAGGTGGCCGAGAAGGCTCATTTGCAGGCTGTTGGTGTCCTGGAACTCGTCCACGGTGATGTACCGGAAGCGCTGCTGCCAGGCCGCCCGGACATCCGGGTGTTCCTTCAGCAGTTTGTCCGCCAGAATCAGCAGGTCGTCAAAGTCCACGGAATTCTGGGCTTGAAGCTCCCGCTGGTAGGAGGCGGCGATGTTGGCTGTCAGGTTGTCTTCAATGGAGTCAATGCCGAGGCCGTTGTTTTTCATCCGGCTCATGGCGGACAGTACATCCTTGGGCCCGATTTTTTCCTTAATGCCTCCGTGGCGGACGATGAGGCGGCGGATCAGGCCGCTCTGTTCGGACCCGCTGTAAATGGTGAAGTTGGTCTTGTAGCCCAGACGGCCTATGTCCTCCCTCAGGATGCGCACGCACAGGGAGTGAAAGGTGCTGACCATGATCTGGCGCGCCGCCTTACGGTCCACCATCTGGCCTACGCGTTCCCTCATTTCCAGAGCGGCCTTGTTCGTGAACGTAACGGCCAGGATGCTTTTCGGGCTGATGCCTTTGTCCACCATGTGGGCAATGCGGCAGGTGACGGTGCGCGTTTTTCCCGTTCCCGCTCCGGCCAGGATCAGGACAGGCCCCTGAAGGGTCTGAACGGCCCGGCGTTGGGCCGCGTTCAGGCTTTCCATGGAAAATGACTTGGCCATTTACACGTCGAAATGGATGTCTTTCAAATTCGGGTGCCCCGCGATGAGCTGTGCAATGTTCATGCGCGTGCTGCCTTCTAGTTGAACGTCCGTCACCAGCAGGCCTCCTTCACCGCAGGCGATCAGCAGTCCCTGCTCCCCGGCGGAAAGCACCTGGCCCGGTTTGCCGGAAGCCTCCGGCACGATGGTGAAGCCGGGGAAGATTTTCATGTTGCGGATGCGCCCCTTGCGGTTCCAATAGTTGGTAAAGGTGCCCGGCCAGGGATCGTAGGCCCGGATCATCCGTCCGATTTCCTCGGCGGGAACGGTCCAGTCTATCTTGCCGTCCGCCCGCAGAAGCTTGGGAGCGTATGTGGCCAGAATTTCCTGCTGCCGTACGCGTGCGGCCGTTCCCTTTTCAATGGAATGGATGACGGGAAGAAGAACGTCCGGGGTCATTTGCGCCAGTTTGTCGTGCAGGCTGCCGCCGGTCTCCGTGCCGTCCAGGGGCATGCTGATCTGGGCGATGATGTCTCCGGCATCCAGTTTTTTGACGATGTGCATGATCGTTACACCCGTATGGGAATCCCCCGATTTGATGGCGGACTGGATGCAGGCCGCGCCGCGGTGGCGCGGCAGCAGGGAGGCGTGGGCGTTGATGCAGCCCATGGGGGCCATGTCGATCACTTCCTGGCTTAAAATCTGCCCGTACGCCATGACCACGATCAGGTCCGGATTCAGCCTCCTGAGGCCCACCAGGGATTCCGGCGCCTTCAGGGAGGCCGGCTGGAACACGGTGATGCCCGCTTCCCGGGCAATGTTCTTGATGGGAGGGGCCGTGAGAATCTGGTGCCTGCCCACCGGACGGTCGGGCTGCGTGACCAGCCCTACCAGATCCGTGTGCCGGATCAGGCTGCGGAAGGCGGGAATGGCAATGTCGCCCGTACCCATGAAGACGATGCGCATGGCAGGGAGATTGCCTTGCCGGCCTGCGCAGGTCAATGTTAAATCGGGAGACAGGGAGGGAATATCGCTGCGGGGAACCGGTTTTTTGCGTTATGCCGCGGCGGTGCTCCGTCGTCCGCCTCCCGGCGGCCCGGTTCGTGGGGAAAGAAGTTCTTTCCGATTGGAAGGAATATGGTATATGTTTCCCCATGGAGCATGGAAGGCTGCCGCGCATGTTGATCATCACCGCAGGGTATGGAGAGGGGCACAATTCCGCCGCCCGCGGCGTAGAAGAGGCGATGAGGGGCAGGGCGGAAACGCGCCTCGTTGACTTGTGCGCGGAGGCCATGCCCGCTACGTTCCGGATGACCCGCGCGGGATATCTCTGGATCATTTCCCGCATGCCCGGCCTCTGGAAGCTGATGTACGACGTGAGCGACCGGCGCAACATGGCGGAAAAGCCGGTCAAGGGCCTGGGCCCGGTGGAAGGGCTGCTGGAACGGCTGCTGCTGGAATGGAAGCCGGACGCCGTAGTCTGCACATACATGGTGTATCCCTACATGCTGGATTCCATCGCCGCGCGTACGGGACGCGCCGTGCCGTATATCACCGTGGTGACGGACTCCTTTGTTATCAACAAGTCGTGGCTGTGTGCGGATTCTCCTCTCTTTGCCGTTACGGATTCATGGACGCGGGACGTCATGGCGGGAAAGGGAATTGATCCGGAAAAAATTCGCGTGACCGGTTTTCCCGTAAATCCCTGTTTGGAGGCGGTCCGGAAGCATTCCATTTGCTGGAAGCCGGGGGAACCGTTCCGCGTTCTTTATTTTGCCCAGCGTTCTTTCCGGCATGCCCGTGAAGAGCTGGAGGCCATGCTGGAGGCCGACCCCGCCGTGTATGTGACCTGCATCCTGGGCCGCAAATTCAGGAGGATTTATCCCCATATCCGCGATTTGCGCGCAAAATACGGCAAAAGGCTGACCGTGCGCGGCTGGACGCGCCGCATACCCTCGTACCTGGCTGTAAACCATGTGGTGGTCGGCAAGGCCGGAGGCGCTACGGTGCATGAGGTGCTGGCCGCCGCGAGGCCCATGCTGGTGAATTTTCTTCTGCCCGGACAGGAAGAGGGAAACGCCCGCCTGCTGGAGACCCTGGGCGGCGGCGGCCATGTGCAGGATGCCGCCGCGTTGGCGGAAGCCCTGAAGAACATGATGGCGGACGGAGGAGCGCCATGGAGGCTCCTGCATGAAAACCTGCTGAAGGCGGATATGACCGGAGGAAGCGGAAAGATAGCGGATTTGGCCTTGAATCTGGCGGCGGAACGTACTAACTGATTCCCGTGACCTATCTGCTGATCGACAACTCCAATACGCGCACCAAATTCGTCCTCTCCACCCCGGAGGCCCTGCTGAAGGAGCGGCGCATGATTCCCACCCGGGAAGTGAGCGAGGAACGGCTGGACGACGTCCTCAAGGGACTTCACTATGATGCCGCCGTCGTGTGTTCCGTGGTGCCCCGCGTGGCGGATGTTCTGCGGAACTGGCTCACCAGGCCGAGCCATTTTCTTTCCTGCGATTCCCGGCTGGGCGTGGGCATAGACTATCCTTCCCCGCGCCAGATCGGTGCGGACAGGCTGGCGAACGCCGCCGGGGCCGTGGCCTATTACGGTTATCCGTGCATTGTGGTTGACTTCGGAACGGCCGTGACGTTTGACGTGATCGGCCCGGAGCGTACTTATTTGGGCGGAGCGATTGCCCCCGGGCTGGCCAGCATGGGGGATTACCTGGCGCGCAATACGGCCCTGCTGCCCGCCATCGAACCCCATGAGCCGAAACATGCCATCGGAACAAGCACGGTGGAAGCCATGCATTCCGGCGCCGTGTACGGCTACCGCGGCATGGTGAAGGAAATTCTGGCGAAGCTGGAAGAGGAAATGGGGAGGCGTCCCACGGTGGTGGCTACCGGCGGAGATGCGGCCCTGATTGCCCGGGGAGTGCCACGCATCGACCATGTGGACCCGGATATTACGCTGAACGGCCTGCGGATGGTTGCCGGGCTTAATCTTTGAAAAGTGGTGCAAGAGCCTGCTTCAGAAGGGATTTTCCTCCGGGTGGCATGATAGATGACACGTAAAAACTCATAAATAGGTATTGCAAAACGTGCATGCCGCATGTAGTATCCATGAACCTTAACAATAAATATCATGTCTGATAACAGCATCGAAGAAAAAGTAAGAAGTATCATCGTTGACCAACTTGGCGTTGAATCCGATAAAGTGACTGCTGATGCGAAATTCATCGAGGATCTCGGTGCTGATTCGCTGGATACCGTTGAACTCGTGATGGCTTTCGAAGAAAACTTTGACATCGAAGTGCCTGACGAAGAAGCGGAAAAACTTCAGTCCGTGGCAGACGTCGTTGCCTACATCGAAAAAGTTCAGGGCTAAGTTGAACTGCTGAAATCCTTTATACAAAAAGCGGCTTCCCTGTAATTCTGCAAGGGAGCCGCTTTTTCATGGGATAAGCCCGGTTCCCGCCTTCCTGCCATGAGTGAATTGCCCCCCTATTCCCGTGACGACATTCGCTACGCGGCGGAAATGACCCGCGTGGTGTATGAACCGGACCGCCGCATAGATACGTTCGGCGATACCCGGTTCAATTTCCTCCTGATCTCCGAAGTGATGGACGAGATTGACGTGGTGCGCGTGCGCAGCGGCTGGGTGGAGGCGGAGAAGCCCAAGATCATACGCCCCTCCATTTACAATGAAGTCAGTACGGAGGGTTTTTCCGGGGAGGCCAAACGCTTTTTTGACTGGCTGTCCAAAAATGGTCCCGGTTTCCTGACCCTGCTGGAATATGGATTCCGGTTCAAGCGGTCGGAGGTGCGTGAGGAAATCCTGCATGAACCGCTTGAATCCGTTCGCGGCCGGTTGCTGGACCAGGTGCGCAACGGGGAGGACACGTTCATGGCCCTTGTGGAAGGGGTGGATGACGCATGGGAGGTCTCTCTCTTGAAATTCACCGTGGAAATGATACAAAAATCCCATGAGATCAACATTTTCGACTTCAAGCGCAAGGGCCTGCTGTAGCCTTCTGGCGGCGGTATTCTGCGCCCAGGCCGCTTTGGCCGACGGGGAGAATTATTCCCTCTGGCCGCGCCGTCCGGCAGCCCTTGAAGAAGCGCGCAGGCTGATGGACCGCGGCAGTCTGGCTCAAGCCCTGGAACTGCTCCAGCCCCTGGTGAATCAGGGCGGCGTGGTGGGCCGGGAGGCCAAGGATCTCATCGGGGCGCTGCGCATCCGCCAGGTTCTGGACCCCAATGGGCCGGACGTGAAGGAATACATCGTCAAAAGGGGAGATACCTGGATACGCATGGTCAAAAAGCTGGGATGTTCCCAGGCCATGCTGGTGCATTTGAATGGCCTGATGGATGTTCCTTCCCTTCAGCCCGGGGATGTATTCAAATACCGTCCCCTCAACTTTCATGTGGTGGTCAACGTGCCTGAAAAGGAAGTCTGCCTGTACGACGGGGAAAACTTTGTGAAGGCCTATCCCATGGTGGCCATGAAGGACACGGGGCGAAAGAATTTTGAGACGACCGTCAAGGATGAACAGGCTTCCTTTTCCATTTACGACAAGCACTATCCCGCGGCGGACAAGACCCTTCTGCTGGCTGCCGGAGGATATGTCATCGAAGCCGGAAAAGGAGCCCCCCGTTCCCCCGGATTTTATCTGAACCGGCAGGACTGCAACGAACTGGCCATGCTGACGAGGCCGGGCACCAAGGTAACTATCATCAGGGAGAAGGGAACGGAGCAATGAGGCTGGTCGTCCAGCGGGTAACGGAAGCCGCCGTCCATATCGGGGGAGTCTGTGCGGGCCGCACGGGCCGCGGGCTGATGATTTTGATAGGCATTGAGGAGGCGGATACGGAAGAGGACGCGCTCTGGCTGGCCAAAAAGGCGGCTGACATGCGCATTTTTTCCGATGAAGAAGGAAAGATGAACCTCTCTGTGAAGGACATCGGGGGAGGAGCCCTGGTCGTCAGCCAGTTCACGCTGCACGCTTCCACCAAAAAGGGGAACAGGCCCTCCTTCATCCGCGCCGCGAGACCCGATTATGCCGTTCCCCTCTATGAACGGTTCAAGGAGGAACTGGCCGCACTACTGGAAGGCCGGGTGGAGAGCGGGGAATTCGGTGCGGACATGCAGATTTCCCTGGTCAATGACGGCCCCGTGACAATCTTCATGGATTCCCGGAACAGGGAGTAAGCTTTTCCTCCCTGGCGAGCGCATTGTTCAGAGAGGAGTCTCGCGGTTCATTTGGGACGGATAGCCGTTAAGACTGGGAGAGCTTGATTCCCGTTCCGCAGACAAGCGGGAAAAGACGCGGTGGATATCCCGGCTGCCTCTGCATGGCTCCGTCCGTGCGGAAGACGGGGAAAGAACTTCCTGCCTTTCCGGTGAAGGCGGCATGCCGTGGGGCGGGATGATTGAATACTATTTTCAGTAACCGTCATCGCTGAAAGACGGCGGTGTTTCAAAAGGGATTAAAAAAACAGGGGCTGTTCCGCTTTTGGCAGAACAGCCCCTTGATGGGGATTTTGCTGAAAGTCCTGTTAGTAGCAGAGGCCTTCCTTGGCATTGGCGCGGATGAAGTCGCGGTTGAGGCGGGCAATGTTGTCCACGCTCACGCCCTTCGGGCAGGCCGCTTCACATTCATACTGGTTCGTGCAGTTGCCGAAGCCTTCCGCTTCCATCTGCTTCATCATGGCCAGGACGCGCTTGGTGCGTTCCGGCTGGCCCTGAGGCAGAAGGTTGAGGTGGGCAATCTTGGCGGAGGTGAACAGCATGGCGGAGGCGTTCTTGCAGGAAGCCACGCAGGCGCCGCAGCCGATGCAGGCGGCGGCGTCGAAGGCGGCTTCCGCCTTCACCTTTTCCACGGCGATGTTGTTGGCATTCGGGGCCGCTCCAGTGCGCACGTCGATGTAGCCGCCGGCGGCAATGATGCGGTCCAGGGCGGAACGGTCCACCATCAGGTCCCGCAGGATCGGGAAAGCCTTCGCACGGAAGGGCTCGATCCAGACGGTATCGCCGTCCTTGAACTTGCGCATGTGAAGCTGGCAGGTGGTCACCTGGCGTTCCGGCCCGTGGGGGATGCCGTTGATCGTCAGGGAGCACATGCCGCAGATGCCTTCCCGGCAGTCGTGGTCAAAGTGGATGGGCTCCTTGCCTTCCTTCACCAGACCTTCGTTGACGATGTCCAGCATTTCCAGGAAGGAGGCGTCCACCGGGATGTCCTTGGCGGCGTAAGTCTCAATGCGGCCCTTGGCATCCTTGTTTTCCTGGCGCCAGACCTTGAGGGTGAGATTGATTGTTTTAGCCATGTGATAATCTTTCTTTTAAGTGTTAATGTAGTGGCTATTTTTACTTGTAGCTGCGGATGGCAAGGTGCACGTTGTCGAAGGTCAGCGGTTCCTTGTGAAGAATCGGCAGTTCGTCCACCCCGGCGTATTCCCAGGCGGCCACATAGGCGTATTCTTCGTCGTTGCGCTTGGCTTCGCCGTCCGGCAGCTGGTATTCCACGCGGAAATGGGCGCCGCAGGATTCCTGGCGGTTCAGGGCGTCGTAGCAAAGGAGCTGGGCGAATTCCAGGAAGTCCGCTACGCGGCAGGCTTTTTCCAGTTCCGCATTGATGCCTTCCGCCGTGCCCGTAACGAGCACGTTTTCCCAGAATTCCTTCCGGAGCTGCGGGATGCGTTCAATGGCGCGCATGAGGCTTTCTTCCGTGCGGGCCATGCCGCAGTCGTCCCACATGATCAGCCCCAGTTCGCGGTGGAAGGAGTCCACCGTCTTGGTGCCCTTGACGTTGAGCAGCTTGTTGATGCGTTCCTTCACAGCGTCTTCCGCGGCCTTGAATTCCGGAGCGGCCGTAGTGACGGCGCCGGGCTTGGTGGACGTCAGGTAGGTCGGCAGCGTGGCAGGGATGACGAAGTAGCCGTCGGACAGGCCCTGCATCAGGGCGGAAGCGCCCAGGCGGTTGGCGCCGTGGTCGGAGAAGTTGGCTTCACCGAGGACGTGCAGCCCCTTCACGTTGGACATGAGGTTGTAGTCCACCCAGAGGCCGCCCATGGTGTAGTGGGAGGCGGGGTAGATCATCATGGGCGTTTCATGGGGATCGTCGTCCGTGATTTCCTCGTACATGTCAAAGAGGTTGCCGTACTGGCCGTCGATCCATTCCCGGCCCATGCGCTTGATTTCGTCAGCAAAGTCCAGGAATACGCCCTTGCCGGTGATGGCCACGCCGCGGCCGTCGTCGCAGGCCTCCTTGGCGGCGCGGGAGGAAATGTCGCGCGGAGCAAGGTTACCGAAGGAGGGGTACTTGCGTTCCAGATAGTAATCGCGTTCTTCTTCGGGAACGTCGGAGGGCTTGATTTCCTTCTTGCGGATCTTTTCCGCCGTCTCGCGGGATTTGGGCACCCAGATGCGGCCGCTGTTGCGGAGGGATTCCGACATCAGCGTCAGCTTGGACTGGTAGTCCCCCTTCACCGGAATGCAGGTGGGGTGGATCTGCGTGAAGCAGGGGTTGGCAAAGAATGCGCCGCGCTTGTACGCCTTGTAGGCGGCGGTCACGTTGCAGCCCATGGCGTTGGTGGACAGGAAGAACACGTTGCCGTAGCCGCCCGTGCAGAGCAGCACGGTATCGCCGGCGTAGGACTTGATTTCCCCCGTCACCAGGTCGCGGGTGACGATGCCCTTGGCTTCGCCGTCCACGATGACGAGATCCATCATTTCATGGCGGGTGAACATTTCAATGTGGCCCTTGGCGATTTCCTTTTCCATGGCCTGATACGCGCCCAGCAGGAGCTGCTGGCCGGTCTGGCCGCGGGAGTAGAAAGTGCGCTTGAGCTGGGCGCCGCCGAAGGAGCGGTTGTCCAGCAGGCCGCCGTATTCGCGGCCGAAGGGAACGCCCTGGGCGACGCATTGGTCAATGATGTTGGAGGATACCTCCGCCAGGCGGTACACGTTGGCTTCGCGGGCGCGAAAGTCGCCGCCCTTCACGGTATCGTAGAAGAGGCGGTACACGGAGTCGCCGTCATTCTGGTAGTTCTTGGCTGCGTTGATGCCGCCCTGGGCCGCGATGGAGTGGGCGCGGCGGGGGCTGTCCTGGTAGCAGAAGCACTTCACGTTGTAGCCGAGTTCAGCCAGCGTCGCAGCGGCGGAACCGCCGGCCAGGCCGGAACCCACGATCAGGACGGTGTACTTGCGCCTGTTGTTCGGGTTGATCAGCTTGGCTTCAAGCTTGTACTTGGACCATTTGTCCTGAATAGGGCCGGAGGGGATATTGGCGTCCGGCATCCAATCGCTTACGGGAAAATTAATCATGTCTTTGCAGTGAGTTGAGGTTATTTGATGATACCCAAAAGAACCGACACCGGCACGGAGATGAAGCCGGCGCAGATCACCACGCCGTAAGCGATGGCGATGAAGTTGTACACGGGGCGGATTTTCCGGGAGTCAAGGCCCACCGTCTGGAAGATGGACTGCACGCCGTGGCGCAGGTGGCTGAAGAGCATCAGGATGGCCAGGATGTAGAACGCAGAGCACCATACGTTGCTGAACCCGTTGACAATCATCCTGTAAACGTCGAATGTCTCCACGTTGCCGTCGGAGATGTAGGCGACGTATTGTGCGGGATCATAGCCGACGCGCAGGGTGTACTGGTAGAGATGGTAAATCAGGAACACCAGGATGGTCAGGCCGGTGTAGATCATGTAGCGGGAGGAGAGCGTCGCCTTGATCGTGTTCTTGAACACATAGGGTTCGCGGGCCGCATTGTTCTCCAGCTTCAGTTGGATGGTCAGCCAGATGTGGATGATGAAGATCACCGCAAGGCCCAGGCGGATGCCCCACAGGGCGGCTTCCGGCATGGAGTGCAGGCCGTGGGCGTATGTGTTGATCCACTCAGGCCCTCCGAAGATGAGGAGGTTGCCTGCCAGGTGTCCCGCAAGGAACAAGACTAAACATAACCCCGTCAGAGCCACAATGATTTTGCGGCCGATGGAGGATGTCACGAATGTACATATGGTTTTTACTAGTGCATTCATAGGCGCTCTAATGAAATAAATGCGTCTCCACAGGATGACGGATTCAGGTTCGGATGGCAAGCCTCTTCTTGAATTCCCGGCGCTTTTTGGATTTTCGCAAAGGCGCGGGAACCCCTTGTAAATCACTAGTTTGGAATAGTTATAAATTTGTTACCCATTCCGGCTTGACTGGGCTTTCCGCACGGGCGTATCGTCACTGCATGAAAAGGAGCAAAAAAGAGGTTCTGGACGCGGACTTTGCCGCGGCGCGTGCGGGTGTGCTGGATGTAGCCGCATTTCTAGACCGTGTGGACAGAGGAGAAGGAGAAGCCGATTTCCGCTACCGGGCATTGCTGGAAGTACTCCCGCTGCTGTCCGTCCCCGGCCCCGGGCGAGCCCGCGCCGTGTTGGAAGCGCTTTCCTGCCGGGATGCCGCCATAGCTGAAACCGCCGCCTCCAAGGCCGCCTGCGGAGCACCGAACCCGAACAAATAACCGTCATGGCTTTCATTGAACCACATATTCACATGGTGTGCCGCACCACGGACGAATACCGCGCCATGGCCCAGGCCGGATGCCTGGCCGTGGGGGAACCCGCCTTCTGGGCCGGGTATGACCGTTCTTCCGTGGACGGGTTCCGGGATTACTTCGTCCAGCTTACGGAATGCGAACCGGCCAGGGCCGCCAAATTCGGCCTGGATCATTATACCTGGCTGTGCATCAACCCGAAGGAAGCGCAGGACGTAGTCTTTGCGCGGGAAGTGATGAAACTTATTCCCGAGTTCATTGACCGGCCCAATGTTTTGGGCGTCGGGGAAATCGGACTGAACAGGAACACGTCACGGGAACTGGCCATTTTTGAAGAGCATCTGGACCTGGCCATCCGCCTCAACCAGCTTGTCCTGATTCACACTCCCCATCTGGAAGACAAGCTCAAGGGGACCAACATGATTCTGGATGCCCTGAAAAATCGTCCGGAACTGGAGCCGGGCCGGGTATTGATTGATCATTGCGAGGAACACACGTTCCCGCTGGTAAAGGATGCCGGTTACTGGGCAGGCCTGACCCTGTACCCGACCAGCAAGCTCAATCCCAAACGTGCGGCGGATATTCTGGAAACGTACGGAACGGACCGGGTCTGGGCCAATTCAGCGGCGGACTGGGGAAATTCCGATCCTCTGGCGCTGACTGCCCTGGCCTGCGAACTTTACGGGCGCGGTTTTTCCCGGCCGGAAGTGGATCGCCTTCTTTTGTCCAATCCGGAGGCGTTCATGGGCCAATCTCCCAAGTTCCGGAAGGTGTCCGCCCGGCTTGGTTAGGGAAAATCTCCGTTCCCCCTGTCCCTGCCTGGGAACAGAGCAGGGGGAATAGCGGCATTTACCCGTTCCTGAAAACGGGAGGAAAGCGGTGGAAATGGGCCGTCAGGAGGATTACTGTAATGCCCGGCGGTTCTTCCTGCCGGGTCCGGAAAACTCTAAGACTTTCCGTTAGCGCAGGAAAAGAAGGATGCCGGTCAAGGCTTCCACTCGTTGATGGCACGGGCCACTTCCACACAAAATTCGCGGACGCGGTTTTGGAGCCGTTCATTATCCTGCGGGTTGGAAGCGGCAAAGGCCGGTTCCACCAGAACGGCGGGCATTCTGGTTTTGGCGAAGTAGGAAACGGCACGTGCGCTGTGCCTGTTGACCGGTTTCAATCCTCGGTTTTTCAGTTCCAGAACTTTCACCATGGCATCGTTTACCAGCGCGGCTGCCAGTTTTCCCTTGGGAGAACTTTCCCAATACAGGGTCTCCGTGCCGGTGGCGGCGGGAGAATCCGCGCTGTTGAAATGGAATTCAATGGCCAGGTCCGCTCCGGTGCTGTTGCAGGCCGCGGCCGCATGTCCCGGAGTGGTGCCTCCAGCATCGGAACGGTTGACAATGGGCGCCTGGTGTCCCATTTGCTGGAGTTCCTCCTGCAGCAGGGGCAAATGATGCTTCCAGAAAGAATATTCGGAATATTTTTTATCATATGTTTCCGCTCCTCCGTCTTTTGGGGAGTGGCCGATGGATAAGGCAATTTTCATGGCGATGTGTTGTCAAGATTGTTAATTGAACCGGGCTCCTTGGACCCATGAATGACAAACTAGGATAAAGACGGCGGAAAATCAATGTGCGTAACACGTTTTGAAGATATTGCCGCCGGAGCGGAAGCCCTTCATGAGGAAATTTTTCCGCTGAAGATACCGCAGGAATAAGCGGACGGTATGAAAAGAAAATTCCGCTTTTCCGGTTCAGGAGACGCCTGGGAATGTACCGCGGCATTTGGAAATGTGCGGAACGGAAGAAGAGCAGCTGTGCATGAATGCAAACAGTACCGGAAAAGAATACCCTTCAGTATAGCCTGCCTTGCGTGAACGTTTTTAGAGATGAAAAAAGGACTGCTCCGTATTTGGCGGAACAGTCCCGAAAGAAAGATTAAAAAGGATGGAAAGCCTATGCTCTGCGGCGGCGCATCATCAGAGCGGCCAGTCCCAGCAGGCTCAGGGAAGCAGTAGCGGGTTCCGGAACGCTTGCTATTTCAGCCATGAGCTGGCCTATCTGCTCTTGTGAAAGCGCGGAATCATGCACGTAGAGCTGTTCAATGGCGTCCGCCATTCCCGCGTTAATCAGGAGTTGCGTGATATCCACATTGCCAAATTTCAGAGCGCCAGCAGTATAATAGGTGGACTCGTTCCCCAAATAAATGCGGGTTCCGTCTTCTCCGGTAACCACGGAAATAGTCAGCGTGCCTTCCGTACCCAGGGTTGTCGTCGTAGGGCCGCCGGAATAGGCCCCATTGTTCCACAATCCCTGCAAGGTGCGGTTTGAATTGAGGCCCACACCCCAGCTCGTACTTCCCCCTTTGGCGTTGAACAGAGCGGTGTAGCTTTCAGGGGTATTGAGTTTTGACAAATCCAGGACCATGGAAACGGTCATGTTGTTGCGCGTGCCGGAACCGGAAACGGGCGTGCTGAATTTGACGTCGGGACCGGACAGGAGCAGGTTGTCGCCGCTTGTGGTGATTGTGACGGAGTCCCGCTGGGTGCCGAAATCGGCAATGCGGGAATCAAAATCGGAATATCCCACGATCGACTGATCCAGAAGAGTAGTGGCTGCGGAGGCGGCTACGCTGAGACCTGCCGTAAGCATTAGAATGGACAATGTTTTCTTCATGGCTGGCTTTAAGAAGGGTTGCTTGTTTCCTGCCTACATAACGGTTTTGGAATCCGGCCTGTTTTTCATGCAGACTGAAGAAATTATGAAATCTATGTAAAACAAGGGATGACAAGCCCTCTGAAAGAAAGAACCAGTTCTACAACAAGCCAATGAATGTTAATTTTTTATGTAAACATAATATTGACAGTTAATATTTTTGGTTGTTGGCGGATTCCAAATTCGCATGGGTGAATTTCAAATGCGTTATTTCATCTGGAACAGCAGGAACAGTATGAAGAAAATATTGATCAACCTGCTGATATTAAAGGGGCGGAGCTCTTGATAAAATCAAGAGATGGTCATTCCTTTTTACGGAAATCTGTGGGAAACGGCTTTGGAATCTGCCACGGCAACTTTGAATCTTCCAGATCCGGTTGCGCTGCTGATGCCTTGCCGCAACATGCATGAACGCTCCATTGATGGATTATCCGTTCTTTGTTTTCAGCCCCGGATTGTTGATCCGAAAGCCAGGCAAGGATAAGGTACCGGATGGGCCATTATTCCATAACCGGGTCGGAGGAATGTATTGGCGCGCTCCGGATGTGCAGTCATTCGCCGATTGAAGCGGCGGTGCACGGCGAAGAGTTGCCTATGGTTCCCCTTTGGAAAAATTCCAGAGGCGGTGCATGGTGATCACGTCTGGAATGTGCAGGGGGCGTACCACGCGGAAGCCGATCATTCCGCCGTCCGTCAGGTACCAGATACTTTTAGGGTTCTGCGGGTCCTGCCGGTTCCAGGCGGGTGTGCTGGCGCGGCGTGCGGCGCTCCGCAGGCGGTCCGGATCATCCTCCCATGAACCGCCCCGGACGATGTGGGGCGTTCCGGGACGGATGACAAGCGGGTCTTTCACGGAACTCCCGGCTCTTTTTCCATAAGCGTCAGGTACGTAGGAATCCAGAACCCATTCCGCCACGTTTCCATGCATGTCGCGCAGGCCCCAGGCATTTGGTTCCCTGGTTCCCGTTCGCTGGTAGCGGTCGTTGGAGTTGTCCCAATACCATGCGTACCGGTCCAGCCGGTCTTCTCCGCTGCCGTAGCAATAAGCGCCGGAATTTCCGGCGCGGGCGGCGTATTCCCATTCCGCTTCCGTGGGAAGACGGTAGTAATGCCCCGTCTGGGCGCTCAGCCATTCGCAGAATTTGCTGGCGGCGTGATGGGACATGGAAATGGCCGGCATGCCGTGTTCATAGCCGTGGCCCATGCCCAGGTTCATGGCGGTATAGGGCGCCGTGGGCTGCGTAACGGCATCCCAGAGCTCGTCGTCCGGCTGCTCTTCCAGCAACTGGCCGTCTTTGGCGCGCGGGCGTCCGTTTTCCATGAAGGCGGTATAAAGCTCCCAAGGGATTTCCATTTCCGAGATCCAGAAAGGAGAAATGCTCACTTCATGCTGCGGGCCCTCGTCCGGCTTGCGGTGGGGTTCGTCCTCCGGGCTTCCCATTAGGAAGGAGCCCCCCGGAATGGCAATCATGCGCAGGGAGGCTCCCGCCGCGGGCACGGCCTCCGTATAGGATTCAAACCGGGCGGCCGTTCCCGTTGATTCAATCAGTTGATGAATTTGGCGCGTGGTTCCCACCAGTTCCGGAGAAGGCAGGTCCTCGGGGATGGGAAGGGCCGGTCCCGCGGCGCGTTCCAGTTCCCGTTTTTGCAGAGCGGAGCGGCTTTCTCCCCACTGGCGCGCGCCGGTAATGCGCGCGGCATCTTCCGTGGCCGGCCTGGGGCCGCCGTCATCCCGGCACCCTGCCAGCAGGGCGCCTCCTCCGAGGAGGCAGGAAACAAGAAAAATGCCGCGCATGGAAAAGTGATATCCGGTCCTTACATCGTCATGCCCCCGTCGCAGGTGATGACCTGTCCGGTGATATAGCGGGCATCGTCGGAGGCAAGGAAAGCGGTAAGGGAGGCGATGTCGTTCGGCTCTCCAAGGGAACCCAGAGGAATCTTCTTGAGCATTTCCTCCTTGATCTTTTCCGGGATGGCGTCCGTCATGTCCGTGGCGATGAAGCCGGGCGCAATGGCGTTGCTCGTCACTTTACGGCTGGCGAATTCCTGGGCAAGGGACTTGGTAAAGCCGATGAGGCCTGCCTTGGAGGCGGCGTAGTTGGCCTGTCCCATGTTACCCGTGAGGCCTACGACGGAACTCATGTTGATAATGCGGCCCGCAGGAGATTTCATCAGGACGCGCTGGAAGGCCTTCACCATGTTGAAGGCGCTTTTCAGGTTGGTGGCCATGACGGAATCCCAGTCTTCCTCCTTCATGCGGAGCATCAGGGTGTCGCGCGTAATTCCGGCGTTGTTCACCAGAATGTCGATCTGCGGAAAGTTTGCCAGGATGGCCGCCGCGGTTTCCTGAACCGCGTCGTAATCCGCCACGTCACAGGGATAGGCCGTGCATGAACCGGGGAATTCCTTGTTGATTTCTTCCGCGGCTCCTCCGCAGCTGGACGCACTGCGGCTGATCAGGATGACCGTGGCTCCTTCCGAAGCGAAGCGCCGGGCAATGGCGTTGCCGATGCCGCGGCCTGCGCCGGTGACGATTGCTGTTTTACCTGCTAATTGTTGCATGCTGCCTTCAGTAAACCCGTTTTCCGCCTATCCGGCAAGCTTGAAATGGAGCGGAATAAGAAGCTGAACCCGGTGTTTCCGTTTCTCTCAGGGTATGCTGTCCCTTGCTCGCCTCCCTTGCCTAATCCCGCCGTAGATTCAAAACACGATGGTCCTTCCATCCGTCCTAATCGTGTAACGGATAGTCTGCCCCTTGGCCAGGACTTTTGGCTGTCAACCGCGCTGCCGGGGTCAATGTTATCCAGGCGGACGGGTCCGCTTGAACCGTATTTCCGCGACTGGCCTTTTGATGAGGACGGCCGTTTTCCGGGCAACGCGGAAGATGCGGGGTGTTATTCCTCGTCCTGCTCGTCCCCTCCGGCGGCAGGCCCTCCCTCTTCTTCGTCCTGCTCAATGAATTCGCTGAATTCGTCCGAATTATTCATCACATCTTTCAGGGCGGTGGAGTTGTAAAAATCAGCTTTCACCAGGCGCTTGCCTTCCTGTTTGCAGCTTTCTTCCAGCCTTTTTCCCCGTTCTTCCATCTTTTCCAACAATTCGAATGCCTTTTCCTGTTCCGCATCGTTGAGTTTGTTCATGATATCCTGGAAATGCTTGATGTCTTTCTGAATGCCTTCCAGGGTTTTGGCGGCTTTGTCTGCGCTTTCCTTGTCCTGGGCTGCGGCCAGGGTCTGCTGTATGTTGATCAGCAGGGAAAAAGACTGATTAACGAGGGAATCGACCGAAGGAATGGACTCCTTTCCTGTTGCAGTCGCAGCCGGGGTGGATGTCGGCGGAGCCTGGGGAGCGGCAGGGGTATCAGCCAGCAGGGGTGCGGCGGACAGAAGGGCGAAACTTAAGACGGGAATGGAAAAAGTCTTCATTTACTCTTTGTAAGGCAGGGAAGAACCCGGAGCAAGGAGAAAAGAAGACGTACGGGGACTATTCCGCCGTAATGCCGCCCTTCTCGTCGTCCAGAATCCCGGATTTCTCCAGGTAATAATCGTACCCGCCTGCGTAGGTGGTGATAGTGCCCCGGTTGACGTGCAGGGTCTTTTCCGCCAGGGAGCGGATAAAGTGCACGTCGTGGGAGATGAAAACCAGCGTGCCTTCATAATGCTTCAGAGCCTGGACGAGGGCCTCCACGGAAAGGAGGGCCAGGTGGGTGGTCGGTTCGTCCATCAACAGGAGGGTGGGAGGGTCCACCAGGAATTTGACCAAGCTGAGGCGCGATTTTTCTCCCCCGGACAGCACGCTGACGCGTTTCTCCACATCCAGGCGGCGGAACAGGAAGGAACCCAGGATGGAACGCGCTTCCTCCTCCCGGATTTCCGCATTGCACTTCATGATTTCCTCCAGAACGGTATTCTCCGGATTCAGGTTTTCCGTGCGGGCCTGGGAAAAGTATCCGATGCGCGTTGTGGTGCCGGGAATGCGCTTGCCGGAGTCTATGGGGATGATGCCGGCCAGAATTTTCAGCAGGGTGGATTTGCCCGCACCGTTGGGGCCCACCAGCACGGTCCTTTCTCCTCTTTCCACCAGCAGATCCAGGTTTTCATAGACCTTGTGGTCGCCGTAGGACTGGCACACCTTTTCCAGCTCAATCACTTTCTGCGTACTGCGCGGCGGCTGGGGGAAGTTGAACTTGAACACCTTTCTGCGTGCTACCGGCTTTTGGATGACCTTCATTTTTTCCAGCTGCTTGATGCGGCTCTGCACCTGACCCGCCTTGGAGTTGATGGAGCGGAAACGGTCAATGAACTCCTGAATGTGCGCAATTTCCTTCTGCTGGTTGCGGTAGGCGGCCTGGAGCTGTTCAAAGCGGACATCCCTTTGCTTCAGGAAATCCGTGTAATTGCCGCGGTACTCCACCAATTCCTCGTTGTCGATGTCGTACACGCTTTCCACCAGCTCGTCCATGAAATCCCGGTCGTGGGAAATCATCAGGATGGCGCCGGGATAATTTTTCAGGTAGCGCTGGAGCCAGAGCAGGGAAAGAAGGTCCAGGTGGTTGGTGGGTTCGTCCAGCATCAGGAGGTCCGGCTCCAGAACCAGCAGTTTGGCCAGATAGGCGCGCATGATCCACCCGCCGGACATTTCCCGCGCGGGACGGTGAAAATCGCTTTCCCGGAAGGCAAGCCCCTTGAGAATCTTCTTGGCCTTGGGCTCCAGCTGGTAGCCGTTGGCGGCATTGAACGTGTCAATTGCTTCCGCGTACTCCGGCGTGTCCGTTTTATTGGCATTCTCGCTCATCCGGATGACATGGATTGCCCGTTCCATTTCAGGCGTGATACCCATTGCTATTTCCAGCACGGTCTCGTCCTTCGGTTCGCTGGCCTCCTGGGGCAGATAGCCCACAATGGCATATTCGTCCAGGCTGATAGAACCTTCGTCCGGCGTATCTTCCCCGAGAATCATGCGGAACAAGGTGGATTTGCCTGCGCCATTGGGTCCCACCAGGGCGACTCTTTCTCCCCAATTGATGGTCATTTCCGTTTCTCTGAAAAGGGTGCGTCCGGCGTGGGCTTTCGTAAGTTTTTTAATGGTCAGCATGGTGGAAGAAGGGGCGCATTCTACCGGTCAGACGAGAAGAAGGCAAGAGCGGCCAGGCTGTTGCCGGGAATTTTAAAAGCTTTGCTGGATTTTCCCGCGCAGTTTGATAGCCTTGCCGCGCTATGCCAGCCATGCACACATTCAGGCTTTTTCTTGCTGCCGTACTTTTGGGCGGTTGGAGTTCCTGCTGCACTCCACCTGATGAAGATTATGTGCAACAACCTTATGCACAGCATCAGATGTCCCGTCTTAAGGAATCCTTCCTGGCCTTGCTGCCGGAAAATCAGGCTTCCCGTCCGGCAGCGCAGGAGGAAGCCAAATGGCTGGCTGATACGGCGGTAGCGCAGTCAGCCTTCATCGCCCGGAAAAACAAGGTAGTGCTGTTCGGCTGGCTGAACAATATTCTGGTGAATTCCAATTTGAGGGACCGTGGCCTCTGCTGGGAAGTTCAGCAGGACCTTTACCGGGATTTGCGCCGCCGTCCGGTCAAGTATTTCCGCGTAGGGCTGGCTATCCGGGACCGCGGGACGGGGCGCGAACACAGTTGCGTGTACATCAATGCGGCCGGAAAAGGGCTGAAGGATTCCCTGGTGCTGGATGCCTGGAAAAACTGCGGCTACCTGGTTGTACTGACCCAGGAGGACAGGGAAGGCGACAAATGGGAGGAAGACTGGCGGGAGCCTTACGTCTCCTCCGCGTATCCGGAGGGCCATTCCTATGACATGCAGTACCATCTCGTCTGGCCCGGCTGGACTCGCAAGCGCAACATGTTCCAGAGAATGCAGGCCCAGAAGGAGGCTCCTGAATCCGCTGCTGCCGGGTCAGCTTCCGGAAATTGACGGAATTGTCCGTGCATATCCGACAACCTGCGGTGAAATCGCGGAAAGCTGCCGTTTTTCCAGCCGGCGGCAAATTTATTCCATGGACGGAAGGGTGGCCCTTTTTAGATGGGGGAAAACGTCTTCCGGGAAAATAAAAACGCACTCAGTGCGTACACCGAGTGCGGATTAAATGATAATTTGCTAAGTAGCAGGGCGCGCCCTGCAGCAAACTTACTTCTTCATGGGCTGGACGACCGTAGTGGTGGTCTGCACAGGCTGCTGCTGTTGCTGCTGCTGCTGGGAGCAGGAAGCAACCAGGCAAGCTGCGCCGGCGATGGCGAGGATAGCGATGTTCTTCATAATTCGAATTAAATTACAGTGTTTATTAACTACTGGAACCTCCGCATCCACGGAGGTTTGCTGGGACCAATGTAAATGGTGGCAAGTAGAAATCAAGAGATTTTCTTGTTCCATGTCACGGCATTACAGAAAAGGGCAGGACTCCCTCATAAGGAATCCCGCCCTGTGCCGCACGGTACGGAAAACGTCCGTATCCGGCCGGCGGCTTCACGCTATAAAGTAGTGCCGAGCTCAATAATGGAGTAATCCCCGTCCGGCCTTCTGTACACGATCTGGAGAACGTCGCGCCGCGCGTTGCGGTACAGCACGAAAGGCTTGTCGGAAAGCTCCAGTTCCATAATGGCCTCTTCCTTGTAGAGTTTCTTAAGATTGTAGCTTTCGCGGTGGATCAGCATCGGTTCCGGGTCTTCCTTGGAATCTTCCGGGTAATCGAGTACGGAATCGTCATACACGGTTTCATCCAGCTTGCGGATGGTTTCCTGATGATGAGGGCGGAATTTCTTCATCAGGCGTGTTTTGTGCTTCCGCATGCGGCGCATGATCTTGGTGATCGTTTCGTCGATGCAGGCGTACATGTCCGCTCCCTCCGTGGAAGCGTCAATGGTGATGTGGTCCGAGCAGAACAGGATAACCTGGGAAATCATGCGGTCGCGTTGGACATCAAGTAAGACTTTAACCTCCATAATGCGCGGGAAATCCAGACGGATCCCTTCAATCTTTTTCGTTACGAATTCCCGGATCGCGTCGGTTACTTCCACATGGCGCCCCGTGATCGTAATAGGTGTATTTACGTTTACCTTTTGCATTGTCGTACCTCTTTCTATTGATGTTGATTGCGGAACCCTGTCCGCACCTTTCAAGATATACAGATTTGACAATGTTTGTCGAGGAATCCTTTCTTTTTTTCCGCCCGTGATGCCGGAAGCCATCTGTTCCTCCTTCTGTTTGCAAGGCCCGTTCTTTGCGCCTAGCGGTTGTTTTCCAGTCTGCGGCGCGGGTGAGCCCTAGCACGGAGCGAAAAAAGGAAGCATGTGGAGGCGCTGCGGACCTTTGTCATGCGGCAGGAAATATTAAAAAATCTTATATAAAAATACTTGACATCCTGCAAAAAGAGACTATAAAGATTCCGCACTCCTCTACGGATGCCCTCCAAATCGCGGGATGGAGCAGCCAGGTAGCTCGTCAGGCTCATAACCTGAAGGTCGCAGGTTCAAATCCTGCTCCCGTAACCAATTTCAAAAACCCTGCAAGTCAAAACCTTGCAGGGTTTTATTTGGACCAAAATCTTGGTTTTCTCCCTTCGAATATTTTCAAGGGAAATAAAAATTGTCGCTGTTGCGTGAAAGAAAATCCCGGTATAATTAGGTATATTTGAAAAAGTTCGTTGAATATCCCCTGCTTTTGAAATACATCGGATGAATAAACTGAATATGAAAGGTTCAATCTCTCTTTTTCTTGTCGTTCTTTTTTCAGTCTGCGCACCGGGACTTCGGGCGGAAAAAGGGAAAGAGTCCCAGCCTCCCAACCTCGTGGTACTGTTGGCGGATGATCTCGGTTACGGTGATTTGGGGTGTACGGGTTCTCTCCAGATACCTACGCCCAACATTGATACTCTGGCTAAACAGGGTGTATTCTGTTCCCGGGCCTATGTGGCCGCCCCGATGTGCGCCCCATCGAGAATGGCGCTGCTGACGGGAAGATTTCCCAAAAGATATGGCATCACGACGAATCCTAATTCAAAGATCGACTATCTCCCGGAATCCCATTACGGGCTGCCCCAGACGGAAAAATGTCTTCCCCAGTATCTTGCCGAATTTGGTTACAACAGCGCCGTGATCGGCAAATGGCACTTGGGACATACGGAGGGATACCAGCCCACCGACCGCGGTTTCGATGCCTGGTGGGGGTTCCTTGGAGGTTCCCGCTATTATTTTCCCAATCGGCCGGAAAAAAAGGGGCTGAACCCGTCGAAGATTGTATCCAATTATACGGAGGAAACGCAGGTAAGCTACCTGACGGACGATATCGCACGCGAATGTATCCGCTTCATACGGAAACAGAAGGAAGCGGGGAAGCCCTTCTTCCTCTATGCTTCGTTCAACGCCCCCCATGCCCCCTTGGAAGCGTTGCCGGAGGATTTGGAACGCTTCAAGCATATCAAGTCCCAGAACCGCCGGACCTATTGCGCCATGGTGCATGCCCTTGACAGGGCCATGGGGCGTATTTTGACAGCTTTGGATGAGACAGGGCTGGCACGCAATACAGTCGTTGTCTTTTTGTCCGACAACGGAGGTGAACCTAATATTCCCACCTGCAATGCTCCTTTCAAAGGAGAAAAACGCATGCATTTTGAAGGCGGCGTTCGCGTGCCCATGATTGTCCGCTATCCTGCCGATTCCCGGATCAGCCCTGGTTCCGTTTGTGAGCAGGTCATTTCCGCCGTTGACGTGCTTCCTACGATGCTTGCGGAAAACGGGGCATCCATTCCCGAAAACCTGGATGGTATGAACATGCTGCCGCTGCTCGCCGCGAAGGAAAACAAAGTGCCGCGGACGCTTTATTGGTGCACGGATTATACTTCCGCCATACTGGATGGAGATGAGAAATATCTGCTCGTGCCCGACCGGGCTCCCCAGTTATATAATGTCGTGAAAGATTATCAGGAAATGAACGACCTTTATCCCCAGCACATGGAAAAAGCGGCCCCTCTGGCCCGCAAACTGGGTACTTATCTGACGACGACACCCGCTTCCCGCTTTCCGGATACCATTTCCTGGTCTTCCGGTTTGATGCGGCAATACGACCATGCGCGCCCGGCCGTCCAACCCGGTGCAAATAAGTAATTTTTCGATTCCGTACATTCGCTGAGGTTCCCGGAGAGGTCATATCTGCCGGGTTGTTTCAGAGTAGATGCGTGTTTCGGCATCCTCAGGGTTGACGAGTGTTTTGATGCCTGGTCTTTTGCCGGAAGGCTATCCCCCGGCTTGAAGCATGGCTGTCTTTCTTCCAGCCGGGGAACGCAGTGGTTTTTTTGAGGTAAAGACCGCCATACGTGTTTGGGATTCCTGTTGCTGCAATCCTTTAAAAAGACCTGTAAGTTGATATCTTGCAGGTCTTTTTTCTTGAACAGGGTAATTGAGGAAATACCCGGTATATCAGGGAAAGTCTTCCAGGGAAGGCTCCTGATGGCCTGTAAAAGAAATTCTTCATGCTCCTTCCATGATACGCTGCCTTTCCCCGGTTCTTGCGTTGCATATGATTGAAACAGAGGAAAGAAGTGGCATGTAACTCCGTCGTATCATATCCAAATTTGTCCATTGCCAGGATAAAAGTCCGCGTGCTAGCGTCCCTCAGTGAATCCACTTGAGAATTAACCCATGAGCACCTCCTTAAAGAAAATCTATGTTAACGGCTTCCCCAGCCTCTACGGCGGAGCCGGAACCGAACTCCACCACCAGATTCTGGTCTGGAAACACATGGACATTGACGTCCATATCATCCCCACCAACGACGGCTTCCAAAACGAAGCCCTCTACCTGGACATGGTCAGGCTGGGCGTCCATATCCACGCTCCCAACGATTGGTCCGTCCTGGAAGAAGGGGATGCCATCATCGGATTCTGCAACGGCGAATACCTGGAAAACATGCCAGCCATTCGCCAGCACACCAAACGCACCATCTTCGTCAACTGCATGACCTGGCTCTTCAACAAGGAAAAGGAACTCATGAAGCAGGGCATGATTGCCATGTTCCTCTACCAGAACGAAGAAGTCAGGCAGAAAAACATGCCTCTGCTCAAGCGCTGCAACGACGATCCGGCCATCTCCTTCCTCACCTTCAAGCCCTACTTCCACAACGACTCCTTCCCCTTCATCGCCGAGAGGAGCGGGGAATACTTCGGCTGCGGGCGCATCTCCCGCCAGGACGCGGACAAATTCGCCGCCAACACGCTCCACATCTACGAATACTTCGTCTCCCCCCTCTTCAAGCGGGGCCTGTTTTTGGGCTTTGACCAGAGGAGCCGGGAGAAAATCGGAGAGCCCTACGGCTGGATACGCACGGCGCGCGACCAGAGGGAGGTGAGCCAGCAGGACTTCTACAGGCACTGTGAAATAGTGCTTCAGCCCACGGACACGACGGAAAACTGGCCGAGGGTGGGTTTTGAGGCGATGGCCAGCGGAAGCGTTCTGGTGGTGGACAACCGCGGAGGTTGGCGCCAGATGGTGGAGCACGGCAAAACCGGATGGCTGTGCGACCATGAAAGGGACTTCATCTACTACGCCAGCAAAATGGCCTACGAACCGAACCTGAGGAGGGACATGGCGGAGGCGGCTCGGGAGCGCGGTATGGAGCTGGGGGGACTGGAAGCGTCGGTGGCCAGCTGGGAGGAAATCTTTGAAGCGGTGGAACAGCTTCCTGCCTAGAAAGGGAAAAAGACATGAAAAAGCAAGTGAAGATACTGGTAGGAATCTGCTCGTGCCAGCGGATGAAGGAAAAGAGGGATGCGGTGAGGGAGACGTGGCTGAGGCATCCGGCGGATGGGATAGAATGCGTGTTCTTCGTGGGAGGGAAGGAAGGTGTGGAAGAGGAGAGGGAGGATACGGTGGTGCTGGATATTGCGGACGGCTACAACGAGCTTCCAGGGAAGGTGAGGTCTTTCTTTGTGTATGCGCTGGAGAACTACGACTTTGAATGGTTGTTCAAGTGTGACGACGACACGTATGTGGACTTGGGGCGTTTGGAGTCTCTGGTTGATGATGAGTACGACCTGATCGGGGATGCGCTGGTGTCCATGCGCAACTCACCGAGTGGAGGAGCGGGTTATTTCCTGAAGAGGAGCATGGTGGAGAAGCTTGTTGAGTCGCCCGGCTTCCCCGAGTGCGGAGCGGAAGACCTGATCGTGGGTGAACTGGCAGGGAAGCTGGGGGGCCGGCTGAAGTCAACAGGCCGTTTATACATGAGTAATGTTTATTATCCTGATGCCGGGAATGACATGGTGACGGCACACTGGTGTACGCCTCCTATTTTGCGCGCTCTGCATGAATTCAACTATTCCCGACCGGATGTGGTGGGGGATGCCTGCCATCCCCATTGGAAGGATGAACTGCATTTTTATGCCAGTGGAGTATTCCGCCGCAAATCTTCCGGCTGTTATGGCTGGTGGAGTATGGGCAGCCAGGGAGAGCTGATATTGAAATGGCTCGTCTGGCCCATGGAACAACTGCTGCCTCGGCATGGGAAATATGTGGGATCATCCATCACGATTCAATTCCATGCCGGAATGATGCCGCTGGAACAATTGCGCCAGGAACACGGGAGCAATGCCGGATTTCCGCATTCCTCCAAATTGTATGTCCATCTTGGCTGCGGGGACCGTCATTTAAGCGGCTGGTTGAATCTGGATGCCCCCAATTATGATATATCCCGTCCGCTGCCTTGGGAGAATGAATCTGTAGATGCTTATTATTTGGAACATGTCATTGACCAGGTAAGCTCGGAGAAAGCCTGCGGCTTCTTTTTTGAGGCGTTTCGCTCCCTGAAACCCGGCGGCATATTGAGACTTGCGTTCCGGGATGTGCTGTCTCTGGCGGGGACCGTTACCCCTGCATTCCGCCAGTACATGAAAAACAAGTATCCGGACACGTTCATTCCCTCTAATAAAGTGGGTGCCATCCTTGCCTTCTACAGGCAAAAATCCTTGTGGACGGTTGATTTACTGACGGAAGTACTGAAATCCGCAGGTTTTGAAGTGGAGGTTCTGGATCCGGGCGTGTCGGAGCATACCCACTTGCAGTCGCTGGAACGTCGTTCCGACCGGGATGAGCATCCTTTCGATCTGCTGGGAACTGTTTGCATGGAGGCGAAAAAGCCGGCATACGGAACCCAAGTCAGACAGGCCCCCGCCGATTTCCGTGTCCTTTCCACGGATAAGTGGAATGGTTGCGTGGCTCCTTTCTTCACGGATTGTACACGCACGGGGAACCACCTTTTCCAGATTGCCGCTATTTACGCTCACGCCCTCCGCCATGGGCTTGAATGCAGAATCCCTTGGAAACGGAGGGAAGAAACCGTGAGGTTGAGGGCGTGGCTGGGGGACTCCTGTGCATGCTGTCCTGAAGGGGGATACGAGTTTCCCGTTGTTTACAAGGAGCCGTGTTTTTCCTATCGCGCCATTCCCGGCATGATTCGGAAGGGAGCCATAGAAGGTTATTTTCAGAGTGAAAAATATTTTGAGGAATATGGAAACGAAATACGTTCCCTCTTCGGGAATTTAATAGCTCCCACTCGGGAGGGAACGGCGGGTGTCCATTTAAGGATGGGCGATTACCTCCATCTGACCTCCCTCTACCATACTCCGGATGTACCCTTCTTGAATGAAGCGCTTGCAAGGCTGTCCGGCAATATCAGCAAGCTGGTCATTTTCTCCGACTCTCCGAAACGGGCCCGTAAACTGATGGATAATGTTCCTGAGGCCCGGCGTTTTGAAATAGTGATGGATGAACATGAAACACTGGGTGCTCTTCGGGAATTGACATCCATGCAGGAACTCGTTCTTTCCTGTTCCTCCTTCTCCTGGTGGGGGGCCTATCTGGGAGACCAGGATAAGGTTTTCATCCAGAAAGAGTGGTTTGTAGGCAAAATTAAGGACTATCAGGACGTCTATCGGGAGAAATGGATAAAAATTTAAGCTTCAGTGCCTTAATATAATAAAATGAAACTTGGATCAATTCACCATGAATACAAAGACAAAACGAAACATACGCGTTATTCATTCGCGATGGCAGGGAAATTGCCGCATAGAGGGGCTCCGGCTTTTCCGCGAACAAGGGAACGACATGGCTATCATTACGGAAGGGGACGGGGAAAACCCCCGTGCCCTGTTCTGGCCCGGATACGAAAGTGTCGAACTGCTGACCTACAACCCGGCTACCGATGAGTATTTTGCAACGGGGGCGGCGGGGCAGTGGCAGTCCCGGCATTGTGCCGCAAGCGTAACCGGCGCGAAATATGTTCTTCACGAACCGAGCAGAACATTGATGTACCTGATCCCCAAAAACGCGTGCAGTACGCAAATGGGAACCGTGCTTCACGAATTGGGATTCAGGCCCGCAGCGGGTAGCCCGTCAAGGGTTTGGAACGGCAATGCCTACAGCCACTGCCTGAACAATGAGGACTACGATGCGGACAAATTCGAGAAATACAATCATCTGGTCGTTTTCCGCGATCCTGTCGAAAGATTTGTCAACCTCGCCAATTATGCCTGGTGCATCAACCGGGGAATGTTTTCTCCCTTCACTTCATCCTGCAAAAGCAAAAGGCAGCTGCTGGACACCATGCATCTGCTTGTCCGGATGAATGAAGCCAATCATCCCGGCAGATTTGAGCAGCATCTTGAAGGGCAGGCCTGGTATTACGACCACTGCCCCCGCATTGACACGGTGGTCCGCGTTGAAGACCTGACCGACTATATGAAAACCGTCATGAACGTGGAGTCGTACAACTGCAATGTGGACGGCAAATACGAACTGACGCGCGACGATCTGACAGAGGAAGACATCGCCAGGATCAGGGAAAACTGGGCCGGCGATTTCCTGCTTGAAGAACGCTTCAAGGAACTTTTCTGGATCAACCCTACGAAATAACAAACCATGACTGACTGGATAGAAAAAACGCACAGAATCATTGAAACGGCTCTTTCCAAGGCAAAGCGCCCGGCCGTCCTCTGCTCCTACGGCAAAGACAGCATCGTCCTGCTGGATTTGCTCCGGCAGCACGTCAACCTGGACCGGCTGAGGGTCATTCACGTCGATACGACCTTTGAATTCCCGCAGCTTTATGCCTACAAGAAAAACATTATCAAGGAATTCGGCATTGGTTCCGGTGATCTCACCGTGACCAATACGGCTGCCCTCAATTCCGGGATGAACTATGAAAACACGCCTGTTTTCGAAGTGACGGCTGCCCTCAAGACGGAACCCCTCAAGCAGGTTATCCGTGATGAAGCAATCGACTTCCTGTTCACGGGAATCCGCCGGGACGAAGAAGGTTCTCGGGCCAAGGAACGCTACTTCTCCTACCGGGATGCCCAAGGCGTCTATGAACCGTCGGACAACAATCCGGAATTCCACCCCTTTGAAGGAGTCAATATTTCTTCTCCGGAAAAAGGGCATTACCGGGTCAATACCCTGTTGGACTGGACGGAACTGGACATCTGGCAATATACCCTGGAACACAAACTTCCCCTGTGCCCTCTTTACCTTGCAGTTGACGGCAAACGCTACCGTTCCCTCGGATGCATGCCTGTAACCACTCCGGTGGAGTCCGGGGCGGATACCATTGAAAAAATCATTGATGAAGTAGCCGTGACTCTGGTTCCGGAACGCGCCAGCAGGGCGCGCCAGGACGAAGCCGTGCCGCATTGCATGGAAATGCTCCGCCGCAACGGTTTTTGCTGATCCATTCCCCCACATTCAAACATATGAAATCAAAAGCCACAATAGCCGTATGCGGTCTGATGGACAGTGGAAAATCCACGCTCATCAAGAGCCTTCTCCGGAAGAACACCGGACGCGTGATTGAACCGGATGCCCTGTGCATTGAACAGGCCACGGGCCGTACGATCACGGGGACCCGCATCGCCTGCCCCGTCAATGACCATACCGATCTGGTCTTTTGTGACTGCCCCGGGCATCTGGAATACCTTCCGGAAATCGTGTCGGGGCTGTGCGCCTCCAAGGGATATATCCTGATCATTGATGAAAATCGCCGGGAGCAGTCGGAAGCCTACCAGCGGAAGCTGGGAGAAATTGCCGCCGCCATCGGCGTGGAAAACATCGCCGTGGTCCACAGCCATTCCATGGAGGAACAGACAGAGCAAATCCATTATGATACGGAACAGCCTTCCTTTGATGCCGCCATGGATCGGCTGCTGGAAGTCATGGACCGTTTTCTCCGGAAGGAGCATCAGGTTCCGCCAGATGAATCCCGCGTCGTATGGTTTGATTCCCTGGACGGAACGGCCCGGTACGTTCTGTATGACTCCGCGGGTCATGCTCTGGATTGGTCCCATGAAGGCAGCCATGATCCGGGGGACTGCTCTCCCATTGACGGCTTGCCGTCTTCCCTCTCCGGCCGTTTTCTTGTCTGCCGCGCCAAAAAGGGAAATATCGTGGGCGTGGGATGCGCCGCCTGAAACATTCGGGAATAACCTGCATGCCGCCGGTTCTTGGTGAAAGAGCCGGCGGCATGCCGCATTTTGCGGCGCTCCTCAATATAATGCCCGGATTTTCTATTACATTGACCAGGAAGGGCATTGTGAAATAGTTCAAAAGCGGATTTTACCCGGACGGAATGCAGGCAGGGGAAAGTATGAAAAAAGCGCAGGAAACTGCCGGTATATCTGGCAACTGGAAAATGCCGGAGCGCCTGACTCTTTTTTGCATGATTCAATACACATGCGATGTCGCGGGCACAGCCTGTACAGGAAACCGCATGGTGGAAAAAAAGGGGATGCCATTCACCTTTGGATTGATTATTTGAGTTCATTTTGAGACGGTGTTCCGGCTGACGTGATAAAAATGATATGATAATGGGAAAATCAACTGACAGCGGCATGCTGAGGAAAACGGTGTTACTGACCTGCGGCCTGTCTCTCTTCTTCTCCGGCTTTGCCTTTTCCGCCCAGAGCGGTCCGCAGGAAGGGCCGCAGTCCCCGATGGTGGAGAATGCCCGGAAAATCAATCCTTCAGCAGTCGAGGTGCTGCTCGGGAAAGACCACCGGATGACCTTCGACTTTTACGGGGACAACATCTTCCGCCTTTTCCGCGACGATTCGGGAGGAATTATCCGGGATCCGAAGGCGGAGCCCGAAGCTAAAATACTGGTCGACCAGCCCAGGAAGCCCGTTTCCAGACTGGATGTCGGCACCGAGGGGGATACGGTCACGCTCACCACGGGAAAAATCAGGGTGGAAATTGACAAAAAGACTTCCCTCATCAAAATCGTTGATTTGAAAACCGGAGCCGTGGCTGTGGAGCAGGCGGCTCCCGTCCTCTTTGAAAAAGGCAAAACCACCCTGTCCCTGAAAACGGGGCCGGAGGAATACTTCTACGGAGGAGGCGTGCAAAACGGCCGCTTCTCGCACAAGGGAAAAGTAATTTCCATTGAAAACCAGAACAGTTGGACGGACGGAGGCGTAGCCTCCCCCACTCCCTTCTATTGGTCCACGAACGGCTACGGCCTTCTGTGGCATACGTTCAAGAAGGGGCAGTATGACTTTGGCGCCAAAGAAAAAGGCACCGTCAATCTCAGCCATGATGAAAACTATCTGGATGTCTTCTTCATGGTTGACGACGGAGCGGTCAACCTGCTCAGAAAGTTTTACCAATTGACGGGGAACCCCGTGCTGCTGCCCAAATTCGCCTTCTACCAGGGTCATCTGAATGCCTACAACAGGGACTACTGGAAGGAAGATGAAAAAGGCATCCTGTTTGAAGACGGCAAGAGATACAAGGAAAGCCAGAAGGACAACGGGGGAATCAGGGAATCCCTGAACGGAGAGCTGGACAACTACCAGTTTTCCGCCCGTGCCGTGATTGACCGCTACAAGGCCCATGACATGCCGCTGGGCTGGCTCCTCCCGAACGACGGCTACGGCGCCGGGTACGGACAGACGGATACTCTGGACGGGAACATTGCAAACTTGAAAAGCCTGGCAGACTACGCTCTGAAAAACGGGGTGGAAATAGGCTTGTGGACCCAGTCGGACCTGCACCCCAAACCGGAGATAAGCGCCCTTCTGCAGCGTGACATCGTCAAGGAAGTCAGGGATGCCGGGGTGCGCGTATTGAAAACGGACGTCGCCTGGGTCGGAGCCGGCTATTCCTTCGGCCTGAACGGCATTACGGATGTGGCCCAGATCATGACCTATTACGGGAACAACAGCCGCCCGTTCATCATCTCCCTGGACGGCTGGGCCGGGACCCAGCGTTATGCCGGCATCTGGACGGGCGACCAGACGGGCGGAGCCTGGGAATACATCCGTTTCCATATTCCTACCTACATCGGCTCCGGCCTCTCCGGCCAGCCGAACATCTGTTCGGACATGGACGGTATCTTCGGCGGGAAAAATCCCGCGGTCAACATTCGCGATTTCCAATGGAAAACCTTCACCCCCATGGAACTCAACATGGACGGATGGGGAGCCAATGAAAAATATCCCCATGTATTCGGGGAACCCGCCACCTCCATCAACCGGTGGTATCTGAAGCTCAAATCGGAACTGATGCCTTACGCCTACAGCATTGCGGAAGAATCCGTCAGCGGAATGCCCATGGTCCGGGCCATGTTCCTGGAATATCCCAATCCCTATACCTTGGGCAAGGCAACGCAGTACCAGTTCCTCTTCGGCCCCTATTTCCTGGTGGCTCCCGTCTATCAGGATACGAACGCGGACAAGGAGGGCAACGACGTGCGCCACGGCATTTACCTGCCGGAGGGCCAGTGGATCGACTACTTCACGGGCGACCTGTACGAAGGGGGTAAAATCTACAATTGTTTTGACGCCCCCGTCTGGAAATTGCCCGTCTTCGTGAAAAACGGGGCTATCATTCCCATGACGGGCCCGAACAACAACGTGTCGGAAATAAATCCGAACCACAGGATATATGAAATTTACCCCCATGGCCGCACTTCCTTCACCACGTATGACGACGACGGCGTAACGGAGGAATACCGTCAGGGCAGGGGTGTCAAAACCCGGATTGAATCGGCCCTTGACGGCAGTAATAACGTCACCGTAACCGTTCATCCGGCGGTTGGCGACTTCACCGGATTCGACAAGAAAAAGTCGACGGAATTCCGCATCAACGTGACACGGAAGCCGGACAAGGTTTCCGCACGGATTGGCAAGGATAATCTGGAACTGACGGAAGCGGCGTCCAAAGACGACTTCCTGTCCGGGGACAACGTTTATTTCTACGACGCCGCTCCCAACCTGAACACATTCGCCACGAAGGGAAGCGACTTTGAAAAGAAGGTGATTTCCAAGAACCCGCAGCTCCTGGTGAAACTGGCCGCGACGGACGTCACGGCAAATCCCGTGGTGCTTTCCGTGGAAGGCTTCCAGTTCCAGCCTGCCGAAAAATACCGTCTTTCATCCGGTCCTCTTTCCCCTCCTGCGAATGCCGGGGTCACGGAAGAAAACACGACGGCCTACACGCTGAAACCCACCTGGGATGCAGCGGCCAATGCGGACTACTATGAAATTGAGTTCGGCGGCATGCTGTACACCACCATCAAGGGAACGGAATTCCTGTTCGAGGACCTGGAAGCCGAAACCCCCTACTCCTTCAAACTGCGCGCCGTCAACCGCGACGGCCATTCGGACTGGACGGCCTTTAATGCCAAAACGCAGGCGAATCCGCTTGAATTTGCCATTGAGGGAATTGTCGGTGAAACGACTGCGGAAAACCAGGGCAATTCCCTGACCAAGCTGTTTGACTTCAAGGAAAAGGATGCCTGGCACACGAAATATGGCGCGAATGCCCTCCCGTTTGATTTGGTCATGGATCTGAAAACAATCAACAAGATTGAAAAATTCCATTACGTCCCCCGTGAAGACGCCGGGAACGGCACCCTTCTGAAAGGTACCGTCTACTACAGCATGGACAAGGAAAACTGGACGAAGGCCGGAACCTTCCAGTGGGACAAGAACAACGAAGTGAAAATCTTCGGGTTCAAGGACGCTCCCACCGCCCGCTACATTAAGTTGAATATAACCGAAGGCGTGGGAGGATACGGTTCAGGCCGGGAAATCTACGTCTTCAAGGTGCCGGGAACGGAAAGCTACCTTCCGGGCGATATCAACAATGACGGCAAGATCGACAGGAACGACCTTACCTCCTACATCAACTACACGGGATTGAGGAAAGGGGATTCCGACTTCGAGGGTTATATCAGCAATGGGGACATCAACAGGAACGGCCTTATTGACGCTTATGACATCTCCGTCGTAGCCACCCAGCTGGAAGATGACTCCGACCAGCCGCAGGAGGATGCCGGCCAGGATAAGGGGGATGCCGAAGAGAAGAAGGACGCCGCCGCCGAGAAAAAGAAAGAGGAACTGGGCGGAAAACTTCTGATCAGTGCGGACAAAAAGAGATACGCCAAGGGAGACGTCGCCAAGGTTACCGTCAAGGGCCAAAAGCTTAGTCTGGTGAATGCCTTGAGCTTTGCCCTCCCGTATGATCCCAAGGATTATGAATTCGTGGGTGTGGAGGTCAAGGACATGAATAAGATGGAAAATCTGACGAACGACAGGCTCCATACGAATGGAGACAAGGCCTTGTATCCCACCTTTGTCAACATCGGCGATAAGGAGCCGGTGGAAGGAACCAAGGAACTCTTTGTGTTGAAATTCAAGGCCAGAAGAGATGTTAAATTTGATTTGAAACTCAAGGACGGCATGCTGGTGGACAAAAAACTGAATACCAAAAAATTGTAAAAACCTCTATTTTCGCGGCCCCGTTTTCCGGTTGAATGATTGCCGGAAGACGGGGCCGTATTGTTTTTGCCGGCGGAGCATCATGACGGCGGAGAACCCTGCATGATGCGGATTGCCGCGGCTCCCGTCATTTCTGAGACCAATGGACGGCTTTTTCTGAGTGCCGCCGATAAGAAAAGAGGGAAGACAAGAGACGGCTCATACCTGCTGAATGAGGCCATTTTGAAATATTGCGAGTGTGAGGCCATCCCTGGCACTGGCAAGGCGCTTCCCGCCATGCGGAAGGAAAACCGTATTGCCATCTCCGGAAGCGGGTTGCCGGAGATTCCCGCCGTGGAGAATAGTTTTTGTATACTGGATGCAGTTTGCGGCGGTAGAGACAAGCTGGAAAATCAGGCCTGTCCCGCAATCCGTGCAGCATCATTCATTCTCAAAATCCCACACGCGGCGGCGGGCGTTCTTCTTTGTCCTGCCGCCGTTAGCCTTCCGGAAAGGGTCGAAAAGGTTGTCCAGCCCGTTCCCTTTCAGGAGCAGGCATTGCTCCATCAGGCGTCCCAGTTTCCCCTTGGGAAACCCCTTGGCCTGGAACCATGCCAGATATTCCTGGGGCACATCCATCAGGGGGCATCCCTTGGGCGGGTATTTGGCCGGACCGTACATGCCGAACGGGATGTGGGTCTGGGCTATTTCCTCCACCAGTTTTCTCAAATCTTCCGCGTCCGGGATTCCTGAATCATTCATAAGTTGCAGTGATTAGTTGTTGCAGGCATTCCGCCAGCTTTTCCGGAGTTTCCAGGGGAATCCGGTGGCCGGCATGGGGGATGATCGCCGCCTTGTCCCCGGCTGCCCGGCGGGCAAGGGCGGTGAATTTGGAGTCCCGTTCCCCGGCTATCCACAACTGGGGGACGGGCGATTGCTTCAGAGAAGGGGCCAGGTCCGCCTGTGCTCCCACGGACCAGTCGATGAACGCGCGGGAAATGGACCTGCGCCACGGCTTCAGCAGGGAACGGTCGCGCCCTTCCTCCCCCCGGAAGACTCCCTGGGCATCCCATTCCCTTAAAAAATCCTCCCACGGGGCGGAGAGGCATTTGACGGCCCATTCCGCATCCGCGGCGCGGCGGGCAGCCTGTTCCGCTTCATTCTCCAGGCCGGGATTGGCGCTGACGAACGCGGCTCCCTTCCAGAGGGGGGGATGCGCCAGAACCGCGTGCATGGCCAGCCTTCCTCCCAGGGAATAGCCGCAGATATGGGGGTGCCTGTCCTGCGCGGCGATTTCAGAGCAAAGCACGCGGCCCATTTCGGGAAGGCTTTTAGGGCAGCATTCCAGGTATTTCCAGAGGTTCAGGGCGCGGGATTCGATTCCGTTGGAACGCAGCGCGTCCATGACGGGCTTCCAGTCCGCCGGAGATCCCAGATTGCCGTGAAGGAGCCAGAGCATGGTCGAATTCCTGTTCTATTTGACGCCGTATCCCGCCAGGCCATTCATGAACATCTGGACGGAAATCATGATGAGCACCATGCCCATCATCCGTTCCAGGGCGATCGTTCCCTTTTCCCCCAGCAGGCGGAGGAATTTATGGGCGATGAAAAGGACCAGTCCAGAAAGCAGCCATGCCGTGACAATGGCGGCGGCGTAAGTCATCTGGGAAATGCTGTCCGGACTCTGGGAGGCATGCAGCATGATGATGGCCAGCGAGGAGGGGCCTGCCATCAGCGGCATGGCGATGGGAACGATGAAAGGTTCGTCCTGCCCGGACGCATGGGCCGCAGACGTGAGCATATCCTTGGCGGGGAACACCATTCCCAGAGCCACGAGGAACAGCAGGATTCCGCCGGAAATATTCAGGGTGGCCGGTTCCAGACCGAGCAGGTTCAGCAGGAATTTCCCGGAGAAAAAGAACAGGAGCAGCAGGCCCAGAGCAAAAACCAGTTCCCTTTTCAGAATGGCCTTTTGCTTCTCCGGCGTGTATTTTTTCAGCATTCCCTGGATCATCGGCGCCAATCCCACGGGATCAATGACGATAAACAAAAGAATGACGGTGGAAAGAAAGTCCTGCATGGAATATCTTCTTTTTAACCCATGCGGAAGCGTCCGTCAAAGGCAACCGCCGGCAGCGGAAAAATTCCGGCGTTGGCGTACTATTTCCTTCAACCGTTCGGGAGAGAGAACCAGAGTCTGATAAACTTGGTCCTCCTGCCGGATGAATTCATCCTCCCGGAAGCCCAGGGAAAGGTACAGGAAACGGGCTGCGGAAACGCCCGGGTAAACGTGGACAAACACTCCGCGGTCCTGCGGCATGCAGGAAAGAGCCTCCCGTATCAGCAGGCTTCCGATGCCGCGCCTTCTGTATTCCGGCCGGACGGCCAGAAAACCGATCCCGCCGTACTTCGGGGAGAACGCCGTTCCTCCCGCAAACTCCCCCTCCACGCAGGCGCAAAGGGCCGTATTTCTGGCAATGCACCGTTCCATGGCGTCGCGGTGGTCGGCGGAAGTCATGCCGGGGAAATCGTCCCGGACGTCCGCGGCCATTTCCATCCAGGCGGCAAAATCCGCAGGCACGGCCGGACGAATGAAAGCCGGGGAATGGATGGGCTGGGAGGGCATCGGACGGCGGATAAAAAACCTATACTGCTTTTTGGAAAAGGCTGCAGGAAAGCCGGACCGGGTGCGCGGCTCTTCCGTGTTTTCTTTTCAAGGGCTACAAAAGCAGGTCCTGAATACTGTCGGAAGAAATAATGCCCGTTTCCGTGGAGGACAGCGTGCAAATGGCGTCCACCAGGTTTTCCTGGCCCAGGGCCAGCCCGGCTTCTTCCACAAGTACATCGTCGATGTCCAGGGAAGCGACGGATATGAAGGGAACTTCCGGCGCCGCAGGCTCCATCAGTACGGAAATGCCGATGACCCCGGCTATCAGCGCTGCCGCGGAGGAGGCCCAGATGCGGAAGGAATTCCACTTGAAGCTGCGGATGGATTCCACGGGAACGAGCTGGGTGCGTTCCTCTTCGGCAATACGCATCATGACCCTGCGGGCAAAATCATCCCCCGGAGCCGCCTGGGAGGCATGGCCCAGCAGTTGCCAGAGTTTTGTATCGTCCTGTTCGTTCATCGTGATTGTTCCATTGGGGGTTCTATTACAGAAACCCCGGAGGGGAGGAAAGGTTTCTTGGCCGCGTCATTTTTTCTTTCTTCCGCCGCCCTGCGGATGACGGGGGCGAGAACGGAGGCTATCCGTTCATAACCTGGAGCGGATGGATGCAGCCCGTCGGCGGAAAGTTCCTCCGGAACGCGGCCGGATTCATCCGTCATCAGCCGCCCCGGTTCCGTATAAACAAAGCCCTGTTCCGAGGCCAGGGCCTTCAGCCGAAGATTGATGGCGGCAATGCGCTCCGCCGTTCCCTCCCGGACGCTGTTGCGCGGGTAAAAACCCTGGAGAATGATGAAAGCTCCGGTGAGCCTGTTCCTGATTTCCCCGCATACGGCGCGGATGCCCAGCAGAATCTCTTCATCCGTGTTTTCCGCAAGATTGTTTGTGCCGATCAGCACCACGCATACGGCATTTGAGGCGGCGCCGTCCAGCTCGCCGTGGCGGAGCCTCCACAGGGCGTTTTCCACGCGGTCGTAGCCGAAGCCCAGATTGGCGGCCCTCATGCCTTCCGTGCATGCGGCCCAGGTTTCCGGGGACTTTTGAAGGATGTCGCGGTGCGGCTCGTCCACGGGATTTCCTCCCCAGAAATGGGTGATGGAATCTCCGATGAAGAGCAATTCCGGCTGCGTCTTCCGCACCAGGCGGCAGACCGCTTCATGCCGCGCGGCCCAGTCATAGATCAGGAAATCCCTGTTCTGGGTGCAGGGAATCAGCGTGGAGGGAATGGGCGGAACGTCGGGAATACCCGGCATGACGAAGGTTTCCGGTTCCCCAAGACCCTTTTTGCCGATAAAAAGACGGTAGCGTATGCGCGTTCCCGGAGGCGCCTGGATGGGAGCCAGGTACTGCCCTTGCGTGCACAGCATGCGGGGAGAATCCGCATTAAGGTCCACGCGGATGACGGCCCCGTCCGGAGCATGAACCGCGGCAAGTTCCAGTTCTCCGGCATTGTTCAAAACGGCGCGGATTTCAGGGGATGGAGGGACAGCCGTCATGATACGTCGCGCATGTGCTGCCGCATTTGCCTGCGGCCGATGGAGTCGGGATGGCGGCCTTCCTGCATGCAGTAATTGACGGGGCGGCTCTGGGAGGCCCCGTGCGGCGCACCGAGCCTTTTATCCGGTTCCGACGGAAGCAGGCGCACCACCCGCTTGTTTTTCCAGACCAGCCAGAGAACCACCAGGGAAACCAGTGCGGAGACATGCAGGATGATGCCCGCAACATTCGCCAGGGCGAAAGACATCCAGGCCTTCATCAGGACGTGCAGGTGGGATTCCGGGGCTTCCTCCGTCTCCAGGATGGTGATATTGGCTTCCGGGATGCTGTCGGGATTGTCCGCTTCCAGGGCGGGCAGTGCGGGCTTGGGAACGGCGGCCATGTTGGCTTCCGTTCTCCGGGCCAGGGAAATCATGGCTGTGACCAGTTCGTCCTGCGGATGGGTGAAGCGGGATGCGTCCTGCTTCACCTGGTAGAGCAAATCGCGCCGTCCGGTATCCCCCAGATGGGAGCTGAGGTCAGGATCCAAGGCTATCTGGGCGCTTTTGATATCCCCCATATGGAAATGCAGCAGCAGGTTGCGCTCCTTGTCCTTGAAAATCTGGCGCGCGATGGTGGGGGCGTTGACGGAGGGGGGGACCTTCTGCCCGGCGGCGAAGATGCTGACAAACAGATTGACGTTGTAGCGGTCCTTGATGAGCCGGATAAGTTCAATGACGTCGTTCCTCTCCACTTCTCCAAGCAGCTTTTGCGGATCTATCAGCCCTGTCGTGGTCCGGATATACTCCGGCAGGAAATATTCGTTCACATCCGTGAAATCTTCCGGAATGGGGTCCACGGCGGGGGAATCCGCGTCCGCAGGCGTTTCCGGAACGGAGGGAACCGGGGAAACGGCTGCCTCCACGGGGGGAAGGACGGGGGCGTGGCTTTCCCACCATGTCCCCTTCATCAGGGACTGCTGGTCTTTGGAAGACCATTTCAGGAGGGGAAGTTCTTGGGCGGGGGCCGTCAGGACCGCCATGAGGAACAGGGCCGCAGGCAGGAGCTTTTTCATGCCGCACCGCCTCCTTTCCTTTCCGGCGGAGGTGGCGGCGTAAGGCCGTACCTCATGGGATGCCTGACTTTGGAACGCGCCTTCCGGGCCACCAGGTGGACGGCGTCCTTCATGATGGAGCCCGCGGCGTGCAGCAGCATGCTTTCCCGGAGGGGGATGCGGGCTTTCATGATGGACTTGTTGATCAGGTCCGGTTCCACATAAGGGTCCAGTTCATAACCCCACATGAAGCACGCCGTATCCGTCCGCACATCCAGCACCAGAACCAGGAGCCACTGAGGATCGAGGGGGCCCTGGTGGTTGGGGAACCCGGCTTCATCCACCGTCAGGTGGTTCATCATCCAGAAGCTGTGAGGAATCAGGGAAAAGGGCTCCAGAATATTGGGAAAATAGACGGAAAGAAGAACGGGGGGAATGCGGCGTTCCAGTTTTTCCAGCAGGGCGTTCAGCTTCACCCGGTCCTGCTGGCGGAGCGCTCCCGCGTTGTCGCACACGCGGCGGTAGGGGATGGAATCCCTGCCGTATTTCTTGTCCAGATTTTCCAGGGAAAAGCCGCAGTGAGGGCACAATGATTCCGCCCCGCGGTGGAAATTATGTAAACACTTCGGACAAGTCGGCACGAGGAAAGTTTAAGCACGAATTTCGCTGCCGAAAAGGCTAATTGTCAGAAAGAAATCGTGTATGTCTCAATCTTCCAGATTTTCTCTCGTCACGCGGTAGATGGCGGCGCATCTGGGGCAGGTGATTTCCAGTTCATTTTCCCCCTGGAACAAATCTTTCTCCTTCTCCTGGAGCGCCTTGAGCGTTGGGAGTATGCGGTCCAGGGTACAGCCGCAGTAAAAACGGAAGCGGCGGGTTTCCAGCACGCGCGTATTTTCGTTTTCTTCCAGGTGGGCCATCTTTTCCTGGTTGAGGGAATTGAGCCATTCCTCGTCGGCGTCCGGCTGGGCCGTCACCATCGTATAGCATTCGTCTGGCAGTTCAATGCAGCGCGCCGTTCTCTGTTCGCTCTGCTTGTAAAACTCCTCCACCCACTGGGCAGGGGATGCACCGGGAATGGGAACGACGGAATAACGCGGCTCCTGACCCTTGCAGAGCATGGTGGAATACAGCGTATTCTCTTCCGGTTCTTTCACGTCCTGTGTGAAGACCCGGCCCACGACGGATTCCGTCAGGGATGAACCGGAAACGAACAGGTTGGCCACGACCGGAGTATTCAAATTGACCGTCCACGCGTGCTGTTCCGCCCACGGGCGGGCAACCATGTACAGCGTGAAATAGGCCATCAGCTCTTTCAGCAGGCTGTCGTAAATCTCTTCATTGCGCAGGCCGTACTGCATGAGATGAAGATAGTAGTCCGTAAACAGGGGTGAGAACTTTGCCCTAAGCGCCAGGCAGTTGCGTCCGCGCACAAAGATAGATTCAACCGTAACGAATTCTTCTACCATTTCTTCGCTCATATGATGCAAATTCATCCCTTTTACAGGGAAAATCAATCATGCCTCCTGTCATCGCCGGCTATCATGACAGGCCGGAATGGCCTGTTCCGGGGAAATTGCGGGTATGTTACCCTCCTGAAAAGGAAGATGAAAAAGAATTCTTTCCGGAAGTACCTGGCGAGTTCCTTTTAATGATGGAACGGTTAAACAAGGGGGGGCAGGAAGGGAGGAAAGCCGGGAAGCTTGGGGATTTCCGGGACGCCGCGTTCGGAATCGGGTATTCCCGACGGATGAACTAACATATTCTCTGGAGTGAGGATGGGACCGCCGCTGTCCCTGCGCCATTTCTTTTTTCATCCGTGAAATGCGGCAAATGGCCTTCCGCAACATGGACCGGAGGCGGCACCATAAAGAGGCGCGTAAACGCGCGACAAATCCCTGCGCACCAGCGTGGGAAAGTGAAAAGGAATTGCGAGGGACCAATAAGGAACAGGCCCTCTATTTGCACGCAATACAGCCTTTACCATGCCTTTCCATGCGTTTAACATGCGTGCATGGCAACCGACAAGAATATTACCATCCATACTTCCAAGGGAGACATCAAGCTGACGGTGTTCGCTTCCAAGACGCCCGTGACGGCGGCTTCCTTCCTGAACCTGGCTTCCCGCGGCTTTTACGACGGCCTCAAATTCCATCGCGTGATTCCGGATTTCATGATCCAGGGCGGCGATCCCACCGGAACGGGCATGGGAGGCCCCGGCTACCGTTTTGAAGACGAATGCCGCCCGGACCTCAAGCATGACGGCCCCGGCGTACTTTCCATGGCGAATGCGGGCCCCGGTACCAACGGCTCCCAGTTCTTCATCACTCATGTGCCCACCGACTGGCTGAACGGCAAGCACACCGTCTTCGGCAAAGTGACCGAAGGCCAGGACGTGGTGGACTCCATCAAGCAGGGGGATACTATTTCCCGCATCACGATTGAAGACGACACCGCCGACCTGTTCACGGAGCAGGCCGACCGCATCGCCGCGTGGAACAAGGCCCTCGGCAAATAAGGATTAAAAGGCAAACGGCGCAGGCGGCGCAGAAACGTTCTTGGAACGTTTTCCGCGCCGCCTGTCCCGGTGATTGACTCCGGCACATGGTTCTGGCCGTTCAAAATCTGCGCGTGCAATATGGAGCGCGCGTGCTGTTCAACGATCTCTCCTTCACGATTGAAGACGGGGAGCGCATTGCCCTGGCGGGGCATAACGGCGCGGGCAAATCCACGCTGATGAAATGCATTGCCGGCCTCAATGAGCCGGACTCCGGTTCCATCATTCATTCCAAACACTGCCAGGTGGGTTATTTGCCGCAGGAGGGCATTCACGTCCGGGGGCGCAAACTGGTTGACGAAGCCATGTCGGCTTTTGCGGACCTGATGGACATTCAGCAGCGTATTGATGCGCTGACGCAGGACATGGCCGGGCTGGATCCCCGTTCAGCCGCCTATTCCGAGGTGCTCAATGAAATCGGGGAGCTGGAACTCGTGCTGCACGCCCATGACACCGCCCGTCTCCGGCCGCGGACGGAATCCATTCTGCGCGGCCTAGGATTCAAGGACCGGGATTTCGACCGGGACTGCGGGGAATTCTCCGGCGGCTGGCAAATGCGTATCGCGCTGGCGAAGCTTCTTCTCCGGGAGCCGGAAGTGCTGCTGCTGGACGAACCCACCAACCATTTGGATATCCAGTCCCAGCGGTGGATGGAACAATACCTGCGCACCTACCGCGGAGCCATCGTGATCATCTCCCATGACGTGGCCCTGCTGGATTCCCTGGTTTCCCGGACGATCGCCTTTTATCATGGCCGTGCGGAGGAATATGCGGGGAACTTCTCCTACTTCCTGAAGGAAAGCGAGCTGAGGAAGGAAATCCTTCTGCGCCAGAAAAAGGCCCAGGACCGTGAAATAGCCAAAACGAAGGCATTCATCGACCGCTTCCGCTACAAGGCCACGAAGGCTTCCCTGGTGCAGTCCCGCATCAAGCAGTTGGAAAAAGTGGAACTGATTGAAGTGGAGGAAGACGATGCCGTGATGGACTTTCACTTCCCCACTCCCCCGGCGGGAGGCCATTCCGTCGTCAAGCTGGAAAAGGTCTCCAAAAATTACGGCCCCATTTCCATTCTGGACAACTTCGACTTTGAAATCGTCAAGGGCGACCGGATTGCCATCGTGGGCGTGAACGGAGCGGGCAAGTCCACCTTTTCCCGCCTTGTCTCCGGCGGGGAGGAACCGACTGCGGGCCGCGTCACGATGGGCCACCACACCCGGATCGCCTTCTTCTCCCAGACCCACGCCGACGATCTGGACCCGGACAAGACGGTGCTGGAATGCGTGGAAGCGGCCGCAACGCGGGAATCCGCCCCCATGGTGCGGAACCTGCTGGGCTGTTTCCTGTTCCGGGGGGACGACGTGCATAAAAGCGTGGGCGTGCTGTCCGGTGGAGAACGCTCCCGCGTGGCCCTGGTCTGCATGCTGCTGCATCCCGCCAATTTCCTGATTCTGGACGAACCGACGAACCATTTGGACATTCAGTCCCAGCAGGTCCTTCAAAAAGCCCTGGCCGAATATCCGGGTTCCTACTGCATCGTTTCCCACAACCGCAGCTTTCTGGACCCCATTGTTACCAAGGTGCTGGAATTCGTGCCGGGGGAAAAGCCGCGCCTGTACATAGGCAACGTATCCGATTATTTGGAAAAGGTGGAGCGTGACCAGGCCCTGGGCGTTGCAGCGCGTTCTGCCGCCGCTGGAGGAACGGAGCAGGGCGGCGGGGGGGACCGGAAGGCACGCAGGCGCATGGAGGCAGAAATCCGCCAGAAAAAGACGCGCCTGCTTCGTCCCCTCCAGGAAAAACTGGAAGGCCTGGAAGCGGAAATAAGCCGTCTTGAAACGGAAAAAACGGACATTACGACCCGTCTGAAACAGCCGGAAACAGCGGTGGACACGGATGCGGTGATGGAATTGACCATGCGTTTCCAGCAGGCGGACCGCCAGCTGGAAGCCTGTTTCTCCCAATGGGCGGAACTTTCCGAAGAAATTGAGGAGACGGAAGCCCGTATTGAGGCGGAAACCGTCTGAGGCAGTTTTTATCAAACACGGATTCCTGTGGAGAAATCCCCGGAAATGGAAAATCCGCTCCAGGCTTGGAGCGGATTTTCACAAAGGCTTTTATAAGATGAATTTATTTTTTGCGGCGGCGCATCAGCAGAAAAGCCATTCCGGCCAGATCTAAGGAAGCGGTGGCCGGTTCCGGGACAGCCAGGCCTTCTCCGGACAATTGGAAGTTGCTCATCAGCACACCCTGGTTGTTGCCGGTAACGCTGTCGGTGGAAGCCAGAAACACCAGGTCCTGGTCGATTTCGGCATCTCTTATTGCTGATACCTCTTCCGCCGTAAATGTCCTTTGAACATTAATGGAACTAGAAACAGAAAGCAGATTGTCTCCCGTTTTACTGTTGTAAGTAAGGGATTGCAGGGTTTCGCCCCCATTCATCAGGAAGAAGCTGAAGGCATGATTTTTGTTGTTGTTTCCTGCGGAAGTAAGCTTGAGATCAAAGGAAAAAGTCAAATCTCCGGTACATGTCGCCAGGGTGGAGTGAATGCCGCCTGCTACAGACGTCATGTTATTCGGAGAACCGCCAGTCACCAGAGTAACTCCGTCAGACGGACTAGTAGAGTCGCCGACGTTAACCATAGACAGGAAGTTGCATGGTATTTTTTCTTATCTTCCTGTTTATCCTACAGAATTTCCTTTTTCTCATCATTTAATGTTGATTCCAGATTTAGAATCCGGGGAAAGAAAATCCCTGCTGTTCTCTTCTATATATCAATATGTAAATGAATTCAGCGGTCTTTCTGGAAAGGGCCTTACTGATTTGCTGTATTCAGCCTTTTTTCCTGTATTCGGAAATCATGACGCCGCAAAGGGTCAGAAGAATCCCCGTCATGGAAATCCATGTCAGGGTTTCCCCCAGGATGAGAGCGGAAGCTATCACGGCCACGACAGGGACCATGTAAATGTAAACGCTGGATTTGACGGCTCCCAGCACTTCCACCACCCGGCTCCAGGCCAGGAAGCACAGGGCGGAGGCAAAGAAGCCCAGATACAGCAGGTTCGCGGCGTTGACGGGCCGGATGAACAGATCCCAGTCAAAGTTCACCGGTAGCAGGAACAGAGCCGGCACCATCATCACGATGCCGTAGAAGAAAATGCGGCGCGTGCAGGCTACCATGTTGGACGTATTGACACCGATTTTCTTCATCAGGATGGAATAAACCGCCCAGACAAAGGCCGCTCCCAGGGCCAGCAGGTCGCCTGCCGGATTCAATTCCAGAACGAAGGCTCCATTCGCCATGATGAGGAAAATGCCTGAAAACGCAGCGACAAAGCCCAGGAAGAATCGCGGCGTGAACTGTTCTCCCTTGATCAGGAAGTGGGCCAGGAGGGCTGTGAAGAACGGCACCACGGCCACGATAATTCCCACGTTGGAAGCCAGCGTGTACGTCAGGGCGATGTTTTCCAGCAGGAAGTACAGGGTGACTCCCGTCAAACCGGCCCCGGCGAACAGGAATTCCTGTTTCCAGCCGGAGAAAGGCATCCAGCGAGTTTTCAGGCACCAGAGAAAGGCATAGCCGATAACAAAGCGCGTGAAGAGCACTGTAACGGGTGTGAAGTCTCGCAGCAACACTTTGGTGGAGACGAAGGTTGTACCCCAGATCAGGATAGTCAGCAGGGCGGCAATGTGCCCAAGGGTTTTTTGGCGGCGCGGCATGAAAAAGGGGGCTGAAAAAGCTCGGCGCATTCTGTAGGCCCTTGCGGGCATGATCAACCACAAATATTCCTGAGCTCTGGAAAGGGCACTGATATTTCAGTCATGCCGGAATATTCGTCAGGGAGTGCTTTATTGCCGGAAAAGAAAAAGCCGTTTTCCCGTGGGAGAAAACGGCGTTGAAATTTTCAAAGACGGGAATCTATTTTCTCCTCCTGCGCATAAGCAGGGAAGCCAGCCCCAGCAGGCTCAGGGAAGCGGTGGCCGGTTCCGGAACCAGTTCGGCAGGCATGGCATTCTGGCTCAGGTAGGCGAAATCGTTGCCATTGAGCACGCCGTCATAAACGGCCACGTTGTCTATATAGACCTGGGAATTAGTAGCGGCATGTTCGCCTCCGCCTCTGATGCCGGTAACGAGGGTGGAATCTGAAAGACCGGTCATGATGGAATTGGCCAACTGGCCGTTTTTGTACACATTCATTTTGTCGCCTTGGAAGGTCAGACCCAGGTAATCCCAGTTGCCGGGATCTGTCTGGAAGAGAAGAGTTCCTTGCGGAATACCTATGTCGGCCCCGTTGTAAATCACCCACTGGTTGGAAGAAGTCATTTCCACCCTGATGGTTGTAGTGCCGAATGTGATGGAAAGAGCATTCTGCCAGACGGGATTGTTGCCGTTTTTCAGATGGAGGCCGACGCTGAACCCGGTGGAAAGGTTGATGCCGTCAATGCCGCTGCTGCTGCTGATATTGAATGTTCCGCCGTTGACTCGGTGGGCATAGCCTCCATCGGCAAGGGGAAGATCGTCTCCGCCCCAGTTGATGTATCCGGTTGTTCTGCCTATGGCGGTTGTTCCGCTTCCCAGATTGGTTAAATTCTGCCCATTTAAATCATTGAAATCCAGACCATAAAGTAGGGTGGAGGCATCGGCGTTTGAAGCCAGGAATGTTGCAGCCACCATGACGCTGGAGAAAAATATAGTCACCAAGCTTTTGCGCATGGCCGGATCAAAGCGAATTTGTAATCCGGATAGGATTTCAACTTAATTAAAAAAATATTTAAAGCCTTGCAGATGAAATTATTGAATATTCATTTCCATAATTCCTTCCTGTTTTATCAGATTTTTCTTTCGCTATTTTCAACTTTTCTAAAGTGCTTTGCATCAAAAATTTTCGTTGACTCCGGATTACAAATTCGCCTATTGAAAATAGTTTTAATATTTAATGAGATGAGAACCTTTCCGGAAAAAGACGGTTTTGTTTTTTGGGTTGTGAACCTGAAAGTCCGTTTAAAGTGTTTTAATTGAATTAATCAGTTAATTAATAAAACACGAAAGGAACGGTGCAGGTCAGCTTTTTTGGCCTGATAAAAAAGATCCGGGCAATACTGGGAAAGTATTGCCCGGATGCGTGATTGTCATTTAACAGATTGTCAGGAATATACCTTCTTAGCTCTTGACGATGTCATAGCCATCCTTCCGGTCCTTGATGGTCCAGCCCAGGGCCGTCACTTCCGCCCGGAGACGGTCGGCTTCCGCCCAGTCCCTGTTCTGCTTGGCCTGCCAGCGCTGTTCCGCCAGCGTGCGCACTTCCTCCGGTGCTTCTTTCTTCTCCTCTTCCGGCAGGATGATGCCGAAGGCATTCAGGATGAAATGGAACGCGTGCCGCATATGAAGCGCTTCTTCCGGAGACAGGGAGGGAACGTCCGCCTTTTTTATGGCGGTAAAAACGTGGCCCAGGGCTTCCGGAGTGTTCAGGTCGTCGTTCAGGCTGTCCCAGGCAGGCTGGAAAATCCCCGGTTCGGGACGCAGCGTGCGGAACTCGTCATAGGAAGGGACGGCGTCCGTTCCCGCGGCGGCCCGGAGTTGTGCGTCGAATTTGGCCATGCGGTTCAGAGCGGCTTTTGCATCCTCCAGGGAGGAAAGAGTGAAATTCAGCGGCCGCCGGTAGTAGCCGCCGGCCAGCACGTAGCGTACGGCTTCCGCTTTATGGCCCAGCTTCGCCAGATCTTCCAGCGTGTACATGTTGCCCAGGGACTTGGACATTTTGCCGCCGTCCACCAGCAGGTGGGCAATATGGAACCACAGGCGCGCAAAGCCGCCTCCGCAGGCGCAGCGCGATTGGGCTACTTCGTTCTCATGATGGGGGAAGACGAGGTCCACACCGCCGGAATGAAGGTCGAAATCGTTGCCGAAGTATTTATGGATCATCGCGGAGCATTCCAGGTGCCAGCCAGGACGTCCTTCTCCCCACGGGGACGGCCAGTAGTTGTCTCCGTCTTCCGGCCGGCGGCTTTTCCAAAGCACGAAATCCGCCACGGAATCCTTTTCATACTCGTCTGCATTGGAACGGGCGTTGGCGGTTTTGCCGAGGTCCAGTTCCCGCTTGTCCAGATGGGAAAGACTGCCGTATTCCGGGAAGGAGGAAATCCTGAAATACACGGACCCGTCTTCGGAAGGGTAGGCGTGGCCTTTTTCCACAAGGGCTTTCACCATTTCTATCTGCTCCGGAATGTGGGCGACGGCGGAGGGCTCCACGTGCGGCGGGAGGCAGTTGAGGGCCTGGCAGTCCCGGTGGAACTTGTCCGCCCATGCGGCGGTGAATTCCTCCAGAGTGACGGCCGCCTTGCGGGAGTCGCGGATGGTTTTGTCGTCCACGTCCGTCAGGTTGCGGACATGCGTGGTGGCCGTTCCTCCCAGTTCCACAACGCGGCGGAACACATCCTGCATGATGAAGGTGCGGAAATTGCCGATGTGGGCGGGAGCATACACCGTGGGACCGCAGCAGTAGAAGCGCAGCGTTTTTCCGTCCATCGGGGAAATCTCCTGTGCCTTCCGGGTGCGGGTATCGTAAAGGTGTAACATGGCGGGACGATTAGAAGGGAAGAGCCGCGTCCGGTCAAGCGGGAAAAAAAGAACGGGGACATGCGGTTGCCCGTGTCCCCGTCCTGAATGAATCGAATGGCTCTGAAAGGGTGGAAAAACTACTTGTCCGCGTTCTGCTGACCCTTCTTGTAGTTCTCGTTAATGCGGTCGATCTGCTCCTGGGTGATGAACTTTTCACGGTAGGGCTTGTTCTCGACCGTGCGTTCCAGCGTATAGCCGAAACGCTTCTGGAAGTGCTTCTTGTGGGTTTCCATCTTCTTCTCGAAGTCTTCCAGGCTGGGGCGGTTCTTGTGGTTGCCCCAGGCGGTTTCAGAGACGGCCATGGCCCGCGGATAGGTCATGTACATCAGCAGTTCCCCGGAAGGAATCCATTCCGCCCACATGCACAGGTTGATACCCTTGATATGCTTGACGTCGTTTTTGTCCCGTCCGTTGCGGGGATCGAAGTTGTAGCAGTCCTTGAGCAGGATGGGGCCGCCGCCGGGCCTGGCGCGTACGTCGTCCTTCGGGAACTTCATCTGGGTGCGGGCCAGGTAATACTTGTACTGGGGAGTGACGATCAGGTCGATTCCCTGTTCCTTCGTCTTGTCGATGCACCGGGGGAATTCTCCCGGCAGCCAGGACATAACGGTTTCTCCCTTGTGGTAGTAACCCTTGTTGATGTCATACCACAGGATGGGCTTTTTCTTGTTTTTGGCCAGAAGGGCGCCCAGGCTCTTCGTGAAATCGCTCATCTGGGCTTCCACATCATCTCCCTGGCCCTTCTTGGCGCGTGCCGCCTGGCAGTCCGGGCACTTCTTCCAGTCGCCCATGGGGCATTCGTCCCCGCCGATGTGCACATAGTCAAAGGGGAAGATTTGTTTGACCGTGTCAAACGTGTCCTTGATGAACTTTTTGGTTCCCGGTTTCTGGGGGCAGATCAGCTTGGAGGAAACGCCGCCGTGCGTCCATACCTGGGCGCGCTTGGTATTGCAGCAGAATTCCGGGTAGGAGGCCGCCAGTGCCATATTATGGCCGGGCATTTCCACTTCCGGCAGTACCTGGATGCCGCGTGCATTGCAGTAGGCCACCAGATCCTGGAGCTCCTTCTTGGTGTACATGCCTTCATTGGCCAGCAGGGCGTTCCCCTGGTTGGGCGGGGCGGAGGGGCGAACGGCCCCGATGGTACGGAGCTTGTCGTAGCCCGGAACGGGCAGGCGCCAGCCCTGGTCTTCCGTCAGGTGCAGGTGCAGGACGTTGTACTTGTAGTAGTGCATGGCGTCCACAAAATTGTAGAGTTCCTTCATCGGGTAGTGATAGCGGCCCACATCCACCATCATGCCGCGCCAGCCGAAGTCCGGCGCATCTTGGATGCTGCCGCAAGGCAGCCCAGACGGAGTATCCGAGAGCTGGTCCTGAAGCTGGAGGAGGGTTGCCATGGCCATGGCTTTTCCATTGGGCGTGGTGTAGCGCAGTTCCACGCCGCCGGGCGTAAGCTTCATGGTGTAGCCTTCATTGCCAAGTCCCGAAACTTTCTGTTCGTTCAGGATTTTGAGGTTCTTGGTAGTGCCGGAGGCGGTCGTCACCTTGACGGGCTCCGGAATGATGTTGTAGGGGTTGGTTCCGGCCCAGCAAAGGGAGCATAGGAACGCCGCCGCAAATAGGAATGCTTTCATATATAGTGACTGGTGTCAGGTCTTGTTTGGTTTGATTGGATGTTGGCTGTTGTAAAAATTGTGCGTCGCCATGCGGCCTTTTTCAGATGCGGAACAATGGAGTGGAGAGGCTTTTCAATTCTTGCCGGTTCCGCAGTCCCATCTGGGGGTGACGGAGAGCTTGCCCGTGGCTCCGGGAAAACCTTCCGGAACCTGGCAGTCCTTGCGGAGCTGCTGATACAGTTTTTTGAGTTCCTTCATGGTTTCCACATACTCCGGCTTGGCATGAACGTCCATCATCTGGGCGGGGTCCTTGTGGTTGTCGAAAAGCATCCATTCGTCGCTGGTCCAGAGGTAGGAAAGAGTATAGCGTTCCGTACGGAGGCCGTCGTGGCGCGGAGCGTTGTGTTCCCCGGGATTTTCATAGAAGGCGTAATACAGCGGACGGTCCTTGAAGTCCGGGTGTTCTCCCGTCTTGAACAGCGGCGTGAGGCTGCGCCCCTGGAAGGTGGACATGTTTTCCGGGGTGGCGGCTCCGGCCACTTCACAGAAAGTGGGGGCGTAGTCCAATTCCTGCACCATGGCGTTGGAACGCACGCCGGGCTTGATGTGCCCCGGCCACTTCATGATGAGGGGCATCCGGAAAGATTCCTCGAAAATCCAGCGCTTGTCGTACAGGCCGTGTTCACCCATGTAGAATCCCTGGTCCCCGCAGTAAAGGACGATGGTGTTTTTTTCCAGGCCGTTCTTCTTCAGGTAATCCATGATTTCCCCGATGCTTTCATCCACGGAAAGCACGGTGCCCAGGTAATCTTCCATGTAATGGCGCCAGCGGCGGAGCAGGATATCATTCTTGGTCTTGATCTTGCCGCTGCGGATGTCTTTCACAAGCTGGAGGGTGCGGGCCTTGTGGTAATTATACCAGGCTTCCTTCTGCTGCGGGTCCATGCGCACCCATTCCGGCATTTCCCAATCGTACTTGGTGTGCAGGGTTTTGGATTCAGGGCACGACAGCATCTTCTGGATGTCTTCCGGAACCACTTCCTTGATCAGGTGTTCGTCGGACCACACATTGAAATGGTTGAGCAGCGTCTGTTCCGTCATTTTCAGGAATTCCGGACGGTTGGCGAAGTCGTCTTCCAGATTGGCGGGCGGATCGGCAAGATCCGCATACTGCTTGGCGCGTCCCAGATTCTGGATGGAAGGGCACCAGCAACGGTGGGGAGCCTTGTGGCCCACGACAAGCATGAAGGGCTTGCTCTTGTCACGCTGGTCCAGCCACTTGAGGCTCTTTTGCGTGACCAGTTCTGTTGCATAGCCGGGTTCCGTCTTCACCACGCGTTTGCCGTCCTTGCCGGGCGTGATGAAATCCGGGTTGAAATAGTTGCCCTGGCCGGGGAAAATTTCCCAGTAGTCAAATCCGGTGGGATTGGACTCATATTTGGACATGTCTCCCCTGGTATTCGGCGGAATGGCTTCCAAGTGCCATTTGCCTACGATGGCCGTCTGGTATCCGGCCTTCTGAAGCATTTTGGGAAAGGTGGGCTGGGAACCGTCGAAAGGAGCGGCGTGTTCATTGAACAGGTAGCCGTTCATGTGGGAATGGCGGCCCGTGTAAATGCAGGCGCGGGACGGTCCGCAAAGGGAGTTGGCGCAGTAGCTGCGGTCGAACACCATGCCTTCGTCCGCCAGCTTGCGGAAATTCGGGTAGGGCATGGGAGAATCTTTTTCACAGGTGCCCAGGGTCTGGTAGGAATGATCGTCCGTGACAATGACCAGAATATTGGGCCGTTGGTCTTCCTCCTTGGTCTGGGCGCTGAATGCCAGGGAGGCGGAGCAGGCCGCCAGCAGCAGGCCGTTCGTTAGATATTGATGCATGGGATATGACAATATAGTGAAAAAATACCAGGAAAGAGGCAGTGCGGAGAATTTCCCGGCGAGCGGTCCTCCATGAAATGGAGACATTTGAAATACACTAGCACTCCCCTTCTCTCTTGCAAGGTAAAAAGCAGACCAGAGGGACGCTGTAATGACATGGCCAGTCTGAAGCGATATCCGGCTATGTGTTTGATTGGCCGGAGCCAGTAGCCGGATGGAGAAACTCTTCCGGAGAAAATTTCAATTGGGAAAGGAGGGAATGAAAGAAACTAGAGCCTTCCGGTCGCGGGTGCGGAAGCCTTCCGCGCCGCCTTTTGATCCAGAACCCATTTCCTGTCTTCCTCGCTAAGGCTTCTCAGGGAGGTTTTATTCTGGTGGCCGTCGAATTCCTGAAGCCAGATGGCCTGATCCTTCTCCGAATAGCGGGAAAGTTTGGCGAACAGGGTATTGCCGTTTGCCCCGGTCCAGGTCCTGTAGCCTTTGGGGATCAGGGTTTCTTTGAATTTTTCATACTGCTGGTTCGCCAGTTTGACGCTGTTCTTGATCTGGTCGAAATAAAGGCGGCTTTGACCGTTGTAATAACCGCGGAGGGTATCCACCTTGGTGCCGTCCGGAGACATGATCAGCAGGACGGGCGTGCCCCTGACTCCGAACAGGGAAGGGGCCTTGCTGACATAATCCTTCATCCGCTTGCGCTTTTTGGCGTTCGGCTCGCTTTCAAATTCTTCCGCCTGGTCATAGCAGACGCGGATGATATTTTCCTTGGCCCATTCCTCGAACTCCCGCGTATGGAGCAGGTCCGCAGCCAGCTTTCTGCTGGGGGGGCTTCCCTTGGAATGGTGGAACCAGATCAGGATGGGATAGCCGGTTCTCTGGGCTTCCCGGAGGGCGGACGAATAACTCTGTATCCACCGCTGGTTTTCCTTCTTCCGCGTGAAGGCTTCATCCAGGCCGGGAATGGATGCGTCTGAATTGTAGGGGTCCGTGAAAAACACGGCGCCGCTGTCCGCACTTGCCAGCATTTCCTCCTGGGTGGAGGCGGTCAACTGGGTGGCCTGCTGCGTTCCGGGGCCGTTCCCCATCAGAGAAGGGGGAACGTTGGCGATGGATGCGGCCAGATTGTCCTGAAGCTGTTCGGAAAGGCTTTTCCGGACTTTCGGCTTGTTTGCATCCGGAGACGTCCCTGCACAGGAGGCCAGGAGAAACGACGTTATTATGAGCATGAAGGGCCTGAACAAACTCATGCCTGATCTGATAACATAACGGAAAGCCTTCCGCAACAGGAATTCCGGAGTCTTGAAACCGAACTCCGGAAAGGCTGCCGCTAGTCTCCAGTTTTCAGCACCTTGATGAAGGCTTCCTGCGGAATGTTGATTTTCCCGATGGCCTTCATGCGCTTTTTCCCTTCCTTCTGCTTTTCCAGAAGCTTGCGTTTGCGGGTCACGTCGCCGCCGTAGCATTTGGCGGTGACGTCCTTGCGCATGGGGGAGATGCTTTCGCGGGCAATGATCTTGCCGCCGATGCAGGCCTGGATGGCGACGGTGAAAAGCTGGCGGGGGATGACGTTTTTCAGCCGTTCCGCCAGTTCCCGGCCGCGGGAGGCCGCCTTGTCCTGATGGACGATCATGGAGAACGCGTCCACCGGTTCCCCGGCGATGAGCATGTCCATCTTGATCAGCTTGGCGGCCTGGTAGCCGGAATATTCGTAATCCATGGAGCCGTAGCCGCGGGTCATGGACTTGAGCTTGTCGTTGAAATCCACCAGGATTTCCGCCAGCGGTACGGTGCAGGTGAGCATGACGCGTGTATCGTCGATAGTCTCCGTATTGTCCACACTGCCGCGTTTCTCCAGGACGAGCTGCATGATGTCCCCGATGTATTCGCCGGGGAGCATGATGAACACCTTGACGATGGGTTCCCGGATCTCCTGGATTTCCTGGGGTTCCGGGAGCAGGCTGGGATTGTCCACCTGCATTTCCTCTCCGCTGGTCTTGGTCACTTCGTAGATCACGGAAGGATACGTGGAAATGATGTCCATGTTGAATTCCCGGCGCAGGCGTTCCTGGATAATTTCCATGTGGAGCAGGCCCAGGAAACCGCAGCGGAAGCCGAAGCCAAGGGCTACGGAGGATTCCGCCTGGAAAGAAAAGGCCGCGTCATTGATCTGGAGCTTGGCCATGGCGGCCTTCAGCGCTTCAAAATCGGAGGAATCCACCGGGTAAATGCCGGAAAAGACCATGGGCCGGATTTCCTTGAAGCCGGGCAGCGGTTCGGGGCACGGGCGCATGCAGTCCGTGTAGGTATCCCCGATCTTGACGTCGGAAGCGGACTTCATGTTCGCGATAATGTAGCCCACGTCCCCGGCTTCCAGCGTATCCGTTTTTGTCATTTTGGGCGTGAAAATCCCCACTTCCTTGACCTCATACACTTCATCCGTGGCGAAAAGCTTTACCTTCATGCCCCGCTGCACGCTGCCGGAGATGACGCGCACATAGGACACTACGCCGCGGTAGGCGTCATAGACGGAGTCGAACACCAGGGCGCGCAGGAGACCGTCTTCCTCCGTTTTGGGCGCCGGTACCCGTTCCACGACGGCCTCCAGGATTTCATCAATGCCGATTCCCATCTTGGCGGAAGCGTGAATGGCTTCCTCATGGGGAATGCAGACGATGTCTTCCAGCTGGCGGTACACGTTGGGAAGGTTGGCGCTCGGCAGGTCGATCTTGTTGATGACCGGAATGATGGCCAGGTTCAGGTCCATGGCCAGGTGCATGTTGGCCAGGGTCTGGGCTTCCACGCCCTGGGCCGCGTCCACGATGAGCAGGGCCCCTTCGCAGGCGGCCAGGGAACGGGACACTTCATAGGAAAAATCTACGTGGCCGGGAGTGTCCAGCAGGTTGAGCTTGTAGGTTTTTCCGTTCTTGGCCTTGTAAAAGATGGTGACGGGGTGGGATTTGATCGTGATGCCCTTCTCCCGTTCAAGGTCCATGGCGTCCAGAAGCTGGTCCTGCTTTTCCCGGTCGGAAATGGTATTCGTCTTTTCCAGCAACCGGTCGGAAAGGGTGGTTTTTCCGTGGTCGATGTGTGCGATGATGGAGAAATTGCGAGTCAATTCAATGGACATGATGCTTCCTTACTCTTCTAACGTGAGTGCCCTGTGCGCGGCGAGGGTAACACAGCCTTCCTCCCGGTCAAGACCGGAGCATGACCGCCGCACGGTTTTCACCGGCTGCGGCGTGAATGCCCGTTCCAGTACGGGGGAGGAAATCCGTCATTCATGACAGCGCGTGTCCGGTGATATTGAACAGGAAGCCGGAACAGCGGCTCTCAATGCGTGAGGGGCGTGCAGAAGAGGCCGTCCGGATCAATTCTATTTTTTAAGCATATGAAATCATTCCTGGCAGCTGTTTTAAGTTTGTTCGTCCCCGGTCTGGGTCAATTGTACAAGGGGCACTTCGTCCAGGCCATTGTCTGGTTCCTGGTGGTGGGCGCGGCTTACGGCCTGCTGTACTGGTTCGTCTTTGCCCTGGTTCCCATTGTCCTGCATATCATCTGCATCCTGCAGGCCTACTTCATCGATAACGAATAGGAAGCGGGAAGCGCGGCATTACGCTTTCAGCACTGGAAGGCGCAATACGGTTTTCAACCGTTCCGCAGGAGTCTTGCGAGGGTCCGAGAGATAAATCTCATGATGTGCCCGCACACCTGATGTATCCGGGCGCAGCCCCGACTGTTCCATGAAAACATGCATGCGGGCCAGCGTGGCTGGTTCATCGTCATAGGAACCCGTGTGCAGGCATTGTACGCAGAGCCCTTCCGCAAAGGAGGCCATGCGCGCTATTTCCACGTTCAAATGGGGCTTTTTCTTCATGGCGTTACTGCGTGCGTACTCAAATGCCTCCGCAGTGATGAAGCCGGGCTGGCGTATCATGGAAGTCCAGCGGAACGTATTTTTATCTGCGGAAGGGTTTTGCCCCGAATTCCACCAGAGCCCTTCCAGGGGAGGGACGATGTATTCCAGATAATCCGGAGCCGGGAAAGCTCCTTTTTTCCCTCCCATCCGGACGGCGTAGGAAAGGGTGTACAATAATTCCAGGGCGTGTGAATACTCTCCGTCCGGAGCATTGGGATCGCCCGTGCCGTCCACCATGAAAAACTGCATTTCCGGCACGTCCACCACGGCGGGAACGGCAGAGGGAAGATAAAGGCGCCTGTCCTGTTTCTTGTAATCCAAAGGGGGCATGGAAGCATGCTAACGGCAGAGGGGAGCTTATGCACGACAAAAGAAGGCCGCCTCGTTTACGGGACAGCCTTCCATATATAAGGAAAATGAAAGAGCCGGTTCAATTCCTGCGGCGGCGCAGCATCAGTGCGGCTAGCCCCAAAAGGCTCAGGGAAGCCGTAGCGGGTTCCGGAACCGCCAGTGTTCCTTCCAGGGAAACATCATGGACGGTTCCGTTGTTGCCGTTATTGCCGCCCGAACTACCGATGACGGCATAAACCTTGCCGTTGCCGTTTGCCTTCATGGCCGCGAGCTGTTCATCAGTCAGATTGTAGGAAACGTTCCATTCGGAGGCGTCGTTGCCCCTGCTTCCCCTGCAGAGTTCCACCAGGTCTCCGTCCGTGGTTTCATACCAGACGGAATAGGTGTACGTAGGGCCCGTTCCGGGAGGAGTCAGGCTGAAGCTGAAAGTGAGTCCGGAATAAGCCTGGATGTTTTCAATGGTCATCTTCAATCCGGCGCAGACCCCGGCCGTACCGGGCATGTTGGGAAGGCTGATGGTCTGGTCGGCCGCATTGACGGAAGCCTGGCCCCAGCGCATATCTCCGTTTCCGGTGGTGGTGTACCATCCGTCCGCGCGTCCGGCGGCCCCCAGCCATGCCTTGACGTCGGCGGCCGTGATGTTGTTGTTGGCAAGACGTCCTGCGGAATTGTAGCCCTGGCCGGTGATGGTGGTGATTTCCGGCATCAGCTCAATGGTAGCCGCGGAAACGGAGGCTGCCAGAGAGGCCATGCCCAGGCAGATGGTGCATAATATTTTCTTCATTGTCGTCAACATGCCGGATTGCAAATCCGCCCGGATTCACATGAAACAGGAAAAGGTTTCAATCAATTCAACGTCTTATAGTTGCCGTGAAAATACCGTGGTTTGGAACAAGGCTCCCGAGTTTTTCAAACATGCCTTTTTACAGCAAAGGTCAAAGTTTCAAAATATTCTCTTGACACCGGATTTGCAATCCGTCCTGGGGAGGAATGCCTTGAGTGTAAGATATTTTAATACAGAAAAAGGGCCGCTCTCCTTGCGGAAAGCGGCCCTGGAATATGGTTTGGGAACGGATTAGCGTTCGTTGTCGAAGTTGATGGTATCGTTCAGGACTTCTTCGATGGAGTCCATTTCATCATCTTCACCGGCGAGCACGATTTCTTCAGCTCCTTCCGCGGGGTCCACTTCAATCTTGCTGTAGCGGGAGAACCCGGTACCGGCGGGAATGAGGTGGCCCATGATGACGTTTTCCTTGAAGCCTTCCAGCGTGTCGGTCTTGCCGAGGGTGGAAGCTTCGGTCAGAACGCGCGTGGTGTCCTGGAAGGACGCGGCGGAGATGAAGGATTCCGTTTCCAGGGAGGCCTTCGTGATGCCGAGCAGAACGGGCTTGGCGGCGGCCGGCTGGCCACCCTGGGCGATCGTCTGTTCGTTGATGCGGTCAAAGGTGGTCTTGTCCACCTGGTCGCCCCACAGGAACTCGGTGTTGCCGGGTTCCGTGATGACAACCTTGCGCAGCATCTGCCGCACGATGATTTCCACGTGCTTGTCGTTGATCTCCACACCCTGGAGGCGGTACACTTCCTGCACTTCGTTGACAAGGTGCTCCTGGAGGCGTTCCTTGCCGCAGACATCCAGAATTTCTTCCGGAGAAACGGGGCCTTCCGTAAGCTGGTCGCCCATGTGGACGTGGTCGTCTTCGTGAACGATCACGTGCTTGTTCATCGGCACCAGATGATCCACCAGTTCGCCCATGGGCGTTTCAATGGTGATGACCTTCTTGCCGCGGGAGGTGTTCTTGCTGCTGAGGCGCACAATGCCTTCCACGCGTGCGATGGTGCAGGCGTCCTTGGGCTTGCGGGCTTCAAACAGTTCCGCCACGCGGGGAAGACCGCCGGTGATGTCCTTCGTCTTGGCCACCTTGCGGGGCGTCTTGGCCACCATGGTGCCGGCGGAAATGGTCTCTCCGTCCTTCACGGTCAGGTTGGCCCCGGCGGGAATGGCGTGGTGGGCCAGAACCTCGCGGGTCTTGGCATCGCGGATGACCACCTGCGGGTGGAGTTCCTGCTTGTGTTCCATCACGACGAGGGTGGACGTACCGGTTTCACGGTCCGTTTCCTTGGAAACGGTGATCCCCACGATCATATCCTTGAATTCGACCATCCCGCCCTTTTCAGCGATCACGGGCACGTTGTACGGGTCCCATGTGGCGAGGGTTTCATCCTTCTTGATGGAGCCGCCGTTGGGAACGTACAGGATGGTGCCGATGACGGGCTGGTAGGATTCCAGCTCGCGGCCCTGTTCGTTTTCAATGCGGACGGAGCAGTTCTTGTTCAGAACCACGAAGTTGCCGTCCACGTTTTCCACCGTGCGGAGGTCTTCCGTGTAGATCACGCGGCCGTCGTTCTTCGCCTTCACGATAGGCTGCTTGAACGCCGTAGTGGCCGTGCCGCCCACGTGGAACGTACGCATGGTCAGCTGGGTGCCGGGCTCGCCGATGGACTGGGCGGCGATGATACCGACCGCTTCACCGATCTTCACTTCCTGGCCGGTAGCCAGGTTCAGGCCGTAGCACTTGGCGCAGCAGCCCTTCTTGAGTTCGCAGGTCAGCACGGAACGGATCTTCAGCTGTTCAATGCCGATCTTTTCCAGTTGTTCCGCCTGCTTCTCGTTGATGAGGTCGTTGATGTCCACGATGATCTCGCCGCTGACGGGATCGACGATGCGCTCGCAGGAAACGCGGCCGTAAATGCGGGACGAAAGGGAGGCCACCTCTTCATCGCCGTCATAGATGGCGTGAACGGTGATGCCGTTATTCGTACCGCAGTCGTCCGCGTAAACGATGACGTCCTGGGCCACGTCCACAAGCTTGCGGGTCATGTAACCGGAGTCCGCCGTCTTCAAGGCGGTGTCCGCCAGGCCCTTGCGGGCGCCGTGGGTGGAAATGAAATATTCCAGCACGGAGAGGCCTTCACGGAAGTTGGCCGTGATGGGGCGTTCGATAATTTCGCCGCTGGGCTTGGCCATCAAACCGCGCATGCCGGAGAGCTGCTTGATCTGCGCCTTGTTGCCTCGGGCGCCGGAATCCACCATCATGAAAAGCGGGCTGGCCATCTTGGAACCTTCGTTGTGTTCCAGCTTGCGGTACAGGGCCGCCTGGATCACGTCCGTGGTCTGGGTCCAGATATCCACCACCTTCTGGTAGCGTTCGCCGTCCGTGATGATACCGTTCTTGTACTGCTTGGTGACCTTGTCCAGCTCTGCGTAGGCCTTTTCGATTTCCGTCTTCTTCTGGGACGGAACGACCATGTCCACAATGCCGATGGAGCAGCCGGAACGGGTAGCTTCCTTGAAGCCCAGGTTCTTCAGGGCGTCCAGGGTCTGCACGGTGCGTTCCTTGCCCACGGTCTGGTAGCAGCGCCAGATGATGTCGCCCATCTGCTTCTTACCCACGTTGCGGTTGATATAGCCGAGTTCGCGGGGCCAGATTTCATTGAAGCGCACGCGTCCGGCCGTCGTCACGATCACCTTCTTGGTTACGTCTCCGTACACCACTTCGGACGGCTTCTTGCCGTAGTCCGGGTTGTGGAGGCGAATCCAGTCATGGTAGCCGATCTTGCGGGCGGCAATGGCGTATTCCACTTCATCGATGGATTCGAAGAGGGGCAGGTGCTGGTGGTTGTCCTGGTAATTCTGTACTTCCGCGGCACGGGTGTGCGTCAGGAAGTACGCGCCAAGAATGATGTCCTGCGTAGGCGTGGCGATGGGCTTGCCGGATGCCGGGGAGAAGATGTTGTTGGGCGCCAGCATGAGTTGGCGCGCTTCCATCTGGGCTTCCACGGAAAGCGGCACGTGCACGGCCATCTGGTCGCCGTCGAAGTCCGCGTTGTACGCGTTACAGACGAGCGGGTGCAGGCGGATGGCGGAACCTTCAATCAGGACCGGTTCAAATGCCTGGATGGAAAGGCGGTGCAGCGTGGGCGCACGGTTGAGCATGACGGGGTGGCCCTTGGTAACTTCTTCCAGGATGTCCCACACTTCCGGCGTCTTGCGGTCAATCAGCTTCTTGGCGGAGCGCACGGTGTGCACGTAGCCCAGCTCCTTGAGGCGGTGGATAATGAAAGGTTCAAACAGGATGAGGGCCATCTTTTTGGGAAGGCCGCACTGGTTGAGCTTCAATTCCGGACCGATCACGATCACGGAACGGCCGGAGTAGTCCACGCGCTTGCCTAGCAGGTTTTGGCGGAAACGGCCGCCCTTGCCTTTCAGCATGTCGGAAAGGGACTTGAGGGGGCGGTTGCCGGCTCCCGTAACGGCGCGGCCGTGGCGGCCGTTGTCGAACAGGGCGTCCACGGCTTCCTGGAGCATGCGCTTTTCATTGCGGATGATGACTTCCGGAGTCTTCAGGCTCAGCAGGGTCTTCAAGCGGTTGTTGCGGTTGATGACGCGGCGGTACAGGTCGTTCAGGTCGGACGTGGCGAAGCGGCCGCCTTCCAGCGGAACCAGCGGGCGCAGGTCCGGCGGGATGACGGGCAGCACGTTCAGGATCATCCATTCCGGGCGCGTGTTGGACTGAAGGAAGCCCTGGGCCAGCTTCAGGCGCTTGGCGATCTTGCGCTTGTTCTGCTTGGAGTTGGTGTTGTCCAGCTGTTCCTGGAGGTCGGCCACGAGGGAGGGCAGGTCAATGGAGGCAAGCATCTTCTGGATGGCTTCCGCGCCCATGCCGGCTTCAAAGCTGTCATAGCCGTATTCGTCTTCCGCATTGCGGAATTCCTCTTCCGTCAGAATGGCGCCCTTTTCCAGGGGAGTGTTGCCGGGGTCCACTACGATGTAATCTTCGTAGTAAATCACGCGTTCCAGATGGCGCGCCGTCAGGTCGAGCATGAGGCCGATGCGGCTGGGCATGCACTTGTAAAACCAGATGTGGGACACCGGAACGGCCAGTTCAATGTGGCCCATGCGTTCGCGGCGCACGCGGGCGTTGGTCACTTCCACGCCGCAGCGGTCGCAGGTGATGCCCTTGTGCTTGATGCGCTTGTACTTGCCGCAGGCACATTCCATGTCGCGGGTGGGGCCGAAAATGCGTTCGCAGAACAAGCCGCCTTTTTCCGGCTTGAACGTGCGGTAATTGATGGTTTCCGGGTTGACTACTTCGCCATGGGACCAGCTGCGGATGGTATCCGGATCAGCTACGGTGATGGCTACCTGGTCAAAGGTCTTGGGCTTGTCGCTCAGACCGTGCATTTCCCGAATGGTAGGGGTATCAGACATATGTTAAAAATCTTAAGAAGGGTTGATGCCCCCTCCCGCACCGTGCGGGGCGGAAGGGGAATGCGATGGATATTAGAATTTAAGGTCGGAGAAATCGACATCCGCCAGTCCGGCCATGTCGTCGCTGTCAAAGCCTTCCGTCATGCCGTCCACCGGGGCGAGGTCCGTACCGCCGAGCTGCAGGGAAGGTTGTTCATCCTTGCTGCCGGGGCGTACGTTCAGGCCCAGGGACTGCATTTCCTTCATCAGAACGTTGAAGGATTCCGGAGTGCCGGCTTCCAGGGTGTTGTCCCCCTTCACGATGGATTCGTAAATGCGGGTGCGGCCCTGCACGTCGTCGGACTTCACGGTGAGGAGTTCCTGGAGGGTGTAGGCGGCGCCATAGGCTTCCAGCGCCCACACTTCCATTTCCCCGAAACGCTGGCCGCCGTACTGGGCCTTGCCGCCCAGAGGCTGCTGCGTGACCAGGCTGTACGGACCCACGGCGCGGGCGTGGATCTTGTCCGCCACCAGGTGGTTCAGCTTGAGCATGTAGGTCTGGCCTACCACAACGGGGTTGTGGAAGGGTTCGCCGGTAAGGCCGTCGTACAGGATGCTCTTGCCTCCCACGGTGCCGTCCTTGCCGTCGCCGATCCAGGTGAAGCCGTCCACTTTCTTGGCTTCGGACATGTAGTTCCAGATGGTGTCTTCACTGATGCCGTCGAACACCGGAGTGGCCACCTTGAAGCCGAGGGCCCGGGCCGCGATGCCGAGGTGGGCTTCAAGCACCTGTCCCACGTTCATTCGGGAAGGTACGCCCAGGGGGTTCAGCACGATGTCCACCGGAGTGCCGTCCGCGAGGAAGGGCATGTCCTGTTCGGGAACGATCTTGGCTACCACGCCCTTGTTGCCGTGGCGGCCGGCCATCTTGTCACCCACGCCGAGCTTGCGCTTGGCGGCGATGTACACCTTGACTTCCTTCAGGCCGCCGGGTTCGGATTCGTCCCCGGATTCCATCTGGTCCAGTCTGTGTTCGCGTTCGTCGTCCAGCTCGGTGAAGCGGCCTTCGAAGGAGGTGATGATTTCCAGAATTTTGTTGCGGATCGGGCTGGGCTCGATTTCGATGTGGTCGTGAACCAGCGCCAGCTTGCGCAGCAGGGTCTTGGTGATCTTGCGGTTGGCCGGAATGATGATTTCGCCGGTCTGTTCGTTGACGACGTCAAGCGGGATCTTTTCACCCAGAAGAATGTCGGAAAGCTTCTTGGTCAGCTGGTCAATAAGCTGTTCTTTCTTCTTCTTGTGCTCGTCGTTGATCTTCTTGAACTGCTTCTTCTTCTCCGCGCTGTCCACCACGAGGTCGCCGCGGTGATGGCCGGAACCCGTGGAAGAAATGCGTACATCCATCACGATGCCGGTGCAGCCGGAGGGAACGCGGAGGGAAGTATCCTTCACTTCCGCCGCCTTTTCACCGAAGATGGCACGCAGCAGGCGTTCTTCCGGAGCCAGTTCCGTTTCAGACTTGGGAGTGATCTTGCCGACGAGAATGTCGCCGGGCTTCACTTCCGCACCGATGCGGATGACGCCGTCATGGTCCAGGTTCTTCAGGGCTTCGTCACCGGCGTTCGGAATGTCGCGGGTAATTTCTTCCGGGCCCAGCTTGGTGTCGCGGGCCTGCACTTCAAACTCGGAAATGTGGATGGAGGTGAAGGTGTCTTCTTTGACCGTCTTTTCGGAGATGACGATGGCGTCTTCGAAGTTGTACCCGTTCCACGGCATATATGCCACCAGTACGTTGCGGCCGAGAGCCAGTTCGCCCTGGTCCGTGTTCGGGCCGTCCGCCAGCACGTCGCCGGCCTTGATCTTGTCCCTGCGGCGCACGATCGGCCTCTGGTTGATGCAGGTGCCGGCGTTGGAACGCATGAACTTGCGCAGGGGATAGACGTAAATGCCATTGTCGCGGTCGGTGCGGACGCTGTCCGGATCGGACAGGTACACTTCCGGGCGTACGGGCAATTCGCCGTCCTTCGTGGTAATGATGACTTCCGCAGAGGCGGAGGCAACGATGCCGTCCGCTTCCGCCAGCACGACGGAACGGGAGTCCCGGGCGCACTTGCCTTCGATGCCGGTGCCCACGTACGGGGATTCCGCCACCATCAGAGGCACGCCCTGGCGCTGCATGTTGGAGCCCATCAGGGCGCGGTTGGCGTCGTCGTGTTCCAGGAAGGGAATGAGGCCTGCGGCGATGGAGACGAGCTGCTTGGGAGACACGTCCATGTAATGCACGTCGGCCGGGTCCACTTCGATGAACTCGCCCTTTTCACGGGCGGTCACGCGGGAAGTGGTGAAGTTGCCCTGTTCGTCCAGCGGGTTGTTGGCCTGGGCGATGAGGTAGCCTTCCTCCTGGTCGGCGGTGACGTATTCGATGGTATTGGTGACCCGTCCGTTTTCCACCTTGCGGTAGGGCGTTTCAATGAAACCGAATTCATTGATGCGGGCGTAGGTGCACATGGAGTTGATCAGACCGATGTTGGGGCCTTCCGGCGTTTCGATCGGGCAGATGCGGCCATAGTGGGAAGGATGCACGTCTCGCACTTCAAAGCCGGCGCGGTCGCGGTTCAGGCCTCCGGGCCCCAGGGCGGAAAGGCGGCGCTTGTGCGTCAGTTCCGCGAGGGGGTTGATCTGGTCCATGAACTGGGACAGCTGGGAACGGCCGAAGAAGTCGCGCACGACGGCGCTGAGCGCCTTCGGGTTGATCAGTTTGCTGGGCGTGACGCCTTCAATGTTCTGGTCGATGAGGGTCATGCGTTCCTTCACCAGGCGTTCCGTGCGGGCGAGGCCCACGCGGCACTGGTTGGCCATGAGTTCGCCCACGGCACGCACGCGGCGGCTGCCCAGGTGGTCGATGTCGTCCACCATCCCTTCACCCTTCTTGAGGCGCAGGAGGTACTTGAGAGCGGCCAGGAAATCTTCCGCAGTCATCAGGCGCTGGTCCAGGCTGGTGTCCAGACCCAGTTTCTGATTGATCTTGTAACGGCCCACGCGGGTGAGGTCGTACTTCTTGGGATCGTCGAAGAGTCTCTTCAGAAGCGTGCGGGCCTGTGCGGCCGTAGCGGGGTCACCGGGACGCAGGCGCTTGTAAATTTCCTTGAGGGCGGATTCCTCGTCGTGGGCGGGATCCTTCTTCAGGGTCTTGATCAGCACGTCGTCCTCGTTCTGGTTGATGACGTCGATTTCCTTGATGCCGAACTGGAGCAACTGGCGCACGACGCCCATGTTGAGCTGTTCGAAGGCTTTGGCAAGAACCAGGTCCTTGTCCTTGATCGTATCGACGGCGACGAGGTTGTGCAGGTCTTCTTCCGTCATGTCCTCGCTCAGGGGAAGAGTGCGGATATCGTAGAACTGGCTGACGATGTCGCGGTCGGTTTTGAAGCCCAGATAGCGCATGAACGTAGTCGCAAGGAACTTGCGGCGGCGGCGGCGGCGGTCAAGATAGACGTAGAGCAGATCGTTGGTGTCAAACTGGACTTCCAGCCAGGAACCGCGGTCCGGAATGATGCGGAAGGAATGCAGGAGCTTGCCGTTCAGGTGCTGGGCGCTTTCAAAGCAGATGCCCGGAGAACGGTGAAGCTGGGACACAATGACGCGCTCGGCGCCATTGATCACAAAGGTGCCGCGGTTGGTCATCATGGGCATTTCACCCATGTAAACAGTTTCTTCCTTGGATTCGTTGTCGGATTTGAGCTTGAAGGTGACCTGGAGGGCGGCGCTGTAGGTTTCCCCGGCGCGGATAGCCTCGTAGTCGCTCATCTTGGGCTGTTCTATTTCATAAGAAAGAAAATCGAGCTCAATGTTTTCGTCATAGCTCTTGATAGGAAAGATTTCCTTCAGAACACCCTGCAAGCCGATGTTTTTCCTGGCCGCGGCCGGCGTGTCCTGTTGTAGAAAATCGAAGTATGATTGCAGTTGAATCTCAATAAGGTTGGGAGGTTCGATGACTTCCTTGATATTCCCGAAGTAGAGTCGCTTTGACATGGGCTGCTGTGGCGGAGATGTTATGAATGTGCATCCTTGCTGCCCGGATGCGGGGCAGAACGGTTCCTTCCTTGGGGAGACGGAACCGACTGGAAGCGATTTGATGTGCAAAAAGCCTCTAGTCGGTCACGCGGGATGTGAAGACGAGGAAGCGCAACAGGAGAAAAAACGGGATTTCTCCTGTTGCGCGGGAAGTAAAAAGCTTACTTGACGTCGATCTTGGCGCCGGCTTCTTCCAGCTTGGCCTTGGCGGCGTTGGCTTCGTCCTTGGAAACGCCTTCCAGGATGGTGGCGGGAGTGCCTTCAACCAGTTTCTTGGCGTCCACCAGGCCGAGGCCGGCCTTCACTTCGCGGACGGCCTTGATCACGGCGATCTTGTTGGCGCCGGCGTCCGTCAGCACAACGTCGAATTCGGTCTTTTCTTCTTCAGCTTCGGCAGGAGCGGCGGCAGCGCCGGCGGCGGCTACGGGAGCAGCGGCGGAAACGCCCCACTTTTCTTCCAGGAGCTTGACGAGGTCGGCGGCTTCCAGAATGGTCAGGGTGCCGAGTTCTTCAGCGATTTTATTAATATCAGCCATTGTATTGTTTTCTTTTTTGGTTCTAGTCGCGCCAAGAGCCACTTGGCATTTCAGTTCTCCGGCCGGAGTTCCGACAAGGAACCTCTAGGAGAGGTCGGGCCCGGTTTTCACGCATTTTGGCTAAAGTGCAACCGGGCCGTCCGGTCAAGGGGTTAGTATTAAGCAGCGGGTTCTTCGCTGCCGCCGTTTTCCTTGTCCACATATGCCTGAATGACTCGGGCAAGAGCGGAACCGGCGGCATTGATGGTGCCAAGGAGCTTGGCCAGCAGCTGGTCGCGGGGAGGCAGGTCGCCGATGGCGCGGATCTGGTCGGCAGTGAGGACAGCCCCGTCCAGAATGGCTACCTTGTATTCGGCCTTCTTGGAAGCCTTGTTGAAGGTATTGATGGCTTTGGCGGCGCCAGCCACGTCGGATGCTCCGGTGATGAAGGCGGTCTGGCCGACGAGGTGTTCGCCAATGTCCGGCAGGCCGGCATCCGTCAGGGCCGTGCGCATGAAATTGTTCTTGGCCACGTGGCACTGGGCGCCGGAGGCGGCCAGTGCGGAACGCAGATTGGTGAACTCGGGTACGGTGATCGCGGTGTAGTCCACAACGATCAGGAACGGAGAGGCGTTGACGCGGGCGGTCAGGTCGTCAATGATGATACGCTTGTCAGGATTCATGATGTGCTAAATCGGTTCGGGTTACAGTTTGGCGATGGAAGCGGTGTCAACCGGGAGACCGGGGCACATGGCGCATGAAACGGTGACGGATTCCACATAGGCGCCCTTGGCGGAAGCCGGGCGTGCCTTGATGACGGAATCAACCAGAGCGGCGATGTTTTCGCAGATGCTTTCGTTGGAGAAGGACAGCTTGCCTACAGCGGCGGAGATGTTGGCATTCTTGTCAACCTTGTAGTCGACGCGGCCTGCCTTCACTTCCTTCACGGCTTTGGCCGTGTCGTCCGTAACCGTACCGGTTTTCGGGTTGGGCATCAAGCCGCGCGGACCCAGTACACGGGCAACCTTGCGGACCTCCGTCATGGCGTCGGGGGTGGCAATGGCCGTGTCAAAGTCAACGAAACCGTCCTGGACCTTCTTGATGAGGTCTTCAAAACCCACGTATTCGGCTCCGGCTTCCTGGGCGGCCTTGGCGGCGTCGCCCTGGGCGAAGACGAGGACGCGGACGTTCTTGCCCGTGCCGTTGGGCAGGGAAACGCTTCCGCGGACCATCTGGTCGGATTTGCGGGGGTCCACGGTCAGGTGGAAGGAAACTGTGACAGTCGGGTCAAACTTCGGTGCCGGGAAGGACTTCATGGTTTCCACGGCTTCGGAGATGCTGTAGTTCTTGTTAGGAGTAACAAGCTTGGCTGCTTCTTGATATCGCTTGCTGCGTTTGGTAGACATGTGTGTATTTGGCAGTGCGTTCGGATTGGTTAATCCTCCTGCGGTGAGTGTTACATACCTTCAACTTCGATGCCCATCTGGCGTGCCTGTCCGGCAAGGATGCGGGCGGCGCTTTCGGGATCTTTCGTGTTGAGGTCAGGGAGTTTGGTGTTGACAACTTCCATCAGCTTGGCCTTGGAAAGGGTGGCAACCTTTTTCTTGTTCGGTTCGCCGGATCCGGAGGCAATGCCGGCGGCTTTCTTGAGAAGCACGCTGCCCGGGGGCTGCTTGGTGATGAAAGAGAATGACTTGTCCTTGTAAACCGTGATGACGGTCGGCAGGAGGTCGCCGGCCTGCTTTTGCGTGGCGGCGTTGAACTCCTTGCAGAATGCCATGATGTTTACACCGGCCTGACCAAGTGCCGGACCCACGGGCGGGGAGGGGTTAGCGGCTCCGGCGTTGATCTGGAGCTTGATGATTTTGGTTATTTCTTTTGCCATGGTTTTGCTTTGTTAGCGGAGAAAATGAACGGCGGGAATGGTGCGGGAAAAGTTTCAGGCCTTTTCAACCTGCCAGTATTCCAAGTCCACCGGAGTGGCGCGGCCGAAGATGGAAACGCTGACACGCAGTTTACCTTTTTCCGGATCGATTTCCTCGATGGTGCCTTCCTGACTCTGGAACGGGCCTTCGCAGACGCGCACCGGGTCACCGACGGCGAATTCCACCTTGGGACGGGCTGCGACGGCTTCCGCGTCCAGCAGGGGCAGCAGGTCCTCCACTTCGCGCTTGCGCATGGGGAGGGGGGCGTTGCGGGAACCGGCAATGCTGATGACGCCGTCAATCTGCTGAATGAAGTACCAGAGGTCCTTGTTCAGGGAGCCGTCGGCTTCCAGCAGATACATGTTGGCGTAAACGTACCCGGGGAACAGCTTGCTGTGGCGTTCCGTCTTTTTGCCGTTGCGGACTTCGGAGATAAGTTCGGTGGGGACTTCCACCCGGTAGATGAAGTCGGAAAGTTCGGCGTCCTTGGCCTTGCGGATGATGCGGTCACGAACGCTGTTTTCCTGTCCGGAGAGGACATGAAGCACGTACCATTGTTCGTGAGGCTCTGGGGTACTGGGCATGATCGGAAAAAGAAAGTGGGGGATAAAACTAGACTGCCAACTTGATGAGGTAGTTGACCACGCTGTGGAGGAAGATGTCGAACGATGCGACAAACGCGCCAAGGAAAACCATGGCAATCAGAACGACAAGAGTGGAACCCCAGAGTTCGCGGAATTTTTTGAACCCTTTCACCTTGGGATCGCTTTCCCAGGGCCAGGTGGTCTTCTTAAGCTCGCCCTTAACTTCGGCGATGAATTGAGAAATCTTGCGAAACATGCTTCAAGGTGGGGTGATGTATTTGGAAAGAAGTGGCAGGTCAGGAGGGACTCGAACCCCCAACTTTCGGTTTTGGAGACCGACGCTCTACCGATTGAACTACTGACCTGTTGGTTTTCTTCTTTCGTGGGAGAATGAGGGGACCCCGCGGGGAGGCCCCCTCATTCAAACCGGATGTGTAGATTCCTCTACTAGTCCAGAAGGGACTTAGTCAAGGATTTCGCTGATACGACCGGCACCTACGGTGCGGCCGCCTTCGCGGATAGCGAAGCGCATGGCTTTTTCCATGGCGATCGGGGTGATGAGCTGAACTTCCAGGTTGACGTTGTCACCAGGCATCACCATTTCCACGCCTTCGGGAAGGGTGCAGCAACCGGTCACGTCCGTCGTGCGGAAGTAGAACTGCGGGCGATAGTTGTTGAAGAACGGAGTGTGACGGCCGCCTTCTTCCTTGGTCAGGACGTAAACTTCAGCCTTGAAGTTCTTATGGGGCTTCACGGTGCCGGGCTTGATGATCACCTGGCCGCGTTCGATGTCTTCCTTCTTCACGCCGCGGAGCAGCAGACCCACGTTGTCGCCGGCCTGGCCTTCGTCAAGCAACTTGCGGAACATTTCGATGTCCGTAACGGAAGTCTTCTGGGTGTCGCGAATGCCGATGATTTCCACTTCTTCCATCTTCTTCACGATGCCGCGTTCGATACGGCCGGTGGCCACGGTACCGCGGCCGGAGATGGAGAACACGTCTTCCACGGGCATCAGGAAGGGCTGGTCAACGGGGCGTTCCGGCTGGGGAATGTAAGCGTCAACGGCTTCCATGAGGTCCATGATGGACTGTTCGGCAGCGGCGTCGCCTTCCAGAGCCTTAACGGCGGAACCCTTGATGATGGGGGTGTCGTCGCCCGGGAATTCGTATTCGTTCAGAAGTTCGCGGACTTCCATTTCCACGAGTTCGATCAGTTCGGGGTCGTCCACCAGGTCGCACTTGTTCATGTAAACGACGATGGCGGGAACGCCTACCTGACGGGCAAGAAGGATGTGTTCACGGGTCTGCGGCATCGGGCCGTCGGAAGCGGCAACCACGAGGATGGCGCCGTCCATCTGGGCAGCGCCGGTGATCATGTTTTTCACATAGTCGGCGTGTCCGGGGCAGTCAACGTGAGCGTAGTGACGCTTGTCCGTTTCGTATTCAACGTGTGCCGTGGAGATGGTGATGCCGCGTTCGCGTTCTTCGGGAGCGGCGTCGATCTGGTCATAGCCGCGTGCTTCGGCGAAACCCTTCTTAGCGAGCACTGAAGTAATGGCGGCGGTAAGGGAGGTTTTGCCGTGGTCAACGTGACCGATGGTGCCCACGTTCACGTGGGGCTTGTTGCGCTGGAATTGCTCTTTAGCCATAATGATATGTTTAGGTTTGGGCTGCTATGGGTCTAGCTTGAAGATGGAGCTTCTGGCGGGAATTGAACCCGCGACCTCATCCTTACCAAGGATGCGCTCTACCCCTGAGCTACAGAAGCATAGACTTCTTCCGCCTTTCGCCGCTCTAAGAGAGTTGTAACTCCGCCCAAACCTGCGGTTCTAGCGGATAGATAGCATCCTCCCGTGTTGCCTGACGAAAAGCGGTCGCTAGATTACGCTTTTAAATGCCGGATGTCAATGAAAACGTGAACATTTTTTCGCCTGTATGCCACAATAATATGGCATGAGTTTCCAATATGCTGATCAGGAATGCGTTGAATACTTGGATCTGTTCAAGTCTTCCGTCAGTTTCAGGTTGGGGTCAACGTCTTCATCCAGAGAATGGAAGAGTCCCCGGCGCGCCTTGAGGCAGGCTACATAGGCAATCATGGCGGCATTGTCCGTCGTCAGGTCGAAATCCGGAAGCATAAGTTCCACGCCTTCGCGTGCGCAGATTTCCTGCAGGCGCGTGCGCAGCTCCCTGTTGCAGGAGACGCCTCCGGAAACGGAAAGGGTGCGGTGGCCGGAAAGGCGCAGGGAATACAGGGCCTTGCGGATCAGCACATCCGTAACCGCCCTCTGGAAAGAGGCGCAAAGGTCGCAGAGAGTTTGTTCCGCCAGGTCGTGGGGATTGCCGCTTTCCGTCAGCTTGGGCAGCGTGTAGAGAACGGCCGTTTTCAGGCCGGAAAAGGAAACGTTGGCCGTGGCTTCCTTCATCAGCGCGCGCGGGAAGGAAAAGGCGTCCGGATTTCCCCGGGCGGCCATGCGGTCTATTTCCGGGCCGCCGGGATAGGGCAGTCCGAGCATTTTGCCTACCTTGTCGAACGCTTCTCCGGCGGCATCGTCCAGGGAACGGCCGAGCAGGCGGTAGTCCCCCACGCCCCGGACGTCCACAAAAAGGGTGTGGCCGCCGGAAACGACCATCCCCAAATGCGGTACGGGGCCTTCCGGCCGTTTGACAAAGGGGGAGAGAAGATGTCCTTCCAGATGATTGACGGAGACGAAAGGCTTGCCTGTTGCCAGCGCCAGGGCCTTGGCCGTGCTGTTGCCTACCAGCAGGGCGGCAACCAGGCCGGGGCCCGCGGTGGCTCCGAATACGTCAATGTCCGCCGGGGTGACGCCGGCTTCCCGGCACGCGGAGCGGATGACGCCGGGAAGGTCCGCGGAATGGTTGCGGGAGGCCAGTTCCGGAACCACTCCGCCATGCTGGCGGTGAATGGCGATTTGGGAGGAAATGACGGAGGAGAGGATATCCGGCGCTTCTTCCTCCCCGGAAGAACGCAGCACGGCGACCGCCGTTTCATCGCAGGAGGATTCTATTCCCAGGACGGTGAGAGTATCCGGCATGGCTGGGGTGTGGGAAGCGGGATCAGGACGCCTGCCGTATCTGGGCCGGTTCCTTGTCAGTGACTGTTTTCCTGGTAATGGTTACGGAATCCGCGTTTTTCATGCTGGGAACCTTGTACATGATGTCCAGCATGAGGTTCTCGAAGATGGCGCGCAGGGCCCGGGCTCCGGTGCCGCGCTCCATCGCCTCAGCAGCCATGGCTTTCAAGGCGTCCGGATGTACGTCCAGTTTGGCTCCGTACATGGCGAGCAGCTTGGAATACTGCTTGACCAGGGCGTTTTTCGGTTCCGTCAGCAGGCGGACCAGCTGGTCTTCGTCCAGCTTGGAAAGCGGGCAGAAAATGGGCAGGCGGCCCACCAGTTCCGGAATCATGCCGAAGGAGAAAAGGTCTTCCGGCATGGCCTGGGCGAGAATCTCCTCTTCCGAGTATTCCTTGCTGCCGCGCTGTTCCGTGATGGCTCCGAATCCCATCTGGCTGGCGCCGAGACGCTTGCGGATGATATCCTCCAGGCCGACGAAAGCCCCTCCCACGATGAAGAGGATTTTTTCCGTGTTGACGCGGATATACTCCTGCTGGGGGTGCTTGCGCCCACCGGTGGGGGGCACGTTGCAGATGGTCCCTTCAATAATCTTCAGCAGGGCCTGCTGCACGCCTTCCCCGGAAACGTCCCGTGTGACGGAAACGTTCTGGGTCTTGCGGCCGATCTTGTCGATTTCGTCCACGTAAATAATGCCCTGTTCCGCCTTGGCTACGTCAAAATTGGCTGCCTGGAGCAGGCGCAGGATGATATTTTCCACGTCTTCGCCCACATAGCCGGCTTCCGTCAGCGTGGTGGCGTCCACAATGCAGAAAGGGACGTTCAGCATCTTCGCCAGAGTCTTTGCCAGCAGCGTCTTGCCGGAACCGGTGGGGCCGGCGAGCAGGATGTTGGACTTCTCGATTTCCACATCGTCCAGGGACTTGTCCTCCAGCGTTATGGAATTCTGGCGCAGGCGCATGTAGTGGTTGTACACGGCTACGGAAAGCACCTTCTTGGCATGATCCTGGCCGATGACGTACTGGTTGAGCGTGGCGCACATTTCCTCCGGGGTGGGCAGGGGGCCTTCATAGGAGGTTGCCGGGGCGCCTGCCTCGCGCAGCATTTCCGTTGCTGCGGCCTTCCGGGCTTCCGCCTGGCACATGGCGTAGGCGGAAGGCTCCATGTTCAGGATGCCGCGGATGAAACGGGTGGCGAGCGGAAGGCCGTTGTCCTTCACAATCATGTTGACGCAAATCTCAACGCAATTGTTGCAGATGTAGAAATCTTCCGCGATTTGAATGAGCTTGTCCACCTTGTTCCCCGGCTTGCCGCAGCAGGAACAGGCTGGAATATTAGGGTTGGTACCGGACATAATCTGATATTGAGAGAGTAGGGGCAGCCGGCAGGATTCAGGCCTTGCCTTTCTTCTTGTTTTCCTGTCCGTCCTCGTGATGGGTCAGTACCTTGTCCACTAGCCCATAGGCTGCGGCTTCTTCCGCGGTCATGTAATTATCGCGGTCGGCGTCTTTCTCAATTTGCTTTTCCGTCTTGCCGGTGTGCTTGGCCAGGATGCCGTTGAGGCGTTTTTTCAAGTTGAACATGAATCCGATGGTGCGTTCCACGTCAGAAGCGGTTCCCTGGGCGCCGCCGGAAACCTGGTGGATCATCACATGGGAATTCGGCAGGCAGAAGCGTTTGCCGGGCGTGCCGGCCGCCAGCAGGACGGAACCCATGGAAGCGGCGATGCCCAGGCAATACGTATTCACGTCGCAGGAAACGAACTGCATCGTGTCGTAAATGGCTAGGCCCGCGGTGACGGAGCCGCCCGGGGAATTGATATACACGTGGATATCCTTCTTGGGATCGGCCATCTGGAGGAACAGAAGCTGGGCGATCACGGAATTCGCCACGTCGTCGTCAATGGCGGAGCCGATGAAAATGACGCGGTCCTTGAGAAGGCGGGAATAAATGTCAAAGGCGCGTTCTCCGCGGCCGTCCTGTTCCACCACCATGGGAACGTAATAGGACTTCACGGTTTCCGGGTTGGAAGAGTGGGGTTGAAACATATGATTGTTGCAGGTTCGATGTTTTATATTCACTGTAATTCCCCTTCTGGCGGATACAAAACGGGGGAGTCGGGCATTCGCTCCAACTCCCCCTGGTAAGGTTTCTTGTGCAGAGGAGGGTTATTGCTCGTCTACGGTTACTTTGGCTTCTTTCGTCAGGAAGTCCAGAACCTTGGCTGTCAGCAGGCTCATTCTGATGCCGTGCACGCGGCCTTCCCGCTGGATTTCCCGGATATAAGCCTTGAGCGCCTTTTTCTGCTGGCGGGCCTGACGTGCCACTTCATTGTAGAGTTCCATTTCCGTGACGGAGATCTTTTCCACCTGCGCCACTTCCTGGAGCATGAAGAAGACCTTCAGGTTGCGCCGGGCTTCGTTTCTGGCTTCCTCGCGGGCGTCTTCCACAAACTTGTCCATGTCGGCGGGGGGATTGCCGCTGTACATGGCCTGCTGGAGCTTCTGCTGGAGGATGCCGTACACTTCCCGTTCCACGACGGCTTCCGGCAGGTTGAAATCAAGCATGTCGGCCAGCTTTTCCGTGATCTGGTCGGCTTTGGCTTCGTCGATCTGGAGGGTCTTGCGCTGGGCAATGTTTTCCTTCACGGCGGCCTTGAGTTCTTCCAGCGTCTTGCCGGGCAGCACCTTGGCGGCGAATTCGTCGTCAATGGCCGGGAGCTCCTTCTCGCGCACTTCCTTCACGGTGGTGTGGAAAACAAGATCCTTGCCGCGCAATTCAGCAATCGGGAAAGTATCCGGAATGGTCACGGTGATATCCTTGCTGTCACCGGCCTTCAACCCTTCCAGGGCGGAGGCGAAGCCGGGCAGGAACTGGTCGTCTTCCACCTTCATCCACTGGTTTTCGCGGCCTTCCAGGAAGCCCACCGGCTTGCCGACGGCTTCCGCTACGGGCTTGTCTTCCAGAGTGGTCTTGAAATCGATAATCGCTACGTCGTCCATCTTGGCGGCACGGTCCACGGGAACAAATTCCGCAATCTGTTCGGCCAGGGAATTGAGGGATTCCTCCACGTCCGCTTCCGTTACTTCGGAGGAGGGAACCTTCACTTCAATTCCCTTGTACTCCGGCAATTCAAATTCGGGCACCACGGTCATCGTGCTGGTGGCGGTGTAATTGCCCTGTTCGTCGATGGACTGTTCCGGCTTGCCGAAATTGAGAACTTTCAGCTTGGGGTTCTGTTCCAGAGCCGTGGAGCAGGCCGTTTCAAACAGGGTGTCGAGCAGCTCTTCCTCAATCTCCTTCTTGAAGCGCTTTTCAATAATGGACTTGGGAGTCTTGCCGGGGCGGAAGCCGGGCAGCTTGGCCTTGCCGGCGTAGGAATCCACAATGGAGGCGCGGCGCGCGGCCGTGGTTTCTGCGGGAATGGAAGCTTTCAGCGTGGCTGTGCAGTCCGGTTGAATATCAACGTTGATTTCCATAAATAATACGGTCAGTGTTAGAATGAAAGTGGTTTATCCCGGCTTCCGGCATCAGGGCGGCGTCAGGACACGGGCGGCGGTAAATGTAATGAGAGGCTATCTTAAGTGCAAGCTATTGCACAGGAATGACACAATTGCCATTTCGGCGTATGAAAGCGCAACAAGTAAAATGCGCGGCAACTGCGTTCTACGCGGAATGTCGTCTTGACTATGTACGGGGAAAAGTCCTTTATATCCCAAGTATTAAGTTCCGCTCTCATGATTCGTCCCGTTTTCCTGATTGTTTCTCCTCTTCTTCTGGCGTGCTCGTCCGCCTTGTCCCAGGACAAAACTACTCTCAACAGGGGCGGTTACGGCTCCGTGATGACCCCGGAGCAGGTGGCCCGCGAACTGGGGCCGGAAACAGGTATTCTGCCCGGCGACCAGGCGTATGAAGGCAAGCCCGTCAAAAGTGTTTCCGTGCGTTACAGAAGCAGCGGCAAAACCGTCTCGGAAGACCGCCTGAAAAACCTGCTGGCTACGCAGCCGGGCACCAAATACTCCCCGGATGTGGTGAACAAGGACCTGGAGCGCCTGCTGGAAAGCGGTCTGGTAGGGGGCAATACGACGGTTGCCGTGGATCCCTCCGGAGACGGTGTCAGCGTGGTATTTGAAATGGCGGCCCAGAATCTGTTGGGCGGCGTCGGTTTTCAGGGCAATACCGCCTTCGACAGCCGGGACCTTTCCGAAGAATGCGGGTTAAAGGGCGGGGAAGCCCTCAGTGACAAGGCACTCAGCAGCGCCATCACCAAACTGCGCACCTACTATCAGGAATCCCGGTATCCGGACGTGCAGGTCTCCTATTTTTACCAGAAAACGGAACGGCCCGGCTTTGTGGACGTGATCTTCAACATCAATGAAGGCAAAAAAGCCAACATCATCAACATTGATTTCGTCGGCAACGAGCATGTCAGTTCCAAGGACCTGCGCCAGGTGATGAAGACCAAGGAAAAGGGCTGGCTGACCTGGATCACCAAATCCGGCCGCATTGACCGCGAACAACTGGAGGACGACCTGGCTGAATTGGTGACTTATTACCGCAACAAGGGTTATCTGCGCGTCAAGCTGGAAAAGGTGGAATACTTTGATTCCGGCAAGGGCAACGAGCAGAAGCTCACCATGAAGATCACGATCTCCGAAGGCCGCCGCTACAAGGTCAACCAGGTGGCGTTCGGACCCACCAGGGTATTCACTTCCCAGGAACTCGTGCCCGGCCTGAGCATGTACAACGGAGATACCTACTCCGCCCAGAAGGTGGCCGACGACGTGACCATGATCCGCCGCTATTACGGTTCCCGCGGTTATGCGGATGCCACGGTTCGTCCGGATATCCAGGAAGTGGGCATTGACCCCAAGACCGGCTACGGGCAGATCAACATCGTTTACCATGTGTCGGAAGGCAACCCCTACCGCGTGGGCAACATCCGCGTCATTGGCAACAACCGCACGAAGGACTACGTCATTCGCCAGGAACTTCCCCTCCAGTCCAATGACCCGATGAACTCCGTGGACCTGGATACCGCTCAGAAGCGCCTCCAGAATTTGAACTACTTTGACCTGGTGGACGTAGCCCAGGTGGGCTCCACCCGCCCCGGCTACCGGGACGTCAATATTGAAGTGGCGGAAAAACGCACCGGTTCCCTGAACATCGGCGTGGCGTTCTCCTCCATTGAAAGCGTGTACCTGTTTGCGGGGATTACCCAGTCCAACTTCGACATGTACGACTGGTCTTCATTCGTGGGCGGCGGCCAGCGCTTCGCCATCAACACGCGCGTCGGTTTTGAAACGCAGGATGCCAGCATCTCCTGGGTGGACCCCTGGTTCCTGCACCGCAAGCTCGCCTTCGGCACGGAAATCTTCTACAGCAACTCCTCCTACTACTCCGACTACTACGACCAGCAAAACTACGGATTCGCCGTTTCCCTGCGCAAACCGATCGGAGAGCTGGACTACGTGAAGCTGGAATACCGCCTGGAACAGTACCGGATTGACGCCAAGGGGAACGCCCCCATCTTCTTCTGGCTCCAGGACGGGGACTACCTGCGCAGCCATGTGGAACTCTCCTACACCATTGACACCCGCGACGCCCAGATATTCCCGCGCAAGGGCGGCAAATTTGAGGTGCTGGCCGGTTATTCCGGTCTGGGCGGCGATGTGCATACCTACAACTTCGGCATCAACGGCGCCTATTACTGGAACCTGCGTGGAGACACCATTTTCAGCATCAATGCCGGTGTCGCCACCGTGGACTCCTACGGAGACCATGACGTACCTATCTTCGAACGCCTCTACCTGGGCGGCCCGTACAACATGCGCGGCTTCCGCTTCCGCGACGTGGCTCCTTACGACCCCGCCCTCAGCGGTGACGAAACCATGGGCGGCCGTTCCTCCTTCTTCTGCCAGTTTGAATACTCCATTCCGGTCATTGAAGAAGTCCGCATCGCCGTCTTCTACGACATCGGTTTTGTAAATGGAGACGCCTTTGACTTCGGCACCTCCAAAATCGTTTCCGACTACGGCATCGGCCTTCGCCTGAACCTGCCCATCGGTCCGCTGGCCGTGGACTACGCAATTCCGGTTCAGAAAAACAATGCTATTGACCGCGGCGGCCAATTCCAGTTCTATCTTAACTATTCCTATTAATTTAACTCCTCCCTCCTGACCTATGAGCAATTTCCGTATCGTTATTCTGGTGCTTCTGGTAGTGGCCCTGGCTGTGCTGGGACTGATATACGTGAATCTTTCCGGAAGAATGGACGTCCTCCAGCAACAGCAGCAGCTTGCCGTCTCTTCTTCGGCGCCTGCCGCGAATGCTCCGTCTCCTTATCTGCCCATGCCCACGCAGGCCGCTCCGGCGTCCATGCAGCCGGCGGTGGTGGCGGACCCCGTGATGGTTGAGGAACTGGCCCATGCAACGGCGGAACTGGAACGGATGAAAAAGGAAAATGAAGACCTGCGCCGCCGCCAGGATGTAGCGGAACAAGAACGTGCCCTTCTGGTACGGCGGAATTTGGAAAAAGGGGATCCCCAGCTTCAGTGGCTCAACGACATCAGGGACGCCGAGCAGGTGGGCAGGGTGACGGAATACATCCGTGAAGCCAACCTCGTGTTGTTCCAGGCGATCGGCAAGCCGGAATTGACGGTGGGCCAGGAACTGGGCATCCGCCGCCGCGGGGGCATCTTCGCCGCTCTGATCGTGGATGGCGTTGATCCGGACGGCAAGACCTACCAGTCCTATGTGAAACGCAACAAACTCTTTGACAGCAACGATAAGGAACCTCTCAAGCCAGGGGATGAGGTGATTATTCCCCCTGCAAGTTGGCATGCCGGTCTGCCTGAGCTGGACGAAAACAATGCGAACCCTGCCGACGGCGCTCCCGTTGCTGCGCCCGCCTCCTCGGCGCCCGAGCCTTTTGTTGTTCCCATGGAACCCTGATCCGCCCCGCCGGATGCATCCAAGCAAAAAAGAAAAGACGTGCACTTGAAAGAAAGATTGCAGTCGGACGCCGGTCCCACCCTGTCCTTTGAATTCTTTCCGCCCAAAAACGAACAGGCGGCAGCCGCCTTGTACCAGACCATTCGTGAACTGGAGCCCTACCGGCCCAGTTTTGTCAGCGTGACGTATGGCGCGGGCGGCTCCACCAGGGAACTGACGCGTGAAGTCGTTTTGCGCATCCAGAATGAATCCCGCATTCCCACGGTGCCCCACCTCACTTGCGTAGGGCACAGCCGGGAGGAAATATGGAACATTTTGGACCGGTACGCCCAGGCGGGAGTGCGCGCGGTGCTGGCGCTGCGCGGCGATCCCCCCCGCGGCGTGGAACATTATGACCGTTCGGCGGATGCCTTCAGATATGCGGTGGATCTGGTAGCATGTATTCGTGAATACAATGAATCCGGTCGCCATCCGGACCCGGACGGTTTTGCCATTGGCGTGGCGGGTTTCCCTGAAGGCCACCCCTCCACCCCCAACCGTCTGCGGGAAATGGACTTTCTTAAAGCCAAGGTGGATGCCGGGGCGGACTATATCTGCACCCAGCTGTTTTTTGACAACCACTGTTTCCTGGATTACCGGGAACGTTGTCTGCTGGCCGGAATCAAGGTGCCTGTTCTGGCTGGCATCATGCCCGTCACCAGCCTGTCCGGCATGAACCGCATGGCGGAACTATCCGGAGGAACCTGCTTCCCCGCCCGGCTGCTCAAGGCCCTGAAGCGTGCCGGGGGCAATGCGGAAGCCATACAGGAAGTGGGCATCCAGTATGCTTCCAGCCAATGCGCGGAACTGCTGGACGCCGGCGTGGACGGCATCCATTTTTACACGCTCAACCAGAGCCGCGCCACTCGCCAGATTTACCGGAATCTGGGGCTGAGAGATTCCCTCCAGCTCCTGGAACATGGCGAAGATAAGTAAAAAGCTGATTGATTTGGTCGGCGCAACACTGTAGAACCCTCTTCAACGTACTATGGATATCAAGGATATTAAGCGGGCCATGGACAATATGCCCATGGGGGATGGAAGCGCTTTTGCGGAAATTTCCGTCGGACCGGCCAAACATGAGCAATTTCTGGATGAGCATTACGGCAAGATTGCCTTGATCGTGTTGCTGTGCATTCTTGGCGCCGCCGGCTGGATCATTTACAACGGCATGCAGGAATCCATGGAGAAAAAGGCCGGAGCCGCCCTGGTGGCCGCCATGCCTGAATCTCCGGCCACCGGAGAGATTTCCCTGAATGAACAGGGCCTTCAGCAGGTCATGGCTGACTTTGATGACTCGCGAGCCGCCGTCACGGCTTCCTATCTGCAGGCCGTCGCCCTGTGGAATGCCGGAAAGGAAGAGGAAGGCATCTCCAAAATGAAGGAGTTCATTGATTCCGCTCCCACGGAAGAATGGAAAGCCCAGGCATCCGTTACGCTGGCCTGCCGTTTGATGAACGGCGGCAAGGCGGACCAGGCGGCAAGCCTGTTCCGTTCCGTGGTTGATTCCGGTGATCCCACGTTTTCCGCTTTTGCCACCATGTGTCTGGGCGATATCGCTAGGGCTGGAAAGGACAGCGTTGCGGCCGGAACCTTCTACCGTGAACTGGCCGAGAAATTCCCGTCCAGTGCGTTTGTTCTCGATTTGCAGCGGAATGGCTATGTGCGCCGCAAGGCTCTTTTTGATGTCCAGAGTCCCGTAAGGATTGAGCCGGTTGGGGATAAAAAATAAAACCTTCCCTTTAAGAATACAGCTTCACCGGACCGCATGCCGCAGTAATGCCGTGCATGCGGTTTTTTGCGTTTTGATGTCCGGCTGACGGTCCGTTGTTGACGGGTGCGTGACATATTTAGACAAAAAGGGAACCTTGTCCGCGCTTTACGGGTGTGGACCTGATGGCCCATGATTCATTAAACCATTTTCCGAACCATGAACAAGTACATGAAATCTTTCTGGCTTCTTCCGCTGGCGGGACTGTCCCTTTCCCTGTTGCCGTCATGCACGACGGACAGCTACGGGAATACGGCAGTAACCCCCGGAGGCGCTGCCGCCATTGGCGTGGGCGCCCTGGCTGCCGGGGCGGCCATTGGTGCGGCCGTCCAGCACGACCGTGACAAGGACAGGTACCGCAATGACTGGAATCATCACCATCCGCCGCCCCCTCCCCCTCGTCCCCACCATCGGCCTCACCGGCCGAGGTAACTCTCTCTTTTTTGCGGAATGATTGAAAGCGGCCCGTAAACGTACTTGTTTACGGGCCGCGTATTTTTCAGGGAAATCGAAAAACAGAGACCGGAAAGCAGAGCCGGCCCATCATGGCGGCATTCCGAGAGGCGCCTTGCCTCTTATGCCGCCTTACTGGCGTGAAGGAAGAGGTTTGGCGTGGATGCTCAAGTGCGTTCTCCCTGGCGGATGCCGTTCAGGGCCCAGTGCATGCGCTGTCTGGCGCTGTCCGGATCACTGAGAATGGACCCCAGTAACTCCAGAACGGGACGGGCTGCCTGGGAATCGTGTACCTGGAGTTGGCCGGAAAGAATGAAAGGCGCGCCGCCGCAGCAAACCAGATAAATAAGAACGTTCATGGGATTCCCGCTCACGATGGACCCTTCCTCCTGGGCCGCCTGAATGGTCTCCAGCAGCACGAAAGGATGCCGCGTATGCAGCCCGGAAATAAAGCGGATGGCCTCCTTTTCCCCTGCCAGGGCGTCCAGCACCAGCTGGGCGATAAACTCTCCGTGGAGAAGGAGGAAATCCATAATATCCTCCAGAATAATCTCCAGTTTTTTTAAGGAGGGCAAATGAATATTGGCATGCGTCCTGACGCCGGTAAACAGGGGCTCATACCAGCGTTCCAGCAATTCATTCAAAAAGGCGTCGCGGTTTCCGAAATGATAGACGAAACTTCCCGGATTGGTTCCTGCACGCAGGGACAGGCCGCGTACGGTAAGGCCGCGTAATCCGGATTCGCTGGCGATCATGGCTCCCGTATTGAGCAAATGCTCTCTGGTGGATCTCCGTTTGGTCATATGGAGGGAATAATAAAACCATGTGTGCTCCTTATGATCTGGAAATGCAAGGACTTGTTACGTCTGTTATTGTAAAGGGCGGAGCCGGGTCCTCGTCTATTCCCCGGTTCCGCCGTCTGGAATCCCGTCAGGTCAGGACTTGGATTCCAGCTCTTTCCTTCGGGCCGAAATCCAGCGGGAAAACAATTTGGCCGTAGCCGGAATAATGAGCAGGTTCAGGATGGTGGCTGAAACCAGGCCGCCAAACTGCACGATGGCCAGGGGGCCGAGCAATTCGCCGCCGGGCTTGTCAATGGCCCAGATCAGCGGCAGCAGGCCCAGAACCGTGGTCAGGGACGTCATGATAATGGGAACCACGCGTTCACGCGATCCTTCCCGGATGGCTTCCACAGGGGCCATTCCCCTGTGTTCCAGAGCCCGGTACCTGTTGAGCAGAATCAGGCCGCTGCGGATGGCAAAGCCGATGACGGTCACGAACCCGACGATGGAAGCCACGGACAGAATGGGCGGAATATATGTGGCGCCGAACAGGGAGGACAGGGTACCCGGAGACGCCAGAAAAACGGCCACGATGCCGCCCACCAGGCACAGCGGAATATTCACCAGCGTCAGCATGGCGCGGCGCACGCTTCCCAGGGCGGAGGACAGGAGCAGCACGATCAGCACCATCACGATGGCCCCCAGCACGTAAAGCCGTTCGGAGGCCGACTCCCTTGCCTTGATGGTGCCGTCATAATCAACGGTGCAGCCCATGGCGTTCATGACCGGGTCCAGCTTCTCCCGGCATGCCTTCGCCAGGTCTCCCAGGTTGGAATTGGGGGAGGGATTGCAGGAAATCATGGCTTTCCGCATCGTATTGTCTCTCAGAATCAGGTTGGAAACCTCCTCCCGGTACACTTGGGCCACGTCGTCCAGGCGCACGGTCTTTTTGTCCGGGGAAATAAGTTCCAGACTCTTGACATCCTCCATGGACGTCTTCAGCTTGGGGTCGATGCGGAGAACGATATTCCAGTGATCCTGATTCTTGATCACCTCTCCCAGCTTCTGGCCGTTCATGGCGGTGGAAACCTGTTCCGCGGCATTGGCCATGGTCAGGCCGTGGGAGGCCAGGGCCTCCTGGTCGTACTGCACGCGAATGGTATCCACCATAATCTCCCGGTTGGCGCGTGCGTCGGCCACTTCCGGCAGGGAAGCCAGAATCTCCTTGGCCTTCTGTGCCGCCAGCCGTAGCTGGGGCAGTTCCGTTCCGTAAATATTGATCGCGATTTCGGAATTGGAACCGGACAAGGCGGAACTGATGCGGTGGGCCAGCGGGTAGCCGATCATGGAACTGGTGCCGGGAATATCGTCAATGCACTTCTTGATGGAGGCGCGCAATTCCTTCTGGTCCTTGTTCAGGTCCACCCGGACAAGCAGCTCGGAGGCGCTGACAGGTTCCGCGTGCTCGTCGTTCTCAGCACGCCCCGTGCGCTGGGTAACGCTCAGCACGCCGGGGATGTGTTCTATATCCTTCATCACCTTGCGGGAAATGCGCTCCGTTTCGTCCAGGGACGTTCCCGGCACCGTGCTGACGAACACCGTATAGCAATCTTCGTTAAACGGAGGCAGGAAGCTCGTGCCGAAAGTGGAGCCCAGCCACAGGGCCAGCAGGGTGACGGCCGCCATGATGGCGCAGACCGTCTTGGAAAAACGCAGGCAGAACTCCAGTACGGGCGTGTAAATGCGCTTGATGAGGCGGGAGCTGAAGGAATCCCCGCTCTCCAGCGTAGCGGCGTTCTTGCTCTTCTTGAACCACATGTAGCACAGTACCGGCGTGATGGTGACGGCTACGATGAGGGAGGAAAGCAGGGCCAGCATGTAGGAAATGCCCAGGGGGCGGAAAAACTGGCCTTCCAGCCCGGACAGGAAAAGAACCGGGGTAAACACCAGCAGGATGATCACGGAGGAGAAGGAAATGGACCCCACGATCTCTCCCTTGGCCTCCATCAGCACTTCATACTTGCTCTTTCGCTGTTCTTCCGGCAGGGCGGCGTTCCGGTTCAAATGCCGCCACGCTATTTCCACGAAAATGATGGCGTTATCCACCACATCCCCCACGGCCACGGCCAGGCCGCCCAGCGTCATGATATTGATCGCCAGCCCGAAAACCGGAAACATCATCATCCCGAACAGGACGGACAGGGGCATGGAAATCAGCGTAATAATCGCCGTCCGCAGGTTCAGCAGAGTCAGGAAAATCACGATCATGACGACGGCGCCCGCTATGAGCAGCGTTTCCGTGCCGTTCTCCAGGGACATCTCGATGAAATCCGCCTGGCGGTACGCGCTGGTGTGCAGCTTCATTCCCTTGGGAAGCTGGCTCTGGCTGAACTCCTTCATGGCCGCATCCACGGCTTGCGTCAGTGCCAGCGTATTGGCTCCGGGCACCTTCTGCACGGAAAGCACCACGGCATCCTCTCCCATGAAACCGGCGTCGCCGCGCCGCGGAGCTCCGTCGATCTTCACCTCTGCCACGTCCTGAAGTCGTAGAATGCCGGAAGGATGCCCCGGAACCAGGGCGCGGTTGAGCTGTTCGATATTGGCCGTGCGGGTATCCTGCTGAATGGGAAGCTCCTGCCCGGCCACGTCTTCCAGATACCCGGCGGGCACGGAAGACTGGGACTCTTCAATAGCCGTTTTCAGGTTGGAAAGATCAACTCCGGCCAGCTTCAGCCTGTTGGGATCGTAAACCACCTGGTATTCCGGCAGGCGGCCGCCCAGCACCGTCACCTGGCCCACGCCGGGAATAGCCAGCAGACGCGTGCGCAGCTTGTACTCCGCAAGCTGCCGCATATCCAGCGTGGAAGTATCCTTGTCCCCCGTCAGGGCAATCAGCATAATCTCCCCCGTCACGGAAACGATGGGGGCCAGTTCCGGGGATGTATTCTCCGGCAGGGTGTCCCGAACCGCGGCCAGACGTTCCGCCACGATCTGGCGCGCCTGGTAAATATCCTTGTCCCAGTCGAAATCCACCCACACGAAGGAAAGGCCGCTGCCGGATGAAGAGCGCACCCCCTTCACTCCGGCCGTGCCGTTCATGGCGGACTCAATGGGAATGGTGATATACTGCTCCACTTCCTCCGCCGTCAGGCCGGGGGCTTCCGTCTGGATGGTGACGCGCGGCACCTTCAACTCCGGGAACACGTCCACCGGAATATTCTTCACCACGAAAATGCTGATCACCGCCAGGGCGAGCGTCAGCAGAATCACGGTAATTCTGTTATTCAGGCAGAATGAGATGAGAAAATTCATAAACTCTTGGTGATTGAATGCTGATGATTAAGGATCGGGGAAAATATTTCGAAAACCAGGCACCGATTCATTCTCTCTTTAATCTTTCGTCTTTGGCCATTATTCAGTGCTCTCCTTCGTGGAACTGTCCGTCCGCATGGAAATGCCCGGCTGCTTTCTTGCTGCCTGAACCTTCCGCGGGCAGAATATACTTCAGCTCATACCCTCCCTTCGTGACGATGGTCTGGCCGGGAATCAGGCCCTTCACGGGCGTCTTTCCCTGGCGGGCGGGCAGTATCTGCACCTTCTTCATGACAAAGGCGTCCTCTCCCGTCTTGATAAACACCACGTCATTCACTCCCACTTTCACCACGGCGCTGTTCGGTACGGGAATGAAACCGTCCGTGGCGGAATCGCGGGAATACAGGTCCAGCCGTGCAAGCTGTCCGGCATGCGTGCCTTCCGGCAGGCGGTCCGGCGTAAAATACAGGGCGCGTGACTGTGTGGCGGGGTCCACCTGATCCGCCACCCTCAGAGAACCGTCCAGCAGCTCCGTATTCTTTCCCCGGGTCAGCGCAAGCTGGGCCTTGGCGTAATGAACGGGGTCCGCCCCGTAAATAGTGGTGGCGAATTCCAGCTCCCCCTTGTTGGTCATCACGAGCGCGGGCGCGCCCTGTTCCCCCCAGGCCCCCTGGGTCATGTCCACGGACTGCACGGAGCCGTCCGCGGCGGCGTGCACGTAAAGCAGATTGTCTTTCAGCTCTCCGGAAGCGGTTGCCAGTTTCAATTTGTTTTCACTGGCCTTCAGGGCGGCTTTCAGGCTCTCTTCCTCCGTCTCCTTGAACCGGATGGTGGTGTTCAGCTCGCTGTTCTTGGTCCCTATCTTTTCCAGCGTGTCCCGGCGTTCCTTGAGGGCGGCCAGGTCTGCAATGCAGCGGTTCAGTTCCGCTTTGGCCTGGGCGGCTGCTCCCTCCATCTCCACAATATCCGGAGAGGCCAGCGTATACAGGAGCTGGCCCTTGCGCACCTGCTGGGCGGATTTCACGTGGAACGTGACCCGGCCCGCCGCGGGAAGGGCGTAGGTATTCACGGCGTGCGGAGGAATGACCATCTGGCCGTGCAGGGTCTTTTCCGCCCCGTGGGGCACGGCGGTCACCTTCTCAAAGCGCATGTCCAGGGAATGGCGGGCTTTTTCATCTACGTGCAGGGGAATCATGTCCGCCAGGACGCCGGCACCTCCTGCTGAGAGCTTGCCGTGATCGTGATCATGGTCGTCTGTGCAAGCCTCCCCTTCCGCATGCTGGTGGCCTTCATGGTCGTGGTCGCCGGTGCAGACGGCGCCGTCCGGATGAATATGCTCCTTGTGGCCATGGTCGTCTGTGCAGGCCTCCCCTTCCGCATGCTGGTGGCCTTCATGGCCGTGGTCGCTGGTGCAGACGGAGCCGTCCGGATGAATATGCTCCTTGTGGCCGTGGTCGTCCGTGCAGGTTTCCCCCTCCTTGTGCTGGTGTTCGTCATGGCCGTGGTCTGCCGTGCAGGGAGTGCCGTCGGCGTGGTTGTGTTCTGCGGAAGCCTCCTGGGCGCCGAGAACGGGGCTGAGGCCGAAAACGGGGGCAATCCCCAGAATGATGGAAAAATAAAGACGTTTCATGTTTGTAAAAATGGTTGATGGAGGTGAATGAACTATTTTGATTGAAGATTGGCGTGGGTGATGTAGCGCAGCTGTGCCTGAATACCCAGCAGCTTGTCCAGACTATCCAGGAATGCCAGGCGGCTTTCGTAAAGCTGGTGGCGGTTTTCCGCCAGTTCCAGCAGAGAGGTTTCCCCAATGCCGTGCAGCTTCTCCATGGTCTGGACGGAAGAAGAAAAGGACTCCATGCGCTGAAGCTCGGTCCGGCAGTGGCGGATCACCATCTGCTGGGTGGCCTCAAGCTGGCGGGCGTTGAACAACTCCGTTTTCCAAAGCTGGACGGTTTCCAGACGGGCCGTATTCCGGGCGCCGCGCGCCTCCGCAATGGCCTTGCGGTTGCGGTTCCAGAGGGGAATGTTGAAACCTATTTCCCCTCCTACTTCCTTCTCCCCGTCGTCGCGGGTGAAGGACGGCCCCAGTTCCAGTTCCGGATACTGCCTGCGGATTTCGGTCTTTAGCAGGGTTTCCGTAGTGGCATAAGTGGCCATTTGGGCTTTTACCTTGGGAGACTCCATCAGCGCGGTGGGGGACGGGGCGGCTACGGCGGCGGGAAGGCTGAAGCCCTGTCCGGTGAGGAAGCGGAGCCTTGGAACGCTGGAAGGGTGCATGCCCATCATCTTGACCAGTTCCATCTGCTGCTCCAGTTCCGCCTCCGTGACATTCTGGAATTCACGGATGGCGTCGTTCATGCGCTGGGAGGCCACCTGGCGTGAGGAAAACTCAACTTCTCCCGCGCCGATCAGCTTTTCGATCATGCCGTTCTCCTTCTTCAGCACGGCCAGACGGTCCTGAATCACGGACTTGCGGCGTTGCGTAACGGCCAGCTTGCTCCAGGCCTGGTCCAGGGAACGGAGAAAATCCAGTTCCGCCTGCCGCAGCAGCCAGAAATCCGCTTCCTTGTACTGTTCCGCCACCTTCTTCTCCAGGGCGGGAAGGCCGGTGACGGGAATCGTGAAGCCCAGGCTGCCGGACATGTTGAGCGTATTCTCCTGCAGGACTTGTTCAATGTCCCAGGAAAAGGAGGGATCATTCCACCAGCCCGCTTGTTTGGCTGCCTCCTTGCTGGAAGCCAGCTTCAGGCGCGCCTTGTTCAGGTCCGGATTCAGGATCAGGCCTATCTGGCGCGCCTGGACCTGGGTGACGGCAGTATTGCGGCCGATGCTCCCGGACTCCTGTCTCCACGCGGCTTCCTCCGCGTTCAGGTCAATGGGGGCGTTCTTGTAAACGCTGCATGATGCCAGGAGAGCCAGCAGGCCCAGCCCGGAATAAAGTGGTATGGATTTCATGTAGTGAAAGAGATGGGTAAACAAGGGAGTCCAATTTGGGTTGGACAATGCGGAAGACGATTCCGCGGAAAAAAGGAAATGCCCGGATTCAAAAAACAGGCGAAAAACGGAAACGCCGCCAAAAGGCGTTCCTTGAAAAATCCTCTCTAAATCAGAAGGGGGCGTTGAAAGCCCGCATGTCCCGTGTCGTCGTCCGCCAGCGGGTCGGGAGGAACCGGAGCCGGGGGCTCCGCCGTCTGGCTTGTCAAAAGAAGAACGTGGACCAGTTGATGGAAATCCGGCAATACTTGCCAGACGATGCAGGGAAGGGAAACCGGAGAAGAAACGGCCGGAACAACTGGACCGTCAATCTCCAGTTGACCGTGTTCGCACCGATGGTCTGCGGCGGGAATGGAATCCGTGGAATGGGAATCGTGGCCGCCACAGCCGCAGTCGGCGGCCTTTTCATGGCAGGAGCAGGAGAACAGGAAAATCTCCTCATGGCACGGGCATACGGAAACCATGCCCATCCCGCCTATGATGACCAGCAGAAGGGTGAGCAGCATGATGCCGTTGCGCAATGCTCCAACCATGGTATGGGGCGGATCGTAAAAAGGCATCTTAAACTCGTCAAGATTAAAGTGACTGATGCTGGAACCGGGGTTCAGGGGGAGGGAAGGCTGATACTTTTTCTTCCTGCCGTGGTGGAAGTGTGATCGTGCCGTAGGAAATGGCATCTTATTGAAATGGAAGAAATTCCGAAAAATAAATTGATCTTGAACAACGCATTGTATAAAAAACAACAAAGGCTAAAGACATAATCTGAAAATATCAACTACTCTGTGAATAGGGACAAAAAATTTGAAAGTGTTAAGGAAACAATCAATAAGGAATTACCCGAAACGGTAGAAAAAGTAGTGCCTGAATTGAAAAAAGTTTATGACACCCAGGAGAAAAGGAATACAGCCATGGATGCATTGAATGAGAAGTGGGCTCCTGGTTTTAGATTAACAACATTACCTCCTAAAGTTCTGGAGGAATTGGAACAGAAATATGGAACGAATGATGGAGTGAAGTGGGGGGAAAGCGCTGCGACGAAAGCCGCGATACCGTTACTGGAAGAAGCATACAAGAGATTATTGGAAATTTATCAATCAAGAAAATAAACAGTATGAAAACAAAAGTAATCATCATCAGCCTGTGTCCTTTGCTGGCATGGAGCATTTGCACAGCGGATGAGGTAAAAAATACGGGAAAACAAACTGAAATGACGGATAGGCAAGAAGGCCCTTTTAAAAAGGCTATAAAAATAAGGAATGAGGTTGCACAACTGCAGCAGGAGCTCAAAAGATTCGTTTCCGCTTACGAAGAAAAGAAAATATCATTGAAGCAACTCAGGAATTTCTATGAAAAACGGGTGAAGAGTTTCTGCCTTTATTACCACAAGTTGTCCAGGGAGGAACTGGCGGTTCTTCTCAATATATCTCCTGGATTTTCTATGAATACAGGTTTTTTATGGGATATGAGAGTCGGGTTGAATGATTTGACGGAGATATTTCTCAGTGAAGACCAGGGGGAGTCAGTTCCGTTTACAGGACGCAATTATTCTTATACGGGACCGAAAGAAGTGGTGGTGTTAAAAGTATTTTCCGACGGGATGGATGATTTCCTGGAATGGACAAAAAAACTGGTGGATTGATGAAGAAATGCAATGAATAAAGGGAAGAGGCTCCTTTGCTTAATGAAATATTCCGTCGGTAATTTAATGTAAATCATTTATGAATAAAAAAGTGATTCGTACAGCCATTATTTATATTGTATCGTTCGCTGTGTTTGCCTGTGTGTTTGTACAGGCAAACACCCTTTCGCAAAACTGGAGTTCGGCTCTGCTTTTTCAGCTTCTTGTATTTTTCATCATTAATGAAGTTTGGTATTGGTTGTGCACGTGGCCGGGCGTCTTTCTATCCCTTTTTCAGCAGATAAAGAATAAAAATGTTCCGGAGCAAAACCGTGGAAAATATGTAGGGGGGTTGAACAGGCTCGTCAGAATGACAAGCGTCATTATTCTTATTCTGCCGCATGTTATTTATGGCACGCTGTGGCTAGTCAATCTCCTGTCGCAGCATGCCTTGCAACGGTGGGGAGGGGTGAGCCTGGATGCGTCTCTTTTCTTGCCTTCCTACTTATCATGCATCGTCTTCTTTATTCTGGTTTTTATCTTTCCCATTCAGCCGTATTCCATCAGCCATTTCATGATGGAATGGTTTGAACCGGGTCTGGGTAAGGAGAAAGTGACTGAGGAGAAGGATGATTCAAGCGCTTCTTCGTGCACTGCGCCGCTGAATGTACGGAACGAAGAACACGAAAGTCATTCCATCCTGTTTGACGTCCATTACGGAAGGGTAATGAAAGAGATGGGGGCCGGAGAGGAACTTCTGATGATGACGGCGCCCATTCCCTATGCTTTTAATAGGCAGACCCGTATGGAATTGATGATAGGCGTGCCGTTTATTCTCGCATCTGCATGGGTGGCATCCATGCTTTTCAGGGTCGTTTCCCAGTCTGGATTCTCTTTTATTTTCTGGGCGCTCCTCCTGATGCTTCTTGTCTTTTTCCCGGTGGGGTGCTTGTTGGTCTTCTCTCCGGCCCGGTGGAAAAAAAGGCTTTCCCGGACTGATTATTTTATCACTTCCAAACGTGTTTTTCTGGCGGAGGAAAACGAATTACGACAGTTTCTCTGGAAAGATGAGCCGTATATCTCCTTGCAGATGCACCATGAATTACTGGGAAGCGTCTATATTTCACGCAGAACCCGTGTTAGTGCCTGTCTGGATAAATTATTCGGCAAAGGAGAGGTCAATGCCTATGAGACGGATGAAACGGGCAAAATGAACGGATTGCTAAACATTCCACAGGCAGAAAAAGTATATGCGATGATTGAATCCCTCATGGAGCATTCAAAAGAGCCGTAAATATCTGTTTTTAAGACGGAGCTCATCATTTGACCGGAATTCTCCGGCAGCGGACTTTTCATTTTTCCCAGCCCTGTTAATAGCGGTTATGCCGTCTCTTTAGGGGAAAACAGGAAGCGAACTTTTTCACTAAAACAAACTCTGGCAGCAACTTTCCTTCCCCATCCGCCTCATTTCCATACATTCTGTCCCATCCTGACTTCATTGCCTGGGCCTGAAATGGCGTGGGAATTGTACTTTCGGGAAGGCATCGCTGTCATCGCCCGGGGAGTGGAGGATGATATAGGGGAGTGGGCCGGGTGTTTTTTGAAAGCCGGGGAAAAGCTTCCCCGTGAAGCCGGCCGGGTGTGGGGCAGGAAATTTATTTTCTAGATCGGTTATTTCGCCGCCGCCTTGCGGAGCAGGTCCACGGTGTACTCAAAAGCCACGCCGCGCACGTCGATTTTCTGGGAGTGCTCGGAGACCGCTTCCATGATTTCCTTCTTGAACTTGTCGGCAGTTTTCTCCGAGAGCAGTTCCCTGGAAATCAGGCTGCGCGTGATGACTTGGAGTGCGTAGTCGGTTTCCGTAAAAGCCTGGCGGCCGACGGCGGTTTTCATGGCTTCCATGAATTCGGGAACGTGTTCGGGGTATGTGGCGGAGTCGACCGTTTCAGAGGCCTCCGGCAAGATATCAAGCGGAGGCTTGTCGGCTTTCGTTTTGGTCAGGTCAAAGCTGGCCTGGTAGGCTGCGGCCCCCTCTTCCGCGAGTTGAAGGGCGGTTTTTCCGAATTTGTTGACGGCGTTCATGTCCGCTCCTTTGTCCAGCAGGAGGGCGACTACCTGGATATTGCCGCGCATGGCCGCCAGCATCAGGGGCGTGAAACCGTTATCCTCCTTGTTATTGATGTCCGCCTCTTTCCCAATCAACATCTCGGACAGGCGGTCCAGCCCGCTCCAGGAGGCCCAGTGCAGGGCGGTCCAGCCGTCCTTGTCCTTCTGGTCGATCTGCAGGCGGGGATCCTGCAACAGTCTTCCCAGATAGGGAGCCCGCTTGGCTTCCAGCTTGAGCGTGGTTTCAATATTATTGTAATTGGCGTAGCACACCCACATGACGGGGGTTCTGCCGTGCTGGTCCGTCATGTTGACAAAGGCTTTCCCTTGTTTTTTAGCCAGTTCTTCCCCTTTTTCCAGATTCTGTTCAAATTCCTGCATGCCCTTTTCCCGGGCTTCCCGTTCCTCCTTTTCCGTGGACGCATTCACTTCCTTGGACTCCGCCTTTTTCATGACGGTGATGAGGTCCAGAGCCGGATTGTCCTCCCCTGAGAAAGATTTGGAGATCAGCAGGCTGAGGCCGCCGAGGATGGAACTGAAGGCTACCAGGACGAGGGAGTCCAGAATGATGTCGCGCGTGTGTTGGTTCATCGTCTCGTTTTGTCAGGAGTTGGCTTCCGTAAGTTCTTCCGCCGTCACGGCCGGGTCTGTTTCCGTTTCAATGGCTTCAATGGGCGGTGAGTCCGCATCCTCTTCCGGATGGTCGGAAGTAATGGTCTTGCGGGTCATGATGATGGCAATGGGACTGATGACGGCCAGTGCGAGGTAAATGGTCCACATGAATTCCGGAGAGGACCAGAAACCGATGTGCCCGGTGTCCATCTTGGCGCAGATGCCGTCGTAGCAGAGGTAGGCTACGAGCAGGCCGCCGATGATCCCGTTGATGGGCTTGGCGATGAACATGGGCAGGGCGGCCAGGGACATGTAGGAGGCCACCTTGTCCTTGGGAGCTACGCGTGCCACATATTCGGAAAAACGGGGGGAGAACAGCAATTCGCCGAATGCAAAGACCAGAATCTGGGCCACGATGGCCACCAGATACGCCTGGGAGCGTGTTTCAATTCCGGGGACCACATAGTACCATTCGATGGGAATGGCCATGAAAACAAGGGAAAATGCGGAGATGGACATGCCCACGATCATCAGGCTGACGGTGGAGAAGCGCCCCAGCAGGGGAATGAGAAGGATGAGCCCGGAAACGATGATGGCCGGGTTGATGGCATTGATGGTGCCGATGGCGAAATCATCGTAAAGCGTGCGCACATAATACTTGGGCATGACGAGGAATTGCAGCGTGAAGACGATGCGCACGCCCATGGTGAGGACAAGGAACAGGATCAGCTTGCGGAAGGCGGATTCCTTCCAGACCTCCCTGAAAAGCTGGAGGGGGCGGCGTTGCGGAGCTTTGAGGTTCGCTTCCTTTTCGCTCGGCTCAGCGAAATTGTTTTCATCAATGAACCGGGTGGTGATGCAGCCCAGCAGCACCATCAGCGTACCGAAATTGATGATCCAGAAACCGCTGTCCACGGCCCCGAAGTGTTCCCGGAAAAATTCGATCAGGAACACGTTCGCGACGACGGCGGAAATATTCATCAGCAGGTAATAGATGTTGAAACCCGTGGAGCGCGCCTTCAGCGGGGAAAAGCGCCGGATGGAAGTCTGAATGACGGGAGACATGAACGCCGTGCCGAACGACATGATCAGGATGCCCGTCATGACGGCCAGGCGTCCGCTATCCACCGTGGGGCAGATATCCGGGCCCAGCCCCATGATGAGGCGTCCGGTGATGAGGATGATGAAGCCGATCAGGTAGGCGCGCCGGATGCCGATGATGTCGCAGATGGAACCCACTGCAAACACGAAGGCGGAGATAAACAGGGTATACAACCCCACCCACAGGGCCGCGTCGGCATCGTTGAAACTGCAATAATCCGTCAGATAAAGAACGAACACCGTGATCATGGAGAAGTAGGCCATGCCGTCAAAAAACTGGACGACGTTCGTGAGCCAGAAATCTTTGGAGACGGTTTTTAGTATCTTGAACTCGGAAAAATATTTAACGATGGGGTTGACTGATTCATTCATGCGGAAAGAGGGAGAAGAAGTAAAATTTGACGACGGTGAAAGAGTGGGTTACACGCCCTGCCGATTCAAGATTTTTTTCTCCCAAAAGCCGGATTATCCGGCGAAATGCAGCATGCCGCCGTCCCCTGCCGCCTACCTGGGCAGGATGCGCCGGAAACCGGCTACATGGCACCAGGTCAGTGCTTTCAGGCACTGTTCAATGGCCATGGCGTCCGAGGGAAGCTGGGGCCAGAGTCCGGCTTCCTTAAGCCCGGATTTGGCCATTTCCGCGGCTTTCCATTCCCGGAACTGGGTAGGAATGGCGGAGAAGGTAAAGAAAGCCCAGCATGCCAGGCCTATGGCCAGGGCAATCTGGAATTTCAGAAGGCCCGCCGCTATCATGCCCAGCAGAACTAGACCGGTGAAAAAGGGAATCATCGTGGCGCGTGCGATGGCCGTTTTGCGGGCTTTTGCCGCTTCCGCGTTTTCCTTGACCAGAATGCTTAGCGCCCAGGTATGGGCCACACAGGCCATCCGTCCTGCGGTCACCTTGCCTTCCCAGGCGGGCGGCAGGCTGATCAGTCCGTTTTCATCCACGCCGGGTGTGCGGGCTTCCGCCAGTTTCCTCCGCCGTTTTTCCGCGCCGTCCAAACGGCGGATCAGCCCCGCGGGACCGGGAAATCCCGGCAATTCGCGGGATTCATAAGTTCGCAGCGGAATGACGCCCTTGGTGAAGCGCAGCGCTGCAATGACGCCAAGCACCACCAGGGAAAGGAAAATCACTACTGCGAAAAGCATAGGGTGATCTTTCGCATATCCCGCTTTTCCCGTCAATCTCCGCTCACGGCATGAGGCATGCCCGGTACAGGCTGGATTTGGATTGCTTTTACGGAGTTTTTCGTGTAATTGCTGACCGCAATGGCGTACCTCCGGGAATGTATGGGGAAATGGCTGTCCTTCGTTGTGATGGCGGCGGCGTTGGAGGTATGCCCGGCCCAGGATGTGGCCAGCCCGGGCGCTTCGGAACTGGACCTGGATCTGGTCAGATTGAAAAACGGCCCCGCGGGCAGGCAGAGGGAAGCCATGAGAAAGGTGCTCCTGCTCGTGTGCTTGAAGCAGAAGGAGGCCTGGCTGGCGGAATCCGCGGAAGACCCATCCGTCCACCTGGCCGCGGAAATAGCCTTCCGGCGTTATCTTTCCTCCGTGGACGTATCTGCATGCCCGGAGGAATTCCAGCGCGCTTTCCGCCGTTATGCAGGGCTTCTGAACTCCTTTGAGGAAAAGAGCCTGAAAAGCGTCAAGGACTTCCCGGCCGTTCCCGTGCAGGAGGCCGGCAGAGAGTTGTTCCGCGTATTGCTCAACTACCGTCTGGAACCAAACCTCCTTCTCGAGGAAATGAAAGCCCTGGTGGATGAGGAAATTGAAGGCAAGGAAGACCTGTCCGTGGAGCGGACAACGGCCATCGTCCAGGAATTGAGGGAATCCCTGCAGTCCGGAAAGCGTCCGTTTCCGGAAGAACGCTCTGCTGACGAACTCGTGCCGGAGAACTGAGCATCTCCGGCATTAGTCAACCTGTGGAGCTTCAGGAAAGATCTTCGGAAACATTCTGAAACGCCTCCTCATCAATATTTTTTAAAGCCGATTTTACTTTTTCATTGGCAATCATGGATTTCAGAAGGAACCTGAACACAAATTCATATTCAATTGGATCCAGTTCATGAATGTCTGTAAAGGAGGGAAGCGGCTTGTCATGCCTGCCGAGTGCCCTCCGGTAGCGTTGGTAAAAGTCCGTTTTCTTCTCCGCTTCCGTTAAGGGAAAGATGTTCAACCGGTCCAGAAGATAGAGGAGATAAAGGGCATTGGAATCATTGGCCTCCGCCGCCTGCCGGAAGAGGGCAAGGGCTCTTTGCTCGTCTGGTACAATGTTGTAATTGTTGAATGATGAGTAAATACAGCCCAATTCCCAAAGAGCGGGTCCGTAAGACTGCCCGGCGGCTTTAGTCAAATAGCTGAAAAGTTCCTCCTCCGGAAGATCAACATGATGATACACGTCCATTTGAACTGCCGGGTTTCCTCCCGTGTCGGCCGCTTTTTTCAGCCAGAACTCGTAATCTTTAGAGAAGAGGCTCTCTTTGTCCATGAAGATATCCTTCGTCATTTGGAGCATGGCCGGCCCATGCCCTCCCTGCGCCGCTTTTTGCAGAAGCTTGTCTCTCTGGCCAAGCCGCTGGGATGGAGGTAACTCCATGTATTGCCGGTACAATTCCTCCGGCGAAGGTTCGCGGGAGGAAACCATCCCATAGATGCTCAGTGCCGCGGCAAGGAGACAGCCGGAAATAATCAAGGTAGTTTTTATGTTCATCAAAATATAAGCGTTGATTCGGAGTCTTTTTATCTGAAAAAGGCGGGTTACGGACGGTTTCCGTTTTCCCTCTTCCACGCGGCGGCCATCAGGGTCTGGAAATGGGGCGGTTCCGGCTCCCTGTCCACGATGTCCGTGTGAATGTTCCCGAATCCCGCTTCTTTCAGCATGCTCTCGAGAGCGGCCGGGGTGAAGCCCAGCCAGCGGTCCGCATACAGTTCCCGCGCCTCCTCCTGGCCGTGCTGGAGCAGGTCAAGAACGACCAGGCATCCGCCCGGTTTAAGGATGTTCCAGGCGGCTTCCAGCGCTTTGGCGGGCTTGTGCGCATGGTGCAGGGCCTGGCTGAGCAGGGCCAGGTCCACCGTGCCGTGCTCAATGGGGGGGGATTCAATGTCTCCCAGGCGGTATTCCAGATTGTCCAGGCCGTGCTTGCGGGCCAGTTCCTGCCCCAGTTCCACCATGCTGGGGGAATTGTCCACTGCAATGACCCTTTTGGCGCTGGGGGAAATAAGCTGGGAAACGAACCCCTCTCCCGCCCCTAGGTCGGCGACAACGTCGTAATTCAGGATGCGGAGCAGCGCCCCGGCCAGCGCCTTCCATGAGCGGCCGGGGGCGTAATTCTTCCCCAGACGGCACACCACTTCGTCAAAATAGGCCTGCGTGCGGTTTCTGCGTTTGTCCAGAATGACCTGGAGGGCCTTTTTGTCCGCCTCCGCCTCCGGCAGTTCCTCACAGGCCTTCAGCGCTACGTTGTGCAGGTCGTCGGCCAGGGAAAGCGTGTAAAAGACGTTCTTTCCGGAGCGCGTGTCTTCCACCAGCCCTTCCTGCCGCAACTGGGCCAGCTGGGTGGAGATGCGGCTCTGCCCCATGCCGAGAATTTCCTGAAGTTCCGCAACGCTCAGGGATTCTTCATCCAGAACGTTGATGATGCGCAGACGGGTGGGGTCTGTCAGGAGTTTTAGCGTTTTTAGGATTGACTTCATGGCAGAATAATATATCAACGCATCACGATTTATCGATATGAGTAAAAACAACCCTCACATCTTCACCTCGGAATCCGTAGGAGAAGGCCACCCGGACAAAGTGGCCGACTACATTTCCGACTCTATTTTAGACGCCTGCCTGGCTCAAGACAAAACTAGCCGCGTCGCGTGCGAAACCCTGGTGAAAAGCAACATGGTCATCATTGCCGGGGAACTGACGACCAAGGCGGTCATCAATCCGGAAAAAATCGCCCGCCAGGCCATCCGGGAGATCGGCTACTGCAACGGGCAGGATGACGACGTGTTCCATGCGGACACTGTCTTTTTCACGAACCTTCTCACGGAACAGTCCCCGGACATTGCACAGGGCGTGGACGCTCGCGAGGCGGAGGGCAAGGGCCATGCGGAACAGGGCGCGGGGGACCAGGGCATCATGTTCGGCTTCGCCACAAACGAAACTCCGGAACTTCTTCCGGCCCCGATCGTGTTCGCCCACAGAATTCTTATTGAACTGGCCAAACGCCGCAAGCGGGGCCATGTGGACTGGCTGCGCCCGGACTGCAAGTCCCAGGTGGCCGTGGCTTATGACAAGGACGGGCGTCCGGCCCATATTGAAAACGTGGTCATTTCCACCCAGCATACGGAGGACGTAAGCCATGAAACGATCTCCGACTACTGCAAAAAGCTGGTCAAAAGCGTCCTGCCTGAAGAACTGCTGGATGAAAAAACGGAATACTTCATCAACCCCACTGGCAAATTCGTGGTAGGCGGCCCCCATGGGGATTCCGGGCTGACGGGGCGCAAGATCATTGTTGACACGTACGGGGGAATGGGGCGTCACGGCGGCGGTGCCTTCTCCGGCAAGGACCCGTCCAAGGTGGACCGGTCCGCCGCGTACATGTGCCGCTGGGTGGCCAAGCACATCGTGGCCGCCGGACTGGCGGACAAATGCGAGCTTCAGGTGGCCTACGCCATCGGCTACCCCACGCCGGTATCCATCCGCGTGGACACCTTCGGCACCGGAAAAGTGGCGGAAAACGCTATTGAAGACGCGCTGGAAGGCATTTTCTCTTTCAAACCCGCGGACATGGTCACCCAGCTGGACCTGCTGCGGCCCATCTACCGTCAGACGACCCATTACGGGCACTTCACCAAGCCGGACCTTCCCTGGGAGACGCTGGACGAAGCGCGCCTCGCATCCCTGAGAAACCTCCTCCATTAATCCATCACCAAACTGACCACATGTTTTCAGAAACGGAACACTACAAAGTGCGCGACATCAGCCTTGCCGGCTTCGGCCGCAAGGAACTGGACATCGCCGAACATGAAATGCCCGGCCTGATGGCCGTGCGTGAAAAATACGCCGCTTCCCGGCCTCTGGACGGAGTGCGCATCATGGGCTCCCTGCACATGACCGTGCAGACCGCCGTACTCATTGAAACGCTCACGGCCCTGGGCGCTTCCGTCCGGTGGGCAAGCTGCAACATCTTCTCCACCCAGGACCATGCCGCCGCCGCCATTGCCGAATCCGGCACGCCCGTTTTTGCCTGGAAAGGGGAGACCCTCAAGGAATACTGGGACTGTACCTGGAAGGCCATGAACTTCCCCGAAGGCCTGGGACCGCAGTTGATTGTGGACGACGGCGGGGACGCTACGCTGCTCATCCACCGCGGCTATGAAATGGAAAACGGCTGTGACTGGGTGAACACCCCGTCCGAATCCGAGGAAGAACAGGTCATCAAGGACCTGCTGAAAAAAATCTCCGCGGAAACGCCGGGCATCTTCCACCGCTGGCTGCCGGAGCTCAAGGGCGTTTCCGAGGAAACGACCACGGGCGTGCACCGTCTGTACCAGATGCAGGCCGCCGGCAGGCTTCTGATTCCCGCCATCAACGTGAACGACTCCGTAACCAAATCCAAATTCGACAACCTGTACGGCTGCCGCGAATCCCTGGTGGACGGCATCAAGCGCGCCACGGACGTAATGATTGCGGGCAAGGTGGCCGTGGTCTGCGGCTACGGAGACGTGGGGAAGGGCTGCGCGCAATCCCTGCGCGGCATGGGCGCCCAGGTGGTAGTGACGGAAGTCGATCCCATCTGCGCCCTTCAGGCCGCCATGGAAGGCTACCGCGTGCTGACGGTGGAGGACACGCTGGGCTGGGCGGACATTTACGTGACCACCACGGGCAACTGCAACATCATCCGCATTGAACACATGGAGAAAATGAAGGACCAAGCCATTGTGTGCAACATAGGCCACTTCGACAATGAAATCCAGGTGCACAAGCTCCAGACCTACCCCGGCATCGGGCATCTGAACATCAAGCCGCAGGTGGACCGCTACACCTTCCCGTCCGGCAACAGCCTGTACCTGCTGGCGGAAGGACGCCTGGTGAACCTGGGCTGCGCCACGGGCCATCCCAGCTTTGTGATGTCCAACAGCTTCGCCAACCAGGTCCTGGCCCAGCTTGAACTGTGGAACACCCGTGAAACCCGTTCCGTGGGCGTGGAAGTGCTGCCCAAAGTGCTGGACGAGGAAGTCGCCCGCCTGCACCTGGGCAAGATCGGCTGCAAGCTCACCGTCCTCAGCCCGGAACAGGCGGACTACATCGGCGTTCCCGTGGAAGGCCCCTACAAGCCGGACTTCTACCGATATTAAAACAGGATGGAGAAAACGGTTGTCCGTATTTCTCCTTTCATGGCCGCAGCCCCTTGTTGGCGGCTGCGGCAGTTTTATTTTCAAGAATGCCGCAAGAGGGGAAACTTCTTTCTGCCGCTGTTTTTTCCGTTCCCGTGTTTCCGGGGGATAAAAATATCTCGAGAAGTTTCCATATGCCGGGTGTTTATTGGAATGGATGGACCGTTTGCGGTATTATTCTGGCGGAACTTGTTATCATAAAAATGATGCGTTGCATTTAGTGTCTGCCCGGCTGGACCTTGATGGAAGCCTGTCCGGTTTTCAAGTCCTGCGTGCGTGCCCATGCACAAATGCGCCAGGCATTTGAATGAGGATCGAATGTGATGGGAACCCGTACTGTTCCCCTTTCATCCGTATAAAGGGTGCTGCACCATTTGATACAGCCGGGAGATCGGACTGCGCCGTGGAATGGCAGCGTGGCTTGAAGAAAAGTTTTGCTGGAAACGGCATACTGCCATGCCTGGAAGGTTTTTGAAAACGACGCCGCATATGCGTCGAACTGCTCCAGGTTATGGCCCGAGCCCCATGAATACCCGAAGTAGGGACCCGGGATAGCGGGTGTATCCGGAGTGAGAAAATGATATTCGTGTTTGATCAGGTAAGGATGTTGATCCGGATCTGACAGACTGTGGTCCGCATGTTTATGGTCGTTCATGGATGGCAGTAAAAAATCATTGCTGCATGCTTTTAAAATGATATTCGGTTCCCGCCAGATGAACTGCGTGAACATGCAATTGTGAAGAGGGGAATGGAGATGCAGGGAATCGTCATAGGCACTCAGGGTCACCCGGCTGTTTTTGACGGGAATTCCGTATTTGTCGCGTACGGTCACAAGGGCTGTAGCGTTTTGGCTGTTTGCCTTGTCGGGGAACTCCATGGAAAGTGCCACATCCAGTTCTTTTCCGGTGTAGGGCACCGATAGCTCAACCGCATGTTCGGCGGAAAATTCCCCTTCCAGAGTGAAAGCCTGAATTCCCAGATTGGGCATGTCCTGCGTTGTGATGGGAACCTTGACTACTTTTTGCTGTCCTTTCACATGCAATATCTCATAGCTTTCTGTTTTCCATCCTCCTCTTAGCACAAGGCATACCCGGGTATCCGGTTTCCGTGTTGTAATCAGCAGGCGTGCCGTGTCTCCCGGACGGTAGGATGCCTTGTCGGGAGTCAACCTGATATCTTCACAATCCAAAAGCTCCTGTTTTCCAGGTCCGGAGCATAACAAATAAGTATTTTTCTCAACCATGCGCCCCTCTTTGTCTTTCAGTACGGCCTGCAGGATATATTGGCCTGGGCGGGGTGGAATGAACGAGAAACCCGCCTGTCCCCGTTCATCCGTTGCAACGGGGAAATCCTCAATCATTTTCTTGTCTGTGGGAACAGGATAGCTCCCCTTCATACGCATTTTCTGATGAATGATTCTCAAACGCCCCTGCGCTCCGGGCACTCTATTCCCGTAAGCATCCGCGGCAAGGATAGTTCCTTTGAAAACACGCCCGGATTCGGCAAACAGCCGTTCTCCCGTGAAGAAAATGCGGAAAGGCCGGGAGGACTTGACAATGAATTTGGTTGTTGAAGTCGGAAGGGAGTTTCCCTCCGTTTCCATGGAGGCGGTTATTTGATAGCAAAGGTCTCCGTCAGGTCTTCCCTCTGCGTCCGGGTTCGGGTGGAAAGTAAACTCCGCACGTCCCTCTGCATCCGGCAGCAGGGTATCCTGAAAGACAGGAACATTGATCAATGGACTTGAGACGTATTCATAAGGGTTGCTGAACAGATTTTCCAAAATGGCGGGAAGCGGTTTCCATTTCCATTCCTGGGAGATGGTGAATTCCCGGACGGCGACTTTTATCCGGGAATTCAAGGAAGAAACGTTTACCTGACCATGAAGGGGAGACAATATTTCTGCCGGGTCCGTCTGGACGGTCACCATGGGAGGCGGTACAGGATGCGGTTCCACTATCTGGAATTTCGCGGCGATTTCCCATGAAAACCTGTCGTCCTCATTCTCAAACCATTCCGGAGGAGTTTTTCTGGGAGGAGGCTCCGGGGATACCAGGATATGGCAGGCCCCGGCCGGAACAGTGAGGGGGAGGCGAAATTCCAGATCGAACTCCCCTGCTTCATCTGTTGTGACGGTTTTTTCCAGAAGAGTGCGTTTTTCCTGCGTTCCGGCTACAATGCGGACGCGCAGGGAAAAGCCGGATGTGGTGGACGCGCTGGATTCCTGATTTCCGGCTCTCCAATGGATGCCTTTGACATGTACGGTCTGTTCGGGGAAGTAGGTTGGTTGACTGGTGATGCAGAATGTTTTTGACCAATGGCTTTTAGGGAAAGTTTCTTCGGGATTCACTTCTTCGGAGAGAAAATAGAAAGGATCGTGGTTGTAGTCGGAAAACTGGGCATGGAATGGCAGAATCGGGAATGTTTCTTCCCCTTTGGCGTCAACCCACCCCATGATCATGTTTTGATCGGGCAGAAGGGGCTGTTGGAAGCAATAGCCTTTTGCATTGGTTGTCTTTGCCAGTAAAAGCGGGGAAGTTCCCTGTTTGCAAATGGCCAGATGGATATTGGCTGAGGGAATGGGATTCCCTGTTCGGCTGTCGGAAATATACCACAGAATTCCTGTTTTCAGAATAATGCTTTGAATGCGTATGCGGTGGAGATGAACCAGAAGGCGGGATTCGCTGGAAGGATGAACGGAAGCCCTGATGATGTAGGACCCCGGATGGGCAACGGGTATGGAAAGTGTGGTGGCAAGGTCGCTGTGATCCGCTGATTTATTGAGTTTCCGCATCAACGGCTCTCCTTGGGTTTCCAAAAAGGGCAGAAAGGAAACGTCTGGCTGACTGTCTTCCGCGATGGGGGGACGAAGACCGATAGCGCGCAGAAATTTTCCCGAATCGTCGAATACGTCAAAAAATGCCTGAAGTTCCTCCTGTGTGGGAGGCGTTTCCTCCCATCCCCGTATTTTTTGACGGATAGCCCGAACCAAATTCAACTGTTCCAGCCGCAGGGTTGCCTGGTCGGCGTTCCGGGAAAAAAACGGGAATTCGACGCTTCCTGAAACGGGTGTATAAAGAAAGGAATATAAAAAACCGCCCCTGGGTTGAGTGATGGAATCCAGCAGGTTTTGCAAATGGCCCAGTAATTGGGCTCCTTCCTCCGTTTCCCTGGTGGCGGGAGGTAGCTCTTCCATTTTTTGACGTAACTGCTTTACGGCTTGATCCAGATTCTTTTGACGAATGCATTGGAGCACCATGTTGGACATTTGGCTGGCCGTGCGCCGACAGATTTCCGGGGAGGAGGGGGAGAGATTTTCTTTTGGAAGGGCGGAAAGAGCGGCATTCCCCACGGCGGGAAAAAGCAGGAAGAACAGGCAAATCCGTAAAACCGGATTCAGGAGAGTGAACGGCATTCTTCCATGCTAGGAAAAATGGCGATGATGAATCAAGAATATAACGTATTTGCACTAAAAAAGCGCCGGAAAATTCCGGCGCTTGGAAAGGGAGGATTGACGGACCGCCCCGTTACCAGGTGGCGTCAAATTTGGGAATGGGCGTACCCTTTCCTCCGGGACAGTTTTCCGGGACTTTGTAGGCCTTCCGGAGCTCCTGGTAGCGCTTCTTGAGCTGTTCCACGGTGGTTTTGTAGGCCGGATCGTCAATGACGTTCTTCATCTGCATGGGGTCCTTCTGCATGTCGAAGAGCATCCACTCGTCGCTTGTCCAGATGTAGGAGAGCGTGTAGCGGTCCGTCCGGATACCGTCGTGGCGCGGAGCGTTGTGTTCGCCGGGATTCTCGTAGAAGCAATAGTAAATGGCATCCCTCCATTGGTCCGGCTTCTTGTTCGTAAAGGCCGTCGGGAGCAGGGAAACGCCTTGGAACGTGTTCATGTTCTCCGGCGTGTCGGCCCCGGCTGCGGAGACGATGGTGGGGGCATAGTCGATGTTCTGCACCATCGTCTTGTTGCGCGTGCCCGCGGGAATCTTCCCGGGCCATTTCATGATGAGAGGCATGCGGAGTGATTCTTCAAAAATCCAGCGCTTGTCGTACATGCCGTGCTCGCCCATGTAAAAGCCCTGGTCCCCGCAATAAATGACCAGCGTATCCTTGGAAAGGCCTTCCTTGTCCAGGTACTGCATGAGGCGGCCGATGCTGTCGTCCACGGAAAGCAGGCAGCCCAGGTAGTCCTCCATGTACGCGTGCCATTTCCATTCGGCGAAGGCTTTAGGATCTTTCAGCTTGCCGGATTTCATGCCGTCCACCAGGGACTTGGTGCGCTTGGCATAATAATCCGTCCACTTCTTCCGTTCTTCCGGCGTCATGCGGCCCAGTTCCCCCAAATCCCAGCCGTAGCCCGGGGAGACGATGCTCTTGCGCATTTCTTCCGGTACCTGGTCCTTGAGAACCTTGAGATCGGAATAGATCGCCATGTGTCTGGCGACGGTCTGCTGGTTTTTCTTCAGGAACTCCGGACGGTTGGCGTAATCGTCGTGGAAATTGGCGGGTGGCGTGAGTTTGGACGTGTTTACCTTGCCCAGGTGGCGCAGGGCGGGGCACCAGGCGCGGTGGGGAGCCTTGTGGCCCACCACGAGCAGGAAGGGCTTATCCTTGTCGCGGTTTTCCAGCCACTGGATGGATTTGTCCGTTACGACGTCCGTGGCATATCCGGGAAAGCGCTTCGTCTGGCGTCCCTTCCCGTCCGGCTTGGGGATGATGAAGTCAGGATTGTAATAGCTGCCCTGGCCGGGGAAAATTTCCCAGGTATCAAATCCGGTGGGGTTGGATTCCAAATGCCATTTCCCGAACAGGGCCGTCTGGTAGCCGGCCTTTTGCAGCATTTTCGGGTAAGTCGGCTGGGAGCCGTCCAGAGGATGCTGGCCGTTGAAAACGAAACCGTTCATGTGGGAATGCCGCCCGGTCAGGATGCAGGCGCGCGACGGGCCGCACAGGGAATTGGCGCAATAGCTGCGGTCAAAGACCATGCCCTGCTTGGACAGCTTGTTGAAATTGGGCAGGGCAACGGGGGAATCCTGCTTGCTGGTGCCCAGCGTCTGGTAGGCGTGGTCATCCGTAATGATGAACAGGATGTTCGGCTTTTTATTCTTTTCGGACGCAGTCTGCGCCATCAGGGGAGAGGCCGCCAGCAGGACCAGCGTTCCGGCGATGATGGTTTTTAGAGAGCTCATAGTGGTGAAGGATATAGAACGCACGCACCATGTCAATGTCATAGGATTCCTTTTGCCGTGATTCTGCGTTATGGTACAATAACCGCCATGTATTCCTCCCCTCTGGAAGATGCGTTGCGCCGGTTCGGCAAACGGGAATTCCGCCCCATGCAGCGGGAACTGATGGAATGCGCCCTGCGCGGCCGTTCCTGTATCGGCATTCTTCCCACGGGGTCCGGCAAAAGCCTTTGCTACCAGATTCCCGCAGTTCTGATGGACGGGGTGGCTGTGGTCGTTTCCCCCCTCATTGCGCTGATGCGGGACCAGGTATCGGGACTGGAAAAACTGGGAGTGGCCGCGGCGCGGTATGATTCCTCCCTGAGTGATGAAGAAAAGGAGGCCTTGATGGCTTCCTTGAAATCAGGCGGCGTCCGTCTGTTGTTCGCCGCTCCGGAATCCCTGGAATCTTCATGGATGAAACAGGCTCTGGAGCATGTTTCTCCCGGCCTGTTCGTTGTGGACGAGGCCCATTGCCTGTCCGAATGGGGCCACAGTTTCAGGCCCGATTATCTGGGATTGCCGGATTTCTTTAAAAAATACGGTTTCCGGAGCGTCATGGCTCTGACGGCTACGGCCACGGAACGGGTCTGCCGCGATTTGTCCGGCCTGTTTGACGTGCAGGAGGAATGCGTCTTCCGGGCCGCTCCCTACCGGGAAAATATCCTCCGGCATGTGGAAGTTCTGCCGGAACGGGACAAAACAGCGCGGGTGATTGAATTTTTAAGGAACGAAGCCCACCGTCCCGCCGTGGTCTATGCACGCACCCGGAAGGATGCGGAAAGCCTGTCCTATGAACTGGGGCGTGCCGGATTTGCCGCCAAATCCTACCATGCGGGCATGCCTCCGGAAACGCGAGCCGGAGTTCAGGACGATTTTTTGAAGGGAACGGCGGATGTCCTTGTGGCGACGATCGCATTCGGCATGGGAATCGACAAGCCGGACGTGCGTTCCGTCGTTCATTACCATCCGCCGTCCAGCCTGGAGGCCTATGTTCAGGAATCCGGCCGTGCGGGACGCGACGGACTGCCCTCCGCAAGCCTGGTGATGCTGTCTTCCGGGGACGGCGTGGCGGTGGAAAACCGTTTGCGGGCTTCCGTACCGGACCGATCCGGAGTGAAGGGGCTGCTTTCCTCTCTGGCGGCCAAGGGGGAGCATATTGTCTCCCTGTATGAGGCCTCCGCCGTTCACGACCTGCCTGATGTGGTTGTGGACAGGATTCTGTTTGACCTGAAACGCCGGGGCCTTCTGACGGAACGGGGGGCCGGGTATAAATACTACAAGGTTCGCCCCTTGTTCCGCATGGAGGAAATATTGTGCGGGCGCGACGAAAAAGAAAGCGCCTTTCTGCAATGGCTGGATGGCCACCGCGAAGGGCAAGTGCTGGATTTGGCCGTTGAATGCGGGATTTCGTGGGAAGAGGCGGCAGCCCGGCTTGAGGATCTGGCCCTTTCAGGTGAATGGAAAGTGGAACAGAGGCAAACGGCTTTGCTCCTTTATTCGGAAGGATTTCCCGTGAATGAGACGGTGGAGGAATTGATGCGGTACTTCACCGGCGCCCTGCATCATGGGCTGGAACGCTGGGAACTCTGCGTTTCCGCCCTGACGGCGGAAGCCTGCCTCAACAGAAGGCTGGACGAATACTTCGGGTTTGAAAAGGCCGCGCCGTCCTGCGGCCATTGCCCTGCCTGCTGCGGCACGGTGCCCGGGAAGATGGAGGAGGAAAAAGAAGAACCGTGGCCGGAGGAGCTCCGCGGAGCGGTGATGGAACTGGCCGGTCAAAGAAAGTCCGCCCTGTCCCGGCCTTCCCAAATGACGCGGTTTCTGCTGGGGCTGGTGTCTCCGGCAGCCATGCGCTCCCGGTTGTGGAGCCACCCCTTGTATGGGGCCCTGGCGGAACGGAAATGGAAAGACGTCTGGATTGAAGCGCGCGCGCTTATGGATTCATGATTCTTGCGCGTGCTTTTCCGGGAGGCTGCCCGGCCCCGCTGCTTGTTCCGCAATTTCCATGAAAGCGCCCAGCCAGGATTCCGGGGACCGGTACTCCCGGATGAAAGCCCGGCACTGTTCCCCCATCACGTTGATCCGGGCCGCAGGAGTGTCCAGGACGGTTTGAAGCGTATGGGCCAGGGAACCGGGATCGTCCGGATTCATGAGCCATCCGTGGAGAGGATTTGCCAGATGGTCGCAGGCGGCTCCCTTGGCAAAGGCAATGACGGGCCGCCCCCGCCCCAGGGATTCCAGAATGGTTGTAGCTCCCGCTTCCTGCCAGGCGGACGGGGCGATGGAAGCGGATGCCGTGTTCCAGAGCTGCTCCTGTTCTTCCAATGGAACAAACCCTTTAAAGAGGATATTGCGCGCGTTATGTTCCTTAACCCAGTTTTCCAGCTCCTGGCGCTGGGGACCGTCGCCGGCAATGACGAGGCGCCGTTCCGTATCAAGGCGTTCCCATGCCTGCAGAACGGGCATCAGCCCTTTCTCCGGTGTAAGCCGCCCTACGAAAAGGATGTCCCCCCCTTCCGGCGCCGGTACATAAGGCAGAAGGTACGTTTCTACAAACAGGGGGAGTATGGAAGTTTTTTCCTCCGGAATGCCTGTGGTTTTTAAGAGTTCCGCATGCCTGCCGGAAAGGGCGATAAAACGGGCGGCATTGTGCAGAATGCCCGATTTCCTGGCCGCCGTCTGAAAGCAGGCGGAATACAGGCTGGGAATCAGCTTTCCCTGCCAGCAGCGGTTTTTGACGCCGGGCAGAAAACTGCCTTTCAGGCATTCCCGGCACTCCCGCCCCTCTCTGAACAGCAATCCGTTCAGGCAGCCGAAACGGTAATTGTGGAGCATGTGGATGACGGGAACGTTCAGCCGCCGGGCTTCCCGGTAAACGGCGGGGGACATGGCGGGGAAAACATTGTGAATCAGCCAGAAGTCGAACTTGTATTCCCGTTGCAAAAGCCGCAGTTGGCGGATAACGTGCCGGTTTTCCAGCCCGCGGAAGGGAGCGGTGAATTTCCCCGCATCCAGCCATTCCTGCGTTGAGTAATTGTATTCCCTGACCAGGGCTTTTTGGGAAAGCGTTTCTGCAATCTTGGCCGCCATGGTTTCTTCTCCGCCGTATTGCAGGTACCGGTTGAAAATGGAAAGAATACGGAACTCAGGCATGAACTTGGATAATGGATTTAAAATATCAGGTCAATGGCAAATTGGAAGCCTGGAGGCTGATAAAATTTCCTGCCGGGGAGGTTTGGAACGAAGGGCGGGCAATTCTTTGGAAAAAGGAGTATCCTTGACAAGAAGCCCATCTACCCCTGGAGCTGCCTCCTGAGTTTTGCAGGGTCTTTCATCAATTCCCTCTGGATGGCTTCCTGCTGCTGGCGCAGGCGGTCTTCCTTGGTCTGGAGGGCCCTTTTGCCCGGCCCCAGATCGCGATTGACAAAGGGGTTGTTGTCTCCCCACTTGGACCAGGGGCCGCGGGGAATGCGGTAGAATTCCACAAAGCGCCAGTGAACGATGGCCGTTCCGCCGGGAATGCCCAGATAATCGCGCACGGCGGGGGATATGTCGATTCCGGCTCCCTTGTTGTGCGTGTTGACGGGGGGCTTGTCGCCAAAGACGTAGGGCCAGTCCTCCGTGGTGAACGGGCCGCAGTCCTCCCATTGGGCAAAGCAGCTCCGCTTGTTGTAGATGATCTGCACCCATCTTCCCTTGCAGACGGATTGCCCCTTCCCGGAGAATTCCCGGTGGAACCAGGGGATGACGCGGGAGGCCTCCGGCTTGTGCTCCCCCTTGCAGACGTCGTTGTAGGGAAGGGCCACATAAAAGGGATTCTGCCTGGGGATGAACGTCTTGGGCCGGAAATCCATCGTGCGGTGCAGGGGGTCCGGATTGTCGAACCCGCCGAAGCTTTCCTTCCACGCGGAATCCCAGGAACTTTTGTGGTTGGCTACCGGATTGCGCTCCGTGGCGTCTTCCCCCACCCAGAACACGGTGGCGGTGATGTTGAGCCGCCACGGATAGGTTCCGGGGCTTTGCGGAGCCGTCCGGGGGAGGATGCGCGGCTGTGGCGCCGGTCGCTTGCCCGCTCCGGTCGCCGTAGGAGATTTGACGACGACGCCGGGCAGCGGGTCCCGGCGCGTGGGGGTGATGACGACGGGGCCTTTGGGCCGTTCCGTGCTGGACAGGGCGCGGGCGGCGGTCCGTCCGGTCTGGATGTCGGCGCGGGCATTACCCGCCGGCATGGCGGCCAGCAGCGGCAGCAGGCATGCGGCAAGAGAGGGTTTCCAGCAGGAACCCTTCCATGATGCCTGTTGACGCTGCCTGTGATTTACCATCGGTGCAGTTGAGTGACGAAACGGTGATCCAGCTTGCCGGGATAATCCGTGTTGAAATTCAGGCCGCGGCTTTCGTTGCGGCGCATGGCGCAATCCACGATCAGGGAGGCCACGGCTACCAGGTTGCGCAGTTCCAGAATATCCGGCGTAATGCGGTACCCCCAGTAGAAATCCTTCACCTCCCGGTGCAGCATGCGCAGGCGCGTTGCGGCACGGTCCAACCTCTTGTTGGTCCGTACGATGGAGACATAATCCCACATCAGGCGGCGGATTTCATCCCAATTGTGGTAAATGACGGAAAGTTCATCAGGCAGGGCCGTATCTCCGTGGTGCCACGCGGGAATGCTGTAGCCGGTAGGGGCGTCTTTCCGCAGGGGCTGCTGGGCCAGCATGGCGTTCAGGGCGCGCTTGGCCACCACCACGCATTCCAGCAGGGAATTGGAGGCCAGCCTGTTGGCCCCGTGCAGCCCGGTGCAGCCGGTTTCCCCGGCGGCGTAAAGGCCGTCCAGCGTGGTCTGGCCGTTGACGTCCGTCAGCACTCCGCCGCATTGGAAATGGGCGGCGGGGACTACCGGGATGGGCTCTTTGGCGGGGTTGATGCCGTAGCGGTTGCAAGTTTCGTAAATCAGGGGGAAACGCTCCTGGACAAAGCCGTCCGGTTTGTGGGAAATGTCCAGGTAAACGCACATGCTGCCCGTCCTTTTCATCTCGGAGTCCACGGCCCGGGCGGTGATGTCCCGCGGAGCCAGGGACTTGCGGGGATCGTACTTGTGCATGAACTCCCTGCCGTCCGCGCCGATCAGCACGCCGCCTTCGCCGCGAACGGCCTCGGAAATGAGGAAGGAACGGGCTTCCGCGCCTTCCGCGCGCGTGTTGAAGAAGCAGGTGGGATGGAACTGGACGAACTCCATGTTGGCAATCGTGGCCCCCGCGCGCCAGGCCATGGCTACGCCGTCGCCCGTGGCGGAATCGTTGTTGGTGGTGTACAGGTACACGCGGCCGCAGCCGCCCGTGGCCAGCAGAACGCGGTCCGAACGGAAAATCTCCACTTCCCCGGAATTGCGGTCCAGCACGTAGGCGCCCAGCACCCTGTCTTCCGTAACCAGACCCAGCTTGGTCGTCGTGATCAGGTCGATGGCGAACCGGTCTTCCATCAGTTCGATGTTGGGGTGCAGCTTGGCCGCTTCCAGCAGCTTGGAGGTGATTTCCAGGCCGGTGGCGTCCTTCGCGTGCAGGATGCGCCGTTTGGTGTGGCCTCCCTCGCGGGCCAGCTCGTAATCCTCTCCCTGCGTCGCTTGGTCGAAGTTGACTCCCCATTCCAGCAGTTCCCGGATGGCTCCGGGGCCTTCCTCCACGATCGTGCGGACGACTTGCTCATTGCACAGCCCGGCTCCGGCGTCCAGCGTGTCCGCGACATGGTCCTCGAAAGAGTCGTCATGGTCCCACACGGCGGCTATGCCGCCCTGCGCCTTCGCGGAACTGCAATCCAGAAATTTTCCCTTGGTTATGACCGCAACCCTGCCGTGTTCCGCAGCTCTCAAGGCGAAACTTAATCCGGCAACACCTGCCCCAATGACTAAAAAGTCGCTCGTCTTCATCTTGAATGGTACGGAACTGTAACATGCGGGAGGGCGGCAAGTCACGCCCAATGATGGGGGCAGGGGGCATATTTGTCTGGAAAAAAGGCAGGAAACACGCTAATTCATGCGCATGAGACCCCAAGGGAATGAACAGGAAGCGCGCCGGAACAAGCATGTCCGCAGCGCTCCGGCAAAAATCGCCGTCAGGGCGCTGGGCGAGGATGCGCTGGATGAAATCCTGGACGGCGCGGCCAACCCCCTTCTGCTGATCCTTGACTGCGTGCAGGACCCGCACAACTTGGGCGCCATCCTGAGAACGGCCGACGGAGCGGGAGTGGACGCGGTGATCGCCCCCAGGGACAAGTCCGTGGGCATCACGGAAACCGTGCTGCGCATCTCCGTGGGGGCGGCGGAAAAGGTCCCCTTCATCCAGGTCACCAACCTGGCGCGGACCATGAAGCAGCTCCAGAGCCGCGGCATCTGGATATTCGGCACGTCGGACAAGGGGGACCGGGATTTGTACGGAACGGATTTCACCGGCCCCGCCGCCCTGGTGATGGGCGCGGAAGGAGAAGGCATGAGACGGCTGACGGAAGAGAATTGCGACTTTCTCCTGCGGATTCCCATGAAAGGTTCCGTGCCCTGCCTGAACGTATCCGTGGCTACGGGCGTGTGCCTGTATGAAATCCTGCGCCAGCGGTCCCTTTCCTGATTCTTTTTACTCCGCCATTCTGCGCTCATGATCAAGGAACTTTCCCTTTCTCCGGGAGAACGCGTACGGTTTGTTTCCGACATCCACTTCGGCCATGCCAAGGCCCTGGCCAGGGAACCGGAAGAATTGAAATTCCTGCTGGAAGGGTGCACTCATCTGGTCGTATGCGGGGACTTGAGCGAAACCCGCGAAAGCCCCTATCAGGCGGAAGGGCTGGAAAAACGCGCCCGTTTTCTGCACATGTGCGCCGAGGCCGGAGTGCAGCCCGTCCTGCTGGCGGGCAACCATGACCCCGATGAGGAATTCAGCCTGCTGAAATTGCAGGGCGGCCGTTTTTACGCGCTCCACGGCCATGCCCTGTTCAAGGAAGTGGCTCCGTGGGGGTGGGAATACCTGAAAAACAAGCGTATATCCCGCGAGTTGATTGCCGCCTTTCCGGACGCGGATGCGGACCTGAGCCGCCGTCTGGAGCTGGCCCGCGCCATGAGTGTTCTTGTTCCGCCCATTTACACACGCCCCCGGGTTTACAGGAACAGGCTGGTGCGCTTTCTGGCGCATTCCGCATGGCCTCCGGAGCGGCCCGTGCAGATTCTCCTGGCATGGCTGACGATGATGCCGCGCATGCGCCGGTTTGCCGACCGTTTCTTTCCTGAAGCGGAGACGGTCTTTTTCGGCCATTTGCACCGCCGCCTGGTGAGCGGCGGCCGGGGAGGGCGCCGGTATGTCAACCTGGGAGCCTGTTTCCACCATGCCGCGTGCTATGCGGCTGATCTGACGGCGGAAGGTGAGGTGACCGTCCGCAGCTATACGCCTGCGGGGTATGAAGGCCCGGCAAGGGCTGTCCGCTGAGAATTTGCCCTTTGGGGCGGGAAAAAGGAAGGGGAACGCGCCCGGATTTGGCGATAATGTGTTAGAGCACCGGATGACTAGTCCATACAGTTTTTGGACGCGTTCCCCAAAGGGGCTGGCCGTTCCTGCGCCTCCTCCCGGGAAGGCGTGCAGGCCCTTCCGCGGCACTTCTGTGTGCATTCCCGGCAGCAGCAGATGCGTGCAGGAGAAAAAAGGCGGGAGAAGAAACCGCCGGTTCCGTTGGGAGAACCGGAGGAGCGTTTCCGCCCTTGGTTTTTTTCCGGGATCGGGCTGACCATATGCAAAAGTTAGTATAAACTAACTACGTCTGCAAGAAAAAAGTTTGTCTGAACTAATATTTCTCCGAGAAGAAATTGACTTCATTGAAACTTAAAGTATTGTTGTGTTAGGTAAATCTAATAATTTTGAGATGATGAATAAAAAGAATGCCTTCCCCGAATTGAGCAACAGCCTAGAAGACTATATTGAAGCCGTGCGTAATATTGAACTGGAAAAAGGATGTGCCACCGTCGGGGAGATTGCGGAGGCCCTGAACGTGAAAAAACCGTCCGTCTCCCTGGCCATGAAGCAGTTGAAGGAACGCGGTCTGGTGGAATATACGCAGTATTCTCCCATTGTCTTGACCAAATCCGGCCGCCATGAAGCCGACCGCGTGATCTCCTGCCATACCATGGTCAAGGAATTCCTGATGACGGTGCTTCATATGGAAGAACCGCGCGCGGATGAAGTGGCCTGCGGCATTGAGCACATCATGTCTCTGGAGGAAATTTCCAGATTCCAGTTGCTCACGGACCATGTCCGGAAATGCGGGAAGTGCTGAACGGCATTGCCGGAGAGGCTCCCATGAAAAAGGAGGTTTCCCGCAAAAAGAGCTGTTTTGTTCGCGTGGTGGGCGTGAATATATCCCTTTCTGCGGGACCACGCGTTCCCCGGCCTGGAGAGCAGCCAGACATGGGCTGGCGCCGGGTGCGCTGGCGTAAAGCGTGAAGGCGTTGTAAAAGAATGCCGGCAGGGCCGGCGCCATGAATCCGGAAACGCCCGGAAGAATCAGGGAAAAGTTGATGCCGGAAATAAAGCCCCGGAGTTCTTGTTGGTGAGGCGGCCCGTGGTGGGAGGCGCGGGGAGCCGGCTGGCCGCCGGAGATGTGCGGATGCCTGCGGAAAACAAATGATCGGAGGGAATTTGTGTGGCGAATTCTTCTTTCCCGGCCTGGTGGAATTAGTTTGAACTAATTTTTTCCAGTGGAGGAAAATATATTTCTGATAGAAAATAAATTATTTACAATAAGTAAATTATGTTTTCTCCTGAGTAAAGGAATTTATTCAACAGACGAATCAAACTTGAGAAAAAGAATTGACTCGAAAGTTAGATGTGACTAACTTGTGGCCGTTGCATGAACCTGACTCATACAGGATATCACCGTTTCCTTCACCGGACCTGCCGGTACTGGAAGTTTGCCGGCCTGCTGGTCCGGCGTCCCCGGTACCTCCTGCTCTGCGGAGACTGCCTATTCTGTAGGAGCGCATGCGGCAAAGACGTGGAAACACGGTCCTCCGCAGACTGGAAACAGGAATATTCCTCCGGTTCCGGGCAGGGCTGAACATCCGCCAATGACGAGGAAGACTCAAGATACAGCATTACTATGAAGAAAAGCTACATGATACCCGCCCTGTTCGCCTGCTCCGGCTTGTGCATGGCCGGTACGGCATCCGTAGCCACTCCCGCCGCCGCTCCGGCCGTGGAGGAGGCTGAAGGCAAAGGGTCCATTCTGGACGACATCGATCTGTTCGGAGACGAGTACGGCGACGAAAGCACGCCCATCCCGAACGATGCGCTCACCCGTGCCCTCACGGATCTGCACAAGGGAGCTTATGAAAAGGCGGGATTCCAGTTCCTGCTGGAACAGGCGTTCCTCTATACCAGGGGCCATCACGCCGCCCCCAATGAAGAGACTTCCGGTTCCAGCCAGAGCTGGTACAAGCTGCACGCCCAGGCCGGGCTGCAATTGTTCAAGTCCGGCCGCCACCAGGGCACCTGGATCAAGAGCGAGCTTTCCGGCTCCGTAGCCCTCAACAGGCACACCCACCGCACCACCCTGGATGATTCCTGGGGAGCTAGCGGCCCGGCCAATTGCGACGTTTTTGAAGACGGTTATTTCTACCTGCCGGAACTGCTCGTTTCCCAGGGTTTCCTGGACGGCCGGCTCGTCATCATGGGCGGCATGATCAACCAGACCAACTACTTTGACGCCAACACGTATGCCAACACCACCTTCGGCCAGTTCGGCGGGGCTCCCTTCGTCAACAACCAGGTGCTTCCGCTGGGCGACTCCAACTTCGGTTTCGTGGGCCAGTACCAGTTCAATGACAACTGGTTCGTCCAGATAGGCGGCAACATGATGGACAATGAGCCGCGGCGCAACCCCTTCCATAACACGACGGGAAAATCCTTCAATCTGCTTGGCGAAATCGGCTGGACGCATGAAAAGGCCTTCGGCATCGGCACCGGTACCTACCGTCTGCAGCCCTTCATGTTCCACGCTGCCGGCAGGAACCACGGCGGCGTGGCATTCAACCTGGAACAGGACCTGGGCAGCAGCCCCTTCGCCCTGTTCGCCCGCGCCGGGTGGAGCAGTGCGGAATCAGGCAACATCTGCGGGGCGGAAGCCCAGGCTTCCGCCGGGGTGGTGTTCAAGAAACCGCTTGAAGTCATGACCGGTATGAAAGAGGCGGACGGCAACTTCTTCGGCGTCGGTTTTTCCGTAAGCAAGCCGGATTCCGATACGCTTGCGGAAACGCGTCCGGGACACGACCGGGAAATGATTCTGGAATGCACGTACAGCTTTTCCATCACGCCGTACTGCCTGATCCAGCCCTCCTACCAGTACGTGAAGAATCCCTCCGGGCGGGATGACGTCAATTCCGCCAACATCCTTTCCGTTCAGTGCGTGATTACTTTTTAGGCTGCCGTGCCCGCACGCCTGTGAAACCACGGTAACGGTTCCAGCTTCCCTGCCGCCCTGCATGTGGAATGCGGATTCCCGCATGCACCGGCATTGAAGAGGTCTGCATGACCTGGCAACGTCGCATTCTCAATCAGGTAGGGGGTGCGGCGTTGCTTATTTGCTGTGTTATCTCAAAGGAAGCGAGAGGCGCTTGAAACGCCTGTGTTCCTGGGCTTTTCTGTCCTGCTGGTCGGCCGGGGCCGCGGAGGACCGGCCCTCCGCGGAAGCCGTGGCCGGCGCTTTCCGGACGGGTTCCGTACGGACGGAGGCGGCCTGGCAGGCGGCCGCGAGCAGGCAGCCGGCTCCCATCATGATTAATGCGTACTTGTTCATCATCGTATTATTCGCGGCTGGTTGTGGCCGCTGATGGTTAGAGTAGCACCGGAGCCGGGATGTTGAAAGTTCTTTGGTTTGACTAACAATAAGTTAGGTGGATTAAACATGGGAAAGAATGTTAGGGCCAGCACGTTGCGGACGGGCGGATTTATGACAATTAATGACGTTTCCGGCGTTCCGAACCGTTCAAAACCATGTTGACTTGCACGGAAAGCGTTCTAAACTGACAGAATGAGTAAGGTGCAATGGGAAATTTCAAATAACGAAGTGACCGACCGCGATACCGCTCTGCGCCGTCTTCAGGAAGGGACGACCGGCCATGTGGTGTGCGCCCGCGATGGAGCCTGTCTCCAGTCCTATAAGGAAATGGAAGGCATTTACCACTGTGAAATCGTGTTCAAGACGGATGGTTGCTGTCCGCCCGTATTCGCCGCTCCGGAAGGGGTGACGGGAAAAGAGCTGGAAACGCTGTATGACCGTTTTGCGAACGGGGACGATTTCTCCTTTGTGGAAAAGGAATGGGAACCCCTGGTTGCCGTGGAATACCGTCACCACCACAATGTCATGTGGTTCGTGTTCCTGTTCATTGCGATGGTGGTTGTGGCCGTAATGGCCTACGAACACGGCTGGATGTGAGATTGCCGGAAACGGGACGGCGGCGCTTGCCCGGCGGACTTTTCCGCAGGGGAATGCTTTTTTGTCTTTCCGGGGTAGCATTTGGGGCGGAAGGCCTGCCTTGAATTCAAAAGCCCCCGGAACATCTTCCGGAGGCTTTCGGGAGAAGCGCACCCTTGAAGATGCGCCTGACTTCATAGGCTGTTAATGGTGGCCGTGATGGTCGCCGCAATGGCACGAATGCTTGTTGCCGGTTTCCCCGTCAGAAGAGGGAGCCTTTGACCGGCAGCAGCCGGAGCAGCCGCCGCAGCACGATTTCCCCTTGGAGAAAAAGGTGCGGTAAATGGCATAGCAGAATGCCAGGAAAATAAGGGTTCCGATGATATATGTAGCCATGATGAATAGGAATTAACGGATTGATTTCTTGGGGGCCGCCTTGCGGAAGATCAGGTAAAGGCCTCCCGCCAGGCCGATCAGGGCGACGACCTGTCCCGCGCCGAACGTGCCGTCCCGGACAAGGATGCCCAGCTGGTACACCAGGAAGGCCACGTAATAGGCCCAGCCGCAGAGCCAGAGAATGGCGAACCATGTCCATTTGGCGCTGTTCATTTCCCGGCGCATGGCGCCCATGGCCGCAAAGCACGGGGCGCACAGCAGGTTGAAGAGGAGGAAGGAGAATGCCACGATGGAGTCGCCCCCCAGTGCATTGGCGGCACGGAGCACCCCGGCGGTGGCTTTTTCTTCCTGAGCCTCTTCGTCAAGCGCTTCTTCTTCAGCCGCGGCGGAAGCTTGTTCGCTGCCGGACGGTTCATCGGCGGCGGATGCCGGAGCTTCCCCTTCCGGAACGGAGGCGGCTTCTTCCCGGGTCCGGCTGGAATTCCATGTGTCCAGGGCGGCTACTGTCAGGGCGCTGAGAGCGTTGCCCTGTGTGAAGAGGCTGAATTCCGGTTCCGCGGGGGCTTCCTCCTCCTCTTCTTCAATGTCTGTGCTGTACAGCATGCTCATGGTGGCTACCACGTTTTCCTTGGCGATCAGGCCCGTAATCGTGGCTACCGTGGGCTTCCAGTCGCGCACGTCATTTCCCGCTTGCGCCCACCCCAGGGGGGCAAACACGGGCGAGACCGCGCCGCCGATGCCCGCCAGCATGCTCTTTTCAATGGGGAGAGTGGCGGAACCTTCCTCCGTGGAGGCGGCTGCTTCGGCATGGTCTTCATCCAGATAGGTCATGCTCCAGTCATGGCTCTGAAGGAACCAGATGAGGGCGCAGGCAAGGAAAATAACCGTACCTGCCTTTTGGACAAACGCCTTGCATCGTTCGATCGCCCGAAGGCTGACGTTGGAAACCGCCGGAGTATGGTAGGCGGGGAGCTCCATCACGAAGGGCGCGGGGTCCCCGGCAAAGAGGGAACTTTTTTTCAGGATAATGCCGGAGACGATGATGGAAGCCAGGCCGATGAAGTAGGCGCTGGTGGTGACGAGGCCCGTGTCTTCCGGAAAGAAGGCGAAGGCCAGCACGGCAATGATCGGGATTTTGGCCCCGCAGGGCATATTGGTCGTCAGGATGATCGTCATGCGGCGGTCCTTCTCGTTTTCAATCGTGCGGGTGGCCATGATTCCGGGAACGCCGCAGCCCATGGAAACGAGCATGGGGATGAAGGACTTTCCGGAAAGGCCGAATTTGCGGAAAATCCGGTCCATGACGAACGCTACGCGCGCCATGTACCCGCAGTCTTCAAGAATGGCCATGCAGAGGAAAAGCACCGCCATTTGAGGCAGGAAGCCGAGCACGGCGCCCACCCCGTTGACAATGGCGTTCTGGACGAAGTCCACCAGCTTGTGGTCGCAGTTCAGCGCGAGCGTCCCGAGCAGCGCTATGCCGAAGGAGATAAGGGAGAGCACGATGTACTGCACCCAGAAGGAGGCGACGCCCGTGCGCCCTTTAAGGGAGAAGATGTGGGCCAGATTCCTGCGGGAGAAGGGGGACTTGTCCGGAACGGGTCCGAATTCGTTCTTGTTCCTGGCGCCGGGTTTGAACAGGCAGAGAGCCAGAAGAGCGGCGTTGGCCGCAGCCAGCACCCACATCAGGGGCTTGTAGAGGAACAGGAGAACGGTGCCCAGTGCGGAGGTCAGGCCTTCCACGCAGGAATCGTAAAATTCCATGATGGAGGAAAGGGTGCCGATGACGGCTCCTTCATCGCTTTTCTCTCCTTCTTCCGCCGGTTCCGCCGCTTCTCCGGCGGGAGTGTCGGCTGCTGCGGCAACGGCAGTGTGAGCGCTGGAGGTTTCCCCTTCTTCCGTTGCCGTGCTTTGGGAGTCGGCGGGGATGGCGGCGGGAGCTTCCATGGGCACGGTGTTTCCTTCGGAAGCCTCTTCCTCCTCAACGTTGGGCATGACGATGAATGCCAGAATAAAGGGAATGATGGTCAGATACATCCATGCCCCCTTGAGATTCAGGTCGTGCAGCCGGCGCAGGAGAAGCGGGAACAGCATGATCATGGAGAGAATGACAGCAATGAAGGCCACCAGGCCGATCCCTGCCGGGGCCGTGCCGATGAAGCCGTCCACCCAGGGGCCGACGATTTCCCCGAAGAAGGTGTCGTTGGCCCAGCCCGTGCCCCAGTCGCCCACCGTATTGATGGAAAGATAGTAAACGGCCCACATGACCAGGAAGAAAATGGGAAGGGCCAGAATGCGGTGGGTGACGATCCTGTCTATCTTGTCGCTGACGGAAAGCCCCATGTGTTTCTTGGTCTGGCTTTCCTTGACGATGGCGGCAATGGCGGTGTACCGCTCGCTGGTGATGATGCTTTCGCTGTCGTCATCCATTTCTTCTTCCACGGAAATGATGATTTGCTCGATGGCCTGGGAAGCCTGCCCGTCCAGATGGAGATGTTCCACGACCTTCGGGTCCCGTTCGAAAAGCTTGATGGCGTACCAGCGCTTCAAGTCCGGGTCGCAGGAAAGGTATTCCGCAATCCGGGAAAGGGCTTTTTCCACCGTATCGTCGAAACGGACGGGCTGCGCCGGCCTGGATTCCGGGTTTTTGGCCGTTTTGACGGCCAGCTCTACCAGTTCCTTGATCCCGGTTCCCTTGAGGGCGCTGATTTCCACTACCGGGCAGTGGAGCGCTTGGGACAGCCTGGCCTTGTCAATGGTGATGCCCCGCCTGGCCATCAGGTCCGCCATGTTGAGGGCGATGATGATGGGGCGTCCCAGCTCCTGAAGCTGGGTAGTCAGGTAAAGATTGCGTTCCAGATTCGTCGCGTCCACCAAGTCGATAATGACGGACGGTTCGTCCCGGACCAGGTAGTCGCGGCTGATGACTTCTTCCAGAGTGTAGGGGGAAAGGGAATAAATGCCCGGAAGGTCCTGAACCTCAATTTCCGGGTACTCGTTCAGCTTTCCGGCTTTGCGTTCGACCGTCACGCCGGGCCAGTTGCCCACGTATTGGCTGGCGCCTGTCAGCGCGTTGAAAAGCGTGGTTTTGCCGCAGTTGGGGTTGCCGGCAAGAGCGATAGTTATGTTGTCCATGGATGTTTCCTTGTATCTTGAGATGGGAATATCCGACGTCTTGCTGTCAGGTCAGGAAACGTGCGGCGGAAGAAGGTATTAGCTGATGTGAATGTTTTTGGCTTCCGATTTGCGGATGGAAAGTTCGTAGCCGCGGACGGTGACTTCAATGGGATCTCCCAGGGGCGCTACTTTGCGGATGAAGAGTTGCGTGCCTTTGGTTACCCCCATATCCATGATGCGCCTTTTAATGGGTCCTGCCCCGGACAGCTTGCTGACGGTGACCGTATCCCCGATGGCTGCATCCCGTAGTGTACGTTGCGTTGTCATAGATGGTGCGTGGTGAATGGAATGTGAATTCAGGAGACGAAAATCTTGCTGGCAAGCAATTTGCTGAGTGCTATCCTGGATTCCTTGATGTTGACGATCAGGTTCCCGTCGCATTCCGAGACGACGGAGACCGTGGTACCGGCTACGAACCCCAGGCTTTCCAGAAAGTGCCTGGTGTCGTTCTTGCCGTGAATCTTGTTGACGTGGCGGATATCGCCGATATTGAGCATGGAGAGTGGCATGATATGTTTTTGAATCAAATCCGAAACAAAAGTTAGTCTTAACAAACAACAAGTCAATGATATTATATGTTCGTTTCACTATGAAACTTTTATATTGATTCATTATTAGGGTTTTATGCATTAGTTAAAACTAAGTCCGGCAAGATTTGAATTAAAGAATAAATTAAGAACGATTCTCATTTCCGGGCAGGAAACGTCGGCGGCCGGCTCTCCCGCCTGTTTTCCACGGCACGGAAAACAAAAAAGCCGCGCCATGAACGATTCATGGCGCGGCTGGAAAGGAGGGAAGAGGTCCTTACGGAGCGGGGCAGACTTCACCCCGGACGGGCTTGCCCTGATATTCACCCGTCAAGGTTTTCAGGAAGGCGACCAGCAGACGCACTTCGGTTTTGTCCAGCTTGTCGTAACCAAGCTGGTAGTGGTACATTTTGGTAATGGCTTCTTCCAGCGTCTGGGCGGAGGCGTCGTGCATGTAGGGCCAAGTGAGTTCCACGTTGCGGAGGGTGGGAACGCGGAATCTGTGCTTGTCCGTTTCCTTCTTGGTGAAGTTCATCAGGCCGTTGTCGTCGTTGGTCTTGGCGCGGCCACCGAAGAAGTCGCCCTTGAGGTCGGCGTATTCAAAGGACTGGCCGCCCATGGCGGGACCGGTGTGGCACGTCTGGCAGCCCAGCTTGAGGAACAGGCGGTAGCCCTTCTTGGCGTTCTCGCTGATGGCGTTTTCATCACCCTTCAAGTAGCGGTCGAACGGGCTGTTCGGCGTAATGAGGGTTTTTTCATATTCCGCGATGGCGTTGGTGATGGTTTCTCCGGTGAACCCCTGGGGATAGACCTTCTTGAACTCCGCGGCAAAGGCGGTGTCCGCATTCAGCTTGGCGGCTATTTTATTCCAGTCGTCCGGGTGCTCGTAACCCATTTCCACGGGGTTCAGGGGAGGACCGCCGGCCTGTTCCTGGAGGTTGGCGGCGCGGCCGTCCCAGAACTGCTTGGTGTGGAAGGCGGCGTTAAAGACTGTGGGAGCGTTGATGCCGCCCTTCTGGCCGCGTACGCCCGTGGAAGTGGCCAGGTTGTCCGTGCCTGCCTTTTCCAGGGAATGGCAGGTTGCGCAGGAAACGGTATTGTCCGCGGAGAGCCGTACGTCATGGAACAGCTTGTACCCCAGTTCCACCTTGGCCGGGTCCGCGGGCAGCTTGTCCGGGATGGGTGCGATGGGGGAAATGGCGTATTCCTCGCCCACCATGTCGCCGAATATCTTCAGGCGCTCGTCCCTGATCCACTTCTGCATGGCCGCTTTTTCCAGGGGAGTGAGCGTGCTGCCCCAGTGAACCATGGTATAGGAGGTGGGGGGCATGGAGCCGGTCTGGAGCACGTGCTCCAGTTTGGAGAGGGTGACGGCGGAGAGCGGTTCCTCCATGTTGTAGCTGCGCTGGCCGTCCCTCATGTGGCGGGCGAGAAGGCCGCCGGAAAGGGTGTTCACCAGCCCCGGAACCTCGGTGCCGGGCCTGTGGCAGTCCGCGCACTTGGTATCCATGGTATGGGCGGTAATTTCCGCCGCTTCGGCGGACGTCAAATCTTTCGTGTTCTGATTGGGCAGGAACAGCGGGGCGACGGCGGCCGTCACGATGACGGTGCCGCCCAGAATGGCTCCGGCCTGGAGGAAGGAACGTGTTTTACTCATAAGATTCGCGGTTGCAGGAATTGGTTGTATGGTAAAGAGTGGACGAAGGAAATCAAGATTTATTCTAAAGTTCTCCCGCCTTTCTCAAATCTTCGTTGATGGCTTCCAGAACGTCCGCCTCCGGTTTGAAATTGGCGGCGTGGTAGGAACTGCGGACAAGCGGGCCGGACGCCACATGCCTGAACCCTTTGGAGCGGGCTATTTCCTCATACCGTGCGAAGTCGTCCGGATGGATGTACCGGACCACCGGCAGGTGGTTGCGCGTGGGCCGCAGATACTGGCCCAGGGTCAGCACCGTGACGCCATGCTCCAGCAGATCGTCCATGGACTGGAACAGCTCGTTCTCCGTTTCCCCCAGTCCCAACATGATGCCGCTCTTGGTCGCCACTTTCCCGTTTACGCAGTCCAGCGCCATTTTCAGGACGCGCAGGGAGCGGCGGTACTGGGCACGGAAGCGCACGATGGGGGTAAGGCGTTCCACCGTTTCCAGATTGTGGCCGAAAATGTGCGGGCGCGCAGCCATCAGCGTCTGGATGGAGGCGGCCTTTTCATTCAGGTCTGAAGCCAGAACTTCAATGATGGTGGACGGGCTGGCTTTTCTGACGGCGCGGATGACCTCGGCAAAGTGGGCGGCCGCGCCGTCCGGCAGGTCGTCCCGGGTCACCATGGTGATGACGGCGTGGCGCAACTTCATATGCACGACGGCGTCCGCCACGTGGCGGGGTTCTTCCGGATCAAGGGGGAAGGGTTTGGCCGTCTTGACAGCGCAGTAGGCGCAGGCTCGCGTGCAGCGCTCCCCGGCGATCATGAACGTGGCCGTGCCCTGGTTCCAGCATTCGTAACGGTTGGGGCAGTGGGCTTCCTCGCAGACGGTAAACAGGTTTTTGCCTTCCACGAGCTGCTTGACATCCCAGAACTCCCTGCCGTTGGGCAGGCGTACCTTGATCCAGGAGGGCTTGCGTTCCGTGTCGCCCGTAGTTTCGTTGTCGTGCCGGGGTTCCATAGAGCCGTTAGCTTGCCGTGAGTCGGCCTTTTTGGCAAATGCAAAGTGGTTTATTCGGGGGCTTTCCCGCCATCCTCCTGCGGGGAGGAGGGAAGTTCTCCGGCCTGTTTCCTTTTCTCCCTGGCCAGCAGGCGGGCCTCCCGGAAAAATTGCTGCAGGTGGTACAGGCATTCCTCCCCCAGCACTCCGGACTGTACCTCGCACCTGTGGTTGAGGGGGGGATTGGAGTCCAGGAGGTTGATCCACCCTCCGGCGGCTCCCGTCTTGGCGTCCGGACAGCCGAATACCACGCGGTCCGGGCGGCAGTGCACGATGGCTCCCGCGCACATGGGGCACGGCTCCTTGGTGACGTACAGGGTGCAGCCTTCCAGCCGCCAGTCCCCCAGGGCTTCCTGGGCGGCAGTCAGGGCGATCATTTCCGCATGCGCCGTGGCGTCCTTGAGCGTTTCCACCTGGTTCCAGCCGCGGGCGATCACATGGCCGTCCCTGACCACGACGGCTCCGATGGGCACTTCCCCCCTGGCCAGGGCTTTTCTGGCTTCCTTCATCGCTTGGCGCATGAACCACTCGTCCGAACCGGGCATTTCCATCATTGCGGCGTTTATCATGAACTGGGCGAAGGCCGTCTGGCAAGCCCTTTTTAAGGGATATTTATTGTACTATATACAAGAAGTTGGTCATAGAACGGAATGGGATGGGCGCGAATGCGTTTTTGCGTTGATTCCCGGGGGAGGCTGGCATAAGTATGAACCATGAGCTTTTCAGAACCCTGCGCACTGGCCGTGGACTTTGGCGGAACCAGCATCAAGATGGGCGTCACGGCGGGCGACCGCATTCTGGCAACTGCCGACCGCATTCCGACCACCATGTTTGAAAGCCCCCAGGCGATCATTGACGCCATGGTCGCGACGGCGCTGGGCCTGCGCGAGCAATTCCCCACCGCCTGCGTGATGGGGATGGGCATGCCGGGATGGTGCGACTATTACAAGGGGGTGCTCTACCAGCTTACCAACGTGAAGGTGTGGGACCATGAAATCCCGGTCAAGGAAATGATGGAGCGCGCGGTGGGGCTTCCCGTCGTGCTGGACAACGACGCCAACTGCATGGCCTATGCGGAATGGAAGCTGGGGGCCGGCCGCGGCATGTCCAGCCTGGTGTGCCTCACCATGGGAACGGGCATAGGGGGCGGCATCGTGTTGCACGACCGCATCCTGCGGGGCAGGCGGATTTCCGCGGCGGAGTTCGGGCAGACGAGCATTCATTACCAGGGGAAGACGGGTCCCTTCGGCAACCGCGGCGCCATTGAGGAATACATCGGCAACAATGAACTGGCGGCGGAGGCCGTCAGACGGTATGCCGGGGCGGGCATTGACAAAAAGGTGGACGAATGCACGCCGCGGGACCTGGACGTCGCCGCCCGCGCCGGGTGTCCCGTGGCCCTGCAATTGTGGGAGGATACCGCGGAAATACTGGCCTGCCTGATCATGAACCTGATGTACACGCTGGTGCCGGACGCCTTCATCATTGGCGGCGGCGTGGCCAAGGCCGGGGACCTGCTGATGAAGTCCCTGCTGGCCAATCTCAGGGCCCAGATGTTCCCGCTGCTGATGGAGGATCTGGTGATCCTGCCTGCCCGGTTCGGCTCGGAAGCCGGGTTGCTGGGAGCCGGGGCCATGGCCATGGACGAATTCCTGGGGCATGGCGTTCTGGAAAGGTTCAAACGGGAATAATGCTGGCAAACCTTGTGTTAGGTATAACTAACAAGAGGCTTGCCATAGCGGCGGAGCGGGCGTACAAGCGGAACAGACCATGAGCAAGGAACATTCCCACGAACACGCTTTTGAAGAAATGTCCTGCGGGACCGGGTGTTGTTGCTCGGGAGGTTCCTGCGGAACGGAAGGGGCAATCAGGCCCATGCCCGCCATCCTGGGGATAGCCCTGTTTGCCGCGGCTCTGGTGGCGGGGGGCGATACCTGGTTCGGTTTGGCGGCGTATGCGGGGGCCTATCTGCTGATCGGGTGGGATGTCTTGAAAACGGCTTTTATCGGACTGAGGCACGGGCGCGCCATGGATGAAAACTTCCTGATGAGCATCGCTTCCCTGGGAGCCATGTTTCTGGGGGATTATTCCGAGGCCGTGGGGGTAATGCTTTTTTACCGGGTGGGGGAATACCTCCAGGAGCGCGCCGTGGGGAGTTCCCGCCGTTCCGTCAGGGAACTGATGAAATTGAGGCCGGATGCGGTACATGTGAAAGAGGACGGCATCGTCCGGGACCTCCCTCCGGCGGACGTGGCGCCGGGTACCCTGATTGAAGTGAGGGCCGGGGAGCGCATCCCTCTGGACGGCGTGATCGTGGGCGGCCGTTCCGTGCTGGACACTTCCGCCATGACTGGGGAATCCCTGCCGGTGGAGGCGGGGGAGGGAACCGCCGTCATGGCCGGATACATCAACGGCCAGGGCGTACTGTACGTGCGCACGGACCGTGACTGGAAGCACTCCGCCCTGGCGCGGGTGCAGGAACTGGTGGAAGCCGCTTCCGGCAATAAGTCCCGCATTGAGGGAAGGCTGAGCAGGTTTTCCCGCATTTATACGCCGCTGGTTATCGCCATTGCCGTCCTGGTGTTTTTGTGCTACCCCTTCGTGACTGGCGGAAGCTGGGGAGACGGCCTTTTCCGCGCCCTGGTGCTGCTGGTGATTTCCTGTCCGTGCGCCCTGGTGCTGTCCGTCCCCCTGGGCTTCTTTGCCGGGATAGGCCGGGCGGCGCGCAACGGAATCCTGGTGAAGGGCAGCAGCTATCCGGATGCGCTGCGCAAGGTGAAGACCGTGGTGTTTGACAAGACGGGGACGCTGACGGAAGGCGTGTTTGCCGTGGATGAAGTTCTGCCGTGCGCCGGGGTATCCCCGGAAAGCCTGCTGTACTGGGCGGCCCACGCGGAAAGCGCCGCTTCCCATCCTCTGGGCCGTTCCATTGTGAAGGCGTATGGAGGCGCCCTGTTTCCGGAGCGTGTGGCGGATATGGTGGAAGTGACGGGCGGAGGCGTTTCCGCCCGGGTGGAGGGCAGGTCCGTTCTGGCGGGCAAGAAGACATTTTTGAAGGATGCCGGTGTGGCGATCGATGACCTGGAGGAACGCGGTGCCACGATTTACGTGTCCCTGGACGGAGTGCTGCTGGGGCGTCTGCGCATGTCCGACCAGGTGAAGCCCGGAGCGGCCCTGGCCGTCAGGGAATTGAGGGATTTGGGCGTAAACAGGCTGGTCATGCTGACGGGGGATTCTTCCTCCGCCGGCAGGGAAGTGGGGGACAGGCTGGGACTGGATGAAGTATTCAGCGGCCTGATGCCGGCGGAGAAACTGGAGCATATCCAGGAGTTGAAAGGCGTAGATGGCCTGGTAGCCTTTGTGGGGGACGGCATGAATGACGCGCCGTCCCTGGCCGGGGCGGACATAGGCATCGCCATGGGTGGCGTGGGATCGGATGCCGCCCTTCAGGCGGCGGACGTGGTGCTGATGAAAGGTGATCCCGCATCCGTCCCGGAAGCCATCCGCCTTTCCATGGCAACGGAGCGCATCATTGTGCAGAACATCGTCATGATTCTGGGAATCAAGGTATTGGTCATGGTTCTCGGTATTCTGGGCCTGGCCGGCATGTGGGCCGCCGTGATGGCGGACGTGGGCGTTTGCCTGCTTGCCGTCGGCAACTCCATGCGCATTTTCCGCGTAAAAACCCGGCAGGGAAAGGAATAAAGGCGGCTTCCCTGTCCCTTCCGGTGTGACTTTGGCAGACATGGCAATTTGAGGGCCGTGTGACGGGAATTCATGCCTTTTCCTGTTCTCCCGCTGTTCATCCGCAGCAAGCGGCAGCATGGAATCCGGGCAGGAAGGGATGAAGGTTTTTCCCTCATTTTTGCCCTTGATTCATCAAAAAGCCTCCGTGCCGGGATGCGGCACGGAGGCTGGAGGAATGAAAAGCCCGTGAATGCTGGGTTTTAACGCAGGCCGGTCAGAAGCAGCTCCGCGTTGTTCTGGGTTTTGGAAATATTTTGCAGCAGGGCCTGAAGGCCCTCCCAGCCGGGTTTCATGGCAAGCTGGCGGCGGAGCTGCATGATTTTGACGAACTCCTGTTCGTTATACAGCCTGTCGTCATTGCGGGTGCCGCTTTGGGAAAGGGAAATGGCCGGATAAATGCGCCGTTCGGAAAGTTCCCTGTCCAGGCGGATTTCCAGATTGCCCGTACCCTTGAACTCCTCGAAGATCACTTCGTCCATCCGGGATTCCGTGTCCACCAGGCAGGTGGCGATGATGGTCAGGCTGCCGCCTTCCTCCACATTGCGCGCGGCGGAAAAGAACTTGCGGGGTTTTTCCAGGGCATTGGAGCCGAGGCCGCCGGACATGATGCGGCCGCCCGTCTGATTGGCATTGTAGCCGCGTGCCAGGCGGGTCAGGGAGTCCAGCAGGATGACGACGTCCCGGCCCATTTCCACCAGGCGCTTGGCGCGTTCGATGACGAGGTCGGAGACCTGGGCATGGCGGCGGGAAGGTTCGTCAAAGGTGGAGGCATAAACCGGGGCGTCCACGGTCTCTTCAAAGTCGGTCACTTCCTCCGGGCGTTCGTCCAGAAGAAGAACGATCAGTTCCACCTGGGGATAGTTGGCCCTGATAGAGCGCGCGATCGTTTTCAGAAGAACGGTCTTGCCGCCGCGGGGAGGCGCCACGATGAGTCCGCGCTGCCCTTTGCCGAAGGGTGTCATCAGGTCCAGCACGCGCATGGCCGCGGAATTGACCTCCTTGTTTTCCAGCAGCAGGCGTTCCTTGGGGAAGAGGGGGGTGAGGCGTTCAAAGTCCTGGGCCGCCCTGTATTCTTCCGCGGGAATGCCTTCCACGCTGATGACGGCGGAGGCGGAGAGGTATTTGTCATGGGGCCTCAGCTTGCGCAGCCGGACCTTGATCAACTGGCCCACGCGCAGATGCAGGGGCTTGATCAGGTTGCCGCCCAGGTAAATATCGTCCGGGGATGTGCGGAAACTTTTGACCGGGTCCCTCAGCATGGCGTAATTGTCCTTGGCCTGTTCCATGACGCCGGAGACAACCACTTCGTGGCCCTTGGCGAGAAGCTGCCTGCCCAGTTCGAACACAAGCTGTGACTTGGTGAGGGAGGAGGCGTTCCGGATGGGGAGGGTTTCCGCCATTTCCTGGAGGTCGTTCAGGGGCCGCCGGCGCAGTTCGTTGATGTCGATCTGTTCCAGAATGGGCCGGGGTTCCGGTTCCTCCTGCGCGGATTCCGGGGTGGACGGCACGTCCGGAGCGCTCTCTTCCGCCGGGGCGGGGAGCAGGACCGGAAGAGCCTGTTCCGGAGCGGGGGCGTTCTGTGCGGAGTCGGCCTGGGGAATTTCTTCGTCGGGGAGCGGCTTGTTTTCGCGTTCTTCAGTCATGGAAAAAGTGTTGATGAAATCTTTGGGTTTGTTGTTGGAGCAGGGAGGGAGGGCCTTCGTTCCAGATCACGAAATCGGCTTTGGCCACCTTTTCCATAATGGGATGCTGGGCGGCCAGAATAGCCTCAATCATATCCTCGCGGAATCCGTTCCTGAGGGCCAGGCGGGCCTTTTGCGTTTCCCGGGAAACGGCTACCACGCATACGGCATCCTGATGGTAGCGCGCCGATGTTTCAAAAAACAGCGGCACGTCAATGACAAACCCGTTTACCGCCGCATTCTGCCGCGCCGCCTGCATTTGCGCAAGACATTCTTGGTGCAGCAGGGGATGAATAAGTCCTTCCAGAATTTTTCTGCTTTCCGGATTGCGGAAGACCAGCTCCCTCAGGAAATGTCTGTCCGCCCGTCCCGCGCCGTCCACGCTGCCGGGGCCGAACGCCCGGATAAGGGCGTCTTCCAGAAGGCCGCTGTCCAGCAGTCTGCCTGCTTCCGCATCACAGTCAAACAGGCGCAGATGCGGTGCGCCCATTTCCATGAGCAGGCGGATGGCTGTGGATTTGCCTGTGGCGATTCCGCCGGTGACGACCAGTGTTTTCATGATGGGCAAAGTGGGAAAGACGTCAGGTTGGGATGCAAAGAGCGGGTGAAAGGTCACCCTTTCACCCGCTCCGGTATGGACTTTATGCACGCTGACTACATAATAGGAGGCAACAGAGTCGGATCGGAAGACGGCAGCGCGTTTTCCGCGCCGGCGGCAGTCGTCGGGAGGGAATTCCCACGGACAGGCTGGCCGGTGGCATCAATGATCTGACCGGTCACGAAGATCATCAGATTCTTCTTGATGTGGTTGTCGGAGTTGCTACGGAAGAAGCGGCCGACGAGGGGCAGGTCGCCAAAGATAGGCACCTTGTCTTCCACCGTCTGGACGTTTTCCGTGATCAAACCACCGATTGCCACGGTGTGGCCGTCGTAGATGAACAGAGACGTTTCAACGGAACGCTTGGAGAAGATCGGCTGCTCAATGCGGTTTTCCGTCAGGGTCAGAGACATCGGCTTGCCGTCGGAACCCACGCCGGTGGATTGAATCGGGCTGCCGTAGTTCACGAAGCCTTCAAATTCCACGATGCTGGGCTTGAAGCTCAAGTCAATGATGTACTTGTTCTCCGCGATGGTGGGCACCACTTCCAGGGTAACGCCGACGGGCTTCATTTCAAACACGCCGGGAGTGGCGGGAGTGACGGGGAAGCTGGTCACCTGGGCCGGATTGTTATTGAGGACATCGTCCAGAATATTGTTCCGGTTGTTGTTGCCGCCCCAGCTGCTGACGTTGTTGGGAAGTTCCGGGGGTTCGTATTCGGTGGGATACCAGAATTCGCGGATGATCTCAATTTTGGCCGTTTCACCGGACTTGGCGGTAACGCTCGGAGCGGTGAGGACGTCGGAACCCTTCTTCTGGGACAGGCCGCGCATCAGCATCTGGAAGGAGCCTTCATCATAAATGCCCGTGAGGGACATGATGCCGGGAGCCGGACTCTTCTGCGTGGCTTCGGAACGGTTGGTGCTGTTGAGCAGATTGTCCACGGAGTTCTTGGAGATGGCGAAGTCGCCCGTGCGGTTGCCGCCCACCAAGCCGTTCACCAGGCCGTTTCCGTGTGAGTCCGTGTTGGTACTGTTTACGGGCCAGCCGCTGACGCCGCCGGGAGACTGGGTGAAATCGCTGGAATTGAGTCCGGAACCTTCGCTGGTGCCGCCGCCCAGGAAGGTGCTGCGGTCATTGCTGACGGAGAACGGAGTGACAATCCAGTCAAAGCCGAGTTCTTCCGTGTTTTCCTGGGTTACTTCCACGAACTTGGTCATGATGCGCACCTGCTGGGATTCACCGCGGGTTTGCTCAATAAGCTGTTCAATGAGGTCCAGGTTGCCCTGCGTGTTGCGGACAATGAGGGTACCGTTGCTGGCGCTGAAGATGGCGGATGCCCCTTCCGGGAACTGCACACCGGCTTTCTTGAGCAGGTTGTAAGCGGAAGGCAGGGGCTTGATACTGGAGGAGGAGCTGTCGCTGCTTCCGAAGGGATCGGTGTCGCCACCGTCGTCGCCGCCGCCCAGGGAACTGGACAGGGAACGGAGGAAGCCGGGAGGCACGGGGAATGTACGCTGGTACAGGTCCACGTCATTGCCGCCGGCGGGAAGGATGGTGACAGCATAGTCTTCCACTTTCTGGCGCAGGCCAGCATTGCGGCAGATGAAGTTGAGCACTTCCAGCATCGGAACGTTGGTGAGCTTCAACTGGCCGATCTTGCGAGTGCGGATGCTTTCCTGGGGAGCTGCCGCCACCGGAGCGGGTTCCGTGGATTCCATGCCGTCTTCACCAAAGCCGGAATCATCCGCAGGAACGGTGGCCACGGGAGTGGTGCCCACGGGCTGGGCGTCATTGATGACAAAGTTGATGCCGCGTTCTCCGTTTACGCCGGTACGGTCCAGTTCCACGGACTTCCTGCGCAGGTAGTCGATGGCATCTTCCACCGTGGTATCTTCAAAGGAAACGGAGGGAATGATGATGCTCTTGAGCTTCATCAGGTTGGCGGTGGCGCCGCTGACTCCGGTGTCGGGACCAGGGCCGATATTCTCCGGACCATCCGGAATTTCAACCGGAACGGGGCGTTCCCAGATCTGGTCCACTTCCGCCAGCATGGAGCTGCGGGTTTCGTCGTACGCAGCGCGGTAATAGGCGGACCTGCGTCGGTTTACCGTTTCCATGCCGCGGCGCGCCGCCACGTTGTAACGGTCAATCGTAAGAACCTTGTTGAATTCGGCGATGGCTTTATCATATTCGCCGAGGTCATAGTAACCATAGGCCATGTGAAGAAGGGTGTTCACCTTTTCCACGTTCTTGACGTGTTCGGGAGTGAGCGCCGGATTCGTGCGAATCGGGTCCTTCATGTATTCGAGCGTCTGTTTGGCAAGCGCGGCTTTCTTGGGATTGAGCCGGATGGCGTCCTGCAGGAGCTTGTCGGCTTCATCATAGCGGCCTACCTTGATGTATTCCTGCGCAACGGCGATGCTGGCGTCGCCAATGTTGTTGGCGATGGCTTGCCTGCGCTGGTCGTTGACCGGTGCGGCGGGCAGCGTGCTGTAGGCGGCGTTGAATTTGTCCAGGGCTTCCTTGTACTTGCCTTCGCGGTACAATTCACGGCCTTCGGAAAGGAGCTGCATTGCTTCCTGGGTTTGAGCCTCGCGGCGTGCCATGGCGCGGCGTGCCGCGTCTGATTGGCCCGCAGCATAGTATCCAGCATAGGAGGTACCCAAGGCGCTGGAGGCTCCGACGCTGCCGTAATCCTCACCGGCCTGCGCAAAAGGGCAGGACGCGGCAATGGCCATCAGCGCGATCAGAGAACGCTTCGATTGATAAAGTGGTGCGTGGTCCATAGTTAGGTTCTTCTTTTTACATGTTTTTCGGATTTGTGAAGCTTTTTTTTTAGAAAAGTGAAAATCCGGGTCTATTTTTTCTTGCTCAGTGTTGTTTGTTCTCCTGTTGTTTTGTTGGCAATGGTTACGGTTTGCGTTGCATTATCAACGGTTTTCAGCGTGTAAGTCTGCTTGGTGTCACCGGGTATCTGGAAGTCGGCGCCTTCCTCTACTTCAAAGCTGGTATCCCGTTTGGGACCGGCGGCAATAGTAAGGTTTACTTTCTTATCAATGATGGGTATGAAATACTTGGCTCCCCTTCTGACCGTGTAGGTTTGGCCGTTCTTGGTCGGCTTCAAATCCTTGACGGTCGCTTCGGGGTCCGTTTCCACCATGTTGAGGCTTTCATTCTTGAATTCCTTGTTGGCCACGCTGACAAGCTCGAACCTGGGCTTTTCATTCGTGTTCTTCCTGGCCCCGAACTGGCCGTTGAGCTGGACGGTGCTTCTCCACAGGTCCTGTCTGGCGCGATTTTGCCCCTTGAAGGTGAAATCGTTGCCGTCCGCCTGTGAGAAGACCAGGTAAAAGCCGAACTGCTTGATTTCGTCCACATACAGCTTGTTGATGAGGGGCGGGTGGCTGTTGGGATCGTTGGGATGCGTTTTGGCCTCGTATTCCTCCTGGACGGTAAAGCCGTCGTTGTCCGGGTCCCGGGTCAGGACGTCCGAATAAATGAAAATGTCTTCCAGTCCGTTGTCCAGGAACCATTTATTGGGGATATTCCCGTGAATGGGCGGTCCGGACACGATATCGAAGGGTTCCGTTCCCCCCGTCTTGATCCAGAGGTTGGGGGCAACGAACCCCACATATTCCTGGGTTTCCTGGACGATGGGTTTGAGTTCGTGGGAAGCGGAGATTTCCTGGTTGACTGTTTCCGCCTTCTTGATGCCGGAGGGCGGTTCCACGGGCTTTTCCGAAACACGGGTGGTAAATTTGTACTGGTCGTCCAGCTTCATGAAGGTCCAGGCGCCGTAAGCGGCCACCCCCAGGCCCAAAACGATGCCGGAGACCATCAGGATCTTGTCGTAGTTTTGTTTTTCAGACATGGTGAAATTGTTTTCTGCGAATTGATTGCCGTAATTAGTCTTCAGACGGTTCCTGCGCCTTGGGCTGTGCGAAGTGAACCAGGTTCAGAGAAACCTGGACCATCACTTGTTCCTTGCCCATGTAGGGCTTGATTATTTGCTGGATGGGGGGCTCGGCCGGAGCCGCCGCTTCCCCCGCCGGAGTCAGGCTCGCCGCTCCCGTCTGGGGCTGTGCGGAGGCAGGCTGTGCGGCTGCCGGATTGGTGATGGGCGGCGGCATCATCCGTTCGTTGCGTATTCTGATGGAATTGACCGTGAACAGGTATTCCTGGGAATCCGTAATGGCGTTCATGGCTTTCAGAACGCTTCCCCGGTCGCCCTGGAAGGCGATTTCCAGCGGCATGCCCGTCCAGGGAGCCTTCTGGTCTGAATCTTCCTCATCTTCCGTGTTCCGCGCCGGATTTTCAATGGGAAGCTGGGAACGGTAAACCTTGATGAATTTGGTCAGCCCGCAGTCTGTGAGTTTGTTGACCAGGCTGTTGATGGCCTTCATTTCAAAGGTCAGCGTGGGCGTAGCCTGCACGGAGGGAGCCTGGGTGCTGTAAAGCTGGAAGCCAAGCCAGGAGGAAGTATCTGTAATCTGGATGTTTTTTTCCTTGCAGGAGGCTATCAGGGATTCCCGGAAGGCCTTCAGCTCATTCTGGAACGCCGTGGGGGTGGTGGGAGCCAGCACGGAAGAAGCCATGAAGGGCTTGTATGCCGTTTCCAGATTGCCGATGGCCTTGGCATAGCGGTTCAATTCCTTTTCCAGCTCCTTGTTGGACGTATGGCTCGGCGTAATTGCCGCGGCGTTGGCCGACTTGATTTCCTGGGAAGCGGACTTGATTTTCTTATCCAGGTCACTGCGTTCGGAATTAGCCATGTACCCAGCCACGGACAGCCCAAGGAATAAGAGGAGCCCCACGCCCGCTACCGTAGCGGCAGGCTTGTTGTCTGTAATCCAATTGCTCATAAAATATATCTTGTTGGGGTTGGGTAGTCTTACTTGTTAAAATGTACGGGAATGGGCGTTTTCAGCGGAAGCACCAGCTTGAAGGGAACGAAGGCCCCTGCCGCGGCGTCTATCTTGGCGTCCTTGGCGCCCAGTTCCATGATCTGGCGGACTTCGAGCTTCCTGTCTCCATTTTTGAATGTAAATAGGGAATCCTTGTTAGCATCCATTTTGGCCTGGAGGTCCTGGATGAGTTTCTGGCCGCCGTCGGATCGTTTGGCGAGGCCGGTCAGACGGATGGCATTGACGCTGTAAACGGCATTTTCTTCTTCATCACTGGCGGAGTTTGCGGCCGTCTCCGTCCTGATGTTTTCCACCAGGGAGGTGTTTTTGTCGGAAAGGAAGGAGTCCTTGATGACGGAGTAGCCCGTGATCTGGGTGGCGTCCTCCGGATTGAAGTGCGCCACAGGTTCAAAATCCGTGAACCAATAAGGGTAATTCTTGTGTTCCGACTGTTCCAGAAGATGTTTGATAATGTCCGCATAGCCGTACCGCTGGAGAGTCAGCTGCTGGTAGGAGGCGAGGGTGGCGTCCATTTTCTTCAATTCCTGCTCCTTGAGGCGCAGGGCGGATTGTTCGGACTTGATGGAACTGACGGTGGGGGATACGCCGGAAAGGGTCTGCTTGGCCTTTTCCACGCCCATGTAGCCCGTGACCGCATAGGCAGCCGCGCCGAGTACGGCGATGACGGCCCCGGTGATGATGGCGGGCATCTTCTTCTGGTTGGCCCGTTTTTTAGCCACTGCGGTGGGCTCCAGGTCAATGTTGAGGGACGCTCGGTCAACGGCGTTGATGGCCGTTCCGATCATGCCGCCCAGGGTGAAGGCTTCACGGGAAATGGTGTTCACGTCCACGCCGGAACCTACGCCCACGTTGTGCATGGGGTTGAAGAAGAAAATCGGTATGCCCAGCTTGTCTTCCAGGAATTCCTTGGTGTACGGAAGGGAGGAGCCCCCGCCGCACAAGTAGGCCTTCACGGGCGCGCTCCCCTTCATCTGGGCGCGGTAGTGGTTGGTCGTGCGCTGGATTTCGGAAGCCAGCCTGGTCATGGCCGTGCGGATGATGGTAGCCAGGTTGGCCGTGGCCGGGTCCAGCCCTTCCGTCTGTCCGTTGCTCATGGAAACGAGTCCGCTGGTGATCTTCAGACGTTCGGCTTCCACAAAGGACAGGTTGAATTCACGGGCGATGGCGGAAGTGACGAAAATACCGCCCGCGGAAATGCTGCGGGTGAAAAAGCGGCCCTGTTCGCTGTAGATCAGGTCGGTCGATTTGGCGCCAATGTCGATGAGCATGACGGGCTCCTTCTCTTCCGGATAGCTGTCCACGTACGCGTTGTACAGGGAGGTCTGCGTGCAGTCCACCTTGCCGGTGGAAAGTCCATGGGAGGTGATTTCATCGTTCAGGGAATCCAGGTCTTCCGCCTTGATGGCGACCAGGACGGCCTCGCGTTCCAGCCCTTGGGCCGGCAGGAGGTGGTAGTCCCAGACGACTTCATCCAGCGGGAAGGGGACATGCTGCTGGGCTTCAAACCGGATGAGCTGTTCAACGTCCGTGTCGTCCAGGGCGGGAAGCTTGACAAAGCGGATGAAAACGGACTGCCCGGATACGGAATAATTGGCAACGCCGCCTTTGACGCGGAGCTCCTGGACGAGGTCGGCGACGGCCTCCCCCACTTTTGCCAGGCGCATGCCTTCTGCGGACGGATCCAGTACGATGAGACGCGTAGCGTAGCGGTCCAGGATGAGGTCGTTTTTATTCGTCTTGGAAAAGACGCCCATTGATACTCGCTGGGAACCTACGTTTAATGCGACGATTTGTCGTGAATTAGCCATGGGTGATTTCTGTTAAATAAAAAAGTGAAATGTGTACGGTCTTGGAAAAGCCGGAACGGAACGATACAAAAGATCAAAGATCGTCGGTTTCCGGCGGCGTCGGCGTTCCGAAACCGGAAGGTTCCGGGGCGGAGCCTCCCTGGTGGAGGTTGGGCTTCATGATTTCCGGATAACGGTCATACCAATATACGGAGAAGGGTGTTTCATCCTTGTTCAGCAGGGGATAATAGGTGGTTTCCACAATGCTGGGGGACTGGATGGCCCACCATTTTTCCATCTTGCCGCGTTCGGAGGAATAAGTAGCCACTACCTTGCCGTTATATTCCACGACAACGCCTTCATACTTGACCCACTTGCCGCGGCCGCCTTCCGAGCCGGTGATGCGCTTGACGGAGGAGGGGGAAAGGTAAACGGAAGCGTAGGTGGATTCACCCACCGGAACGTTGACGTATTTGATTTCCTTGTACAGTTTCAGGTACTGGCGCGCGCGGTCCGGATTGACCACGGCAATATAGAATTTGAACGTCAGGGAATCAATGTAGCCGGATTTGGGCATTGGAGAAGCTTCCACCTTGAAAGGCACTTCAAAATCCGCCCACCTCTTCGGCTTGGGCAGGGGCCGCGGATCGTCCTGCGTAGGCACGTTCGGAGACTGGCGCATGTACAGGGACAGCTTGTCCAGGGTAACGCGCACCTGCGTTTTTGGGTTGCTCGTGCTTTGTGCGGATGCCGCAGGAACAAGAAGCACGGCAGCCAGCATAGCCGTGATGAAAGTAAGGATGGATTTCATAGCACAATTCGATTCCCTGATTAGTTACACCAAAAACCGGATTGTGGCTAGCAAAAATCTCTTGTTTCTTTCATGAAAACGGCAGGGAAAATTTGCTTGCGGTATTTGAGGGCCGCAAGCATCCGGTCAAGAAAAAATCATGCGGCACGGCTGCGGGCTTGACCTGGGAAGGGCGTTTTCACATGCTCGGCCCATGGCGATTGATTCGGATCTGCTGAAAAAATTTTCGGAAGCCCACGGTATCTCAGGGCATGAGGATGAAGTGAGGGCGCTTGTGGCGCAGGAACTTTCCGGATATGGGGAATTTTCCGCGGACGGTTCCGGCTGCCTGTTCTGCACCAGCGGGGATTTCGGCCCCCGCGTGATGCTGGCGGCCCATATGGATGAAATAGGCTTTCTCGTTCAGAATATTACAGCCGGCGGCTTTCTGCAGTTGGTGGGCATCGGCGGCTGGTGGCCGCATACCCTGCTGAGCCAGCGCGTTCTGGTGAGAACCCGCTCCGGACGCCGCGTTCAGGGGGTGATCGGTTCCCGGCCCCCCCATTTTTTGCCGGAAGGCCAGCGCAACACCGTCATGGCCATGGATGCCCTGTTTGTGGATGTGGGGGCTGAAAGCGCAGAGCAGGTGAAGAACGAATTCGGCATCCGCCTGGGAGACCCCGTGGTGCCTGATGCAGCCTTTTCCCATCTGGAAAATCCGTTCCGCGTCATGGGCAAGGCATTTGACAACCGTGCCGGTTTATCCGTCATGGTGAAGGCTTTCAAGACACTGTGCCGGGAAGGGCACCCCAACACGCTCATTGCCGCCGCGACGGTGCAGGAGGAAGTGGGAACCCGTGGAGCCAGAACGGCGGGCGCCGCCATGAAGCCGGATTGCGTGATTGTCCTGGAGGCTCCCCCCGCGGACGATACCCCGGGATTTTCCCCCGGCGACTCCCAGGGAGTTCTGGGCGGCGGCGTGCAGATCAGATTGTTTGACCCTACGGCCATCACCAATCCCCGCCTGGCCGCACTGGCGGAGGAAGTGGCCGTGAAGGCGTCCATCCCCTTCCAGCTCACCGTGCGCCGTTCCGGCGGCACGGATGCCGGAGCGCTTCATCTCTCCGGAAAGGGAGTGCCCTGCATCGTGCTGGGAATCCCCACCCGGTACATTCATGCCCATAACGGGGTGCTGGACCTGCGCGATTACCGCGCCGCAACGGAGCTGACGGTAGCCCTGGCAAGAGCCCTGGACCGCGAAGCTGTGGAAAGCCTTACCCAATACCTGCCCGGAAAGGAACATTCATGAGTGCGTCTCCCTATGTACACGACCTGAACCCCGTTATCTGGCAGTTTACGGACTCCATCGCCCTGCGCTGGTATGGCGTTGCCTACCTGCTGGGATTTATCGCCGGGTATTTCCTGCTTTCCTGGCTCTCCCGCAGGAAGCTGTACCCCGTTCCGCAGGAAAGGCTGGCTGACTTCGTGACTTATGTGGCGATCTTCGGTGTGCTCTTCGGAGGCCGGCTGGGCTATGTATTCTTTTACCATATACCCAATCACGGCTGGGCCCAATTCCTGGCGGATCCTTTCGTGATCCTGCGCGTGTGGGAGGGCGGCATGGCCAGTCACGGCGGCATGATCGGCGTGGGGCTTTACACATTTTATTATGCCTGGAAGCACCGCGTCAAATGGGTGGCCCTGCTGGATGGCCTGGCCATTGTCGCTCCCGTCGGCCTGTTCTTCGGGCGCATGGCCAACTTCATCAACGGAGAATTGTACGGGCGCATTGTTCCTCCCGGCTCCTCCCAGGGCATGATCTTTCCGGGGGAACTCGCACAGGACCCGGACTTGTTCATGCAGGTGGCCTCCCGCATTTATGGGGAGCCGGGGCTGCTGGATAAAATGTATCTTTCCGGCATCCCCGTGCCGGAGCAAATGAATGCCGCCTGGGTGGCGGACAGAGTGAGAGATACCCCTGCCGTGAAGGAAATCGTGGCCCAGGTGATGGAGGGCCATGCGCGCTACCCCTCCCAGCTATATGAGGCCTTTGCGGAAGGCGTGGTGCTCTTTGCCATCCTGTGGTTCATCCGGGTGAAATTCCCGCGTGCCTGGAACGGCGTATTCTGCGGCGTATTTGCCATTGTCTATGCCATCGGCAGAATTGTCTGCGAGGAATTCCGGGAACCTGACTCCCCGTTCTCCATGGGAATGACGCGCGGCCAGTTCCTTTCCGTATTCCTTATTTTCGTGGGCCTTGCCTTTCTGGTGTATGCTTTCAAGACCCGGAAGACGGTGCAGGACTGCGTTTTCTATGATCCCGCGGAAAAATCCGCCGCGGACGAGGAGAAGAAATCCGCTTAAAACGGGTCCAGATCAATCTGACCCGTCTTGGGAATGTAGCTTGAAGGGCCATCCTTGAAAATGGAGGAAATTCCCTTGGCGAAAAGCCGGAGGTTCCGCTTGTCAAAGGCAAAGTGTTCAAACTCCTTGACGGAAAACAGGGTGATGGGGTCCGTATTATAGGCTTTGAACTCCATGATGCCGGCATCCGTGCGCGTGTCCACAAGACGCCCTTCAATACCCACGTCTCCGCTCATGAAGCTGCCCAGCAGCAGGGATGTTCCCGGCAGGGGGGAGACCAGGGAAACCAGGTCCGACATGATGTTGCCGTCCACGTCCGTGGCTTTCAGCTTCACCATGGCCACGTCCAGAATGATGCAGCCCTCCGTGGGGCGGGAAACCAGTTTCCAGTTGATTTTGCCGCCGGTCTGTCTGTTCTTTTCTTCCAGGACTCTGGCGATGTCCTTCTGGAGTTCCGTTCTGAATTGTTCCGCCAGCGCCGGGGCTTCCTTCGGGAACTGTGTCTTGATGTAATTGATATTGACGGGCGCTACGTACACGTTCAATTTTGGGGTGCTCCAAATGGCCTGTTCCGTGGGATTGTACCATACCCCTTCAAAGCAGCTTTGCCTGGAATCCGGGTGCAGGGGATGTGTGATCAGGGGTGAGGAAGGCAGTTTCTGGGAATTGGAGCAGGAAAGCGCCAGTCCGGCGCCCAGCAGCAGAAAAAATCGTGAAACCGTTCCGGACATGCAGGGTGTGACGGAATTCGAAAGACTCCTGTTAGGGGGTATGACCCGATTCCTTCCGAACGCTCTTCTTTTCTTGCGGCAGGCCTCTGAATCCATGCAATGAACCTGTCCCGATGCATGATTGACAAGCCGGAAAAGCGGAGCATGCTGTCGGTATGAGATACGAGCCGCTTCCCTCCTCCTTCTATTCCGGCAACCGTAAGGAACTGGCCTCCCGACTGCCTGCCGGCAGCATGCTGATCCTGCACGCCAACGACGTATTCCCTACCAATGCCGACGGCACCTTCGCCCTGCATCAGAATGCCAACCTTTTTTATCTCACCGGCATCGACCAGGAGGAATCCGTACTGATCATGACCATCCGGGAAGACGGGTGGGATGAAATCCTGCTGCTGAGGGAGACGAACGAACAGATCGCCATCTGGGAAGGCGCGCGGCTCTCCCAGCAACAGGCCCGGGAATTGAGCGGCATTCAGGACGTGCGCTGGACGAAGGAATACGACTCCCTGCTGGACCGCCTGGTGCCGTCCGCCGGAATGGTTTTTGTGGAGGCCAACCAGCATCCCCGCTGCACCTGCCCGGTGGAAACGCGCAATGCCCGCATGACCAAGGAGCTGAAGGAAAAATTCCCGGACGTGGTTTTGAAAAACGTCTATGAAATCCTCTCCCTGATGCGCCAGATCAAAAAGCCGGAGGAAATTGAAGCGCTCAAAAAAGCCTGTGAAATCACCAATGAAGGATTCCGTGCGCTGCTCGGCTTCATCAGGCCGGGACTGGGGGAATGGCAGATAGAAGGCTTCCTCTCCAACGAATTCATCGGCAGGGGCGCCCGCAAATTCTCCTTCCTGCCCATCATCGCCTCCGGAAAGGACACCTGCGTGCTGCACTACATCCAGAACAGCAAGCGGTGTGAAGACGGCGCCCTGGTGCTCATGGACATAGGCACGGAATACGGCAACTACAATTCCGACATGACCCGTACCGTTCCCGTGAACGGGAAGTTCACGCCCCGCCAGCGCGCCGTGTATGAAAGCGTGCTGAACATGATGACCTATGCCAAAAGCATTCTGAGGCCCGGAATCCTCAAATCCGAATACGAACGCCTGGTGCGCGTCTTCGCCGCGGGGGAACTCGTCAAGCTCGGCCTCATCACTCCGGCCCAGGTGGCGGAAAACCCGGCTGATCCCCCCATTGTCCGCAAATATTACATGCACGGATGTTCCCACTTCCTGGGGCTGGACGTGCACGACGTCGGGGAAAGTAACCCCGTCGTGTTGCCGGGCATGGTTTTCACCGTGGAGCCGGGCATTTACATCGCGGAGGAATCCATCGGCATCCGCCTGGAAAACGACATCCTGATCGGCGAGACGGAAAACACGGACCTGCTGGGGGACGTGCCGCTGCTGCCGGATGACATAGAACGGCTCATGGCCCGTTAAATTAACCGGCATGAGGTTCTGAACTTGACAATGGGGCCCGCGTGGGTTTTCATTTTCGTCCCATCATGTCGAAGAAACTCAAAATAGCACTTCCCAAAGGCAGTTTGCAGGACTCCACCGTGGAATTGTTCCGCAAGGCCGGCTACAACATCTATGTATCCAGCCGCGGCTACCGCCCGACTTCCGATGACGACGATCTGGAGCTTTTCCTGATCCGCGCCCAGGAAATCGGCCGTTACGTCAACGACGGTTTCATCGACTGCGGCATCACCGGACGCGACTGGATCTATGAAAACCGCGCGGACGTGGAAGTGCTGACGGACCTCCAATACTCCAAGGCCACCTCCAGGCCCACCCGCTGGGTGCTGGTGGTTCCGGAAGACTCTCCCATTACTTGTGCTGAAGACCTGCAGGGCAAGCGCATCGCCACGGAAGGCGTGGGCATTACGGAACGCTGGCTTCAGGAAAAAGGCATCAAGGCCCATGTGGAATTCTCCTGGGGCGCCACGGAAGTGAAGGTGCCGGAACTGGTGGACGCCATCGTGGACATCACGGAAACGGGCAGCTCCATCAAGGCCAACAAGCTCCGCATCGTGGACACCCTGATGACCTCCTATCCCCAGTTCATCGCCAACAAGGAAACGATGGAGGACGAATGGAAGAGGCAGAAGCTGGAAGCCATGGTGCTCATGCTCAAGGGCGCTCTGGAAGCACGCCGGAAGGTGGGCTTGAAGATGAACCTTCCCGCCGCCGCCCTGGACGGCCTGGTGGAGGCCCTGCCGTCCCTGCGCCGCCCCACCATCTCCCATCTGGCGGAAGAAGGCTGGCTGGCCGTGGAAACGGTCATTGACGAATCCGCCGTACGGGATATCATTCCCCGGCTCAAGTCCCTGGGAGCGGAAGGCATCATTGAATACCCGCTCAACAAACTGGTTTATTAACCTTTTCTCACCACAGTAAAACAACAAACGAACCACAATCATGGGATCGCTCAAAAAACGCCGTAAAGCAAAAATCAACAAGCATAAGCGCAGCAAGCGCATGCGTCAGAACCGTCACAAGAAGCGTTTGCGTTACAAGTCCTAAGGTTTGTGCGCTTCGCTGCTCAAACTGGCAGTCAATCCGATTTCCGGAAAATCCCGGCGTCCTCCGTATCACGGAAGGACGCCGTTTTTTTGGATGGCTTCACGGCAACAATTTGATTTTATTTTGCTAATTTAAAGTATATGTATTGACATTTAGGATTTATTTGCAATAAGTAGAATGTGTATCTAATAAGTAAAAAAATAACAACATCTGTCTTTGCCGGAGCCTTGTGTTTTTGTTACTTGCCAGCGGTTGCTTTAGGGAGGGATATTCCGCCGTGTCCCAATGCTTTTGTTGTGGCCGCGCTGTACAGCAGGTCAGGAGATCTGTGGGTGGCGACGGAGGGGGAAGGACTGTTGAAACTTTCTCATGATTCGGATCATTGGGAAAAACAAAAGGGAAATGGTCTGCCGGGGACGGTCAATTTTCTTTCTTTGGTGGAAGACCGGCAGGGGCGTATTTGGGCCGGTACGGATAATCAGGGCGTGGCCGTCTGGAATGGAGAAAGCTGGATGCAGTATAATCAGGACAATGCCTTGCTGGGTGAGCGTGTTTCGGCTCTGGCGGTATCTCCCGTGAATGGTGATGTAGCCATAGCTACGTCCGGAGGATTGACCATTTATTTCGCTGAAACGGAAGAATGGAAGGACTTCACACGTGCCAACGGCTTGCCGGAGGATCAGATCGTATCATTGTCCTTCAATGAGCAGGGTGGGCTGTGGGCTGCTTTTTTGACAAACGGCATAGGGTATGCATCCCCTGCTTCCCGATATTCGTATTGGAAAATGGTACAGACAAAGTTTTATTGGGATAAGGAGCAGCGTATTCGCCAACCTGTGGAAGCGCGTGGAAAAGGACTGCCTTCCAACTTTAGTAATGCCGTTTGCGCAGCAGGTGGATCTGTCTGGGTGGGAACGATTGCCGGTCTTGGCTATGGAAGGAGCCTGCGTGACTGGAATTTTTTAAGAGGTCGTGACTATGAAAGAAAAAATGCTGGCCTCTGGCTGGACACAGGGGACAAGCGCAAAAACAGGAGAGCGGGTTCTTTATCTGATTCCTCGTTGCTACCGGAAGACTACGTCACTTGTTTTTATCCGGTTCCCGGAGGAATGTGGGTTGGATTCCGTGAATCGGGAGCCTGTTTTGTCCGGACACCGTCCCTGACGATTCGTGAAGTGGATTTAAAGAAAGAAGTAGAAGAAAAGGCCCCTATTTATACGACCTGCTTCGTAGTGTTGCCGGGTGGAGAATTGTATGCGGGAACATACGGACACGGTTTGGTCAAGGCAGGGAAAACGGCCGTGAGACCTTCACCGGCATCTGGGAGGACAACCTCCGCGGATCATCCGCGCCTACCGCTTCTCCCGGCAATGCGGCAGATGGCAAGTCTGCCTGCCGGTCGCACGAGTCTGTCTCCAGAAGAAAAATTCGATACCTGCTACTGGTATGAGGATTGGGCCACGCAGGGAGATTGGTGCGGGCGTTACGGACAGGGGTACGCCCTGTTGTGTGCGGCTAATTCTCCTATAGGTGATATAGAGTATTCTTTTGATCCGTCCTATGGATGCTTGCCGGTCCGGGGGCCGCATGCAAACGCAACATGGTTGAAAGGTGCTGTTACTTATATAAATGAACCCGGAATGCGTAGCATTCTGTACTGTCCGGAGAGTACTACAAGAACGCTGGCTTCATGGGGAGATGGTGGGGAAGATTATCCTTCCACCTTTGATGGTCCCGATTTGGGCGCCATTGTTACTGTTCCCGAAGGGAGACACCTTTTATCTCTTTATTTTTATGATCCCACTCCGCTTGCGGAGTACGATCTCCGCAATGGGATGCGGGATTATCTCATTGAAGTACGCAAAATGACTTCGGATTTCAACCTGGATATGGCTACAGGAAACGCGAAGTTGGAGAAAGGCCGGAATCCTCTTCAGTATTTGATGGAGGCTTTGACTACAACCAGCAGTATGCCCGTCCAGGCCAGGGGCCGTGTTAAGTCCTTTTCAGGAGGCGGAGTTTACAAGAATTTTATTCTGGATGGAAAAGGATGTTATTACATCCGACTGGTTAGGAATTATTCCGTCAATACAACGATCAACGGTATTTTTCTTTCTTCTCTGGATGAAACAAAAAAAGCTTGGATACGTTATAATAGCGTTGGGAAGATGTCTGTCCCCTACGGTTTAAAGGCTCCTTATCCACCTTCTTTGAAAGAACAGGATTTGCACAAGTTGCCTGAAACTCTATTAGCAAGCTGGGCGGCAAGCCAGGATGTGGCCAGGAAAAACCTTCTTGAAATTTGGGAGAGCCGGAGGCAAGGAATTTATATTTATCGCAATTTGTTGACTTTGGATGGTTTGGATCATGTTAAAATGAACTGGCGCTGGCATTTGAAGATATGGAATGACAGGGATAAAAATTATTTTAAAAGGCAGATGGAGAACGCGTGGGAGAGCCTGCAGGATTGTTTCGTCTTCTATCGTTCAAATGAATGGTCCCATTATGCACCTGAGACTACGATTCCTTTTTCCATTGAAGAAGTGGAAAAAATGCAAAGAAATAACATTGATTGGAAGCAGTACCGTGCCGATTCTGCAGTTAAGCCGGAAGTGAGCATTGAAGAAATGAAAAAATGGTTAAAAGAACATTAAAAATGACTTTGAGACAATTATTGCCGCTGACATGCTGTTTATTTTCTGCACAAGTTTTTGGTGCAGATGGAATATATGAATTTAAGGTAAAGATAGTTCCTGAAGAACTTGGTGAGTCTCAAATGACGCCGGATGGGGAAACCTTAATTGTGGGACGATGCGAAAATGATTCATCAACAGAAAATTTTTCATTGAAGGCGATAACACAATTCAAACCCAACAATTCCGGATATGAAGAAAGGATCAGGCCTCCACAGAGAACGTATGAATGGAAATCTGGAGGAGATGTTGATATTCGGGATGAAAATAAGGAGATTGCAAAATTTGAAACAACTGAGAAAACATGGGGAAATGAATTTGAAGTTGAGGTTAAAGTTCACACAATTATTGTGGGAGGGAAGAAAATACGTATTTCTGGACAAGCCAAACAGAAAGCCATTGCTCCCAAGATAACATTGAAATCAGCCGTATTTAGTGAAACGGGAGGGGGAAGCGGCTTCAAAATATTGGATACATTCCGAGGGAAGCCAGTATCAACCCCTGAATTTATTAAAGATGACGAAAATGGGGAAAAAGAGCAACCTCCAATAGGTTTTTATGCAGGTAGAAAAATCTCTTACATCCCTGAATTTGAAGTTTTGCCGCAAACCATAGAAACCTTGGTGGCGTGGTGTGAAGGAAACATATTGGAAACGGAAAAAAAAGAATTTTCCGTCAAAGGGGGGAAGGCTAGAGATACGGTAGAAGGAAAAAAAGTTCCTCCACAAAAATGCCACCGTGGGCCTGAGGACCCATTTGACCAGAATGTATGGAAATTTAAAATATATGATGTGGAATTATCACTGGAAGAAAAAATGGATATTTCCTATTATGTATTATTGAATGAAGGAAATAGTCAGGACAAACCGTGGAAAAATTTACTGAAAGCGGCATTTGACAAATGGGAAATTGGGGGCGCTGAAAACAATAACGAATTGATGGAGAAATTGAGTGGGGGAATCTCTAAGAGTTCAACATATCATGATGGCTGGAATCCCAAGGAAAATAAACGGACTTCTCTTTATATAGATCAGCAGCAATCTCCCATGCCGTTGTCCATAAGCAAGATGGTAGATGCTTTTTGCAATAGTAAGGCAGAGATTATTTGTATAGAGGCCGCTGGATTGATGGAATATGCAGCCGGTGTATTGGGAAATGGAGGCGTTATCACCAAAGGTGTAAATTGGAAGGAGACAGGCCAGGTTCGTAACCCTGTCACGGGTCAATTGGAGGACAAGACTTGGTGGGATGGACACGCTTATTGTATTTTTGAAAGTCATGTTCATGATCCTGTTCCGAATGGAGGCGGTCCAACAAATATGAATGAAAATGACTATATTGATCAAAAACTAAAGGACGGAAAACGAAGTGATTTCACTGATCCAGACCTCCGAAGCTTTGAATTTAAATAGATGTAATAATGATGATGAATTCCATGTATCCAGCTAGTCGTTTCTGCCTATGTGTGATAGCATTTCTATCTATATTCTGTCAGGATGTATATGGGCAATCAACGTTAAAGCCAGACCCTCCTTTTGCCTTGAAGAATTACTATCTGAACAAGGTAGCCTGGAGAATTGAACCTGGCATGGAATGGGAAAAGGTTTCGCTGGATATCTCTCCTGAAGAAAGAAAAATCAGCCTTGGGAATTTATATGAGGAGATTGATAGAGATGAAAAAGAATCTGTAGAAAAACCGCCGCATACGGGGGATATTTTTGGATTACGCTCCTCTCTTAACTATTATATCGTGGGGAACAAAGGAGATAAAATGTGGAGCGTCGTAGATTCGTTCGGTGAAGTATACATGAAATTCACTATTTTTTATTCTCCTGACAGAATATACAGCCGACAGGTAACGATGAAGAATTTCATGGAGATGGCGAGTCGTATGCCGCATGTACACCATGGGCTGTTCATCTATCAGATACATGAAAACGGCTCAACGATGCTTGTCAGGAAGGATATGGTTCCCAGAAGTCTTTATTCTGTGGAGAGAGATGGCTACTCGTTATGGATAGATCCTTTTTCCTCTCTAAAATTGACGAATGAGGAAGCTATTCAGTTGACAGGAGAAATATTGGATGCCCTGGCTGGAAAGAGGAAATTTGGATTTTTCCCGACTCGAGCGCGTCATCTTGAAGCGATAAGCAAACTCGGTCCCCGGAAAAGGTCCATCCAGATGAGTCTTTTGAAAAGAGAAGCCAAATCGAAAATGGCTCCGGGGATTTGTGATGGCATAAACGGGAGAGGTTCAAAATTGATCAGAAAATTAAATACGATGGAAATCATCCGTCAAGCCAATGCAAAGGAAAAAAGAGAGATCTTTCCAAACATCAACAACGGCATAGGAACACTGGCCTGGATTCGGAAAAATATGGATGTTCCTTTTGAACCAAATGCCCGGAACGATGAGACGCATACTAACGGAATCAGTGGAAAGTTTACGATAAAACTGGAAGATCAGGAATACATTGTACATTACATGATAGCCCATTTGGGATCCCGAGCAGAAGCGTTGTGCTCCCTTTTTGCGATGCAGTGTAATCAATACGGGCAGCGTGTTGATGTGGACCGGATCGCCGGCATGACCCGCGTGCATCCGGGACTCGTGGGGGATTATGATCTTTGTGTAAAGCCGATTTTGAATGAATTGGGGATGCCGGTGGCCGATTCGGAGAATGCGTGGATTTGTTTTGTGCGTGGCAATACAGCAGTGATGTTGAAGAGTGAGAACATGAAAATGTCCGTGTTGCCTTTGGCTGAAATCATCGACAAAGCGTTGAAAAAAAATATTGAATCATACGAAACCCCGGAAGCAGTACGGTAATATTCTTGTAAAAATATTGGGAATGTTATTGTCACATAAAGATTAAATATGTTTAATTTTTTATTATTATTCCTGATTTTTTCATGGACATTGCAGGCAGGCAGCTTGCCTCTTCAGCGTCTGGCATGGCAGATGGAGGGTGGAGATGTGCGGAATATTGCCGGGCTGTGCCGGGAATATGTTCAAAAGAAACTGGAGGCGGAAAAAACGTTTTCCGTAGAATCCTTGTTGAAGGACCCGGAGTTGGCGCAGGCTTGCTATATGGCCCATTTCTTTGCGTTGGTCGGGAGGGAGAGGACTTATATCCTTCATGAATTGAAGGACAGGGAATTCGTGAAATGGCTGCTGGATCATCCGGAGGCGTTTGAAAAATTGGCGTTTGCCAGGGCATCGGGAAAGGATACGCTGGCTGTATTGAGAAATATCTGGGTGAAGGAAGGGAAAGAACTTGCCGGGGTCGGTTTCAACATGGCATTGGGCGCGGCGCTGGCTTCCTCGTCCCGGGAACCGGAGGAGTGCGAAGCGCGGTATGATTTTTACAAAAAGTCTTTTGCGGAAAAGAAATTGTTTCCGCAGTTCATTACACTGGAGCCGTGGGAGTTTGGCATTCTTTTTCAGGGCAGGGAAAGTATTGAAGAACTTGCCTGGGCTCAGGAATATTCGTCCCGGAAAAAAACTTTTAAAGCTCAGAATGCCGGGTATGCGGCTTGTTCTTTTATTCCCTACCGGATGAAGAACAAACAAGGGGTCAGCGTACATGCCGGTGGAGCGTTTTACGATCATAAACCTGTTTCTTTGCAGATTTACGTGGAGTATGGGGGAGTATGCGGTGCCGTTTCCAAAGGGGCTGCCGGGTTTGTGAAGGCAAAGGGAATTCCTTCCTACACGATCGGCCAGCCGGGGCATTGCGTTTTTGTGTGGAAGGGAATGGATGGAGAATGGAAAATAGGGAATAATATTTATGGATGGATATGGTCGGAGGGCGGTTCCGGGGGGCCGTGGAAGGGTGCCGTTTCCACGATTACGGAATTGCCTCGTTTTTGGAAGGGGGAGAATGCCTCCTCCTCCAATTTATGTTACTATTTGTCTCTTCTGGCTGCCGATTCTCAGAAAGCGGAAGTATTGTTGGAAGAGGCGTTGAAGCGAAATTCCTCCAATTATTCCGCATGGCAGGCTTTAATGAGGAGGAAAGGACGTCTGGGAGAGAAAGACAAGCTGGCTTTGTTGGAACAGTTTAAGAAAGCTTTTCCCGGTAATCCCACCCTGTGGGAATATTTTGTGAAGAGGGAACTGGGGATTGATTGGAAAAAGGCGAATGGTTATGCCGTCTATCCCCGATTGCTGGCGGAAAATGAATCATGGGATTCCGTAGATGCCTATATGCGCAATTTCTGTGCCTTGGCCCGGCAGGATATTCCGGACATGGCGGGAAAGCTGTCCTATGAAGTGAAGACCAAGAGAAGCTTTTTCAAAAACTGGCTGAAATTTTATCAACAGAACAAAGTGGACCGGAAGGTAAGAGTGCAGACATGCGCTGTGTTGGAAAAAGCGCTTCCCCACTTGCTGAGTCGTGAGAAAACGGCATTGCAGTTTCTTGGGTTTTATGGACAAGTGCTTGACTTGTGGAAGGACAAGCAATTGTCGGCCCGGGCCGATGCGTGTCTGACTGCATGGCTGAAGGAGGTCGACAAGCCCTCTCTTCGTAAGAAGATGGCGGAAATAGGGCTGAAAGCAGCTGACCATCTGGGCGATAAAAAAGCGCTGGTTCGTTATGCAGAGGCTCAGAATGGATATTGAATAGCGATGCTACTTTCCATTTGCACGGAAGAATTGTTTCTTCCGGACTAGTTCATCGTCGACGCGGTTTGGGATTGCCCAAACTTATATGGCCAACAGACTAGTGTATTAAAAAAGACTGCAACCTGTGGAGAAGTACAGAAACAGCAGGATTTGGAAAAACAGTATCCGGATTATAAAATGATCCGAAGGAAAATCCGGAGGTTCCATAAGGAATTTTTGGAGAGGGTGAATTTGAAAAAGATGGGGATAAATTGATCGCCAACTTTGATGTTCCTACTACATGAATGAATATAGAAAGTGCCATCAGTGGAAAACCATCCAATTGTTTCCTGGCGTAGAAGAGTAGAACTTGAACACGTGCCGCTTCCGTGAACCTTAAAGCCATTCCGCCGGGTTGGAGAGTATGTTTCTTCTCCCGGATTCAACAGTAATCATGTCTGGTTGCGTCACATCGGAATCTTATGCCTCTTTTCCTTTCCGGAACCGTTTCAGCGGAATGGTGATGGTGAAGGCAGTTTTCTGGTGGGGAACGCTGGTGACGGTGATGGTTCCGTCATGGGCTTCCACGGCGCGTTTGACGATGGAGAGGCCCAGTCCCGTTCCCTTGATTTCCGAGGAGTGATGGGTTTCCACCCGGTAGAAACGGTTGAAAAGGAAGGGGAGGCTTTCCGCGGGAATGCCCACGCCCGTGTCCGTCACGGTGATGACGCAGGCGTCCGGCGCCAGGGAGGCGGCCACGGTGACGGAAAGGCCCGGCTCCGTGTTCTGCTTGAGGGCGTTTTCCACCAGGTTGAACAGGATTTGCGTCCAGTAGAAGGGGTCTCCGTACAGTTCCCATTCCGCGGGGATGTCCATGTGCAGGGCAGCCTGTTTTTTCTCCCGGATGGAGTCCAGGCGGGAAAAGACATCGTCCGCGCAGGAGGTGATGCGGAACCACTGCTCTTTCAGGATGGCCTTGTGGCCGGATTCCAGCTTGGAGATCATGAGCATGTCTTCAATGATGTTCATGAGCCGCTGGCTGTTCTGGTGCATGATGCCGATGAATTTGCGGGCCAGGGCCGGGCTTTCCTCGAGGAGCTCGTCTTCCATCAGGTTTTCCAGGTATCCCACAATGATGGTGAGAGGCGTGCGCAGTTCGTGGGAGGCGTTGGCCACGAAGTCCCTCCTCATCTGGTTGGTGAGGTAGTTCTGCGTGACGTTGCGCAGCAGGATGCGCTTTTCCCTGATAGGGGTATCCGTGATGGCGCTGTCCAGGTGCCATGCCGTGATGCCGTTCTGCACTCCGCCGGGGGAGTTGATGGCGCTGAGGGTGAATTCCTTGGCGACGGGACCGTCCGTGTCAAAGGCTTCCTGCACGTGGCCCAGAAGTTCCTGGTTGCACACCAGGGAACCGACTTTGCGGCCTTCCAGGCGTTCTTCCTGAAAGAGTTCGCGCGCCAGCGTATTGGCCAGCACGATGTGCCCGGCAGGGCCGATGAGCAGGAAGGCCTCCCCCAGCGCTTCCAGAAAGCGCCGTTTGTCCGCAATGGCCTGTTCCTGGGCCTCTTCCCCGCGTTTCAACAGGCGCTGGGCGTCCCTCAGGGCCTTTTTCCTGGCTTTCATGGCTGACCGGCATGTCTGCACCAGGTGCCAGTTCAGGTACAGGGAGGCCAGCAGCAGAAGGATGAGGATGTAGTCAACGGCCGACATGGCGTGAAGGCGTTAGGCAGGCTCCTGCGGAAGACGGCGTCCGGGCAGGAGGAAGCGGTAGCCGATGCTGCGGACGGTTTCAATGCAGTCCGCATACGGGGCCAGCTTCTGGCGCAGCCGCTTCATGTGCGTGTCCAATGTGCGGCTCTGGGCCTGGTGGCTGTATCCCCACACGCAGCTGAGCAGGTCGTTGCGGTTCAGGGTCTGCCCCTCGCGCTCGATCATGTACACCATGAGCTTGAATTCCGTGGCCGTCAGGTCCACTTCTTCCTTGTCGATGTAGAATTTCAGGGCGTTTTTGTCAAAAGTGAAGGGGCCGTACTCCGCGATGACGCTGCCCGGCGTGTGCTCGCACCGCTTCAGCACGCTGCCCACGCGCAGAACAAGCTCCTTGGGACTGAACGGTTTGGTCACATAGTCGTCCGCTCCCAGTTCCAGTCCCTGAATGCGGTCTTCCGCCTGTGCCTTGGCAGTCAGGAAGATGACGGGAATGCCCTGGGTGCGGCTGTCGCGGCGCAGTTCCCGGAGCACGCCGTGCCCGTCCATGCCCGGCATCATCTGGTCCAGCAGGATGAGGTCCGGCCTGTCCCTGCGGGCCACTTCCAGGGCCGTCAGGCCGTCGTAGGCCGCCAGGGGGGCGTGTCCGGCACGTTCCAGGTTGTAGGCGACGAGGTCCGAAATGGCGTGATCGTCTTCAGCGATAAGGATGGTTGCCATGACTGTTTTTTAGGATGAAGGCGCTGCCGTGTCTTGAGAATAGGTGTGACGATTTGTTCACATTTCCCTGCCGCGGACGGGGATCGGGGCGCGGCTCCCGCCCCTTCCGTGAAGGGATTGTAACGGAAGCGCTTCCGTTTTGCAAGACTGGCCTAGATTCAACTTCTCTTCCCGCCGTCATGTGGTACACTTGCTCTGCACCATAGTATATTGCCATGCGAAGCGATAAAGTTAAAGCAGGTTTCGAGCGTGCGCCGCACCGCAGTCTGATGCGCGCCACGGGGATGACGGATGAGGATTTGAGCCGTCCGTTCATCGCCATTTGCAATTCTTTCAATGAAGTGATTCCGGGCCATGTCCATCTGAACAAGGTAGCCGCGCTGATCAAGGAGGAAGTGCGCAAGGCGGGGGGAACCCCCGTGGAATTCAACCTGCCCGGCGTCTGTGACGGCATCGCCATGGGGCACGGCGGCATGAAGTTTTCCCTGGCCAGCCGCGAACTGATTGCGGACAGCGTGGAGACGATGCTCAGCGCCCATGCGTTTGATGCCATGATCTGCATCCCGAATTGCGACAAAATCGTTCCCGGCATGATCATGGGCGCCCTGCGCTGCAATATACCCACCATTTTCTGCAGCGGCGGCCCGATGGCAGCGGGCATGGCGGAAGACGGCGCCGTGCTGGACCTGAACAGCGTGTTTGAAGCCGTGGCCCGTTTCAAGGCGGGCAAGATCAATGAAGCGGAACTTCATTCCCTGGAATGCCGCGCGTGTCCGGGCGCAGGTTCCTGTTCCGGCATGTTCACGGCCAATTCCATGAATTGCCTGAGCGAGGTGATCGGGCTGGCCCTCCCCGGCAACGGCTCCCTGCTGGCGACGTCCGAGGAACGCAAGGAGTTCTGGAAGCAGACCGCGCGCCGCGCCGTGGAAATGGCGAAGGCGGACGGCCCCCTGCCGAGGGACATCGTGACCCGTGACGCCATTGACAACGCCTTTGCGATCGACATGGCCATGGGCGGCAGTTCCAATACCGTGCTTCACACGCTGGCCATCGCCCGGGAAGCGGGCGTTGAGTATGACCTCCAGCGCATCAACGACATTTCCCGCCGCACTCCGAACATTTGCAAGGTGGCGCCTTCCTCCCGCTTCCATATGCAGGACGTGTTGCGCGCCGGCGGCGTGAGCGCCATCATCCATGAGATCGCCAGGATTCCCGGCTCCCTCCATCTGGATGCCATGACCGTCAGCGGCAAGACACTGGGAGAAACCGTGGAAGGATGCGGAATTACGGATGAAACCGTGATTCATCCGCTGGAAAACGCCTATTCCAAAGACGGCGGCCTGGCCATCCTGTTCGGTAATCTGGCGGAAGAAGGCGCGGTTGTGAAAAAGGCCGGGGTGCACCCGGACATGATGAGCTTCCGCGGGCCTGCCGTGATTTTCGAGTCCCAGGAAGACGCCTGTGAAGGCATCCTTGCCGGGAAGGTGAAGTCCGGCGACGTGGTCGTCATTCGCAATGAAGGGCCCAAGGGCGGCCCCGGCATGCAGGAAATGCTGGCGCCCACCTCCTACATCATGGGGCAGGGCCTGGGCGCGGAAGTGGCGCTCATCACGGACGGCCGTTTTTCCGGAGCCACGCACGGCGCCTGCATCGGCCATATCTCCCCGGAAGCTGCGGAAGGCGGCCTCATCGGCCTGCTGAAGGACGGGGATATCATTGAGTATTCCATTCCGGACCGCACGCTGAACGCCTGTCTGACGGAGGATGAGATCGCACGCCGCCGTGCGGAGTGGAAGCCCACGTACAACAAGGTTTCCTCCTCCTGGCTCAGCCGTTACCGCAAGCTGGCCACCAACGCCAGCCGCGGCGCCGTTCTCCAGAGCGGCGAATAAATGCCATCCGTTTTATTTTCGGCCGCTTTCCTCCTCCGGGGAAAGCGGCTTTTCATTTCCGTCCGGCTTTGTTTTTTCACGGAGTTTCCCTCAAAAAGAGAGCCGCTCCCTTCCAGGGGGAGCGGCTCCGCTATCAACATAATACCGAAAAAGCATGCATTACCTGGTGATTCTGAAGGGGCCGCTCAGACCTACCGGGGACATGGCGGAGGAATCATAGTCTGTTACCCTGTAGGTTCCTTCCGTGGCGGAGGTAAAGGTCATTTCTCCGGAACTTTTAACGGTCCGGGGATGTTCGCGGTCTTTCTCGGTCAGTGTCATGGAAAACCGGGCGGAAGCGGCGCCGGGCGCATAGGTGTATGTTCCGGAGAAGATGCCGTCACCCGTTTCCAGGGTACTGGACGAGGTGATTTTGTAGGATACGCCATGGCCGTCCGTCATCACGATGGTGCTGTCTGTTTCCAGCGCCTGAGGAGGGGCTACGGCGGATGAGTCCGATTTGCCGGAACCGCCGCCGCAGGAAGCCTGCAAACATGCGCATCCCAGAAGAATGGCGGAGGAGATTGAAATCAATGAGTGCATAAGAAAGAATTTGTCGAAGTAAAAAATTGCCTTCCCGGCCGGGTAGCAGACCGGGAAGGCGGGAACGGCTTTCCGTTAGAACGAGTAGCTGACGGAACCGTTGATACCCTGGGCTGTCAGGCCGGCGCGGCTTTCCAGGGAGTACCCGATGCGGGCGCCCCAGCGGCTGCCGAAGGTGGCGCTGACTCCTGCGTTGACTCGCAGGGCCGTGCGTCCCTTGTTGACGCCGCATGCCGTCCAGGAACCCAGATTGCTGCCGACCGTGCCCTTGGGATTGATGCGGCTGAGGTCCTGCGCCACGGCCACCGTGATTCCGGGTGTCAGCGTGGTTTTGGTACCTGCGGCAAAGGTGCGGGACACGGTAATGCCTACGGGCAAAGTCCAGTTCTGGGCGCGGGCTCCGCTGAAGGTGCGCGCCAGGTCGCCGCTTTCAGTGAAGCTGTCCGTCTTCCCGGTCATGAATTCCAGCCCGGCAAAGGGTGCGATGACCAGCTTGTTCGCCAGCTCTTCCGTCCAGGTGGCGTAAACGGCCGCTCCGAAGGAGTCCGCGTCAAACTCCCCATGGGCGGAGGTATCCGCTACGCGGGCGTTTCCGTCAAAGGAGGTGGTGCCGAAGGCGGCGTATCCGTCCAGGGTCAGTTTCTTGTTCCGGGAGGGAGTATAGCGGCCGTAGGCCATAGCCATGAAGGAATCCGCATCATAACTGGAGAAGCCTCCCTTGTCCTGGAAAGTGCCGAAGGACTGGCCGACGGCCACTCCCGCCAGGGCGGAAGAGGAGAGCTTGAAGTCCGCGCCGACGGCATAGCCGCCCGCATCGTACTTGTACCCGTCAATGCCGTGGCGAGCGTTCTGGTCCGTCCAGGAGCCCAGTCCGCCAACCCATACGGAACCGCGGCCGGAGGCCACGGGAGCCATGGCGATGGGGGAACCCTTGGCATCCACGGCCTGCACGGGCCTGGCAGCCGGGGCGTTCAGGCCCTGGGCTGCGGAAAGTGCCCCCTGCGTCCGGACGAGGGACGCAAAGCCCTTGAGGGCGTCATTGGAGGCCCAGGCCGCATTGACCACGGTTTCTCCGCTGACGGACTGGATCATGGCTGCCGCGGCATCCGCGCTGGAGGTTCCCAGCAGGTTTTCAAAGAACCTGTGGGCGGCGGAGCCGTCCCGCACGTTCATCCGGGCCTGCTCCATGCCTGCCGCCACTCCGGAAACGTTGCCGGAATATCCTTGCATGGGAGAAGCCACGCCTTTCATGTTCTGGGACAGCCGGATGGTGCCGTCCTCATTGGCGGCGGCCGTTGTGGAAACGAAGGCGGAGTTGAACAGGGGCAGCCCGGCCGCATCCGCCCCGGTAATGGTAACGTTGTCCACGGATGAGATGCCGGAGGCCGTGTGGGTAAGATCCCGTCCATTGCCCGCTTCGTCAATGTGCCAGAGCTTGACGGAGGAATTGCCGTTGAACGTGATGTCGTTGAGCAGCAGGGAGGAGCCTTCCCCCACTTCCACCACGGCATTCCCGTTGAGTTTCAGCGTATCGCCGGCCAGGGTGGAGTTATCCGTCAGGATGATGCCCTTGCCGTTGATTTCATAGTCCGTCAAGTCTTCAAGGCCCAGTTGGGCGCCTTCCATGACAAGTTCATTGTCAATTTCGGCCACATGGCCCACGATCAGGGAACCGGCTCCGGAATACTGGAGGAAGTCGCCGCCGAATCCGTTGTCTTCCTGGTCCCTGCCGCCATAGAGCAGGTTGCCGCCTCCCAGCTGGACCAGGCTGGCGGAGCCGCGGATCCATTCCGGATCGTCATCCAGGGTGAAATAGTCGGCGTCGGAAATGCCGCTGTTGATGACGGTGGTTGCGTCCGCGTCGGTATTGACTATGATGGCAGCTCCGTCTTCGGCGAAAATGTCATTGGCTTCACCTCCCGCCATGTTGCCGTCGAAGAAGGAACCGGAGCCGATGAGCAGAAGGCGGTCTTCCATCAGGTGAATGGCGCCGCCAAGGCTGCCCGCGGTATTATCCGTGAAAACCGTGTTTTTACCGAGCCAGATATTGGCCCCTTCGTTTTCGAAGAGGTCGTCCACATTGTCGCCTTCCTGCCAGGCAAGGTTGGTCGTCAGTTCGGAGGCGATGGCGCCTCCGTTGGCTCCGGCCCGGTTGCCGGAGAAGACGGAACCGTTGCCTACGACGATGTCCAGAACTTCCGTGGTCAGTTTGGAGGTCCGTTCCCCGTCAACGTAGGTCATTGTCTCGGCAATGTTGTTCTGGGCGAAAACGGCGCCCCCGGACCCGGAGGCCGAGTTGTCAATGAAACGGTTGTTTTCTCCTATCACGATGTCTCCATGAGCATACAGGGCTCCCCCTCTGGAAATATCCATGGCGGCGGACCTGCCTGGAGCCGTGCTGTTCATGAACGTATTGTTGCGGCCCGTGGTGATTTTGTTCTCACGCTCCGCAATGGTGACGGTCCCGTTGAGGATGTTTCCGTTTTCATCCGTGTTCCTGATGCTGGCCTGGATGAGGCTGTTGTCCGAGTCGCTGAAGGCGCTCATGTGGTAGACGGAAGCATCTTCCGTTCCCTGGTAGGTGACGTTGTCACCCAGCGTGATGGTATTTTCCGCCGCGACGGTGGTCATGGTCAGGGTGACGTTGTTGCCGATGACGATGCTGCCCCCGTAGGTGCCTTCGCTGTATTCTCCGGAGGCCAAAACGTAGTCGCCGTCCGCATTCTGCTTGAGCGTTCCTTCAAAGGAAATGGTCCCGCGGGTGGAAACGCCTTCATCGTCGATGTCTCCCACCGTATCCGCCGCCCAGATGTCGGCCATCTGGCTGCCGGAAAGATCGTTGTCCCCGGTGATGGTGGTGTTGCTGCCAATGTAGATGTCTCCGCCCTCTGCGTAAATGTCCACGTCATTCAGGGTGGAATGGTCGCCGATGGAGACAGTGGCTTGGTCGCCCACGGCAGTGGTCATGTGTACGGTCCGGGTGCCGTCTTCCTTTTCAAAGATGGAGACGGAATCCAGTTCCACGGAAATGGCGTCCAGCGTGACAGAGCTCAGTTCCGCGCCATTTCCTATGAAGATGGAGCCTTCGGCATCCAGATCATAATTTTCGATGGAGCTGTTGCTGCCGATGAATATGTCGCCGTACAAACCCATGGATTCCTGAATGCTGGTTCCGGGCTGGTAGCGGCCCTGGTTGTCCTGGATGGAAATGCCGGACGTGAGCACCAGGGCTCCCGTGGTGATTTCCGCCCGGTCCGTGGCGGAAATGTCGCTGCCGTCTCCCAGGAGAATGTCGCCGCCGGTATAGAGGTCGCCGTCTCCTGCCGTACTCAGGTCGGTATCAGTCATCGTAACGGCGCCGGCACTGAAATCGATGCCCCCCGTGGCTCCCACGGATTCCGACTTGCCGATCAGAGTTTTGGAATCTTCGTCTTCATAAACGGATGTCGTGTTGACGGCCCCAGTGGAGATGAGAGTGGAATCGGACAGGGAAATATCTCCATGGGAGACAATTTTACCGCGGACGCCGTCGTTCATGGACAAGTCCATTTCGTCGATCTGGACATCCTTTCCCAGTTCCATGGCAATTTCTCCTGGAGTATTGGTGACAACCGTGGAGATGAAGGCTCCCGTTTCGGGGTCGATTCTTGTTTCTATGGAGGTGGAATGTCCGGTGGTGACATTGTTTCCGTTAAGAAAGACGCCGTCTCCCGCTACCAGCTTGTTGTTTTCCAGCAACAACCATGTGCCGTCCAGGGTGGAGCCGCTTTCTATGGAAAGGATGATTCCACTTTCATCCGTTCCGCTGAGCATGCCGTCCGTCATGCTGCCGACCCGGACGGTGCCCTCTCCTCTTACATTCACATTCTGCATGGAGACTGCGGACATGTCCCCGTAGTTGAAATTGGAGACGGTGCCATGGCCGTCCGAGGCAAGGGTGATGCGGGCGTCTGCGGGCAATGCCGTCAGGTCCGTTCCCTGGAAGTCAATGGTTCCGGTGATCTTGAGCGTATCTCCATCAGCAAGCTGGTTCCAGGCTTCCTGAAATTCTTCCAGATTGGAAGCGGTGTATTCGGTTGCGAAAGCTTGGCAGCCGAGGGCGCACATGGCTGTCAGTAAAGCCCGACGCAGAGGTAGTGGTAAACGAGGATTCATGATTTGGTATGTTTGTGTTCATCGGGAAGAAAAGGGATAGAAATGCCTTTTTCTTTCCAACACCTACATACAGGATTGACAATCCTGTGTTCGTGAATGCATTTGCCTCGTTTACATATTGTTAGAAAATCCTCTTTCCTTTTTCCCGGATAGGAGCGTCGATGTTTTTAATCTAACAAATAGATTGAAATTTGTACATGATGAATTAATTCTAAAACCGCCATAAAATATGAAATATTGTAGTTTTTTTACTTGCTATCAGGATTGTCAATCCTGTGACGCATAAAACATTATTTTACAATTACATTACTCGAATGAGGGAACATGTCGAAAATCGCGCCGAATATTTGGCGGCGGAAATGTTGTTGAAAGGGAGCGGGCTGAATATGGTGAAGGCGGCCACCCTGGCTCTGGAGCTGGTGCGGCGCTGCGGCGGTTCCCGGTGCAGCATGCGCCGCGCCAGAAAGGCCATTGAGCTGGGAGCGGAGGAATTGAAAAACGGAGAACAGACGGTATCCTTTGCGGCCGCCGTGGATGAAACGCTGAAAGTGAAGTGCGGCCGGCGCCCCGCCACCCTGCGGGATATCAGGTACTTTACAGGCGCGTTGATGCGCAGATGCCCGGAATTAAAGAATTTTCCGGTCAGAAAACTGACCCCGCAGCATTGTTCGCGTTTTCTTGAATCCGCCTTTTCTTCCGGCAGGCAGCGCTACAAGGCGCGGGCGGTGATGAGCGGAGTTCTGAGTCTTTCCCTGCGGCGCGGGTGGTGCAGGGAAAATCCCCTGCTGCGCGTGGATGCCCCTTCCTTCCGTGAGCAGGTCATTGCGATACTGGCGCCGGGGGAGATAGAGTGCCGGAGGAGGGTGGCGGAATCTCCCGGATTCCGTGATTGCGCCCCTGCCGTCTGGATCATGATGTATGCCGGAATCCGTCCGGGAGAGGTGGCGCGGCTTCAGTGGCGGGATGTGGATTTGGAAGAAAGGGTCATTTCCGTAAGACCGTTGGCGAGCAAGACGGGCGGAGCGCGCCATGTTACCGTCCAGCCCGTGCTCGGGCGGCTTTTGGCGGAGCATGGCGTTCAGGACGGGAGCAGGCCTTTATGCCCGCCGAGCTGGCCGCTGCGCTGGCGGCAATTCAGGAAAGAAGCGGGGTGGGGGAGCGGCGGCAGGTTCGGGGCATGGAGGCCGGACGTCCTGAGGCATACTTACGCTTCCTACCATGCCAAATGGTTCAGGGATTTTCCCCTCCTTCAGATGGAAATGGGGCACCGTTCCTCCGCCTTGCTGCGCGCACGGTACTTGAATATGGAGGGAGTAAGCCGTGAGAGGGCGGCCCTGTTCTGGGAAGTGCCGGAAAGGGAGGAACTCCATGGATAGGGAAGCCTGACTGTTCCGGACGCTTTTGCCGTTTCTTCATGGTACCCGGCTCGGACACGGCGCGGGAGGGAATATGAAAGCCGGAGCGCATGGCGTCTTGCGGCGGAATTCCCGCGGTTTCTGCAAATGGCGCTCGGTACGCTGAGGCGCATCAGGGGCAGGCCGCCGGGTTCTTCCGGTTTGGCTGCGGCATGTGTAAAAGGGAGCAGGGGGGTCATTCCCTGGGCAGGAAGTAGCCGCGCTGTTTTTCGGAGACGGGCATGCCCATGCGTTCCATCACGGCCAGCATGTCTTCCCATACCTTGCGCTTTTCCCGCGGATTGTCGGACCTCAGCAGGTAGCTGGGGTGGTAGGTGACGCGCACGGGAATGCCGTTGAGGTCGTGGAACCTGCCGCGCATGGAACTGACGGAGCCCTGTTCCCCCAGCAGGCCGACTGCGGCGGTGCCTCCCAGGGCAATGATCATCTTCGGCTGGATGACCTGGATTTCATGCATGATGATGGGCAGGCAGGCTTCTATTTCCTCCGGCGTGGGGGCGCGGTTGTTGGTTCTCTGGTTCGGCAGGGCAGGACGGAATTTGACGATGTTGGAAATGTAAACCATGTCTCTGGAAAGCCCCATGGCTTTCAAAATCTGGTTGAGCTTTTCTCCGGCCCGGCCCACGAAGGGTTCCCTCTGTACTTCTTCATAGTACCCCGGCGCTTCGCCTATCAGCATGAGCTGCGTATGGGGATTGCCCGTGGCGAAGACCATCGTGTCCCGCAGGGAGTTGAGGTCCCGTGCGGGTTTCCAGTTTTGTGCCAGATCCCTGAGGTATTGCAGCTTCTCTTCCATCGTTCCTTCCGGGAGCGTGATGGAGGAAGACGGTTTCCGCTCTTCCGGGAAAAGCTCCGGAGCTGTGCCCGGGGGCGGTGTTTTTACGGGTTCCGGTTCTGGTCGCGAAGACGGGGAAGACGGGGAAGACGGGGAAGACGGGGAAGACGGGGAAGACGGGGAAGACGGGGAATGTGCGCGGCCTCCCTTTTTGGCGGTCAGGTACCACGTTCTCAGGACGTCCCGGGCCTCCTCCGTCAGGCTGGCGCGTGTGGTTCCCCTTTGGATCAGGGAATCGAGGTAATGGCGGAAAAGGCTGTTCGGCGTGGAGGTCATGGGAGGATAAGGCCAGATTAGTCCACGGAAGGCCGTCTGTCACGACGATTTGCAGCCTCTCCTTTTCTCCCGGAATCCCGCCGCACCGGGAAATGACACGGTAAAGGATGGAATCCCCGGCGCAGAAGGGAGCAAATTGGGCTTTTCCGGCCCTTGTGCGGAGATTCCGCACCGGGACCGCCCGTCTCTCATTCCTGATTAGTTATCCTTATGTCCTTCTCTGAAGAATTAAGCACCCTGACGGCCCATCCCTCTCCCCTCGTGCGCCGTTTCATGTCCCTGCTGGAACCTGTGGACGACGCCCGGCTGGAGGCGATGGCACAGGAGAGCCGGCGGCTGACCCGGTTGCATTTCGGCAGGACGATCCGGCTGTTCGCCCCCATCTACTTGTCTAACGAGTGCATCAATAATTGCAAGTATTGCGGCTTTTCCCGGGACAATCCCATCATCCGCACCACCCTGACGGTGGATGAAGTGGTTCAGGAGGCGCGCTACCTGCACGGCCTGGGGCTGCGCAGCATCCTGCTGGTGGCCGGGGAGCATCCCAAGTTCGTTTCGGACGGGTACATTCAGAAATGCCTGGACGCCCTGCATCCGTTCATCCCCTCCCTGGGGCTGGAAATCGGCCCCCTGCCGGATGACCGTTACGCGGAAATCGTGCATCACGGGGCGGAACAATTGGCCGTCTATCAGGAGACCTATGACCGGGAAGTTTACGAAACCCTGCATACGGCGGGGATGAAGAAGAATTTCAACTGGCGGCTGGACTGTCCGGAACGGGCGTACCAGGGCGGGTTCCGGCGCATCCAGATCGGCGCGCTGTTCGGGCTGGCCCCGTGGAGGCGGGAGGCGGTGGCCCTGGCCGCCCATCTGGATTATTTGCAGAAGCACTGCTGGAAAGCCGCCCTTTCCGTGGCTTTTCCGCGCATGCGGCCCTATGCCGGGAATTATGAATATGAGCCTGACCCGGAACTGATGCTGGATGACCGCCATTTTGTCCAGCTCATGACCGCCCTGCGCATCTGCTTCCCGAAGATAGGCATGTCCGTGAGCACCCGTGAGCCGGAGCCCATGAGAAACGCGCTGATGCATCTGGGCATGACCCATATGTCCGCCATTGCCCGGACGGAGCCGGGCGGTTATACGGGGGTGGGAACGGCCACGGCCCACCTGACGGTGCGGGGGAACGTGGTGGATTTGCCGGAGGAAAAGAAGGGGCAATGCAAGGCGACGGAGCAATTTGAGATCTCAGACCAGCGTTCTCCGGAACAGGTGGTCTGCGCCATCCGGGGAGCCGGACTGGAACCCGTCTGGAAGGATTGGGATTCAGGGCTGGACGTGGTTTAATTCCAGAATTTTCAAGGCAATCTGCCGGGCGTTCCAGCCTTCCGGCAGGGGAGGAATGCTGTGCCCGAGACCGGATGACAGCCTTGCCGTCCTGATGTTGTAATGTGGCATTGACGGCTTGTTTCCTCCACCATATTTCTGGAGGCCATGATTCGTTATTATTGGGGCAGGTTTTGGCCGTTTCTCCTGTTTGCGTTCGGGATTGAAGTAGTGGAAAACCTGTTTACGGTGTTCTTTGAATACCGCAACATGGATTTCGGTTTTCTGCCTTTGCTGAAAACGGGGTATGTTTTTGTAACGGAGTTCCTGATCACGATGTGCTACTGGCTTCTGCCCTATGCCATTTATCTGTGGCTTCTGCCCCGCAGCAAGGCCGGGGGCAGGGCGGACCGCTGGATCACCCTGGCGTGGTTTTTCCTGTTTGCGCTGGCCAGCCTGTTTGAAGACGTGGCGGAGGCTTTTTTCTGGAACGAGTTTGAGGCCAGTTTCAATTTCATTGCGGTTGATTATCTGATTTACACCAAGGAAGTGATCGGGAACATTTACGAGTCCTACCCCATTATTCCCATTCTGCTGGGCATTCTGGCCGTCTCCGTACTCGCGGCGTGGGGCATGCGCCGCTTCCTGATTCCCGGGAATGCTGAAGCTCCCCGCGGATGGAAGCGCGGCTGCGTGGTGGCCGCCCTGCTGCTGTGCGTTACAGGCGGTTATTGGCTGGTGGACATCAAGGACGCGGATGCCGTAGGCAACCGCTATAATTCGGAAATGGCCAAGGACGGCCTTTACAGCCTGTTCAGCGCTTTCATCAAGAATGAACTGGATTACCGGACCTATTACAGGACCCTGCCGGACCGGGATGCCGCGGCGTTTCTGGCCGGGGAGTTTACGGCGGACGATACTTCCGTACCGGATGCCGCCTCCGGAAGCGTGAAGAGACAGGTGCGCCCCGCCGCGGAGGCCATCCGCCCCAATGTGGTGGTGGTCATTATGGAGAGCATGGGCGCGGAATTCCTGAATGAATGCCGGAAGGACGGGGAGGACATCACCCCATGCCTGAGCCGTCTGGGCCGGGAGGGAATCTTTTTCCCGAACACGTATGCCACGGGCACCCGCTCCGTGCGGGGGCTGGAGGCGGTGAGCACCTCCATTCCGCCGCTGCCCGGCATGTCCATCGTGCGGCGGGAGGGCAATGAAAACCTCCGGACAATCGGTTCCATTTTCAGGGAAAAGGGATATGACCTCAAATGGATTTACGGGGGATACGGCTATTTTGACAACATGAATTATTTCTTCGGGAACAACGGGTTCCAGGTAATGGACCGCAACTCCATGGATGATTCCGAGGTGACCCATTCCACCATTTGGGGCGTCTGTGATGAAGACTTGTTCCGCCGCGCCGTCCGTGAGGCGGATGAGTCCTGCGGACGCGGAGTGCCGTTCCTGCAGGTGGTGTTCACGACGTCCAACCACCGGCCTTATACGTATCCGGATGGCCGTATTGACATTCCCTCCCACACCGGACGCCTGGGAGCCGTGAAATACGCGGATTATTCCGTGGGGGCCTTTGTGGAGGAAGCCAGGAGCAAGCCCTGGTTTGACAACACGCTGTTCGTTTTTGTGGCCGACCACGGCGCCGGGAGCGCCGGAAAAAAATCGCTCAATCCGGAAACGCACCGCATTTTCTCCATTTTTTACGCTCCGGCCCTGCTGAAGCCGGAACGGCGGGAGACGGCGATCAGCCAGATAGACGTGCTTCCCACGCTTCTGGGCCTGTTGAAATGGCCTTATGACGCCTCCTTCTACGGCAAGGATGCCTTGAAACCCTCGTACCGTTCCCGTTACTTCGTGAGCAATTACCAGTACATCGGCTACCTGCGGGGGGACGACATGGTGGTGCTCAAGCCCCAGCGCGGCGCGGAATTCTACCGGGACGGGAATGAAGCGGCTCCGGACGACCGCATGAAGGAGCTTGAAAAGGAAGCGATTTATTACTCTCAGAACGCTTCCGACTGGCGGAAGCACCTGAAGGAATAATCACTGGTTCCCCGGATGCGTGCCGGGATGAATGCACGGTTTTCCGGAGACGGAAGATTCCGGGAGCCGTTCTGCGCCGCCGGGTGCGTGCGCCTGCCTGGTGAAGGCCTGGGCCGGGTGTTCGGCCTCTGGCGGGGAGAATGAATGCCCGGAGAAGGAATCTTTTTCTTTGATTCAGCTTGCCGTCCGCCCATACGAAGGGCGCAGGAACCAGGATTTAATCAGGATTTGTCCGCGTCCTTGTAGTCCTGGAGGGCGTCCCGCAGGAACTTGAAGTGCTTCTGTATCTGCTGGCCGTTGGCAAGCACGAACATGAGGGAAATGCGGAATTCGTTGTCCTTCAGTCCATCCAGTTCCTTCCTGTCGATCTTCATGGAGAATTTTCCGCTCTTTTTCCCGAGGCGTTCGGAGAAGGAGACGGCATCGTAATCCTGGTTGACGGCGTAGGGAGGGTCCTGGACGTAAACGTTCAGGGCCTTGACGGTCTGCGGGCTCTTGTAGTTTCCGGAAATCAGGATCTGGTCCCCCTTGAAGGAGATGGAAATGCCCTTGGTTTCCACTTCCGGTTTGCCCTGGTAGTATTGCTGGCCGGGTGTGACGGAAAACACCTCGCAGGCGTCCAGCAGCGCGCAGCTGGCGGGGGTCAGGAACGTGGGGCTGGAGCCAAACGTATAGTTGCCCGCTCCCATCAGGGCGGTGCCGTACTTCTTGCCGTCGGACGTGGTCTGGTGGTTGTGGGGCAGGTTGAGGCCGTGACCCAGTTCATGAGCCAGGCCGCCGTACCATTTGGTCAGCAGCCTCCCTTCCTTGGTCGGCTGGCCCAGGTGCTTGATGTCGAAGGCGGGGTAGTCCAGGGCGAAGCAATAGCGGCCCATGCCGTAAAAGGGAACGCCTCCGGGATTGTCCGGGCCGTTCTTGTCGTCGTTCCATGTGGGCATGATGATCAGGGTGTGCTGGCTTTTCTTTTTGTCCGGATTGGCCTTGAAAAACTTTTCAATTTCCTGGGCCGCCTTCCATCCGCCGCCGTTTTCGTAGGGGTAATGGCTGGCCGGATTCTCGGCCTTGTATTCAATGATGTTGACGCGGCCGGGCGACTTGATGTCCATCCCGAAGGCCCTGGCTCCGTAGCCGTGCCTCTGCATTTCCTTTCCGTAAAACTGCTGGAGGTAAAGCATCAGTTCGCTGATGCGGCGTTCGTAGTCCGGCACGGGTTCCGTATCACTGCCCAGGAAATAAACGATGTTGAGCTGATGCTCCGTCTTTTTCAGGGGAATGCGGTCTTTCAAAATATCCGGAACCGTGACCTTGCTATCGGCCAGTCCGGCGGAAGCTCCGAGAAAGAGGAGGGAGAGAAGAATGGAGGCAAACCTTTTCAACATGATGGCAACGGTATGAAGCCTCCGGGGAAAGGCAAGGAAATTTCCTGTCCTCTTTTTTTGCGGGGAAAACCGCCTGCTGAAAAGGGCCGGGGACCGGATCTTTCCCCCCGCGGCAGTCCCGGTTTTTTTTGGACGCACGATGAAGAAGGCTGAAAGATAGAGATTGCAGGAAGGGTATTTTTATGAGAGTATTAATAAAGCAATGCATCTTCAATCTCTTCTCTTCTCCGCTTTATCCGTAAGTGCAGTGTCGCTTGGCTGGAGCGCGCTGGACAAGCCTTCCGCCTCCAATCTGATCTGGGACGACAAGCCTGCCGTGGTCGTCTATCCCCAGGCGGACAAAAACCCTGACGGCAGCTTGGGCAAATACAAGAAGCCCTCCGCCGTATGGGAAGCGGAAGGCTATCCCATCGGCAACGGCCGCGTGGGCGCGATGATTTTCAGCGCCCCCAACCGCGAACGTTTTGCCCTGAACGAGATCAGCCTCTGGTCCGGCGGCCCCAATCCGGGGGGCGGCTACGGCTACGGTCCGAATGCGGGGACCAACCAGTTCGGCAACTACATGCCTTTCGGCGACTTGTTCGTGGACTTCAAGAAAGGGGACCAGCCCGCCTCCGTGTCCGTGGAGGACTTCACCCGCGCCCTGGACCTGCGCGACGGCATTTACAAGGTGAATTACAAATCCGACGGCGTGACCTACGACCGTGAAGCTTTTGCCAGCACCCCCGCCAATGTCCTGGTGATCAACTACCGCGCCAGCAAGCCCGGTAGTTTCAACGCGGACTTTTCCGTGAATTGCCAGGTGGATGCGGACATCTCCGCCAAAGGCCCCGTACTCACGTGGAAAGGTACCCTGAAGAACGGCATGAATTTTGAAGGCCGCATCCTGGTACGCACGAAGGGCGGCACCGTTTCCGCCTCCGGCGACAAGATTTCCGTGAAAGACGCGGATTCCTGCACGGTTGTCGTCGCCATGGAGACGGACTACCTGATGGACTACAAGAAAGACTGGAAGGGGGAGGCCCCCGCCAGGAAGCTGGACCGTTATGCGGCCAAATCCGCCTCTACGGATTATGCCGCGCTGAAACAGGCGCACATTGTCCAGTACAAGTCCATGTTCGACCGCGTGAAAGTGGACTTCGGCAAAACTGAGCCGGAGGTGGCCAAACTTCCCATCCCGGAACGCCTGAAAGCCTACAAGAATAAGCCGTCCGATCCCGACCTGGAGGAAACCATGTTCCAGTTCGGCCGCTATCTGCTGCTTTCCAGCTCCCGGCCCGGAACCCTTCCCGCAAACCTCCAGGGTCTTTGGAACGAGTACGTGAGTCCGCCGTGGGCCTGTGACTATCACAACAACATCAATGTCCAGATGGCCTACTGGGGCGCGGAACCCGCCAATCTTTCCGAATGCCACCAGGCGCTGATTGATTACGTGGAAGCCATGGCTCCCGGCTGCCGGGACGCCTCCCAGGCCAATAAAAAGTTCAATACCAAGGACGGCAAGCCGGTGCGCGGCTGGACGGTGCGCACCTCCCAGAACATCTTCGGCGGCAACGGGTGGGCCTGGAACATTCCGGGTAATGCCTGGTACGCCCTGCACATATGGGAACATTATGCCTTCACCGGAGACAGGAAGTATCTGGAAAAACAGGCCTATCCCCTGATGAAGGAGATCTGCCATTTCTGGGAAGACCATTTGAAGGAACTGGGCGCGAAAGGCGAAGGCTTCCTGTCCGGCGGCAAGCCCCTGAATGAAGAGCAGCAGAAGGAACTGGCCGACATCAAGGCCGGCACCCTGGTGGCTCCGGACGGATGGTCTCCCGAACACGGCCCCCGTGAAGACGGCGTGATGCACGACCAGCAGCTGATTGCGGAACTTTTCACCAATACGATCAAGGCCGCCCGCATTCTGGGCAAGGACGCCTCCTGGGCCAAGAGCCTGGAAGGCAAGCTGAAGAGGCTGGCCGGCAACAAGATCGGCAAGGAAGGCAACCTTCAGGAATGGATGATCGACCGCATTCCCAAGACGGACCACCGCCATACGTCCCACCTCTTTGCCGTTTTCCCCGGCAACCAGATCACCAAGCTCAAGACGCCCAAGCTGGCGGAGGCCGCCCGCCTGTCCCTGGAATGGCGCGGCACGACCGGCGACAGCCGCCGTTCCTGGACGTGGCCCTGGCGCACGGCTCTCTGGGCGCGCTTTGGGGACGGAAACAAGGCTCATGAAATGTTTGAGGGCCTGCTCAAGTACAATACCCTTCCGAACATGCTGACGACGCACCCACCCATGCAGATGGACGGCAACTTCGGCATCGTGGGCGGCGTGTGTGAAATCCTGCTGCAATCCCACGCAGGCGGCATTGAAATCATGCCTTCCTCCGTGGATGCGTGGCCGTCCGGTTCCGTGAAGGGATTGAAGGCCCGCGGCAACATTACCGTGGATTTCTCCTGGAAAAACGGCAAGGTGGGCAACGTGAAGCTTTATTCCGAGCAGCCCAGGGTGGTGCCCGTGCGCGTCAACGGAAGCGTGACCCGCATGAAGACCCTGCCGCTGCAACCCAAGGCGGCAGCGGCGCCCGCCCCGGACAGGAAGAGCTAAAAGCTGGGATTTCAGCAAAGGCCGAAGCGGCGGGTGGAGAATTGACGGCGCGGTGCGCCGGGGATTTCCCTGTCCGGTTTCCGGTTTTCATCATTACCCTGCGGGTTGGCCCGCAGGGTATTTCTTTTCCGGACCCGTTCTTTAAGGACATCAAAGGGCATCAAGAAGGCGCGGCCGCAAACCGGAATGAATGGGGAATGCCCCATCCGGAAGCCGGAGGAGGGATGGACCCTGCGGTGCGGCCGGATCAGGGACGGGGACATGTTCCGCACCTGCGGATAGGGGAAATGGGCACAGCTTCAGGATTTTTTCCCCGGGATTCCCTGGGGACTCATCCTGCCGGGTTGCAGCAGAGCACGGGAACTCAACTGATGCAACGGTGGTAGTAGTCCACGCGGGAGATGAACCAGGACCATTTGAAGCCGGGCTTGCCGTTGTCCAGCAGCAGATGGGGACAGCGCTTGCCCGTCCAGTAGTAGTGCGGCACCACGTTGCGCAGCGGGATGTTCTGGGAGTACATCGTGTAGGCGGCCAGCTTGGCGGCGCGGTCGAAGGTTTTGACGATGCTTTGTCCGCGCTTTTCGCACATTTCAATGCCGATGGAGTACATGTCTCCGGGGCCGCCGCGGTCCGCATGGCGGCCGGTTTCATTCAAAGGGAGGTGTTGCATGGCCACGTACGGGTCCACCGTGTAGTGCCAGTTGCACCGCAGGGCTCCGTTGTTCAGGGCGCGGGCGTGCTGCATGGCGTCTGCGGACGGGTTTTCCGTGTTGTGCATGGTGATGAAGCGGGGCTTCATGCGGGAGGAACGCCGGCGCAGGGGGGAGGTTTTGGGCATGAGCATCGGCTGCACGTTGCATTCCGTCAGGAGCTGGCGCGGGGAACGCTTCACCAGCGGAACGCTGGAGGGGGTGAAGGAGATCATGGGCGCCGGACCGGCCTTGCCGGAGGTTTCCGCACAGCTGGTCAGGGCCAGCAGGGCGGCGGCTTCCAGCAGGAATGTCCTGCGGTCCATGCCCTGGACTTTTTCCAGCATGGGCTGGAGCTGGCCGGAGACACGGGAAAGATACGTGGCGATGGTGGAAAGGTTGTTCATACGACCGTCGGAAGGCAAGGAATGGGAGACTGGTGCAGGAAAAGTTTAGTCCAAACTAAGAGCCGCCCTCTTTCTTTGCAACGAAAAAGTGTGAAAGCCCCGGCTTTGTGCGGAATTCTTCACCCTTTTTGTCATATTGGACTGTTCAAACCGTCGTTGAGAGGAGAACCGTGTCCCCTTCGGTGGCCGTTACGGCGGCGGACCGGACGGGGGAGAGAATGAATTCCCCCTGCCTGGCCTCTCTGCCGTCCCAGGCCACGCCGCCCCGGAGCACCGTCAGCACGGCAAAGCGGGAGGGGTCCTGCGGAATGAACCGTTCCCCACTGTCCAGGCGGCATTCCCGTGAGGTGAAGTGGGGCGTGTCGGACAGGTAGCGTGGATCGCGGCTGAGTTCCCTGAATTCACGGATGGAGTCCAGGGCCTGTTCCAGGTGCAGTTCCCTCCCCCGGCCGGAGGCGTCCGTCCGGTTCCAGTCGTAGAGGCGGTAGGTGGTATCGCTGTTTTGCTGGATTTCCGCGATGAGATGGCCTGCGCCGATGGCGTGAACCAGTCCGGCGGGAATGTACAGGTGTTCCCCGGCGTTCAGATGGGCGGAGCGGATGAGCTGCTCCATCCGGCCCGCGTCCGCCGCGCGGTATATGTCCTGCTCCGTGGCGGATTCCTCCATGCCTCCGTAGATCAGGGCGTCCGGTTCCGCGTGGAGGACGTACCAGACTTCATTTTTTACTTCCCCTCCCCATGCCTCCGCCGTGCGTTCCGGAGGATGCACCTGGACGGAAAGATTTTCGCGCGCGTCCAGTATTTTGCACAGCAGCGGAAAACGCGGGAAGCGTTCATAGCCGGGGCCGAAGATTTCCTCCCGGTGTTCCTCCCACAGCCGGTGCAGGGGCAGGCCCTCCCATTCGCCTTCCTTCACGATGCTCATGGCTTCCGGTCTGTCGCTGATTTCCCAGGCTTCCCCGTAGGCCGTTTCCCGGTCGGGAAGTTCCCGTCCCAGCAGGGTTCTCATGTGCTGTCCGCCCCAGATGCGGGGCTGGTAGATCGGATGGAAGCGGAAGGGCTGCATCATGTCCGGAGGCTAAGGCATCCCCGGCCTCCAGACAAGCAAAATGCCCGCAGGAGGCCTGCGGGCATGAATGAGGGGGAACGGAGGGTTTCCGTGGGTTATTTCACGGATTCCCAGACGATGCCGATTTCGTCGAAAGGCACGTGTTCCTTGTTCTTGTCCGGCTTGGGCACGCCGTAATTGGTCCGGAACAGCGGCAGGATGGGGGCGCCCGTCTTGGGGTCCTTGCTCATGGGCTCCATGCCCACTTCCTCCAGCAGCAGGGTCATGCCGAATTCCCCGCCGGGGATTTCACTGATCAGGATTTCAATGGGATAGACATCTCCCTGCTTGACGGTGAACGTTTTCCCTGCGACCACGCCGCCCATGGTGTCATTCCAGTGCTTGGAGGTGGAGTATTTGTAGAAGGTGGAGGGCGGCACGTTGATTCCGGCGTCCCTGAGTTCCTTTTTCAGGGCGTCGTTGCCGGGCTTGTTCTGCATGGCGTTGATCCATTTCATGTCCTGCGCCGCCGTCATTTTGCCCAGGGAGGCCTGGAACCAGCCGTAGTCGAATACGTTCTGGTTGTTGAAGCGGACGGCGATCACGTCGTCCCCCGCGCCCACAAAGCGGAACGTTCCGGATTTGGGCGCGCGCACTTTCCCCCGGTAGATGGCGATCCACCGGCTGGGCTTCACCTTGTCCGCGCAGCCGTAGGCCTTGGGGGCCTCACTGGCGGAGGTTCGGGGAACGTAGAACTGCGCGGCGTAAAGCTGCTGGGGGGATTTGTAAAACCGGTTCAGGTCGGCTTCATTCCAGCCCCGGTTCACGAAGCGGGAAAGAATGGAGCAGAATTGTTCCTGGGACAGGTCGGTGGGGCGTCCGCCCTGCGTCTGCTTGGTATCGTAAAAGGTGCCTACCAGCGTGCTGCCCGCGGGTTCCTTGGAACCGAAGGCGGAGGTGGAGTCTCCCAAATCCGGGCCGAATCCGTTCCCCATGCCGAGCATGTTCCCTTCTTCCAGCATGACAGGTTCGTCGGGAGGGTCAATGTCGATCTTGGGCAGGTTCACCGGGGCGGCCGCAGCGGCCACCACTACCTTGACGGGAGTTTCCGCATGGGATGCGGAGGAGGTTTCCCTCTGCACTTCCGGCGGGGGCGGCGTATCTGAAGGCGGCGCGTCGTCAGGCGTGATGTAGCCTACGACCTTGGGTTCTTCGGGCGCGGCGATGATGATGGTCAGGGAGTAGAGGATGGCCCCGGCAAGGACTACGGAGAGAATGGATGTTGCCAGTGCGGCAATGTAATTTTTTCGCCTTTCCTTGCGCAGGGTTTCTACTGCTTCTTCTGTGGGTTCTATATGAAGGCTCATGAATGTATGATAACATGTTTGCCCCATATGTTGAGTAACATGCGGATAACAAGAGTAACATGTCGGTAACAGGCCCCCTTTTCCCCCGCGCTCCGGGAGAGGGATTTTTCCCGAATGCCTAGGCCGGATTTTCCGGGCCGGGGGCATGTTTCCGGTCCGCCCTCCCGCCGAGGATGATGGCCGTCACGGAGCAGGCCCCCAGAATCAGGGGGTAATACAAGTATTTCATGATCAGCAGGGGGGAGACCTGCGCAATGCCAGCGGCCATGAGCATCTGGGCGCCGTAGGGAATGACTCCCTGGACCAGGCAGGAGAAGGTGTCCAGAATGCTGGCGCTGCGCCTGGGCGGGATGTTGAAGCGGTCGCTGATGTCCTTGGCGATGGGGCCCGCCGTGATGATGGCGATGGTGTTGTTCGCCGTGCAGAGGTTGGCGAGGGAGACCAGCGCGGCAATGCTGAATTCCGCTCCGCGCCTTCCCCGGATATGGCGCGTAATTTTTTCAATGATGTAGGCGATGCCGCCGTTGAAGCGTATCATGGCAAGCACGCCGCCCGCCAGCAGCGTGACGATGATGAGTTCTCCCATTTCGGTCATGCCATCGCCCATGGAGCGGAACCAGTCCATGCAGGAGAAGTAGCCCATGCCTACGCCGACCGCTCCCGTGGCCAGCAGCCCCAGGGTCAGTACGGCCATCACGTGGACGCCCGCCAGGGCCGTGGCCAGCACCAGCAGGTAGGGGAGCACCTTGAGCCATTCTATCTGCACGTCCGCGCCTGCCGCCGGCGCCTGGACATTCCAGCCCGCCAGCATGTAGCAGGCCAGGGCGAGCAGCGCGGCGGGCAGGACCACCTTGACGTTGGCCCGGAATTTGTCCCGCATGGCGCAGCCCTGCGTGCGGGTGGAGGCGATGGTGGTGTCTGAAATGAAGGAGAGGTTGTCGCCGAAGAAGGCGCCCCCCACCACGATGGCCGTCATCATGCCCGTGTTGACGTTTGTGGCTTCCGCCAGTCCCACGGCTACCGGGGCCAGGGCCACGATGGTTCCCACGGACGTTCCGACGGAGAGTGAAATGAAGCAGGAGGCGATGAAGACGCTGGCCAGGAGAAGGTTGTCCGGCAGGAGGTGCAGGGTGAGCCGGACCGTGGCGTCTATGGCCCCCATGTCCCGCGCGGACTGGGCGAAGGCCCCCGCGAGCACGAAGATCCAGATCATCATCAGGATGTTCCGGTTGGCCACTCCGGCGGAGAACAGGTCCACCCGTTCCGTGATGCTTTTCCCTTTCGTGATGGCTATGGACCAGATGGCCGCCGCCGTAAACGCCACGGTGACCGGCACGGCGTAAAAGTCCTGCACCGCCACGGAGATGGCCAGGTAGAGCAGGAAGAACACCAGCAGGGGGCTCAGCGCCCACAGGCTGGGGGCCGGGTTTCCGGAATCGTTGTGAAAGGCGTGGTGCATGTGGCGGAAAGGGATACGGCGGGGCGGAAATGCCTGTTCCCCCGGCCGGCGGCTCAGGTACCCCGGCGGTCCAGGTACCACCGGTATATGGAGGCAATGCCCTGTTCCAGTTCCACACGGTGTTTCCAGCCCAGGGAATGGAGTTTGGAAACGTCCGTCAGTTTGCGCATGGTGCCGTCCGGTTTGGATGTATTGAAAGTGATTTTGCCCCGGTAGCCCGCCGTTCCGGCAATGAGTTCCGCCAGTCCGCGGATGGAGATTTCCTTCCCTGTCCCTATGTTGATGTGGCAGTTGCGGATTTCCGGACCTTCCCCGCGCAGTTGGGGGAAGTCCACGTTTTCCATCACGAAGACGCAGGCGTCCGCCATGTCCTCGCTCCACAGGAATTCGCGCAGGGGCGTTCCCGTCCCCCACAGCTCCACGGCTCCCGGCGTGACGCCGTATTTTCCCAGTACGGCCAGAATGGCTTCTTCAGAGGCGTTTCCGTCCACCTGTTCCACGGGGAGCATGTCCAGGTCCCGGCGCACGGCGTCCCAGGCCCCTTCCTCCAGGCATTTCGCCAGATGGATTTTGCGGACCATGGCCGGCAGCACGTGGCTTTTTTCCAGGTCAAAGTTGTCGTTGGGGCCGTACAGGTTGGTGGGCATCACGGCAATGTAGTTGGCGCCGTACTGGAGGTTGAAGCTTTCGCACATTTTCAGCCCGGCGATTTTCGCGATGGCGTACGGTTCGTTGGTGTATTCCAGCGGGGGGGTGAGCAGCGCGTCCTCCTTCATGGGCTGGGGAGCTTCCCGAGGATAAATGCAGGTGCTTCCCAGGAAGAGGAGCTTGGAAACGCCGTGGCGGAAGCTTTCCCCGATGACGTTCTGCTGGATTTGCAGGTTGCGGAAGATGAAGTCCGCCCGGTAGCGGGAGTTGGCGACGATGCCGCCTACGAACGCCGCCGCCAGAAAGACGTATTCCGGCTTTTCCCGGTCAAAGAATTCCCGGACGGCCGCCGGGTCTTCCAGATCCAGTTCCCGGTGGGTGCGGCCGATGAGATGCGTGTAGCCCCGGCTTTCCAGGGCTTTCCAGATGGCGGACCCCACCAGCCCGCGGTGCCCGGCCACGAATATCCTGCTGTTTTTGTCCATGCTCAGCGGAAATCGGCGTGTTTGACGTATTCCATATCATGGCGGACCATGATGCGCACCAGTTCCTCAAACGGCGTGGAGGTGGGGTTCCAGCCGAGCAGGGTTCTGGCCTTGGTGGGATCGCCCAGAAGCTGTTCCACTTCCGCGGGCCGGAAATATTTGGGGTCCACTTCCACCAGGATGTTGCCCGTTTTTTTGTCCCGGCCGCGTTCTTCCGCGCCTTCCCCCTCCCATTCCAGTTCGATTCCCGCCTCCCGGAAGGCCAGCGTGCAGAATTCCCGCACGGTGTGCATTTCCCCCGTGGCGATGACGAAGTCTTCCGGAACGTCATGCTGGAGAATCAGCCACATGCATTCCACGTAGTCCCTGGCGTAGCCCCAGTCGCGCAGGGCGTTCAGGTTGCCCAAGTAGAGCTTGTCCTGCATCCCCTGGGCAATGCGGGCGGCCGCCAGAGTGATTTTCCGCGTGACGAAGTTTTCCCCGCGGCGTTCGCTTTCATGGTTGAACAGGATGCCGTTGACGGCGAACATGCCGTAGGATTCCCGGTAGTTTTTCGTGATCCAGAAGCCGTATTGCTTGGCGACGCCGTATGGGGAGCGCGGATAGAACGGGGTGGTTTCCTTCTGCGGTACTTCCTGCACCAGCCCGAAGAGTTCGGAGGTGGACGCCTGGTAGATCCGGCATTTCTTTTCCATGCCCAGGATGCGCACCGCCTCCAGCATCCGCAGGGTGCCTACGGCGTCCGTTTCCGCCGTGTATTCCGGCACGTCAAAGCTGACTTTCACGTGGCTTTGCGCGGCCAGGTTGTAGATTTCGTCCGGCTGGACGGTCTGGATGATGCGGATCAGGGAGCTTGAGTCCGTCATGTCTCCGTAGTGCAGGTTGACCAGACGGCTTTTTTTCATGTCCCTTACCCATTCGTCCAGGTACAGGTGTTCAATGCGGCCCGTGTTGAAGGAAGAGGAGCGGCGCAGGATGCCGTGCACCTCATAGCCCTTTTCAATCAGGAATTCAGCCAGAAAGGAGCCGTCCTGCCCCGTGATGCCGGAGATCAATGCAATTTTACTCATGGATGGAATGTCTGTTCAGGGTTCGTCCGCCGGAACTTTTGTGGACCGGAAAACCGGCTCCGTCCAGGCAGAGCCGCGGGTAAGAGATAACGCATTTTTCCGGAAGTGACGAGGAAAAATGCGCAGGCATGAAGAGCGTCTGTTTTTTGTGCCCCGCCTACCGCTTGCGGGAGGCGATCATTTGCTTGAAGTCCCGGAACAGGTACTGGGGGTCGCGGGGGCCGGGGGCGGCTTCCGGATGGTACTGCACGCTGAAGACGGGCAGCGTCTTGTGGGCGATGCCTTCCACCGTGTTGTCGTTGAGGTTCAGCAGGGTGATTTCCACGTCGTCCGGCACGGTGGCCGGGTCCACGGCGAATCCGTGGTTCTGGGAGGTGATGCTGATTTTGCCCGTTTTAAGGTCCTTGACCGGGTGGTTGGCGCCGCGGTGGCCGAATTTGAGCTTGAAGGTTTTCGCCCCCAGCGCGTGGGAGATGATCTGGTGTCCCAGGCAGATGCCGAACATGGGGACTTTCCCGATCAGGGCGGCCACTTCCCGGTGGATGTCCGTCAGCGTGGCGGGGTCCCCCGGACCGTTGGAGAGAAAGACGCCGTCCGGTTTCATGGCCAGCACTTCCTCCGCCGTCGTGTGGGCGGGAACTACGGTTACTCGGAAGCCGTTTTCCCTCAATTGGCGCAGGATGTTGTACTTGATGCCGAAGTCGAAGGCCACGATGTCGTATTCCACGGGGGGCAGTTCCGTATCGGTCACCAGCGCGTCCACTTCCTCCGGCGTCATGGGGTGGGAACCGATTTTGTCCACGATGTTGCAGCCTTCCATGGAAGGGGCCTTTCTGGCGGCTTCCACGGCTTCCTCCGGGGTCAGTTCCGTGGTGAGGCAGGAGCGCATGGCTCCGGAGGAGCGCAGGTGCTTGGCTATTTTGCGGGTGTCCACCCCTTCAATGCCGATGACCCCCTGCCTTTCCAGCCACGGGCCCAGCGCTTCCGTGGCGCGCCAGTTGGAATGGAGCTTCGCCAGTTCCGCCACCACAAAGCCGCTGACCTGCGCCCCGGCGGATTCGTTGTCTTCCGGGTTGATGCCGTAGTTGCCGATGAGCGGATAGGTCATGGTGACGATCTGCCCGCTGTAGGACGGGTCGGTCAGGACTTCCTGGTAGCCGGTCATGGAGGTGTTGAAGCAGGCTTCCCCCACTTCCGTGCCCGTGGCTCCGAAGTGCGAACCGATGAAGACGCTCCCGTCTTCCAGTGCGAGAATGGCTCTCATGATGATAGGTATGCTGTGTGTGGTGTGGGATTAAAGGGTCTGGGCGTGGTATTCCTGGATGGTGCACACCTGGAGTTTCCTGTTTTTCAGCGCCTCGATGGCGTTCACGCAGGCCTGGGCGGAGGCCAGGTTCGTGCAGTAGGAGGTCTTGGCGGCGATGGCGGAGGAACGGATGATGATGTCGTCCGCCCGTGCGTCATGGGAGCCGGGCGTGTTGATGATGAAGTCGATGTCTCCGTTCTTGATGTGGTCCACGATGTTCGGGCGGCGCGCCTCGTTCACCTTGTAGGCGCGTTCGCATTCGATGTCGTGCTGGAGCAGGTGGATCATCGTGCCGCGGGTGGCGCACAGGGTGAAGCCCATGTCCGCCAACTGGCGGGCCATGTGGAGCACCCGCTCCTTGTCCCGGTCGTTTACGGAGATGAAGACCTTTCCTTCCGTCGGCAGGGGGTTGAAGGCGCTGACCTGTGATTTGGCGAAGGCGATGTCCGGGTCCGGGTCAATGCCCATGACTTCCCCGGTAGATTTCATTTCCGGCCCCAGCACCACGTCGATGCCCGGGAAGCGGCCCCACGGGAAGACGGCTTCCTTCACGCAGTGGTATTCCGGAGTGATTTCCTGGGTGAAGCCCAGTTCCGCCAGCGTTTTGCCGGCCATGATCTGGGCGGCCAGCTTGGCGAGGGGCTTGCCGATGGCCTTGGAGACGAAGGGCACGGTGCGAGAGGCCCGCGGATTCACTTCAATGACGTAGAGCTGTTCGTCCTTCACGGCGAACTGGATGTTCATCAGGCCGCAGACGTTCAGGCGCCGGGCCAGTTCCTTGGAGGCGCGCGTGATTTCCTTGTGCATTTTCATGGAGATGCCCATGGCCGGGATCATGCTGGCGGAGTCCCCGGAGTGGATGCCCGCGGGTTCCACGTGCTGCATGATGGCGCCGATGACGGCGCGCTCCCGGTCCGCGATGACGTCCACGTCTATTTCCACGGCGTTTTCTAGGAAGCGGTCGATCAGCACGGGGCGTTCCTCGGAGGCTTCCACGGCTTCGTTCATGTACTGGCGCAGTTCCTTTTCCTCATACACGATGATCATGCCGCGGCCGCCCAGCACGAAGGAGGGGCGCAGCAGCACCGGATAGCCGATGCGTCCGGCGATGGCGGCGGCGTCTTCCACGTTGGTGGCCGTTCCCGCTTCCGCCTGCTTCAGCCCCAGTTCCCTGAGCAGGGCGGAGAAGTGTTCGCGGTCTTCCGCCAGGTCAATGGCCTTCGGGCTGGTGCCGATGATGGGCACGCCATGGGCTTCCAGGGCGTTGGCCAGGTTCAGCGGCGTCTGGCCGCCGAACTGGACGATGACGCCGTCCGGCTTTTCCTGCCCGCAGATGTGGAGCACGTCTTCCAGCGTCAGGGGTTCGAAGAAGAGCTTGTCCGAGGAGTCGTAGTCCGTGGAGACGGTTTCCGGATTGGAGTTGACGATGATGGTTTCATACCCCATTTCCCGCAGGGCCATGGAGGCGTGCACGCAGCAGTAGTCGAATTCGATGCCCTGGCCGATGCGGTTCGGTCCGCCGCCCAGGATGAGGATTTTTTTCCGGCCCGTGTCGCGGGCTTCGTTTTCGTCCCCGTAGGTGGAGTAGAAGTAGGGGGTGTAGGCCTCGAATTCCGCGGCGCAGGTATCCACCAGGCGGTAGCCGGGAATGATGCCCTGTTCGCGGCGTTCCTGCCGCACGGCTTCTTCCGTAGTACCGCGCGCCAGGGCGATCTGGCGGTCTGAAAAGCCCAGTTTCTTGGCTTCCCGCAGGTCCAGGGAGGCCAGGCGGCCTCCGGCTTCCGCCAGGTCCCGCATCTGGGCCAGGAACCAGGGGTCGATCTGGGTAAGCTGGTGCACTTCTTCCAGGGAGAAGCCGCTGCTGAACGCCGTTTGGAGCCAGAAGATGCGTTCCGCGGTGGGGACGGCCAGCTTCCGCGTGATTTCCTCCGCGGAGGGGTTTTGCGGCGCCTTGGCGTCGAATCCCCAGCCCCAGCGGCCCGTTTCCAGCGAGCGCAGGGCCTTTTGCAGGGATTCCTTGAAGGTGCGGCCAATGGCCATGGCCTCGCCCACGGATTTCATGGACGTGGTCAGGTGTTCGTCCGCCTGCTTGAATTTTTCAAAGGTGAAGCGGGGGACCTTGGTCACCACGTAGTCGATGGTGGGCTCAAAGCAGGCAGGCGTTTCCCGCGTGATGTCGTTGCTGAGTTCGTCCAGCGTGTAGCCCACGGCCAGTTTGGCGGCCAGCTTGGCGATGGGGAACCCGGTGGCCTTGGAGGCCAGCGCGGAGGAGCGGGAGACGCGCGGGTTCATTTCAATGACGATCATGCGGCCGTTGGCCGGATTGATGGCGAACTGGATGTTGGAGCCGCCCGTTTCCACGCCGATTTCCCGGATGACGGCAAAGGAGGCGTCCCGCATGACCTGGTATTCCCGGTCCGTCAGGGTCTGGATGGGGGCCACGGTGATGGAATCCCCGGTGTGCACGCCCATGGGGTCTATGTTTTCAATGGAGCAGATCACCACGCAGTTGTCCGCGCGGTCCCGCATGACTTCCATTTCAAATTCCTTCCAGCCGATGAGGGATTCTTCAATCAGGATTTCCGAGACGGGGGAGAGGTCCAGCCCGCGGGCGCAGATTTCTTCAAATTCCGTCTTGTTGTACGCCACGCCGCCGCCCATGCCGCCCAGCGTGAAGGCGGGCCGGATGATGAGGGGGAAGGTTCCTATGTCCCGCGCCACCTGGCGGGCCTCCTCCATCGTGTGGGCGATGCCGGAGCGGGGCACGTCCAGGCCGATGCGGATCATGGCCTCCTTGAACAGGTTGCGGTCCTCCCCGCGGTCAATGGCGTCCGCGTTGGCGCCGATCATGCGCACGTTTTCCCGTTCCAGCACGCCGCTGCGGTGCAGTTCCATGGCGCAGTTCAGGGCGGTCTGGCCGCCCAGGGTGGGGAGCAGGGCGTCCGGTTTTTCCCGGATGATGATTTTCTCCACGAATTCCGGGGTAATCGGTTCAATGTAGGTGCGCGGGGCGGTCTCCGGGTCCGTCATGATGGTGGCGGGGTTGGAGTTGACCAGCACCACTTCATAACCTTCTTCCCGGAGGGCCTTGCAGGCCTGGGTGCCGGAGTAGTCGAATTCACAACCCTGGCCGATGACGATCGGGCCGGACCCGATCACGAGAATCTTTTTGATGGAGGTGTCTTTAGGCATAATGGCGATGGAAGAATCTTGCAGTCCTGGACCGTGGATTTCCGCCGGGGGAATTAAGTGCCCGCAGGCTCCCGGAGGAAAGTTTTTTTACGGCAAATGACGCGGATTTTTGAGGGAAAAGCACCGGAGGGGCCGGCGGAAGAGGCGCGGGGCGCATCCGGGTGCGCCAAGGCTCCGGAGCCGTGCCGTTCCCCCTGCGGGCTGAGGCTTGTCCCGCAAAGGGGCGGCATGACTCCGGAGCTCCGTCGTTGCACCCTAATAGATGAACAGCATTTCCCGGTACTTGGGGAGAGGCCAGGACCGGTCGTTCACCAGGGTTTCTGCGGCATCGACGCTGGTTCTCAATCGGGACATCGCTTCCAGGATGTCCTCATGGCAGCTTGTGAGCGCCGTTTCCAGGGTGTCCAGGTCGGTCACGATGGAGTCCAGGGCGTCGCCGAGCTTGTCCGCCAGTTTCCGGAGGGAGGCGGTACCGATGGTCTGCTTGGCGTCCAGCGCCCTGGAGAGCGCGGAAACGGTTTGCTTGTATTCATTGCGCAGGGCGGGGAGGATGATGGTGGCCGCCATTTCCCAGGAAAGGCGCCCTTCAATGCGGATGCGCCTGTGGTATTCTTCCAGGAAAATTTCAAACCGGGATTCCAGTTCCCGCCGGGAGAACACGCCGTATTTCTCGAACAGGTCCAGGTTTTTTTCATTCACCAGGGTGTGGAGCGCCGTCATCGTGTTCTTCAGGTTGGGCAGGCCGCGGCGTTGCGCCTCCTTCACCCATTCCTCGGAATAGTTGTCTCCGTTGAAGATGATTCTCTTGTGTTCGGAGATTCTCCGCTTGAGCGTTTCCTGGAGCTGGGACAGGAAGGTTTCCGGCGCGAAGGAGGAGAGTTCCTCCGCCAGGGAGTCGAAGGCTTCCGCCACGATGGTGTTCAGCGTCATCATCGGTCCGGCGCAGGACTGGGCCGAGCCGGGGGCGCGGAATTCGAATTTGTTGCCGGTGAAGGCGAACGGGCTGGTGCGGTTGCGGTCCGTGGCGTCTCGCGGCAGGATGGGCAGCGTGTCCACGCCGATTTTGAGCGTGTCGTCGCGCCTGCCGCAGCCGGAGGAGCCGTTGATGATGTTTTCGATCACCTCGTTGAGCTGGTCGCCCAGGAAGATGGAGATGATGGCGGGCGGCGCCTCGTTCGCGCCCAGGCGGTGGTCGTTGCCCGCGCTGGCCACGGAGTTGCGGAGCAGGTCGCTGTGTTTGTCCACGGCTTCAATGATGGCGGTCAGCACGGTCAGGAAGATGGCGTTCTGCTGCGGGTCGTTGCCGGGGTCCAGCAGGTTCTTTTCCCCGTAGGAGATGGACCAGTTGTTGTGCTTGCCGGAGCCGTTGACGCCCGCGAAGGGCTTTTCATGAAGCAGGCACACCAGTCCGTGGCGGTTAGCCTGCTGGCGCAGGATTTCCATCACCAGCATGTTGTGGTCCACGGCCAGGTTCACGTCTTCAAAGAGGGGGGCCAGCTCGAATTGTGCCGGGGCCACCTCGTTGTGGCGCGTCTTGGCCGGAATGCCCAGCCTCCAGAGTTCCTTTTCCACGTCGCTCATGAAGTTGAGGATGCGGGGCTTGATGGAGCCGAAGTAATGGTCCTCCAATTGCTGGTGCTTGGCGGGCGGCGCGCCGAAGAGGGTGCGGCCCGTCTGGACGAGGTCCGGCCGGTTCAGGTAGAAGTTTTTGTCAATGAGGAAGTATTCCTGCTCCGGGCCCAGCGTGATGGTGACATGGGCGTCCGGCAGGTTGAAGCACTTCATGAGCCTTTTGGTGGCGTTGCCCAGCGCTTGACGGGACCGGAGCAGGGGAGTCTTTTTGTCCAGCGCGTCTCCCGTGTAGGAACAGTAGGCGGTGGGGATGCACAGGGTGGCGCCGTTTCCGTGCCTCTTGATGAAGGCGGGGCTGGTGGGGTCCCACGCGGTGTAGCCGCGCGCCTCAAACGTGCAGCGCAGGCCGCCGGAGGGGAAGCTGGAGGCGTCCGGTTCGCTCACGATCAGGTTCTTGCCGGAGAAGCTCATGACCGGTTCCATGCCTTTGGGGTCCAGGAAGGAGTCGTGCTTTTCCGCCGTGGAGCCCGTCATGGGCTGGAACCAGTGGGTATAGTGAGTGGCTCCCCGTTCGATGGCCCATTGCTTCATGGCGTGCGCCACGTCCGCGGCAATGTCCGCATCCAGCGGCAGGCCGTCCTGGATAGTGGACAGGAGGGTTTTTGCCGTGTCCTTAGGAAGATATTTTTTCATCACTTCCGTGCTGAAGACGTCGGCGCCGTAATAATCAATGTTGACAGGCGCGCTCTCGCCCGGGGTGCCGGCGGGCACGGAGGCGATGGCGCTGATGGCTTGTGTTCTTGTCGAGTCACTCATAATGGTTAACTGCTGCATCTTTTATACAGCAAGAAGCGTGCCAACTTTTTTCATCCTTGTTCCCGACAGGACTGGATGTCTATGCAAGGCGTCCACCGTCAATGTGTTCCGGTACGATTTTCCCAGCGGTTCGTGGAGGCGGCTCGTGGAAGGTAAATAAGGAGGCATTTACAAAAATGTAAAATAGCCGGGAAACAATATTTACAAAATTGTAAAAAAGGATGGTGTCTTTTCATGAGGTTTCCCCTCCTTGCCGTTTCCCGGAAAAGGCGGGGAAGCCGGGAATGCCTGTAAAACAGGACGTTTATGGCCGGAAGGAGGGGATGATGGAATCAGAGAGGATAAAGTTGGCACGGTTTTTGCTGTAATGAAGGAAGCTTAACCCAAACAAAACAGCAAACTGATGAATAGTGATCAATTCGAGACAGGCATTCCTGCGCCGCAGGGATTGTATGACTTTGAACAGGAGAGGGACGCCTGCGGCGTGGGCCTGGTGGCGGACCTGAAGAACGAACCCAGCCACAGGATTATTGAGATGGGGGTCACCGTTCTCAAGAGGCTGATGCACCGCGGCGCGGTGGGGAGCGATCCGGAAACGGGCGACGGCGCAGGCATCATGCTGGCCCTGCCGGATGAGTTTTTCCGTCTCGCCCTCCCGAACCAGCTTCCCGCGCGCGGCAGGTACGGCGTGGCGATGATGTTCGGCGGCTGCGGCCATGAAGAGGAGTTGGAAGCCGCCGTGACGGAAAACGGCGGCAGGGTGATTGGCTGGAGGCAGGTGCCCGTCAACCGGGACAGCATCGGGAAGAATGCCCAGCGCACCTGCCCCCTGATCCGCCAGCTGTTCATCGACGGCAGCGGTTTTGCGGACCAGGCGGAGTTTGAACGCAAGCTGTTCGTGATGCGCCGGGAGATGGAGAGGCGAGTGGAAGGCTGCTACGTGTGCAGCTGCTCCAGCCGGAGCATCGTGTACAAGGGGCTGTTCCTCGGCACGCAGATTGACGGTTTTTACGAGGATCTGGCGGATGAGCATTTCAAGTCTCCGCTGGCTCTCGTCCACCAGCGCTACAGCACGAATACCTTCCCCACCTGGAGCCTGGCCCATCCCTTCCGCTACCTGGCCCACAACGGTGAGATCAACACCCTGCGGGGGAACCTGAACCACCTGAAGGTGCGGGAGCCGCATTTATCCTCCTCCCTGCTGGGGGAGGACCTCCGGAAGCTCCTGCCCCTCATTCCCCCCGGCCAGAGTGATTCCGCCTGCCTGGACAACATGGTGGAGCTGCTGGTGGCCGCCGGGCGCGACCTGCGCCACGTGATGCTGATGCTCATGCCGCAGGCCTGGGGCGCCAACTACCATCTGGGGCCGGACGTGCGCGGCTTTTTTGAATACCATTCCGCGATGATGGAGCCGTGGGACGGCCCGACCGCCGTCGTTTTTTCCGACGGCGTGAATGCGGGGGCCATGCTGGACCGCAACGGTCTGCGTCCCGCCCGGTACACGCTGACCACGGACGATATTTTCATTCTGGCCTCGGAAACGGGCGTGGCGGACATTCCCGCGGAGAAAGTGGCCCGACGGGGGCGTCTGCGCCCCGGTGAGATGATTTACTGCGACCTGGTGAACCACCGGCTGGTGTCCGACGCGGAGACCAAGAACGAGATGGCCCGGCGCATGCCCTACCGCCGCTGGGTGGAAAAGAACAAGATTTCCGTCCGTTCCCTGTTTGATTCCATTTCCGCTTCCGCGGAAATGCCGGACCTGACGGCGCACCAGCGCCGGTTCGGATTCACGCAGGAGGACGTGGAACTGATCATACGCCCCATGATGATGAAGGGGGCGGAGCCTCTCGGCTCCATGGGGAACGACGCCCCGCTGGCCGTCCTTTCCGGGAAGGCCCCCCTTCTGTTCAATTATTTCAAGCAGTTGTTCGCGCAGGTGACCAACCCTCCCATCGACCCCATCCGGGAGGAACTGGTCATGAGCCTGACCACGTACATCGGCAACCATCCCAATATTCTGGAAGAAACGCCGGAGCACGCCCGGCTGATCAAGATGGAGCGCCCCGTCATCACGGATGAGGAGCTCAACAGCCTCTGCAATATCCGGGAGGCCGGATTCCCTTCCGCCAGGCTTTCCATCCAGTTTCCGGAAGGTGGGGACGGAAAGGAGCTGCGGGCCGCCCTGGACAACCTGGCTGAGTCCGCCGTGGGGCTGGTCAGGTCCGGCGTGCGCATCCTGGCGCTGACGGACCGCAACATTGGCCGCGGCTATCTTCCCATTCCCAGCCTGCTGGCCTGTTCCGTGGTGCACCGCGCCCTGGCGGCGGAAGGGCTGCGTTCCGACGCGGGCCTGATCGTGGAGACCGGGGAGGCGCGGGAAACGATGCATTTTGCTCTGCTGCTGGGCTTCGGGGCTACGGCGGTCAACCCGTACCTGGCCCTGGCGACGGTCACTTCCCTGGCCGCGCCGCAGGACTGCCCGCTGGATGTGGTGAAGGCTTCCGGCAATTATATCAGGGCCATTGACAAGGGCCTGCTCAAGATCATGTCCAAGATGGGCATTTCCACCCTGCGCAGCTACCGTTCCTCCCAGTTGTTCGAGGCCGTGGGGCTGAACCGTGACCTCATTGACGAGTTTTTCCCCGGCACCGTGAGCCGCGTGGGCGGCATCGGGCTGGAGGAGATAGCCGCGGAGTGCAACCAGCGGACCGCGCAGGCCGCCGGGGAGGAAGGCAGGCTGGACGCCGGGGGCCAGTACAAGTACCGGAAGGGCGGCGAGAACCACCTCTGGAACCCGCAGACGCTCCAGGCTTTCCGCGCCGCCGTGCGCGACAACGACGAACGGAAGTACCGCGAATTCGCGGATTACAGCAACCATCAGGCGCAGCACCTGTGTACGCTGCGCGGCCTGTTTGAGTTCGTTCCCGCGGAAGCCGTTCCCGTGGAGGAAGTGGAGAGCGTGGATTCCATCCTGCGCCGTTTTGTTTCCGGGGCCATGTCCCTGGGCTCCCTGAGCCCGGAGGCCCATGAGACCATCGCCATCGCGATGAACAAGATCGGGGCCAAAAGCAATTCCGGGGAAGGGGGCGAGGACGAGGCCCGGTACGAGCCCAATGCCAGGGGCGAGGTGCGCTACAGCGCGATCAAGCAGATAGCCAGCGGACGCTTCGGCGTCACCATCAATTATCTGCGGCACGCGTCCGAACTCCAGATCAAGATGGCCCAGGGAGCCAAGCCCGGGGAGGGCGGCCAGCTTCCGGCCCACAAGGTGGATCCGTACATCGCCCGGCTGCGCCATTCCATGCCGAACGTCAGCCTTATTTCCCCGCCGCCGCACCATGATATTTATTCCATTGAGGATTTGGCCCAATTGATTTACGACCTCCGGAATTCCAACCCGGAAGCCCGCGTCTCCGTCAAGCTCGTTTCCGAGGTGGGCATAGGCGCGGTGGCCGCCGGGGTGGTGAAGGCCCATGCGGACGTGGTCGTGGTCAGCGGGCATGACGGCGGAACGGGAGCCTCCCCGCTCACCAGCGTGAAGCACGCCGGGCTGCCGTGGGAACTGGGACTGGCGGAAACGCAGCAGACGCTTGTGCTCAACAAGCTGCGTTCCCGCGTGCGGCTCCAGGTGGACGGCCAGTTGCGCACCGGGCGCGACGTGGTGATGGCGGCCCTGCTGGGAGCGGAGGAATTCGGCTTCGGCACCGCCATCCTGATTTCCATCGGCTGCGCGATGCTCCGCAGGTGCCATGAAAATACCTGCCCGGTGGGCGTGGCCACCCAGGACCCGGCCCTGAGGGCCAAGTTCAGCGGCAAGCCGGAATACGTCATCAATTATCTCCGCTTTGTGGCGCAGGAAACGCGGGAAATCCTGGCTTCCCTGGGGCTCCGTTCCCTGGATGAGGCCGTGGGCAGGACGGACCTGCTTTCCGTGAACCGAGCCATTGATTTCTACAAGGCGCAGCACCTGGACTTTTCCTCCATCCTTCATGCGGCGGAGGGCGACGGACGCAGGTTCGACCCCTCCTTTGAAAGGGAGCCGCTGGACAATTACGACCGCCGCCACCTGCTCCCGGACCTGCGGCCCCTGCTGGAGAAAGGGGAAAAGAGCGAGCTTTTCCGCGAGATCCGCAACGTGGACCGGACGGTGGGCACGGAGCTTTCCGGAGAGCTGGTGATGAAGTTCGGGCCGCGCGGTCTGGCGGAAGACACGCTCACGGTACATTTTACCGGGTGCGCGGGGCAGAGCTTCGGGGCCTTTCTGGCGCCGGGCATTACCTTTGAACTCGTCGGGGAAGCGAACGACTTCGTAGGCAAGGGGCTTTCCGGCGGCAAGATTGTCGTGCGGCCTCCGGAGAATATTTCCTATGTTCCGTCGGACAATGTCATTGCCGGGAACGTTATCGGCTACGGCGCCACGTCCGGGAAAATTTTTCTGCACGGGCAGGCCGGGGAACGCTTCGCCATCCGCAACAGCGGCGCCACGATGGTGGTGGAGGGCATCGGCGACCACGGGTGCGAGTACATGACCGGGGGCCGCGTGGCGGTGCTCGGCAAGGTGGGCGTCAACTTCGCCGCTGGGATGACCGGCGGCCTGGCCTACGTGTACGATGCGGACAACAACTTCGATCAGAAATGCAACCTGGGCAGCGTGGACCTGGAAACGGTCATGCCGCACTCCGCCGACGAGGCGGAACTGCTCCAGCTTATTTATGAGCATTACATGGCTACCGGAAGCCGCCGCGCCTGCGGCCTGTTGAGCAACTGGCCGGAGGAACGCGGCAAGTTCATCAAGGTCTTCCCGGTGGAATACCGCCACGCCCTGGCCATGCATTCCTGAAAGAAGCATTCAGCAGGTTTCTGTTGTTTGGGTAACGCTAGGGGCCTCCGCGGGAGCGGGGGCCCCGAATTATGTTGATACCCCTTCCCGGAATTGTTGCGGCGGCCGTCTTCCGGAAGGGAAGGGTTCAGGGCGGGATGAGCTGGAGCGGGGTGAGCTGGGATGGGGTTTCTGTTCCGGCTGTGTGGGAAAAGTGAGCAAAACGTGCGGTTTTGCATGGAATCGGTACGCCGAAGGGTTCGGCGGAATTTATTTTGTGCAGGAAATGGAGGCCTTTTTCCGCTGGAATATCAGTTTTTGAGTATGCGGCAAGAGGAATAATGATTGTTTGATAAGTTTATTAAATTATTGATGCTCAAGATTATGGAATATTTTAAAAATATTGCTTCCGGGTAGTGGGATGAATAATGAAAAATAAGGATTTATGTATTTTTTCTAAAATAATGTGAATGAGTCAAAAAATAGTGGCGAAGTGGAGGAGGTGATCCCGGTGTTGCTGGCGGTATTGATGGGGGGCCTGCACTTCGATCTGGACATGAAGGATTTTTCGTATAGCTTATCGGAACTGACAGACAGTAAATTTATTATATTTTCGGATATGGTTAAATTGCTGTTTTTGTTTGGATATAAGTTGAATATTATTTGGCTTAATGAAAAATACCTGATATCATTAGAAATCATAATAAATTTAATGTATGTTATTGAGCATCATTCGTTTTACCGGAATAGCAGCAGTTGTTTTTTCTTTTTTTGGAATGCGGGTGCAGGCCGTTCCTGTCAATGTACCGGAAAAATTACCCGAGTGCCCGGTCAAGTTCATCCGGGGGATATTGGCGGACAGCCAGGGAGCCATCTGGGCGGTGGGGGAGCGCGAGAGCATCTACCGTCTGGATGTTAAAAACGGGGCTTATGAGAAGTCATGGGTGAACGTGAATTATTCTTCCAGCTTTCCGCGGAAAGCCAATTTCACCTGCATTGCCGAAGACCGGCAGGGCCGGATCTGGGTGGGGACGGACGATTGCGGCGTGGCCGTCTTTAACGGACAGGAATGGAAAATGTATGACCGCAGCAACGCCCTGAATGGAGAGCATGTGTATGCCATTGCCGTCTCCCCGGTCTCCGGGGAAGTGGCCGTGGCCACTTCCGGAGGCGTGGCCTTGTACGATCCCGCGGGCGATTCATGGCAAATGCTGGACCGCTCCACCGGAATGACGGAGGACCAGGCGGCTTCCGCCGGTTTTGATTCCAGGGGGAACCTGTGGCTGGCGTACGGGTTTGGCGGTGTGGCCTGCGCTTCCCGCAAGTCCGGATATTCCCAATGGAAGGCGGTGCAGGCTCCATGGTTCTGGGACAAGAACCAGTTTGTCCGCCAGCCGTATCAGCCGCTTGGCGACGGGCTGCCTTCCAATGCCTGCAATGTTCTGGTTTGCATGGATAAGGACCGGATACTGACGGGAACCTGCTCCGGGCTGGCTTTCAGCAACGGCATCAGTTCCTGGAATTTTGTGCGCGGCAGGGATTACGCCCGCAAGAACAACAGCCTGTATGGAGCCGCCGCAAGAAAGACCGCCATCCCTCCCCAGGGAGATGCGCGCCTGCTGTCGGAGGATTTTGTGTCTGCCCTTGCCGGAAACGGGAAGGATATTTTCGTTGGCTTCCGGACACAGGGGGTGGATGTTCTGGATGCCGACACAATGAAGGTCACGAAGAGACTGCGGAAGGGACTGGAAGGAACCCATATTTCCGATTTGCTGGTCCTGGGGGACGGCAGCGTGCTGGCGGGGACCTATGGCGGCGGCCTGGTCATGGTGCAGGGAGGCGCCCTGTCCTACGATCTGGAGAAGCCGGAGCAGGAAAAGCAGCCCGGCTTTCCCGCGGAGGCGCGGATGGAAGAGTCCGCAAGCGTGCTGAAAAGCCTGGAAGACCTGGGACGCCGCGGCGACAAGGGGAAAAGCATTGTTTTCAAGGGAGAGGACTGGTCCACCAAGGGCGACTGGGGAGGCAAGTACGGAATGACGCGCGCCACGCTGTGCGCGACGAATGCACCCATGAGCAATTCCGAGTTCATGGCCAAGACGGTTCCCTTCCGTACGCTGACGTCGATTCCGGGATTTCCGGGAGCTACGGGAGCCGTATCCTCCTATTGGATTCAGGGAGTCATGGGACTGAACCGCAACAAGAACGATGCGCTGCGGTGGTGGGTGGAGAATGTGAAGGACGACGGCAACCGGAACGTCCTTTTTGATCCGACCGATTCCGTCCGGACTGAGGCGGAATGGGACGACCACGGGGAAGTGTATCCGCATTTTGTCGACGGTCCGGATATCTGGGTGGCTGTGGAAGTGCCGGAAGGGGTTCATGAAATAGCCCTGTATTTTTATAATCCCAACGGCTATCTCAAGAACGAGTCCAGGCGGGATTACCTGATTGAAGCCAGGCGGCACCCGACCACTTCTTTCATCCAGTTTCAATTCAACAATATAGGAGATATTGAAATCGGGAGGAAGACCAAAAAGGGGCTGGCGCTTGCCAAGTCCATGGAGCAATGGCATTCCTTTCCGGTGGAGGCGCGCGCCCGCGTTTCCCGTTTTGCCGGTTCCGGCGTTTACGAACGTTTCATGTGCAGGAGAGGCGGCCTGTACCTGTTCCATGTCCGCAGGAACGGATCGTTCAATACCATTTTGAACGGGGTGTTCGTGAGTGAGAAAGTTCCGTGGGAAACGCGCCAGCCGGAAGAGCTGCCCTATTATGTGCCCGGGGAATTTGCCGGCATCATTCCCACTCCGGGAAAAGTGAATTCATCCATTCCGGGAGAGAAGCACAAGGCCCTGTTCAAGCCGCTGTATGAGTTGCAGTATGACCGCAAATACCTGACTCCGGAAGGATGCAGCCTGCAGAACCGGTACCTTCTTGCCCTGTGGCGGGAGGCCTCCCGGCAGGAGGAACAGGACAAATATACCGTGGACGGCCTGCAGTGGGAGGCCAGGATCAGCGACGAACAGGTGCGGAAGTCATTTGACGAGACGATGAAGCGCTCATGGCACCAGAGCCAGATTTATTATCCGTGCAACCGGTCCAGGGAATTTATGCCGAATGCACCGGGGACCATTCCCTTCTCGCTCCAGGAGGTCATGCTCATGGCGAGACTGCGCATCGACTGGAGGCAATACCGGGACGATGCCAAAACCCTTCCTGAAAAATCCGTCCAGGAGATGAAGGAATACCTGAAACAGGAATTGTTGAAACAGCAAAAATTAAAAAGAGAACAATGAATAAAACTGCATGTGCACTAATGCTGACCCTGTCCGGGACATGCCTGCTGAATGCGGAGCTGGCTCCGCCGAAAACTTCATGGTATGGCAAGTACCTTGATTACACGGGGGTTTCCATCGTGAATAAGGTCCCTCTTCCTCAAACGGGCATCAGGCGCCATAGCGAGGATGGTACGGCGTATGACATCACCCCCGTGAAGTTCAAGATGAGCACCACCCTTTCCAAGAAGCCCAAGACGAAGGAGGAGTGGTATTACAAGGGTATCTATTACATCATCGTCAAGTATTGCGGTCCGATTTCCGATCCCGATGACGGAGGAACCATCTATTTTGAGCAGAATTACGAGCACCGTGTCGTATTTGATCGTAAACATTTCGGAGAATGGGGCATCATTTACAGCTGGGTACACGTGATAGCGCGCTTTACCAATACGGACATTGATGCGGAAGGCGACCGCGGCATCAGCGGAGAGGATGGAAGTATCTTCTTCCAGTATCTTGAAAAATTGCTGGTGGAGTTTTAATTTTCCGCCTTTTTTCCGTCCGGCTGCGGGGCATGGCATGTTTATGCTCCCTGCCGGACGCGTTTATTTCTTGGGTGCATGGCGTGGGGTTGCGGAGGGTGCGGGAGGATAGGGGATGCGTTTTTTGATGCGGGGAAAACCTGCAAAAAGAGGCATTCCCCGGCTGCGGGAAATGCCTCTTGGATAGAACAAGGCAAAGGTCAGGCGTGGCGTTTGCGGCGCATCAGCAGGGATGCCAGTCCCAGAAGGCCCAGCGTGGCTGTGCCGGGTTCCGGCACGGCAAGTCCGGTGAAGGTCAGGCTTCCGTCGTTGAAGGTGACGCCGTCCCAGACAAGCCGGTGCCCGTCCTGGGTGAGGGTCAGCAGGGAGTCCCAGTCGGCGGGTTCCGTGAAGGAGGTTCCCGTTCCTAGCGTGAAGAGGTCAATGGTCTGGGAGAGGGAATCGAAAACCAAGTCACTGCCCAGGTTGAGCGTCAGGCCTCCGGTCAGGGTGAGGGATGACGTGCCCTGCAGGTCGACCAGCGCCGTATTGAAGCTGGTGAGGTTCAGGGAAGCGTTGTTCAGCGTGGCTGCCGTAGCTCCTGTCATGGTCAGGACCTGGCCGGTGGAGATCATCGGCGTGTTGGCGGCGTTGTTCAGGACAACCGTGGAGTCGGTGATGGTTGCGTTCCCCGTCAGGCTGACGGTGATATCCCCGGGAGCGGCCGCATTCCCGAAGTTCTGAACGGCGCCCCGCTGCAGGGTGATGGCGTTCTCCAGGGCCTGACTGTTGGCGTTCAGCGCGCCGCCGCTGATGATGACGGAGCCCTGGCCCAGCGCCGTGGCGGAGTTGGTCCGGACCGTACCGCCCGTGATGGTGGTGCCGCCGCTGTAGGTGTTGTTGCCTGCCAGAACGAGGTTGCCGCTTTTGTTGACCCGCACGCTCAATTTGTGAGAGTCGTCCTTGTCGGAAATGGCGGAGGAGACTGTGTAGGCGTTGGCGCCCCCCGTACTATCGGTGAACAGGATTTCGCCTTCCCCTGTAATGGTGCCCGTAATGTTGGTGCCGTCTCCGTAAAGGGAGCCGGCAATCGTGATGCCGGAGCCCGCGGCGTCAACGGTGATGTTGGCGTTGACCGGAGTATCGGCTCCGTAGGAACGGCTGTTGAGCAGTTCCAGGGTGGAGCCCCCCTTCATCATGATGTCCGGCGTTCCTCCCAGAGTGGTGGCCAGGCTGCTGAGGCTTAACGTCGCATTTTGGCCGATGCTGATGGAAGTGAAATTGTAGGAAGTATCCCCGGCGGTAAGTTTGACCGTTCCGGCGTCAATGATCAGGTGGGCGATGTCTGAGGCGTGGTCGGCGCCGATGGTGCCCGTGCCGTCCGTCACCTTGCGGACCGTCAGCGTGCTGTCTGCATGCGTGATGGGAATGAGCGTACCGCCTTCAAACGTGTATTCCACGTCCCCGGCGCCGGTAAGGGTAAGGGAAGTGGCGTTGTGGGCCCAGGAGTCATTGGCATTGTAGTTGGCGGCGGCCATGGTCAGGGCGCCTTCGAAGGTCCAGTTGGGGTTGGATGCCGTGATCGCGGCGTTTTCTCCCAGAGTCAGGGACCCCGTATAGCGGGAGACCGCGTCTCCCGTGATGGAAAGGGAGGCATTGTCGCCCAGCGTCAGGTTGCCGCCTCCCGACAGGCTTGTCAGGGAATTGGTCCCGTTCATGATAACAGTGCCTGCTCCGTCCAGGGCGGCGTTCCCCATCAGGGCGGTGGACAGGGTAAGCGTTGTTCCCTCCGCCACGCGGAGAATGCCCGGGCCGGTCAGATTCAGGCTGCCGCCGGAGATGGTCAAGTTGCCGCCGGAAACGACAAGTGCGTCCGTACTGCGGGTTTCCCCGCCGGCGATGGTGAGGGTGGCGGGGCCGCTGGTGACGTCAATGGAGGCATAAGCGCCGTCCGAGGCCGTGGCGTCCGTCCAGGAAGCCGTTCCAAGCGTGGAGTCCGTCCAGGCGGAAGTTCCCCCGTCAAGCGTGGCGGAAATTCTTGTACCGTCATAGGTATTGACGATTTGGATGCCGGAAATGCATCCGCGGGTTCCGACGCCGGAACTGTTGCCCGTGCTGCCGATCGTGAGACTGGACGCAGTCTGTCCGTCAACGTAGAGGGCGTTTGTTCCTTCGATCAGCTGGTCAGTAGTGCCGGTGGCGCCCCACGCCGAGGAGCCGGTTACTGTGGAAGAACCGTTCCATGTGTAGGAGATGCCGTTGACGGTCTTGGCGGAGAAGTCCGTGCCGTTGTCGGTGTTGCAGTAAATGTAGACCCCGTAGGTAAGAAAATCGAGGCCGCTGACCGTGATATTGATTCCGTTGCCGTCGTCCAGATAGCCTTTAAGAAGCTGGCCGTCCCCGGTGGTGGGGGTGGCGTCGGTCTGCCAGATGTTTTTGCTGGACCAAGTGACGTCGGCTCCCGTAGCGGCTCCGTTGTTGTCTTTCAGCGCCTGTCCGGTTGACTGGGAAGCGTCGCCGAACTGGTTCCAGTTGGAACCTGCAACGGGGGAAAGTCCGGCGGTTGAAGAATCCTGGATGGTTCCTGCGTTGGAGCCGAAGTTGATGCTGATGCTTTCTCCGGCGGCTTGAGACTGGGTGGCCCCGGCTCCGAAGACGGAGGCTGCCAGGACCCATGCGGCGAGTTTATGCGGTAAACGAGGGTGCATAAATTGTTTTGTTAATGTAGATTGATAAAATTGAACCGGCTTCAGATTACGGAATGATGGAGCCTACGGAATGAATTGTTCGTAGCGGATTATGAATTCGAATGGCATGAAAAAATAACGAACATTAAGAAAATGAATTGATTGTAATTATCATTGCTTCCGTTTTTATTTTTTATTTATTAAATTTCATTTAATTAATGTTTTCCTAACCTGTTTTTATTTAGACTTTCGGATTGACTCCGAATTCATAATCCGCTGAATTTTCCTGCCTTTTCAGGGGCTTTCCGGGGTGATGGAAAACGGCAGAAGACGACGCCATGACTGCGGCGGCTGTTGACACGGGAAGGGGAATTCCGGTAAACACCAGTGAAAGTATGAAGATAATTGTTTGCTGAATGCGGTATCTTTTACGGGGAGGCCATGCGTTTCCCCTGAAGATACCCGTGCCTTGATTTTCCGGCGTTCCCTGTTGTCTTCAGGAGTGTTCCGGGCACGTCTTGCGCGATTTTTCCAAGCCGGATTTTCCCTGCCGCCCCGTCCGGGCAGCATTTGATTGAATGAAAAGGGCCTTTTGCGCCCTCTAATATAAATACATTACATACCTTGAAAGGAAATAAGACATTGAAAACATATCTTGAACAGCAATATTTGAATGAGAACATGATGGGGCCCAACGCCATCACTCTTCTCAAGGAGCTGAGCTGCCAAATCCCCCTTGAGCCTTCCATGCGCGTGCTTGACCTGGGATGCGGCCGCGGGCTGACGTCCGCGTATCTGGCCGATACGTTCGGAGTCCAGGTTTTTGCCCTGGATTTGTGGATTCCGGCCACGGAGAATTATCTCCGTTTCCGGGAGCTTGGACTGGATTCCCGCATTATTCCCCTGCACGGAGATGCCGGGAACATGCCTTTTGCGGAGGAGTATTTTGATGCCGTGGTGAGTGTTGATTCCTACCACTATTTCGGCCGTGACGAGAAGTACATGGATTCCTGCCTGGCTCCGCTGGTGAAACACGGCGGCCTGATTGCCCTGGCTTTGCCCGGTTTGAAGAAGGAACTGACGGACGGGCTTCCTCCGGAAATGGCCCTTTCCTGGACGGAGGAGGACATAGAGACCATCCACAGCGCCGGCTGGTGGGCGGAGCTTCTTTCCAAATCCCGCGAGGTGGAACTCCTGTCCGTGCGGGAAATGGATTCCTTTGACGAGTGCTGGGCGGACTGGCTTGCCTGCGACAATCCCTATGCCGTCGGCGACCGCCGGGCCATGGAGGCCGGAGCAGGGAAGTACATGAATTTCATCTCCGCCGTCTGCCGCCGCAAGTAGGGCGCCGTATTCATCCGGAAATAGGGAAGCCTGCGGAACGTTCAGTTCCGCAGGCTTTTGTTTCGGAATGATAACGGGTTTTCAGGGCGCCTCAAGGTAAATTGTGCCGTGGGAGTCATTGCCTCCGGCGCCTTTGAATTTGGCCCTGACCGTATAGGCGGCGCCGGATTTGACTTCCGGCACGTTCAGGATGTACTGGATGTTTTCCTTGCGGGTTCCGCTTTTTCCTGGGTGGGCGTCCCGGGCGATTTCCCTGTCCCCCTCATACAGGGCGACGGACTCTATTTCAATGGCATGGGCTCCCTTGTCGTAAAGAAGCGTGACGGTGTAGTTGCCGGGGGATTTGATCAATTGCGTGGCGTCAAAGGAGTGTTCCTCCCTTGCAAGATCGCCGGGAGTCCAGGTTCCCAGCTTTGGCGTGTTGAAGAAGTCTGCCTTGTCCAGTTGACCCACGATGTCCCCGGCATAGCTGATGCCCATCAGGTCCATACGTTTCCCGTAGTCTTTCAAGCGCTTTTTGAAGTCCGGGAAGTCCTTTTTGTCCCTGGCTGTCCAGCCCACCTCGGCAAAAGCGCAGGCACGGGGAAAAACCTGGTAGTGGAGGCGTTTCACGTCCGGCACCCATTCCGTCCACATCTGGGCTCCCAGCCCCTTGACCTTGGAGTGGTATTGTTCCTCAAGCCCGTCGAAGACGGGTTCAAAGCCGTAGGCTTTTTGCAGCGGGATGCTGCCATAGCTGTAGTCGAGGTACGTGAATCCGTTGGTAGAGTTGATAACGTCGTGGCCTTCCCGGATGGCGTCCTTCGCCAGACTGGCGCTGCCTTTCCAGAAGTGGATGACGGCGTTCGTGTCCAGCTTGCCTCCCGCCTTGCCTCCGCCGTCCCCATTGACGTCATGGCCGTAGATTTCATTCCAGCCCATCATGCGGCGGCCTTTTTTGGCAATGATGCCGGACATGCGGTTGGTGAAGTGCATCTGGACGTCGGAAAGGCTTTTCAATTTGTTTTTCTTCATGAACGCCTCAATTTCCGGCACTCCTTTCCATTGCTTGTCGTAGCGCACTTCATCCCCGCCGATGTGGATGATTTTGCCGGGGAACAGGGAGACGACTTCGTCCAGCACGTCGGACAGGAAGGCATAAGTTTTTTCCGAGGTGGGATCAAAAGCCGTGTTGACGATGAAGGTGGTGGGCACCTCCGCGGGAGTTTTCAGGCTCAGGAAGGGATAGGCAACGGCGGCCGCGCTGGCATGCCCCGGCATTTCGATTTCCGGGACGATGGTGATGTTGCGCCGGGCCGCGTATTGCACGATGTCCCTGATCTGTTTCTGGGTGTAAAATCCTTCATGCGGCGTACCGTCCGATTTGCCGCTGTTCCACGTTCCTGTTTCCGTTTCCCTGCGTTTGGAGCCGACGGAGGTAAGGCGCGGGTATTTTTTGATTTCCATGCGCCATCCAACATCGTCCGTCAGGTGCCAGTGCAGAATGTTCATTTTCAGCAGGGCCATCTGGTCGATGATTTGCTTGATGGCTTTTTCACCGAAGAAGTGGCGGGCTTCGTCGATCATCAGCGCGCGCCAGGAGAACCGGGGATAGTCCACGATCTTGAACGGCATCCGGGAAATGTTCCATTGCACGGAGGATTTGTCCGCATTCCGGTCATGGAAGATGACGGGCATCATCTGGACCAGGCTCTGGGCAGCATAGAAAATGCCTTTGGGGTCCGCGGCGGCAAGGATGATTCCGCGGGGAGAGGATTGGATGGAATAGGCTTCCTCTCCTCTGGATGCCAGGGAGGGGTCTTTTTTGATGATGATATTGGCGGCGTTTTTGGGCGCGTCCTGCGGGGTTTTCAGAGGAAGGGGAAGCCCCGTTCCTTCGCTCAATATCTGCTGCAACTGCGTGGCCCTGTTCAGGAAGGCCTTGTCCCGGACGTCGGGAACGATTGCGGAATCCCGGGTGAGTGTGGCCGGGGCGCCCTTTTGAAGCGTGATTTCCGCCGGTTTGGGGATGATCTGCTCCTGCGCGAAGACGGAGGGAAGACAGAGGAAGAGAACGCAGGCCGGCAGGGTTAATTTCATTTGTTTTTGCATGGAAATCTACGGAAGAATACCGGAATGGGGTCCGCAATCTTTCATGGGTTCCCTTTTGGCATTTCTCCGCATGAAGGATTCTTTTTTCCTCCGGTGGCCGTGTTTTCGGGAGGGGCGTTCTGATTATCGACTTGCAGGGAAAAAGAAGATGGACGTATAGTGCAACGGAGTGCGGTTCCCGTCCGGGCCTGCCGCCCTGGAAACGCTTTTTCAACACCGGAATGACATGAAGACGAGAATTGGAACGGGAGTGCTGCTGGCGGTCTGCGCCGCTTTTTCATGGAGCGGCGCCCTGGCGTCCACCACGAATTGCCTGAATCCGGCGCATTACCTGAAGACGGGAGGTTCCCACCCCCTTTCCCTGGCGGAGCCCGCGGAAGACAGGGTGTACCTGCGCTTCCAGACGGGATGGGCCAGCAAGTACGAGTGCGAGGGCCTGGACCTGTGGGACGGCAGCCTGTGCGCGTTCGTGCCGGAAATTCAGTACAGGGAGTGGGTGGGCAAGATATGGTACGGCGTTTCCACGGACCATCAGAATCATGCGGAGTTGAAGTACCGGCTGGATTACGTGAAGGAACTGGGGAACTGGACGGTCATGCCGTGGTACGAGCACAGCTTTGTTTTTCCCGGAGACAAGGGGATTCCGCGTCCGGGGCTGAAAACGACGTATCGCTTTTCCGACCGCTGGTTTGCGGGAACGGATCTGTACTGGCAGTACAACAATCATACGTTCCGCGGCTATTATGCGGCGTTTGCCGGCCTGCATGAAGAGATAGCGGATTGCGTCCGGGTGGACGCCACGATCCGCTACGGCTATAACGGCGGGTATGTGGGACCGGTGGTTCATCACGGTTCCAACGCGCTGGACTACAATTTGAGTTTTACGTTCCGGGCCACTTCCCGGCTGACCGTGGAGCTGTTTACCAATTTCAGCCAGGCGCTGACCGTCCTCAGCCAGAAAGGCCTGGGGAACGATTTTTATTACGGCATCAACCTGAAATATACGTTCTGACGCCTTTTCCGGGTTTTCAACGCATGGGGCCTTACGGGCGGACGAACTGGATGTGCATCCAGTCATATCCCAGCTCCCGCCCCAGGGAGAACGCCCCCTCTCCTTCCACGATGGACCAGAACGCATCGTATTCCGGACCGGAAAAGGCAGCTTCCGGCGCGCGCATGTACATGGCGTTGCGCAAAGGATCCAGGTCCACGGCAATTCCCCATGCGTGCAGGGACGGTCTGTTGGCGCCCCTGACGGGCCGGTTGTTGAAGCAGCCGCCGTAAACGTCCAGATGCAGTTCCCGGATGCGTTCCAGGCCGTAGTGGTCCAGCGTCTTTTGAAAGATGTTGATGAGGGAGCCGGCGACCAGCCCGTGACAGGTGATGGAGGTGATTTCCGTATCGGGAGCCCAGGAGGGCCTCAAGGGGTAGGGAAGGGCCACGGTGACCAGGGAGCGCGTGTCTCCCGGCTTTCCGAAGATGGATCTGCCGGAGAGCACTTCCCGTTCCGAGGGCCATGCGGATGCGGGATATTTCAGTTCATGCGCCAGTACGGTGAATACTGTGCAGGCAATGAGCAGGAATGCCAGTCTCCGGAGGCGGCCGGAGACCTGTTTTTGCGGCTGGGGAGAAGGCATGGCCGTTTATGGGTAGCGGGAGACAATACCGGTTTATCAGGTTTCCCTGCCGGTGCAAGGTATTTGAGTGGGAGGCCCTTTCAAGCCTTGTTTTTCCGAGCTTATTTTGTCGGTAGAGCGCGGAAGCCGCCAGACGGGGGGAGGAGGCCGTGGCGGTATCTGCGCCTGATTCGAACGTCCGGACGGAATTTCATGTCTCAACGGAACAGTCCTGTTTTTTGCCCATGAATCCGTCTCCCCCCGATCCTCAGACTCCTCCCGGGACAGTCTGGTATGGATGGGTTTTAAACCTGTTCCACCATTTGAAGGTGGGGGAGAGCCAGGTGACTTTCATGTGGGCGGTGCTGGTAGGGATTGTCGGGGCCAGCATGTCCATGTGCTTTGAATGGCTGGTGGAGTTTATTCAATGGCTGCTGACGGGCATTTGGTCGGATTCCCGGGTGGGCGTTTTTTCCCTGCTGGAACCGGAATGGCGGATAGCCGTACCGGCCATCGGCGGCCTAGTGGCCGGGTTTATTCTTTTATTCGTGAAGAGAAGGATGCCGGGGCAGGCCATGGAGTACATGGAGGCCCTGGCCATAGGCAACGGACTGATCAAGGTCAGGGCTTCTTCCCTGAAAGTTCTTTCCGCCGCATGGAGCATTGCTTCCGGAGCGGCCATCGGCAAGGAAGGCCCCATTATCCAGTCTTCCGCCCTGATCGCCTCCGCCGTTGGGCAGAAGCTCCATGTTTCCATTCCCCGTCTGCGCCTGCTGGTGGGATGCGGCGCGGCGGCAGGTTTCACCACGGCGTTCCACGCTCCTTTTTCCGGCTGCCTGTTCGTGAGTGAGATCATCATCGGCACGGTGAGCATGGATATTCTGGCTCCTCTTTTGATTGCCTCCTGCACCGGGTTTCTGATGCTGCACCTGCTGGGGGACCCCTCGCCTCTTTACAGTTCCCCGTTTGAGAGTTTCACGATGTTTTCCCAGTCCCTGTGGTGCGTGGCGCTGGGGGTGCTGGCCGCCGTGGCGGCCAAGGGCTGGGTGGCTCTGCTGGATGTGTCCAACAAGTATTTGAACGGGCGCCAGTCCCTGCTGCCCGTGCGCCTGATGGCGGCCGGGCTGCTGGTAGGCGTTCTGGCCTGCTTTTACCCGGAGGTGGTGGGCAACGGGCAGGCTCTGATCACCGGGCTGGTGCATGAGGATTACGGGACGCAGCAGGCGCTGATTTTGCTGGCGGTGAAGGTGAGCGCCGTGGCAGTGGTGTTCGGCTGCGGCACCGTGGGCGGGGCGATGACGCCCACCCTGTTTGTCGGGAGCATGGTGGGTTTTATTTTCAGCACCCTGCTGAATCTCATGGGCATGGAGGGCAATCACGCCGTGGCGTATGCCATGGTGGGCATGGCGGCCTTTTTTGCCACGGCGGCCCAGGCTCCGCTGACGGCGCTGGTGATGGTGGTGGAGTTTTCCATGAGCGGGCAGATGATTTACCCGCTGCTGATCGGTGTGGTGAGCGCCTACGGAACCAGCAAATTGATCCGGGCGCGTTCCATGTACGCCGCCAGCCTGTCCGGAAGCACCGCTTCCGTGGTGAGCCTGCCCATGGCGCAGGTTCATGTGCATGATCTGGCGCGGCACGTGGTGCCGCAGGTGCTTCCGGATGCTTCTCTGGAAGAGGTTTCCTCCCTGATGCTGAAGAATCCGGGGGATTTGATTTTCGTGGTGAAGCAGGACGGTTCCTACCTGGGGACCATTTATCCGGGCGATGTGCCGGGCATCCGGAAGAAGTGGAATCCCGGCCCCGGCGGGAAGCCTCCGTCGGCAGGGGACCTGATCCGTCCGGGCGCTCCCGTGCTGGACGGGGATACGCACCTGACGGATGCCCTCAAGCTGTTTGAGCAGGACCACCTGTCCGCCGCCGCCGTCGTGCGCCAGGCGGACGGCCGTCTGGACGGCGTGCTGTACCGCACGGCGCTGTTCCAGGTGATTACGGAGATGATGAAACGGGAGTCTTCCGGAGCGGAACCTCTTTGACGCGGAGAGGCGCCGGAACACGGTATTACAATTTTGTAATTGCGTTGTCATGCTCGTGACGGTTTTATTTCATGTTGATGTTCAATGGTGAGGATGGCAGATGATTTTGCCCTTTCTTTCCACGGGAAACGCGGTGTACGAAAAAAGGGTTGGTTGGACGCATGAGCCCGGTTAGTATCCGGACAGCTACGGGCTGCATGAATGGCATGAACAAGTCTCCCGATTTGGAAATGATCGTGTTGCAGGAGATCAGTTCTGCAATCGTCAACGAGCGCAACGGCACGGTCCTGTTGCAACATATCCTTGATATTTTGTACCGCCGCATGAAGATGCTGCGCGGCACTTTCACCATCCGCCACGGGAACGACCTGATGATCGAAGCCTCCCACGGACTGGACGAACAGGAAATGAAGCGCGGCCACTACCATGTGGGCGAAGGCATTACGGGCCATGTGGCGGAAACGGGCCGTCCCCACGTGATCGAGGATATTTCCCGGGACCGCAGGTTTCTGAACCGCACCCGCACCCGCAAGAGCGGGGAAAAGGTGGCGTTCATCTGCGTGCCCATCATTCATTTGCAGCAGGTCATCGGCACCTTGAGCATCGACCGCCCCGTGGATGCGGAAACGGATCTGGAGCGGGATTTGAAGCTGATGCAGATTGTGGGGAACATCGCGGGGGATGCCCTGGCGGCATGTCTCCAGGCCCACGAGGAAAGGGAGGCCCTGGTGGCGGAAAATGAGAAGCTGCGCGAGTTGCTGACGAGCAATCCCGGCGAGCTGATAGGGAACTGCCGCCCCATGCTCCAGGTGTATGAGCAGATACGGCAGGTGGCCCCCAGCGACGCCACGGTATTGATCCGCGGCAGTTCCGGAACGGGGAAGGAACTTGTGGCGCGCGCCGTGGTGAATCTGAGCGCCAGGAAGGACAAGCCGCTGATTACGATGAATTGCGCGGCCATGCCGGAAAACCTGCTGGAAAGCGAATTGTTCGGCCATGAAAAGGGGTCTTTCACCGGGGCGACCAGCCGCCGCATTGGCCGCGCGGAAGCCGCGGACGGCGGAACCTTGTTCCTGGATGAAATCGGGGATTTGAGCCTGCAAATGCAGGTGAAGCTGCTGCGTTTTTTGCAGGAGAAGACTTTTTCCCGCGTGGGAAGCAACCGGGAATTGCATTCCGACGTGCGCTTCATCGCCGCGACCAGCCGGAACCTGGAGGAACTGATGGCGGAAAACAAATTCCGTGAAGACCTGTATTACCGTCTGAATATTTTTCCCATCGTGATGCCGGACCTTGTTCAGCGCAAGGGGGACATCATGCTGCTGGCGGAGCATTTCCTTTCCAAGTTCAATCTCAAGTACGGCAAGCATATCACGCGCCTTTCCACCCCGGCCATCAACATGCTGATGGCCTACCACTGGCCGGGCAACGTCCGGGAACTGGAGAATTGCGTGGAGCGCGCCGTCATTACGGCGCAGGACGACTGCATTTACGGCTACAATCTGCCCGCCTCCCTCCAGATGCCCAGCAGCGACGCCCCGAATTCCCGCGGAGGGGAGGAACAGGCGGATTTGCCCACGATGGTGGATTCCTTTGAACGGGAATTGATTGTGGCCGCACTGAAGCGCTCTCCGGGCAACATGTCCACGGCGGCCCGGGAATTGGGCATTTCTCCGCGGGTACTCCATTACAAGATGCACAGGCTGGGCCTGCAAAAGTTATGAAAGGCCTCCATCAGCTTTTATCCGCCGTTTCCCGGTCCTTTTACCTGAGCATGCGCTTTCTGCCCCGTGAGATGCGGCCCGGCGTGGCCGTGGGCTATTTGCTGGCGCGCGCCACGGATACGGTGGCGGACACGGTGGATATGGATTTGAAGGAACGACTGGCTCTGCTGAAGATGATGGGCGCGGCTGTGGCGGGGGATGCCTCCCACGAGGCGGCCGCAACCTGCTTCGGCCGGCTGGGCGTGCTGTCTTCCGTGCAGAAGCACCGGGGGGAGGGGGAACTTCTGGCGCGTTTTCCCGAATGCCTGGCCCTGCTGGAAGCCCTGCCGCCGCGGGAGCAGATGCTGGTGCGGAACGTTCTGGCCACGATTGTGGAGGGACAGGCGTGGGACCTGGAATATTTTGCGGAGCGTTCCTCCGTCACTTGTCCGGAACAATTGGAACATTACGCCTACATGGTGGCCGGATGCGTGGGCGAGTTCTGGACCAGGCTGGGCCTCCTTGTCCTTGGCGGCGCGTTCAGCACCCAGCCGGAAGAGGTGCTTTTGCGGTGGGGAGTCCATTACGGAATGGGGCTGCAGCTGGTGAACATTCTCCGCGACCGGGAGGAGGATTTCTCCCGCGGGAGAAGCTATCTGCCCGGAGATGATGCGGAACCTTGGCTGGAAAAGGCGGAGCTGTGGCTGAAGGAAGGCGTGTTTTATGCGGAGTCCCTGCATAACGGACGATTGCGTTTTTCCACGGTGCTTCCGGCGTGGCTGGGGCTGGATACGCTGGATTTGTTGAAACAGCGGGAAATTCCCTCTTCCGGAAAGGTAAAGGTTACGCGCGGCAGGGTGTATTCCCGGATGTGGAAGGCGTTTCTGTTTTCCTGGAAGGAAGCCCTGTAGTCCGGGAGGACTGCACGTCAGGGGGCCGCAGGCGCGGATGTGGTGGAAGACGGGGAAGAAGGTGTTTCCGACGGTTTGTCCGCAGCCGTTTTTCCGTCTTTTGCCGTGGTTTCCGCTTCCTTGCCGGAAGCGGAGGGAGAGGGAGAAGGCGCCGGGGCGGGAGGCGGCTTGGGAGCAAGCAGGTCTTCCCACTGGTGGAGTTTGAAGGCGTCTCCCATGCCGCCTATGTCGTTGAGCAGTTCCCGGCATTTCGCCGTGAGCTTTTCATAGTCGGGCGGTCCGGCTTCCGGTTCCGCGGTGCCGGGGAAAATGAGGTAGCTCACCACCAGGTCGGAAACGGGGCGGCTATAGGGGCCGGATTTGGGGTTGATTTCCCGGCTCAGGCGCAGGGAGCCTTCCCCCGTTTTGTAGCGGGGGCCCGCGTCTCCCACCAGGGCCGGGTATAATTTGCCGTCCACGATGACGACGGCGTAGTCGCCGAATTGCGGGGAGAACGGGGAGGACTGGTTGACGACGCCCAGAGGGACCACAATGAAGGGATCGTATTCCGAGATCAGGAAGCTGTACCTTTTCAGTTCCGCAATGACTCGTTCCGCATGGTCTATTTTGCTGCGCAGGGCGGCTTTTTCCGCGGCGGGGGCCTTGGCCAGGCTTGCCTTATAGGCAGCCAGCCTCTGCTGCCAGGGCTTGAGCAGGGGATTGGGCTTGTCCGTGCGCTTTTTCCAGCGGTAGGAGGTGCTGGGCTGGTAGAAGGAACTTTTTAGGATTTTGTCCGGCATGGTGGACAGACGGTCACCGTCCGACCCGTCGGAAACGACGTCCATTTCACTTTGAAGCCACAGCAGTTTTCTGCGGGTTTCCGGGTGGGTTATTTCCAGGATGGTTTCCGTATCGTAGAAGTTGTGGCGGTCCAGCAGCTTGGTCAGGGAGGCCAGGTTTTTGCGGATTTCCGTTTGTTTGCGGGCGTAGATCTGCCCGTAGTAGGGAGAGACGCGCGCGTGGCTGAACAGGGTGGACAGGTCCGGGAGGATGGCCTCCAGTTTGGGGTTGAGCTTCAGGATGTCTTCCTTTTTCGTCAGGGCTTGGGGCTGGTTGACGTTCAGGGTGAGCGTCATCTGGTAATTGCTTTTGGTTTCCTTGTCGCTGGAGGCCAGCGTACCGGGCAGGAAGTTGGCCTGGGTTTTCAAGTTCAGGCCGCGGGCCAGCTCGTAAATGTTCGTGAGCGCTCCTGTAGACGGCCTGGTGGGCAGAACGGGCGGAAACGGCGGATACTGCACGGGGGGCAGGGCGATGGTGCGCTCCGGCGTCCAGGGAGACAGCAGGCGCGCATCTTCCGTGGCCGTGCCGGGGCGTCCGGCAGTATCCGGGGCGGCCGTCTGCGTCTGGTCCGGCTGTTCCGGGGGAAGGGAAGTGTGGGGCGGGTAGGCGTCCGGGGCATCCGTCGCCGGTTCCGGCTCTCCTTTCAGGGCGCGGATGATCTGGGCCGGATACGGCGTGAAGAGGGACGCCGCCATGGCGGCCAGGCAGGCGCAGACCGTAAGCTTGAACCAGGTGATGCGGGTGATTCCGCGGCGGTGGGGTTTCATGGCGCGGGAGGGAGGGTTTCGGTTGGAGAAGGCTGGACTTTCCGGGGGCGTCTGCCCATGAAGAAGCGGATCAGCCCCAGGGGAGCCGCATTCAGCAGCAGGGCCGCCAGCCGTATTTTCATGCCGGGGAAGACTCTGGCGCGTCCGCGGCACAGGGCGCGCAGGCTGTCGTTCACGACGGTTGCCGTGGGGGTGTCAAAGGCGTTTCTGCCCGGCATCATGTTGCCGGTGAAGCCGGGGCGGCGCGCCGCTTTCCCGAATCCCGTGGAGACGGGGCCGGGGCAAACGGCCAGGACTCGTATGCCGTGTTCCTTCAGTTCCAGCCGCAGGGCTTCCGACAGGCTGGAAACGTAGGCCTTGGTGGCCGCATAAACGGCAAAGTCCGGGATGGGGAGCAGGGCCGCCAGGGAGCTGATGTTGATGATGTCCCCGCCGTTTCTTTTCAAGCCCGGTATCATGGCGTGGCACAGGCGCGTGAGGCTTTCCACGTTCAGGCGCAGCAGGGTGCGTATTCTGTCCCAGGAGCCTTCCGAGAATTCCCCGTAGTCTCCCGCTCCGGCGTTGTTGATCAGGAGGGTTTTTGCCGCAGGCAGTTCCAGAAGGCGCCCGGCCAGATTGTCCAGGGCGGATTCGTCCGCCAGGTCGCAGGGAAGGGCGGCGGCGCGCAGTCCGGGATGTTTTTCTTCCAGTTCGGCGGCAAGCTGTTGCAACGCCTCTTCATTCCGGGCGACGAGAACCAGTTCCCCGGTGCAGGAAGCCAGCGTCCGGGCAAAGGCCTTCCCGAATCCGGACGATGCGCCCGTGATGATGATTCGTTCGTACTGTAGGCGTTGGTTCTGCATGATGGAGCCGGGTACCCCGTATCATGGTCAATCCGCCGCAGGACCGCAATGAAAAAGGGGACCGCTGGACGCAAAAAAACTTGAAGGAGTTGTTTTTCCGCTTTTCCGTGAACGCAACGGAGCATCGTGAATTCCCGGCTTCGTTTCATCGCTCCGCGCCGTTGGAGGGATTGGAGCGCCTTTCCCTGCGTGCAGAGGGATATCCGGGACGGTGTGCATGAAAAGAGGGGGCGCTATTGCCGCTGCACGGCGTTTCCGACGGACCGCACCGATTTTTTCTGCGGGGATTTTCTAGAGGAATTGCCGTATCATTCCCTGTCTTGAATAGAAAACTCCGTACCCCGGATAAGGAGGTACGGAGTTTTTGTCTCTCGGAAAAGATGAGTCCGGGTCAGTTTCTGCGGCGGCGCAGAAGCAGGGCGGAGAGCCCCAGAAGGCCCAGGGACGCCGTGGCCGGTTCCGGGACGGAAGTCAGCGCCAGAGTATTGATGCTGCCGCTGCCCCCCTGGGACAGGATGTCAAGCCGGGTATTGTCGGCCGTCACGTCAAATGTATAAGTCATCAGCACCCAGTCCCCGGTGTGCGTATTAGCCGTAACGGTGGAACCGTTCAGCGTGGCGCCGGAACCGGTGGAGTAATCGTCAAGAATGGCGGAAATGTTGGCTATGCCGTCGCCGCTGAGGCTGAAGGAAGAAGTATTGCCTGTGCCGTAATCGTTCCCGCGGCCTACCAGCATCGTCAGCGTGTAGGTGCCTGCGGACAGATTGTTCAGGGACATGGTGAAGTTGCCATTGGCGGAGCCGGCAGTGTTGACAACGCCCCCCATAGGGTTGCCCAGAGACATGTCCTGGCCGAAGACGTCATAGAACTTGTTGTCATGGCCCGCCAGCGCGGATACTTTTGCGGTAGCGTCAGTCAGAGCACCGTTTGGACCGCAGCAAACGCCGCCGGTCGTGACAGTGATGGCGGTAGTTTCCCCGCCAGTAGTTGCCAGTGCTCCGGAAGTGTAGGAATTTGAGCTCCCTGTGGAAACCTTGTTTACTTTTTGTCCGGCTTCCCCGCGGTAGGTTCCTTCCACAATGGCAGTGCCATTGCCGGAATTGATGCCGAACGATATCAGGACTGTAGATGCTTCCGCAGCGACGGTTGCCGCAGTCATGGCGGTCAGAATAAATAATGTCTTCTTCACAATATGCAGGGGATAGTCAATGGAATACAACGAACGGGCTACTTGCTGTACCTGCCTATAACGAATTTGGAATCCGACAGGTTTACTTTGGGGAACAATCCAGTTCTTTCCGACTGGTTCAGTATTCCATATCCTGGTGAAGTAACGAATTCATTCCATCTTTTTTGATAAATGCAATCTTCTGGAAATAAGTTCTTAACACCTCCTCCAAGGGCCGTAACGGCAGAAAAACAGAAGCGAAATTACCCCTTCGTCATGCTTCGGGAACAACTTTATCCGTGGAAAAAGGAAGACTTGCCCTCCCGCCCTGTGATGTTTGTACAAGCGGTGGAAATCTGTTCAAAACCCTTCCCCTTAAAATTGTAGATTGACTTCGGATTCCAAATCCGCCCCAATTTTTTTCTTCAGCACAACTTTTTTATATTCAATATATATGACAAAATATCGCAAAAAAATCCTCCATGAAACATGGAGGATTGAAAGAGAACATCTGCGAATAACCGTTCTTAAAAAGAGGCTTCAATGGCGGTGATTGTGAACACCTTCTTTTTGTCGCCGTCCATGGGGACGATTTTTACCTGGTCGCCCACTTTCTTGCCGGTCAGTTCCTTGCCGACCTGGGAGAGATAGGAGACGATGTGTTTTTCCGGGTTTGTGTCCCACGCTCCCAGAATGGTGTACACCACGGGGTCTCCGCCGCCGAGGGGCTGGAGCGTCACTTTCGTTCCCATGGCCGCTCTGGAGGTGTCCGTTACGGTGAAGTCCGTGCCGCGGGCCAGGGACAGCGCGTGCTCCAGTTCCGCGCGGCGGCGGTTGAGCACTTTTTCCACTTCCTTGGCGTCCTGGTAGCCGCCGTTTTCACGAAGGTCGCCTTCCGCACGGGAAATTTTCTTGTTGTGCAGGTTTTCCGGAATTTTCACGTTCACCAGTTCTTCCAGTTCCTTCTTGCGCGCTTCCAGGCTTTCCCAGGAGACGAAGACCGGTTCCGGCTTGTCGGAGGTGTCCACCATGGCATCCAGCACGATGGAATGAAGGTCCGGGAAGACGCTGATCACGCGGGCCATCAGCGCGCCGCGGTCCTGCTCGGAGAAGGCGGATGTGTTGTACAACATTTTGGCGAACTGGCGCACTTCCGCCACGTCCTGCTTCCTGATCATTTCCTGAATCATGTTTTTGTCTTCCATGAACAGGTTTTTCAGGCGCAGCATGCGGTTGGGGCCGCCGTCCATGTGGTCCTGTTCAATCAGGGAGAGCATGGCGATGCCTACCGGAAGGCCGAAGAGAGGCTTGGCGGCGTCATTGCGCTGGCGGCATATCCAGATGAGGGATTCCGCGGGAAGGGTCTGGCGAAGCAGGGAATGCTTCAAGTGCTTGATGAAGGTTTTTTCCTGTCCCTGTTCAATGAGGAATTTGGCGATTTCCCCCACGGCGCGGGCGCCGCTGGCGTCAAACAGTTCCAGGGTTTTTTCCGTCCATGAGTCGCCGAAGATTTCCGGAAGCACGGCATACACGCGCTTTTGGCGCACGGCGGGCATGGAATTGAGGATTTCCGCGAAGCGTTCCACGTCTTCAATGCCGTTTTCCACCAGGGAACGCAGGGAGCAGGAGGTTTCCGCCGCTTCCGTGTTCTTGACGGCGGCAATCAGGTCGTCCCGCAGAATGGCCAGTTCCAGCACCTGCTGGAGGGCCAGGCTGCCGCCGTTGCAAACGTCGGCGTTTACGGCCTGGATCAGGGTATTTACCGCCTCCGGTTCGGAGACCACGTTTTCCATCTTGACGCTATCCAGCACGCGCACTTTCGCTTTCAGGTCGGCGGCCTTGCCGTAGTCTTCCAGGGCGGCCTGCGCGCGGGAAAGCGTGTTGGTGCGCAGGGTGATGCGTTCCCCCTTGCGGGTCGGCATCATGAACTGCACGTTGGTGCGCAGCATGGCGCGCACCTTGTCCCACCAGTTTTTCCATTTGTCTTCCGCAATAACGGTGCCTTTCAGGGCGGCTTCCAGTTTTTCCGGGGTGAGGGAATTGCCGTAGCCCTTCAGCGTCAGGCGCACCAGTTCCACGGGATCGTCCGCGGCCAGGGAGATCAGGAATTCCGGATCTTCATAGCGCTTGGCCAGGAAGTGGTCGTCACCGATGAATTCCAGAATGCGGGGAGCAAACTCCAGCGCGATTTCATGTTCCGGATTTTCTTCAAAATCAATGACCAGCTTTTTGGCCGGCAGGTTCCAGGAAATGACTTTTCCGGCTCCCCAGGTAGAGTGGAAGCAGTAATGGCCAGGTGAGATACAATCAAGTTTTTCAGCGAGAGCGGGGGTAATTCTCCCCAGAGACAACAATTTCTCCAAGTCGGCGTGCATACTAAAGCACATGATACGCCGGCCCCTACGGGTATCAAGACTAATATTCCCGGTGTACGCACAGAGAAGAGCGATCCGGCAGGATAGGCGCACCAGCGCAGAATCAATTCCACAGATACCGATTTCCCAAACTGTTCCAGATGCCGCTTGCCCCGGGGCATTCAGCCGCTCCGTCCCGGGCCGTTTTTCCCTGCAGGATGGCGCGTTTTTTAAAAATGTACTGCAGATAGTCTTCGCCGTCGATGAACAGGATATCTACCGTGTACCACAGTTCCATCAATTCGACCACGGTTTTTAAGTCCGCATCGGCAGAGGACATGATTCTTTCCGTTCCGTCAGCCCCGCGCACGATGCAGAAGGGAACGAAGTACATCCCGTTCGTTTCCTCCACCTCGTTGTTGTTCCCTTTTCCGCCGGCCATTTTCCCTTTGGCAATGTCCGTAAGCGTTTCTTCCAGCAAATGGCTCAAGTCCCTTCCCACGGAGATCCATTCCCGCCTTACTCTGGGTTCGCCATATCCTGCAGGCTCCCGAGTGCCGTCGTAGGGGAACAATGCCCTTTCCGGGACTTGGTTGTAAAACCACTCGTCATAAATGTCCAGGGGGGTATTGATCAGGGTTTCCGCACGTCCCATGAGTGTTCCGTCCAGGTAAAAACCGCTGATTCCCCTGCTTCCCACCCAGCATGCTCCCGGTTTTCCCTGAGTTCCATTCGGGAATAAATCCCTCCAAAGCGGATTCCGGTCCAGAGGCTTCAAAAAACGCTCCCGGAATCCCCGTACATATTCTTCTTTCGTATGATGGGCAGGAGAATCGGCCTCCGGTTCTTTTTCCTTTTCCTCTTTCGCCTGCTCTTTCAAAGAGGCCTCTTTCTCCTCCCGTATTTTTTCTTCTGCAAGTTCCTTTTCCATTTGATCATCAAGCCGTCGACAGAAGTCTTTCACCCAGGATTCGGAAACCATGGGCGGCGGCGCTTCTCCCAAATCCGCGGCATGGCGCCGGATTTTGGCGCATTGATCCATAAGCCATTGTTCCCTTTCCGGATTGAAATCCTCCATCATGGCCATGTCCACGATTCCGAAAGCCAGCTCTCTCATGGCGGGCCTCAGCATTCCTTCACCTTCACACAGGTCTTCCCCTACCGGGCCGGAAGCTCCGCGGAAATAGATATGATCCCCGTCACACCCGCTTATAAGCTGCCTGTACATGTCCATGACGAAAGTTTTCCGCTCAACCGCCTCATCCCAGGTTTTTCGCAAAGCGTCGGCCAGGGCCGGCTTCAATGTTATTTTTCCTCTTTTGACGTACAGATGCTTGTAAATAAAAGGGTTGATTATGGATTCCATCCATCCGGCCGCCCGCATGCGCCATTCCCCGAATTGGGGCAATTTGGGAAGCAGGCCTTTTCTGTCGGAAGGGGTGCTGAATATATCCTCTTCCTCCCCTCCGCTGGCCATGCAGTCCCATCCTTCCAGCATGTTCCCCAGAACGGGAAATTGCAGGCACATGAGCAGAACGGTGCAACGGTCCGCTCCCTGGCTCTGCAAGTCCACAATCGGTGCTTGGGAAAGTATTTGCATGCTGGAGGGTCCGACGGTCCGGGCCCAGATCAAATCGTTCCCCTCCAGATAAAAGCCAAATTCGCGATTAAACGAGGGGAGATAAATGCACGCATAGGAAAATGGAGGATCGTCCGGAAACAGGACCGTCCAATAACGGGAATCATGAGATTCCGCCGCAAAGTACTGGGCGGGACTCCGCAGAGCGAGATAGGTTTCATCTTCGGGTTCCTCCCCCAGCCCAGAAAACGGAATCGCCAGAGTCAGCCAAACGCATGCAAATATCCTGAACATCAATGGTCTTTCTAACAAGGCGAAAGGATTGCGTCAAGATGATTAAGACCAATCAAACCATGCTGAGGCGTTCCGGTGATTCACGGGTTCATGGGCTGTCCTCAAATGGTCCTGGGGAAGGTTCCGTGCCCGTCCCCTGTTTTTCATTTTCAGGTGTTCCGTGTTTTCCGGATTTTCCGCTGCAATTGTCTCGCGGCAGGTTATTTTCAAATGAGTTTTCCGCCGCGCCCGGCCGCATTTCCGCGCGGCCTTCCGCCGCCCTGGCCGCGGGGGTGTTCTTCGTCCAGTTGCGGCTTGACCCTGCGTACCGTCTGGCGTAACATCCCCGCACGCATTCAACCCCGCGTAAACCGTATCATGGAACCTATCTACGAAGGCAAGGCCAAAAGACTTTATACGACCGATACTCCCAACGTCCTCCGCATGGAGTACAAGGACGACGCCACTGCCGGAAACGGCGCCAAGAAAGCCCAGTTCGAGAACAAGGGCAAGCTGAACAAGGCCATCACCCTGCTCATTTACAGGATGCTTGAGGAGAAGGGCGTGAAGACCCACCTGGTGGCCGACGTGGACGACATCAATATCGACGTCAAGAAGGTTTCCATTCTTCCCCTGGAAGTGATCGTGCGCAATATTGCCGCCGGTTCCTTCAGCCGCCGCATGGGCGTCAAGGAAGGCACCCCCTTCAAGAAGCCCATCGTGGAATTTTCCTACAAGGACGACGATCTGGGCGACCCCTTCATCAATGACGATTATGCCCGGGAACTGGGCGCCGCCACGGAAGAGGAGTGCGCCTTCCTCAAGAAGCAGGCATTGATCGTGAACGACGTGCTGATCGACTTTTTCAAGCAGGTGGGCCTGACGCTGGTAGATTACAAGATCGAGTTCGGCCGCCTGGCGGAAGATCCCTCCCAGATCGTGCTGGCGGACGAGATTTCCCCGGACACCTGCCGCCTGTGGGACATCAAGACCGGCGAGAAGATGGACAAGGACCGCTTCCGCCAGGACCTGGGCAATGTGATGGAAGCGTATGAGGAAGTCCTTTCCCGCCTCCAGCACAAGGCCTGATCCGCAAGCCTTTCCCCATGGGAGCCGGCCGGCCAGCCGGCCCCCATTTTTCATTTTACCACATTCCTGAGCCATATGACCCTCCATTTTGAAGTTATCAGCCGATTCCAGGCCGCAGCCAATGCAGACGCCCTGCTTTACACCCCTCTGAATGCCGGCCTCACTTTCCGCCGCAGCCGCGTGTACACGGTGGGAATCACCGGAGACGAGCAGAAAGCCCGCGACTACCTCCTGAGCGTGCTGGTTGACCCCATTGCCCAGGAATGCAGCGAGCAGGACGCCCCCATTCTGACGGGAGCCCTTTTCACCATCGACTATGGCATGAAGGCCGGAGCCCTGGACCTGGAGAAGGAGGCCATCCTGCAGAATTACCGCGGCCGCAAGAACATGGGCTTTACCCTGGACGGGCTGAAGATCACGCAGCGCGTGTACGTTTTCGGCCAGGGGGACCGGGAGAGCCTTTCCAAACGCTTCGCCAAGGACGTTTGCAATCCCGCCATCCACAACTGGACCATCGCCTGATTTTTCCCCTCACGCCTACTTTTTCCCAGCAATATGTCCGCCAAAACCTACCGCACCGTTCCCGTGAGAGACCTGAGCAGCGACGAGCTGCTCGAGCTCAGCAAGCAGCAGAAGCTTTCCCTGTCCCGCGAGGACATGGAAGTCGTCCAGCAGATTTTCCGCGAAGTGGACCGCGACCCCACCGACGTGGAACTGGAAGTGATCGCCCAGACCTGGTCGGAACACTGCAAGCACCGCATTTTCTCCGCCTCCATCAGCCACAGCGTGAACGGAGGCGCGCCGGAGACCGTGAACAGCCTGTTCAAGACCTACATCAAGAAGCCTTCCGAGAAGATCATGGAACGCAAGCCGGGCTTCGTGCTCAGCGCGTTTGACGACAACGCCGGCTTCATCGCCCTGGACGACAAGCTGGCCGTCTGCCTGAAGGCGGAGACGCACAACCATCCCTCCGCCATTGAACCCTACGCAGGGGCGAATACCGGCCTGGGCGGCGTCATCCGCGACATTCTGGGCGCAGGGAAGGGGGCCAAGCCCATCGCCTCCCTGGATGTGTTCTGCTTCGGCGCTCCGGATACGGACCCCGCCTCCATCACCGCCCCGGACGTCATTCATCCGCTGGGCATCATGCGCGGCGTGGTGCGCGGCGTGCGCGATTACGGCAACCGCATGGGCATTCCGACGGTGAACGGGGCTATCCAGTTCGACCCCACTTACATTTACAATCCGCTCGTGTTCTGCGGCACCGCCGGCGTCATTCCCCGCGGGGACATCCTCAAGGAAATGCGCCCCGGCCTGAAGGTCATCGTCATCGGCGGCCGGACCGGGCGCGACGGCCTGAAGGGCGCCACCTTTTCTTCCGCCGCGCTGGATGAGGCTTCCCATGAGGAGGATTTCACCGCCGTTCAGATCGGCAACCCGATTGAAGAGAAGAAGACGCTGGATTTCATTCTGGAAGCGCGCGAACGCGGCCTGATCGTGTTCATCACGGACTGCGGCGCGGGCGGTTTTTCCTCCGCCGCCGGGGAAATGCTTTCCGTCACGGGCGGGGAGATTTTCCTGGACAACGCCCCCCTGAAGGAGCCGGGCCTGATTTCCTGGGAGATTTTCCTTTCCGAGTCCCAGGAACGCATGGTGATGGCCGTGGAGGAAAAAGACCTGCCGGAACTCCAGAAGCTGGCGGATACTTTCCAGACGGAACTGACCGTCCTGGGCCATTCCGACAATACGGGCATCCTCAAGGTCTGGCACAAGGGGGAATTGGTGTGCTGCCTGGATAATTCCAAGCTGCATGAAGCCCCCGTCAAGAAGCTTTCTTCCGTATTCACCAGCGGGCAGGGGTTCACCGGGCAGCCGATGCCGGACAAGGACCTCGGCAAGTCCCTGGAAACCGTCATGAGCGATTTCGCCATCGTTTCCCGCGAACCCATCATCCGGGAGTACGACCATGAAGTGCAGGGCAACACGATTCTGAAGCCCCTCGCGGGCGCCACGGCGGACGCGCCGCAGGACGGTTCCGTGGTGGACATCGACGGCTCGGACAAGTGCATGGCCATGGCCTGCGCCATTCTTCCGGAATGGGGCAAGACGGATCCTTACGCCATGGGTACCGGCACCGTGGACGAGTGCGTGCGCCAGCTTATCCTGGTGGGCTCCAACCCGGACAAGATCGGCCTGCTGGACAATTTCTGCATGGGCAATCCGGAAGATCCGGCAGAGCTCGGCCGCCTGGTGGAGTGCGTGAAAGCCATTGCCAGGGCCGCGGACGCCTACAACGCCCCGTTCATTTCCGGCAAGGATTCCTTCTATAATTATTTTGAGACGGAAGACGGTCCCATCAACGTGCCCGTCACGTTCCTCTGCTCCGGGTTCGGCGTGGTGGAAAGCCCGGACCACGCCACCGGCTCCTCCCTGCGCCGGGACGACAGCCTGCTGTATCTCATCGGCAATACGGAAGATGAAATGGGCGGCTCCGTCTTCGCACGCACGCACGGCGTGAACGACTGCAAGGTGCCGCAGACGGATTGCGCGAAGAATATGGAGCTGTACAAGTCCTACTACAATGCCCTGACTTCCGGCTTGGTTCTTTCCGCCCACGACGTTTCCGAAGGCGGCCTGGCCGTCACGGCGGCGGAAATGGCCTTTTCCGGCAAGGGCGGCGTCCAGCTTGACCTGACGAAGGTTCCCACCGTGAACGGCTGGAAGTCCCCGGCCATTCCCCTGTTCAGTGAAAGCACGGGCCGCATCCTGGTGGAGGTGGACCCCGAATTCGCCGCGGATTTTGAGGCGGCCATGGAGGGCTTCCCCTGTGCCTGCATCGGGCGCGCAACTCCGGAAAAACGCCTTGCAGCCACCTGCTGCGGCGGGGAAAAGGTGCTGGACTGCGAACTTGCCAGACTCAAGAAACTCTGGAAGGACGGACTCACTCCCTACTATTGATTTCAACAGTCCCGGATTCAACTTATAACGATTTGACACATAATCACATGCCTCACGCACTTTTACTCAAATACCCCGGCACCAACTGCGATGTGGAAACGGAACGCGCCCTGCGCACGGTCGGTTTTTCCACCCAGGTCCAGCCCATCGCCACCGCCGCGCCGGAACACGTGGCCAAGTCCCAGCTCGTCGTCATCAGCGGCGGCTTCAGCTACGGGGACTACGTTACCAGCGGACGCCTGGCGCAGCTGGAAACGGAACGTTTCCTGGGAGACGCCCTGCACAGGCACCACGCCGGCGGGGGCCTTATCCTGGGCATCTGCAACGGGTTCCAGATTCTGACCAAGCTCGGCATCCTTCCTTCCTCCAGCCTGATTGACAACAAGAGCGAACGCTTTGAATGCCTGTGGGCGAAGCTGGTGAAGGTGGCCAAGGATTCCCCGTTCCTGCAGGGGCTTCCGGACGAGTTTGAATTGCCCTCCGCCCACGCGGAAGGCCGCCTGGTCACCAGGCCCGGAGATGCGGAAAAGTATCTGGCCGCCGGGTATGTGGCCCTGCAGTATGCGGACAACCGCGACGGTTGCTCCTGCAGCATTGCCGGGCTCCAGGACGCCACCGGCCGCGCCATGGGCCTGATGCCCCACCCGGAACGCTTCCTGCTTCCCCGCCACCATTACGACAAGGACTGGGCGGGCCATGAAGACTGGGGCTGGGGTTATTTCCTTTTCAAATCCGCCTTTGACGCCCTGAAATAAGTTCCGGGAGTCTGCAACAACCTAGCACCCTTCCTCCGCAACATGACAGATACGGTATTCATCAGCTCCTCGAACGCCCTGGGTTCTTTCTGGACCTCAAAACGGTATTTCGACTACCTGATTGACGAAACGAATCTGCCGCTCCTGCGCGGCAGGGAATTCGGCCAGGCTGTTCTCATTTGTCCGTCCCTGTGGGAAGGCCGCCGTGCCATCCGAAAGAACGAGGAGGCATTCATTTCCCATGTCCGGCAGTTGATAGACATTCTGCACGAGGTGAAAATCGAACGCCTGACTTACGTCACCAGCATCGATACCCAGCCGGAGACGGGGAATGAAGATTCCCCGCTGGTTCATGAGTTTGAAGACGCCTTCCTTTCCGCCCTGGCGGAATTGAGGGATTACGTCAACCTCAAATTCGGCCGCGTGCTCAACGTGTACCTGCCGGAAGTCACCGGAACGGGTGCGGATATGAGCGTGGCGGATCTGCTGGCAAATGCGCCGGAAGGAAAGGATGAACTGGACGTGGCCCTGCTGGAACGCCACCAGCTTTATCCTAGGCGCCGCATCGTCAATGATGTGGAGAAAGCATGGGAATGCGGCCTTTTTGCCGTCAATCTGGTTCCGGAACCCGTCACTGCCTTTGAACTGGCGGAAGCATGCTTTCCCTCCCTCGCGGGGCGCCTCCCGGTAGCGAAGGAGACGGATCCTTACGGAAGCGGCAGAACTTCCGTGCATTCCACGCAGTACCATGATCCGGACACCGGATACATCATGGGGAAGGCTGACGTTCTGGAGGGTATTTCCAAGGAGCTTCAGGCCTGATTTTTTTCATTTATGGAGAGCCCGCATGCCCTGTCCGGCATGCGGGCTTTTCCGTGTGTACATCCCTCTTCTGAAGATGCGGCATCCGCCCTTCTTTCCGGTTGAGCGGCATCCGGAACGGTGCTATAAACGGGTATATGAAGATCAGCGACGACAGCCTTGAGTTTTTAACGGAACTTCTGGAGACTCCCAGTCCTTCCGGTTTTGAGATAGACGCCCAGCGCATTTGGGCGGATGAGATGCGGAAGTACACGGAGGATGTCCAGTGCGACACTTACGGGAATACGTGGGCCACCTTCCATGCGGACAAGGAGAACGCCCCCACCCTGATGATCGAGGCCCATGCCGATGAGATCGGCTTCATGATCCGCCACATTACGCCGGAGGGCTTCCTGTATGTGGAACGCGTGGGCGGAACGGATACGGCCATCGCGCGCGGGCGCCGCGTGCGCTTCCTGGGCAGCCAGGGGGAAGTGATGGGCATTACGGGGAATACGGCCATCCACCTGCGCGAAGGTGGGGAGAAGGAGCCCAAGATCTGGGAAATTTACATTGATGTGGGCGCTTCCTCCGACAAGGAGGTGGCCGACCTGGGGCTGCGCGTGGGGCATGTAGGCGTTTATTGTGACGGCCCCATGCTGATGAATGAGAACAAGCTGGTTTGCCGCGCGCTGGACAACCGCCTCAGCGGCTTTGTTCTTTCGGAGATAGCCAAACGCCTGTGCAAGCAGAAGAAGCCCCTGGCCTGGAACGTGGCGCTGGTCAATGCCGTCCAGGAGGAAGTGGGCTGCATCGGCGCCGGGATGATCACCCACCGCATTCAGCCGGATGCCGCCATCTGCATAGACGTGACGCACGCCACGGATTCACCCGGCCTGGACAAGGGGAAGTTCGGGGATATCAAGCTGGGGAAGGGCCCCGCCGTCATTCACGGAACCGCCAACCATCCCAACCTGGTGGCGCGCCTGGAAATTGTGGCGGACAAGAACAAGATCAATCTCCAGCATGAAGCCGCGGGCCGCCGCACCGGCACGGATACGGACAGCATTTACGTTTCCCGCAACGGGGTGGCCTCCGCACTGGTTTCCCTGCCGCTGCGCTACATGCATTCCCCGGTGGAAACCGCCGCCCTCAGCGATGTGGAAGATACCATCAAGCTGCTGGTGGAACTGATCAAGTCCCTGAAGCCCGGCGATTCCTTCGGGCACAAGCTGTAAGCGGCACAAGGCTTTTCATGCGGCGCATTTCCGCCTTCCTTGAAAGCGTTTCCTTGCTGCGGTTCCGGCAGGGTTCCGGCCGCTGAAGGCTGGAGCTTTTCAGCCCGGGGCGGCGAGACGGAACCGTTGCGGATGGCGCGCGAGGGCGCCTTGTTCGCTCGCATGGGCCGGATGGATAAAGAGAAGGCTGCCCCGCATCGGCAGGGCAGCCTTTGACAAATTGCATTCGGAAGCAATTCCGGGCCGTCTTATCTGGCAAGCACGTTTTGAACGGCGTTGACGACGTTGTCCACGTTCATGCCGAGTTCGTCCAGGACCTGATTGCCCGGGGCGGAGAAACCGAAACGGTTGATGCCCACGGCTTCACCCTGGCAGCCCAGGTATTTCCACCACAGTCCCGTTACGCCGGCTTCCACGGAGACCCTCTTCATGCAGGAGGGGGGCAGCACGCTTTCCCGGTATTCGGCAGGCTGGGCGTCAAAGCGGAAGAAGCTGGGCATGGAGACCACGCGGATTCCGCTGCCGAGGCGTTCCGCGGCCTTCAGGGCCAGTTCCAGTTCGGAACCGGACGCAAGGATGACGGCTTTCAGTTCACCCTGTTCCCGGCGGGCTACGTAGCCGCCTTTCAGCACGCCCTGGCGGCGCGTTTCCACGGGGATGTCATTTAACGTGGCCACTTTCTGGCGGGTAAGGATCAGGGCGGTAGGGCCGTCGGCCCTTTGCAGGGCGGCCATCCAGGCTCCGGCCGTTTCTTCCGGGTCCGCCGGGCGAATGACATCCAGGTTGGGGATTACGCGCAGGCCGGAGACGGTTTCCACCGGCTGGTGGGTGGGGCCGTCTTCACCCACGGCCACGGAGTCGTGCGTCAGGATGTAGGTGACGGGCAGCCCGCTCAGGGCGGCCACGCGGATGGCGGCGCGCATGTAGTCCACGAATACGCAGAAGGTGGCGGCGCTTACGCGGAACAGGCCGTCGTACGCGATGCCGTTGCAGATGGAGGCCATGGCGTGTTCCCGGATGCCGAACCAGAAGTTGCGGCCTTCCGGATTTTCCGCGGAGAAGTCTCCGCCGCCGTTGAGGTAGTTTTTGTTGGAGCTGTACAGGTCCGCGCTGGTGGTCAGGAACCAGGGGTCGGCCTTCGCGATGGCGTTGATGGCCACGGAGCCGGAGGAACGGGTGGCGTCGCTGTAGTCCGGGGAGAAGGCGGGGATATTCTTGTCGGAAACGGAGGGGTCCACGCCCCTGGCGCAGGCGTCCATTCCGGCGTCCAGTTCCGCGGCAAGTTCCGGGAAGGATTGGCGCCATTCCCGGTACATGGCGTTCCAGGCGGAGAAGGCGGCTTCCCGCCGGGCCTTGAGGTCGTTGAAGTAGGCGCGGACGTCTTCGGAAACGTAGTAGCGTTCCCCGGAGGGGATGCCCCAGTTGGCATGCGCTTCTTCCAGGAGTTTGGCCCCGCCTTCGCCGTGGCCCTTGGTGGTGCCTTCAATGCCGGGGATGCCCTTGCCGATGACGGTTTTGGCGATGATGAGCTGGGGCTTGCCGTTTTTGGCCGCCTTGGCGGCTTCCACCGCTTCCGCGACGGCTTTCAGGTCGTGTCCGTCGATCTGGCGCACGTCCCAGCCCAGGGCTTCATACACGGCGCGGGGGTCGGCAAGCTGGGTGCGTTCCGCGGGGGCGTCCAGCGTGATGTCGTTGGAGTCGTAAATGAGGATGAGGTTGTCCAGTTTCAGCACGGCGGCCAGGGCGAGCGCTTCGCGGGCCACCCCTTCCTGCAAACAGCCGTCCCCCGTGAGGCAGAAGATGTTCTGGGTGAAGATGTTCATGCCGGGCTTGTTGAACCGCGCGGCGGCGCGCCTGGCGGAGAGGGCGAAGCCGACGGCGTTCGCAATGCCCTGGCCGAGCGGCCCCGTGGTGCATTCCACGCCGTCCGTATCCCGGAATTCCGGGTGGCCGGGCGTGATGGAGTCCTTGTGGCGGAAGTTTTTGAGGTCCTCAATGCCGACGTTGAATCCTGACAGGTGCAGCCAGCCGTAAAGGAACATGGAGCCGTGGCCCGCGGAGAGAATGAAGCGGTCGCGGTTGAGCCAGCGGGGCTGGGCCGGGCAGAGGTTGAGCAGATCACCGAACAGGACGGCCCCGATTTCGGCGCACCCCAGGGGAAGGCCCAGGTGGCCGGATGCGCAGTCGTGAACGGCATCCATGGCAAGGCCCCGCGCCTGGTTGGCGGCTTTTTGGAGAAGGTCAAGATTCATGCCAGGGCAATATGACGAGAACCGCCCTGCATGGAAAGTCTAAAATGCGTCTCCGGCAAGGGTTTCCGAATGGTCCGGGTGCCGTGGAAAAAGGGAAATTGGGGACGGTGATTTTTTCTTTCCGGTTTTCCGGGGATTCGGTCATTGACACGGTTGGGAAATTTGTTTTAATTATTCTAAATAAAAAATATTGTATGAGTGATTCGAAGAATTTAACTACTGAAGCCGGAGCCCCTGTTCCGGATAACCAGAACGTTTTAACGGCCGGTCCGCGCGGCCCCATGTTGCTGCAGGACGTCTGGTTTCTGGAGAAGCTGGCCCATTTCGACCGCGAGGTGATTCCGGAGAGGCGCATGCACGCCAAGGGTTCCGGGGCTTTCGGCACCTTTACCGTGACGCATGATATCACCCGGTACACGAAGGCTGCCCTGTTTTCAGAGGTCGGCAAGAAAACCGATCTCCTGGTCCGCTTTTCCACGGTAGCGGGGGAACGGGGCGCGGCGGATGCGGAACGGGATATCCGCGGTTTTGCCATCAAATTTTACACGGAGGAGGGCAACTGGGACCTGGTAGGAAACAATACGCCCGTGTTTTTCCTGAGGGACCCGCTCAAGTTTCCAGACTTGAACCATGCCATCAAGCGCGATCCGCGCACCAATATGCGGAGCGCCCGGAACAACTGGGATTTCTGGTCCTCCCTTCCGGAGGCTTTCCACCAGGTGACCGTGGTCATGAGCGACCGCGGCATTCCGGCTTCCTACCGGCACATGCACGGCTTCGGCAGCCACGCGTTCAGCATGTTGAACGCGGATAACGAGAGGGTCTGGGTGAAATTTCACCTGAAGACCCAGCAGGGCATCAGGAACCTCACGGACGAGGAGGCGGAGGCCATTGTCGCGAAGGACCGTGAAAGCCACCAGCGCGATTTGTATGAAAGCATTGAGAAAGGGGATTTCCCGCGCTGGACGATGTACATCCAGGTCATGACCCAGGAGCAGGCGAAGGCGTGCCCCTTCAATCCGTTTGACCTGACCAAGGTTTGGCCGCACGGGGATTATCCGCTCATGGAAGTGGGCGTGCTGGAGCTCAACAGGAATCCGGACAATTATTTCGCCCAGATCGAACAGGCGGCGTTTAATCCGGCCAATATCGTGCCCGGCATCGGCTTTTCTCCGGACAAGATGCTTCAGGGGCGCCTGTTCTCCTATGGGGATGCGCAGCGTTACAGGCTGGGCGTGAATCACAACCAGATTCCCGTAAACGCACCCAGGTGCCCGTTCCACAGCTACCACCGCGACGGCATGATGCGGGTGGACGACAATGCGGGAGGCACACTGGGTTATGAACCGAACAGCTACGGAGAGTGGAAACAGCAGCCGGAGTTCCGGGAGCCGCCGCTTGAGTTGGACGGAGCGGCCTGGCACTGGGATTTCCATGAAGACGACCACGATTATTATTCCCAGCCGCGCGCTCTGTTCCGCCTGATGACGCCGGAACAGAGGGAAGCCTTGTACGGCAATACTGCGCGGGCCATGGGTGATGCGCCGGATTTCATCAAGCAGCGCCACATTGACCACTGCATGGAGTGTGATCCCGAGTACGGGGAGGGCGTCGCCAGGGCCCTGGGCATGTTCAAGGGGTAGCCGTTTGGCCTTTTCCGGGCGGAAGTTCCTCAGATGCGGAGCTTCCGCCCGGTTTTTGGTGTTGGGGCGCCAGATCCGGCAATGCCGGGAGGATGTCGACGGGGTGTTCCGGACGCTGGATGTGCATTTCCTTCCGCGGTTCCGGTTGATAGGGGGCCAGCGTGATCCTGCTTTCCGTGAGCGCCGCCAGACGGCTGAGCCTTTCCCAGACGAGGCCCATGGAGGCTTGCGGAGGGATGCAGATGTTCACGCATTTTTTCTTTTTCCCTTTTTCAGGCATCAGAACATCGTACATTTCCTGTTCCGTGCCCTTTGGATAAAAACGGCCGGCCATCCATGTTCCACTGGGGAACAGAATGACCGGAAAGAGGATGTACCGGGGATTTTCCTGCATTCCGCAGGGATCGTCCTGGTCCTGCCACGGAGCATGGAAAAGCCAGGGCTGGCAGGCGGGCAATTCCCAGTAAAAGCTTTCTCCCGGGAATCGAGGCTGCATCCGGAAGGCGAGGACATCGCGATGCCGCTCCATGAACGAGATGATACTGTTCTCCAACTGGCCGTACGTGTCGTCCCGGCCGACGGCCAGGGTGCCCGTTCTTTCCTGTTTGTCGTAGTCCGCCGGGGCGGCTCCCTCCTCCGCGAAGACGGGGGAGAGTCCGGCCGTGCCCAGGCACAGGAGAAGAAGGATGAATCTGATCATGTGGCCACTATGGCGCGGCATGTGTCACGGGTCAATGAAAGTCTGTTTTCAAAAGGCGTTGTTACTCAAAAGTTATTTTAGATTGTTCTTGCGTGTTCCGGTGAAAGAATGCTGCCGCCTCTCTGGAGTCCGGATGCGGAGGAGGGGCGCGGTTTTCCTCTTTTACCGCAGCGTATCATTTGGAGGGAGAGACGATCCGGGGGAGTTTTTTCTTCCTTTCTCGGGAAGACCGTCTGGTGTACAGTGGCGGCAGACGCATGAAGATCGTAGTGAAGGTAGGAACGGGCGTACTGACCCGTGGGAACGGAACGCTGGACGGCTCTTCCATCGTGCATTTGGTGAGCGCCCTGGCGGATTTGATGCAGCAGGGCCACCAGGTGGTGCTGGTGAGTTCCGGCGCGGTCGGGGCGGGGGTTTCCGTACTGGGGCTTCCGTCTTATCCGCAGGAGCTGTCCCTCAAGCAGGCCTGTGCCGCGGTGGGGCAGACGCGGCTGATGCAGACGTATGAGAATCTTTTCAACCATTTTGACGTGGATGTGGCCCAGCTTTTGCTGACGGCGGACGATTTAAAGCGCCGCCGGCACCATGTGCAGGCTACGGTGATGCGCCTGTTCGAGCACGGAAGGATCATTCCCATCGTGAACGAGAATGACACCGTGTCCGTGGAGGAATTGAAGTTCGGGGACAACGATATTCTTTCCGTGCATATTGCCCGCATGCTGGAAGCGGACGCCCTGTTTATCCTGACGAGCGTGGACGGCCTGTATCCTCCGGGGGGAAGCCGGAAGGCCATCATTCCCAGAGTGGAGGATGTGGACGCCGTGCTGGCGTTCGCAGAGGAGGACCGGGGCCGCTTTTCCATGGGCGGCATGAGCGCCAAGCTCCAAGCCATCCGGGAAGCCGTGAATGCGGGGATAGGCACCTACATGATGCATGGCCGCCATCCGGAACGCATCGGGGTGCTGCTGGAAGGCGGCAGGGAGGATGCGGGAACGTTTTTTGTACCGAAGAAGGGATGAAGCGATGAATATGGAGAATCCTCTTGAACCTGTTGGACGCGCGGCTGTGGCCGCTTCCCGTGAGCTGGCCGCCCTGAGTCCGGAGGAGAAAGCGGACGCCCTGCGCCTGATGGCCGCAGGCGTTCGGGGAGCCGCGGGGAGAATTATCCGGGAGAATTCCCTGGATATGGAGGAGGCGGAAAGGAATGGGCGGAATGCCGCGTTTCTGGACAGGCTGCTGCTGACTGCGGAGCGCGTGGAACACATGGCGCGCGGCATGGAGCAGGTAGCGGCCCTTCCCGATCCGGTGGGCGAGTGCATCCGTGAATGGACGCGGCCCAACGGCCTGCATATCCGCCAGGTGCGTGTGCCCCTGGGGGTCATCGGTTTTATTTATGAGAGCCGCGGCACCGTCACTTGCGATGCCGCCTCCCTGTGCCTGAAGTCCGGGAATGCGGTCATTCTGCGCGGCGGCAGCGAGTCCCTGCGGACCAACAGGGTTCTTGCGGCCGTGCTGCGGGAGGCCCTGGCGGAGTCTGCCGTTCCGGCGGACGCCCTCCAGCTTCTTGATTCGGGAAGCCGGGAGGAGGTGAAGCAGTTGTGCGAGCTGGATTCCTGTCTGAACGTGATCATTCCCAGGGGAGGGAAGGGGCTGATCCGGACCGTGATGGAGTATGCCAGGGTGCCGGTGCTGAAGCATCTGGACGGCATTTGCCACGTGTATGTGGACGCCGCCGCGGATTTGAAGATGGCCCTCAATATTTTGGACGACGCCAAGACCCAGCGGCCGGGAGTCTGCAACGCGGCGGAGACCCTGCTGGTGGATGCCGCCGTGGCGGAACGGTTTCTTCCGATGGCGGCGGAGCGCATGCGCCAGCGCGGGGTGGAGTGCCGCGTATGCGGGCGCAGCATGCCGTTTTTCGGGCCGGAGGCCGTTCCCGCGTCAGAGGAGGACTGGTCCACGGAGTATGAAGACCTCATTTTGTCCGTGAAGGTGGCAGACGGCGTTCGGGACGCCGTGGAACATATCAACCGCTACGGTTCCCACCACAGCGATTCCATCGTGACGGAGGACGAAAAGGCCCGCGATTATTTCATGAGCCGTGTGGACAGCGCGTGCGTTTACCACAATTGCTCCACGAGGTTCAGCGACGGGGAAGAGTTCGGATTCGGCGCGGAAATAGGAATCGGCACGGACAAGTTCCATGCCCGGGGGCCGATGGCCCTGCGGGAGCTGACTTCCTACAAGTACGTGATTGAAGGCTCCGGGCAGGTAAAGGACCCTTCCCGGATGCCGGATGCAGTTCGTTCCCGGCCGGAGGAGATTTCCTGATGCGGAGGGGGGCACCGCAGCGAGACTGCGATGCCCCCGGTTGCAATTACACCCAGAAGAAGTTTTTGTTAGAAGGCTAGCCTGTAGCCGATGCTTCCGTTGACGCTGCCGGCACGGCTGCGGAAGTCCGCGTTGACGTCCGCAAAGACGGAGCCGGTGTAACCCACCGGAATGGTGAGGCCCGCGCCTATCTGCACGCCGGTGGCGCCTTCCCGGGCCCCGTTCACGCGGAAGCCGGCTCCCGGCGCGCCGACGGGCGCCAGCGCGGCCGTGGTTTTCCGGTCGCCCAGGTTCTGGACAAGCTGCACCCGCAGTTCACCCAGGCAGGCTCTTCCCATCAGGTTGTCGGAGAGTTCTCCGCGGAGCCTGGCGCCCAGTCCCACCGTGCCGTAGGTGGAGTCCATGTCGTCCACGCTCATGCCCAGGCCTCCGGTTTCCGTAAAGCCGTCCATCCGGCTCTTGTAAATGGAGCCATTCACCAGGGGCTGGAAGATGGAAGTCCTGTTTTCGTTCAGGTACAGGTCATAGGTGCCTTCATAGAACGCGCCGCAGCTGCTGCCGCTGGTACTGCCGTGCATGGAGTACATGCCGGTTCCCGCTACGCCCGCCGTGCGGTTCAGGGAGGCGTCATTCCATCCGTAGGTGAGAATGAGATTGTGGGCCCAGCGGCCGGATTGGAGGCGGAAGAACAGGTTGCCGTAGTAGGAGTCCAGGTCTCCGTTCGCCCTGTAGGCGTCCAGGTCGCCGTAGCTGGCGGAGAAGGCCGCGCCCCAGACGAAGCTGTCGCTGCACGTGACGTCAAACCCGAAGGTGCCGCCCCAGGTGTTGAGCTTGTAGCCTGATTCGTCCCTCCGGTCATCCAGCTTGCGGTAGCCGCCTTCCCCTTCAATCCAGGCATTGAAGCGGGGCAGGTCGTCGTTGACGTATTGCAGGGAGGCTCCCATTTGCGCCACCCTGTTTCTCAGGTGCAGCACCTGGTCTTTCAGGGCTCCCTTCTGGGCGGAGTGCAGGGCGGTAATCCCGCTGCCCGCATAGGAGGAGAGGGCGGATTGAATGGTTCCCGCGTCACCGGCGGCCTGGGCGTTCCCCACGGCATTGAGGAATTCCATCATGGCTGGGCTGATGTTCTGCGGGGCGGAGGTGACGGCCCACAGGCTGTCCACGGCGGCTTTCTGGTTGTCTGTAGAGGCGTAGTCCTTCAGCGGGCTGTCTCCCAGCTTGGTGAAGCGGACCTGGAAGAGCCTGCCGTCGTCGGAAAGCATTTTGCCGATGTCATAGACGAGGTTGGCGAAGCCGGCATAAGTCAGGTTCACCATGTCCGCCGTCCAGCTTGTCCCGTCCGCCGTGACCAGTCCGTTTTCCGCATAGAGGGCGTTGATGGTGAATTCCGGCAGGATGGCCCAGTCCCCTGCGGTGCCGAGGCCGTAAATGTTGACGTTGATGGACGGTTCCGTCCCGCTGATGCGGATGGAGCCGTTTTCCGCCTGGATGGCCGCCCAGCCGGAATCGGCGCTGCGGGAAACGGTTTCCGTGCTGACGGTGAGGTCCAGGGATGCGCCGGAGGCCAGGTCCGCCGCCACGCCTGCGTTGTTGCCCGTCAATACCAGCTGGATCGCCCTCTGGTTGGGATTGCCGCCCAGGTACAGCTTGCCGTTGGAGGCGATGGAGAGCGTGCCGGCCGTGGTGTTGTTCATCAGGGAAAGGTCCGCCGTGGCGTCCAGGTCGGAGGCTTCCCGGGTGTTGTCCCCTATGGAGATGTTCCTGTAGGTCATGGAGCCGTCCGCGGCCAGGTTTTTGTCCCCCAGGACGAGATGGCCCCCGGTCCTGGTATGGCTGACGTCCACATTGCCGTTCCCGGAGGAAAGGATGATCTGCGTGCCTTCCCCCCGGTGGGTGATGGCGCCCGTACCGGTGATTTCCCCCTTGAAGGAGTAGGTTTTGCCGTTGCTGGAGGCCAGTTCCAGATGGCCGTCCGCCCCCAGGTGGAGCGTGCCGTTTTCCTGTTCCTGGTGCAGGCCTTCCAGGGCGATCGTGGAGCCGTCCTGCAGGCGCAGGCCGCCGCCGTCCAGATGGAGCAGCACGTTTTCTCCCAGATTGCTGCCCGTTGTGAGAACCAGGTTGCAGTTGCCCAGTTTCAGGGTGCCCGTGCCGGTGATGGAGGCGTTGAGCGTCAGGTCTGAAAGCGTTTCCCTGGAGATGGTGAGCAGGGCTCCCCCGGCCAGGGTGATGGAGCCGGAGCCCGTCAGGTCCGCGGCGGCCAGGGAGGCGGAGTTGAGCGTCAGCGCCGCGTCCCGTTCCACGTTCAGGGTTCCGGAGATGATGGAGCTTTCCGTCCTGTTCTGCAGGACCAGTTCCCCCTGGTGAACGTCCAGCGCGGAGGCGGTGATTCTGCCGTCAATGGTCAGTTTCCGTTCTCCGTCCTTGACCAGCCGGGCGCTTCCCAGAATGGACCCGGCGTAGGCGGTGTTGCCCGGTTTGCCCGGTTCTGCGGAGGTTTCATTGAGCAGCGTGATGATCACATCCTTGTCCGTTCCCGTGTTCACGACGGCATCGGATTCCGTCCCGGCCAGGTAGCGGATGGTGGTTGCCTTGTCCTCGGGAGCCGTCCCCTGGGGCAGGTCGATGTTCAGCGTTCCGTTGTTGGTGACGCTGGGCGTTGCTCCCAGGGTGGCGGCGGAGGTGACGTTTTTGACGGCGCCCCTGTCAATGATCATGGCGTCCAGCTGGCCGAAGGAGATGATCACCCGGCCGTTTTCCGTCCGGGTGATGTCCCAGGCCATGCCGTTGTATTCGCTCAGCGTGATGTTGTTGGGGTCTGCATGAAGAGCGGCGTTGGTGATGTGGAAGGCATAGTCTCCGGGAGCGTTCAGCAGGGCCACGGCATCAGCCGTCAGCGTCAGGGTGAGTTCTCCCAGCGTGAGGCTGGAACCGTCCGCGTCATTGAACCGGATGATGCCCGTGCCCTCCGCGCCCATGTTGGCGGCGGAGAGACGAAGCTGGGTTAATGAGCCGGAGAGGTCCGCATTTCCCGTCAGTCCGGAGATGGTTCCCGTTCCGGTTCCCATGCTGATGGAGTCCAGCTTGCCTCCGTCCAGGCCGCCCATGTTGATGTCGCCGGTGATGCCGGAAACGGAAACGCTTTTGGCTCCCAGTCCTCCGGTGTTGGCCAGTGTCCCCGCGGAGATGGATATTTTCCCGGAGACGGTCTGCCCGGCCAGGTCCAGCGTGCCTCCTTCCACCTGGTAGGTTCCGGTTCCGGTGTCTGCGGATTTGAGGGTCAGGTTGCGGGAAATGCGGATGGTGCCGTTGTTGGTGATGTCCAGGGAGGCTCCCTGGTCTTCGTTAAACCGGAGGGTGGAGCCCTGGTCCACGGTCAGGGAGGAGATCGTATTGCCCAGGGCCTTGTCCAGCGTCAGGTCCGAGTTTCCGGTAACCTGCACCCTGTCAAAGTTCTGGAGTGTTCCCAGGAAGCTGGTGGTATAGTGGTCGAAGACGAGCTTCTTTTCCCCGTTGACCGTGCCGCCCCCCTTGCCGTCAATGGTTCCGGCGTATTTGTCGAATTTGTGCTCGGTTCCGTTTCCTGTGGTGGCGGCAATATCCTTCAAGGTGATGGAAGTTCCCCCGTTGATGGTGCCGCTGGTCTTGTTGCCTCCGCACAGGAGCGTCCATGCCCAGTTGTCTCCATCGGCCTTGCCCAGAATGGCGTCCGTGCCCGTCACGGTCAGGCTGGTTCCCTGGGTAATCGTGCCCTGTGTCTTGTTCCCTGCGTAGATTTCATTCATGAACGTTCCTCCATTGATGTAAATGGAGGTGGAGCCGGAGATGGTTTTGGCGCCCGTGTAGAGACCGCCGAAGATGCGGTGGGAGAACACGCCTTCATTGAAGATGATGGCGATGTTTCCGTTCACGTCGGTGGCGTAGCTCCCCGCTACGGAGGTGCGGTCCGCCTCTCCGGCAGTGAAGGAGGTGTCAAAGTTTCCGGTGGAGGAGGAGAATTCCAGGTAAATGTCCCCGTGGACGGTTCCGGCGTTGACTGCGCCGAAGACGGTCGATTTGCCGATGGAACCTTCCGCAAAGCGCAAGTTGATATTCCCGTACAGGTCCCCGGAAGTATGGCCGCCTATCCATCCGTTGTTGGAGACCACTCCCTCTCCAAGCGTTACCCACAGGTCCTGCCGGTTTTCCGCAGTGCCGTACGCGCCGCTGTTGGCGTGAATGAGTTTGGTGCTTCCCGTTCCGGTGATGGTGGAGATGTTGGAGTTGGTGCTGTTGCGGACATTGTACGTGTTGTTGGCTCCCGCCGTCGCTGCGGCTGTGGTGCCGGTGTCCGTGGTCCATTCAATCATGCCCGGTTTCGGGGCGGAGGCTCCCCTATGGGCCAGGTAAATGGCTTCCGGCCCGGTAATGCCGCTGGAGGAGGGGGCGTAGGAAAGGGAGCCGTCCAGCGCCAGATTGGACAGGATGGCGTCCAATGTGCCGGAATAGCTGAAGGTGAGGCCGGAGGAACTGGCTCCCGCCGCCGTTTGCGCCTCCCCGATGAGGACGTCCCCCAGCCAGATGTAGTAGCCTGCGCTGAGGCCGTTGGCGTTGTCCCCCGCTACATAGGCCACGCGGATGGTGTCCGTGTTGGCGGACATGTCCCTGGAGTACAGGATGGTGCTTCCCCACTGGATGTACGCTTCATTGATGTTCAGCGTGCCGTTGCCCAGGTTCAGGGAGAAGTTGTTGGTGGTGTCCCAGCCTCCCGTACTGCCGTTGCCCAGGCGCAGGGTGAAGTCCACCGTGTATCCCGCGGAGCCGCCCTGGGATTCCCCCCATGAGTAGGTCAGGGTGCTCGTTCCCGCGTTGTTGAAGTTGATCGTGTTGTTGGAGATGGTGACGTTGCTGGCCGTGAATCCCCTGGCCGTGAGCTCCTCCCGGGTGATGGCGGGCGTCTGCCCGAAGTTGAAGCCCAGTTCGTGGGAGGCTTTTCTTTCCTGCCCGGCCGACCGTCCCGCGTAGCCCATGCCCCTGGCCAGGTTCCCCGCCATGAGCAGGTCGCCCTGGGCGTTGGGGTGCAGGCCGTCCGCCGTGGGGTTGTTGAACATGGTTCTGACTCCGTAGAAGGGGGTGGAGGAGGCCACGTCGATGATGCCCTGGTTGACGTCGATGACCGTAACGCCGTCCTTGTCCCGGCCCCAGTTTTTGAGGGATTCGTTGTAGTCGGCCACGGCCTGGTGGGTCGCGCTGGAATTGCCGTTGGCGTGCTGGGTCCAGCACGGGATGGAAAGAACGATGATTTCCGCGCCGCTATTGGCGGTTTTCATGGCTTCCACCATGGTATCCATGTCTCCAAGCAGGTTTTGCGTGACGGCGGAGAGGCGGTCGTTGAGCGTGCCGTTGTTGCCGTCGGAGAGAAGGTCGTTGGTACCGGCCAGGATGAAGAAGGTGCCGGGGGCGGCGGTTCCGGTGAACGTTTGTCCGGTGTAAGTGCCTCCTTTTGTTTTTTCCGTGCTCAGGCCCAGCCAGTTGCTGATGTTGGAGCCGTTGAAGCGTCCGTAGTTGGCGCCGTCTGCGCGCCCTGCGATTTCATAGGCGCGGGCGCTTGCCTGGGAGGAATGGGCGTTGTTGAATACGCAGCCGCCGTAGGAGATTCCCGCCGCCACCCCGCCGGAGTAGTTGCCGGTGTTGATCCCCGCCGTGCTGTAGGAAATGCCGTTGTCCGCGAAGATTTTGTGCAGTGCCCAGCGGTAGGAGCCGCTGTTGACGCCGTGGGTGATGGAGTCCCCCACGTACATGACGTTGCCGAGGCTGCCGTCAGATACGGAAGCGGAGGTGGCGAAGGGGTAGAAAACGCAGGAAGCCAGAAGCGCGGCTTTCAGAGAAAAGGGTAACCTTGGACGCATATTTTATGAATATGCGAATTACGAATCCGGCCTCAATCCAAAATTCTTACGTTCAAAGTATTACGAATTTCAACATGTTGAAATGCAGGATATTGCGGCACGGCTGGTCTTTTTTTTGTGTCATATCTCTTCCTCCTCCATAATCAAGGGACAGAGACGTTTCCGCTCCGGTCCGGAGGGATGATGCGGATTCGTAATCCGTTAGTCGTCAGTTACAAAGGCACTGGTTCATTTCCAGCGCGGGATTATCCGGAACGGAGTCGTTGACGATGACGGCCGGAACGCCTGCCACGGTGGTGTGCGGAGGGACGTCTTCCAGCACGACGGAGCAGGCCGCGATTTTCGCGCATTGGCCGATGGTGACACGGCCCAGAATTTTTGCCCCGGCGCCGATCAGAACGCCGGATTCCACGATGGGGTGGCGGTCCCCTTCCTCTTTCCCGGTGCCTCCCAGCGTGACTTCATGCAGGATGGAGACGTTGTCGCGGATGATGGCGGTTTCCCCTACCACGAAGCTGGTGGCGTGGTCCAGCAGGATGCCGCACCCGATGGTGGCGGCGGGGTGGATGTCCACGGCGAATACTTCGCTGGCAAGGCTCTGGAATTGCAGGGCCATGATCGTGCGGCCGTGTTTCCACAGCCAGTGGGAAATGCGGTAGGTGGTGATGGCGTGGAACCCCTTGTAGAACAGCAGGGGTTCCAGAGGGGTGCGGCAGGCCGGATCACGGTCCACGATGGCGATGAGGTCGTGGGCGATCTGGCTCAGAATGCTTTCTTCATCCGCCAGGGCCTCCCTGACGAGGGGCTCGATCAGTTCCCGCGGCATGTCCCGGCGGGAGAGCTTGCGGGCCAGCCGTGCGGAGATGGAGGTGGCCAGGGAGTTGCGGGAGAGGCAGACGTCGTCCAGAATGCCGCGCATGGCGGGTTCCTCGTCCGCCGCTTCCCGGGCGCATTCCTCCACCCATTCCCAGACGCCGTTGATAACGCATAGGCAGTTGGTGCATTGCCGGAGTTTGGTTCTTTTCAGGCTGGTCATGAGCGGACGGGGATGGAAGGCAAAAAAGGAAGGGCCTCCCGCAAATGGGCGGCCTCTCCCTTATGAGTACCAGAGTGCGGCGGCGTTGAGAACAGGAAAGTATGTCCTATGCCTCCCGGAGGGGACATGCCCGTCAGCCGAAGATGGCGTGCACGATGTTCATGAACCACGCGTCTATGGACCAGGGTCCGGGGCCGGTCAGCAGAAGAGCCAGCGCCGCTCCGGCGTAAAGAACGTGGAATTCAATTCCTTCCCCAGCCTTTTTGCCGGACCAGTTGGCAAAGTAGCCGTTTTTGAGGTGCTTGGTCATGGCGACGATCATCATGATCATGACTCCCAGCGCCGCCACCCGTGTGAACAGCCCCAGGGCCAGGCAGATGGGGGCGCAGAATTCCGTGAGCATGGCCACCTTGGTGAGGAATGGCGGAATGCCCATTTTTTCCGTAAATGTCCGGTAGGTCCCGTCCCATCCCGCGCCGCCGAACCAGCCCAGCACTTTCTGGGCGCCGTGGGGCCACAGGATCAGGGCCAGAGTGAGGCGGAGGACCAGCAGGCCCCAGCCTGCCGCGGCGATGGTGATGGAATCAATGCTGTTCATGAAAGGGGAATGATTCAGTAAAGACCCTTTTGCTGTTTTAGGCGTTCATTTCCAGAAATGAAAAAGGCCGGAAGGAATGGAATTCCTCCCGGCTCTTGAAACCGTCAATGGGCGTCTATTTGGGGATGGAGTGGTACAATTGCTCCAGGGAAAGGACGCAGTATGCCGTGACCAGGACGGGGTCCGCCTCCCACCAGCGGTTGTTGGTGTTCACCCAGGAGCCGTCGCTTTTCTGGATGGAGATGAGCTTGTTGGCCAGTTCGTCGCGCCAGTCCACCTTGCGGCCGTCTTCCAGGGTCAGGTAGTCGATGCCCAGGGCGCTGAGGGCCTTGGACATGGCCTGGTAGTAGTAGTAGAGGCCCTGGACGCCCATGCCGGGGTTTTCATCCAGGTTGTAGCTGTTTTCCAGCCATTTGAGGGCCAGCTTGACGCGGGGGTCGTTTTTGTCCACGTTGGCATAAATGAGGGACTGCATGCCCGCATAGGTCATGCTGCCGTAGGCCTTGGGCGGTTCCGCCTTGTCAAAGGCGGCGCTTTTCGCATCCTTGGCGCTTGCTACGCCGGGGCGGTACACGAAGCCGCCGAGCTGGGATTTGTCATCCGATACCCAGGGTTCCTTGTTGACGGCGGGGTTTTGCTGGCAGCGGTTGATGAATTCCGTGGCCGCGTTCCAGTCCAGGTCGGGCTGTTCGCCGTATTTGCCGTCCTTGGCGAGCTTTTGGGAGTAGTAGATGGCTTCCAGGGCCAGGGAGGTGTTGGAGAGGTCCGCAATGGGGGGAGCCTTTTTGTCCCCGTAGCCGATGCCGCCGTTGTAGGGGTTGTCCGGGGCGAAGTGGTTCTGCTGCTTGATGAGGTAGGCGCGCGCCTTGAGGATGGCGGGGGCGTATTCCTCCTTGTTGGCGGCCAGCAGGGCCATCATGCACACGGCCGTGTTGTAGGAGGACATGCCGCGGTTGAAGATGGAGCCGTCCTCTTTCTGGGATTTCAGGATGAAGTCGTATCCCTTCTGGATGTATTCCGGAAGGGGCTTGCCCTGGTTTTCCGGATCGCGCATGTAGGCGGTGACCGCCAGGGCCGTCAGGGCCGGGTAGGAAGGCTGGGCCCAGTAGCCTTCCGGATTCTGCTTGCTTTTCAGGTATTCGTTCCCCTTTTCAATAGCGCGTAGGATTTCCTGCTTGATGGAAGCGTATTTGGAGGAAGCCGCTTCTCCCGGAACTGCCGTAAGGGTGGTTTGCCCGAATGCCGCCGTGCCCAGCGCGGCGGCCAGAGTTAATGAAAGTACGGATTTAAACATGATGGTTATTGTTTGGGTTGAACCGTTTTTTGAGAAATGGTGACGGTGACGTTGGTGCCGACGGGGAGGTTTTTCCGGGGATTGACGATCCAGCCCGTGTCATTGACGCCGTCGTGAAAGTCTCCGATGTAGTTGATGGGGGAGGTGCGGCTGGCAAAGATGGAGATGATTTCCCCGCTCAGGCTGGCCTGGTAGGCCCCTTCGTAAAAGAAGGAGTTGGTGTAGAGCCAGTCCTTGGGATCAATCCCCTTGTGGGTCTGCGAGTTGACGATGAGGTCGGAAAAGTCGCTTTTCTGTTCCTTGCCGTCCTGCGTATAGGTCATGACGATCTGGACGTAGGCGTCCGCATAGTCGGCCGGCTTGGGCTCCGTGAAGGGGAGCCATTCAAAGTTTTCATCCCGGACGGGGAAGAATTTTTCAAAACGGTGGAATTTGAGCAGGGTCATGCCCAGGCTGATGTGAAGCGGGTCCGCCTCGGACACCAGCAGGGATTCGTGAAGCTTGCCGTTGGGCATGCAGCAGACGTATTCCAGAATGCCCTCCTGCATGTTGACCTGGGCGTTGAAGCTGACGGTGCGCTCCTTGTGGTTGACGATGACGTTGCCTATTTTGATGCGGTGGTCGTCCAGCGGTTCGAATTTGGGTACCGTCTTGCCATCCGGCAGGGGGACTTCCGGGGAGGTTTCCTCCTGTTCCTGCTGTGCCGGGGTTTCCTGGGCAACGGAGACGTCCTGGGCATGGGAGAGGCCCCAGGCGCAGGTGATGAGGGGTATAAGGAATTTGAGAGACATGCCGATTTTTTTTAGATTGGAGAAGGAACGGGTTCCGTTCAATGAAAAAGGCATCCGTGATGGATTTGTTACTTTTCTACCACGGATGCCGGAGAGTGTCGGAGGGATGCGGAGGTTAAACCAGCTTCATCCGCGCCAGGTCCTGGAGGTCGATGATGCCGACGGGCGCCATGTCCTTGTTGAGTACCACCAGGTCGTCAATGTGGCGGTTGCTGACGGCTTTCACGGCTTCCGCCGCCAGGTCGTCTTCCATCACGTAGATGGGGTTGCGGGTCATGAGGCCGCCGACGGGCTGCTGGCCGATGAGAGGGTTGGCGCCGTAGGCCCTGACGAAGTCGCCGTGGGTGAAGATGCCGGCCAGTTTGCCGTCCGCCGTGAGCAGGATGCAGGCTCCCGTGTGGGCGGTGGTCATTGCTTTCAGGCAGTCGTTGACGGTGGCCGTTTCCGGCAGAATGGCCATTTCATCCCCCTGGCGCATGATGTCGCTCACCTTGGTAAGGAGGGCGCGGCCCAGGGAGCCGCCCGGGTGGCGTTTGGCAAAGTCTTTTGCGGTGAAGTGGCGCGCTTCCACCAGGGCCATGGCGAGGGCGTCCCCCATGACGAGCATGGCCGTGGTGCTGGACGTGGGGGCCAGGTTCAGCGGGCAGGCCTCGCGGGAAACTCCCGTGTCCAGGACGACGTCCGAGTATTTGGCCAGAGAAGAATGGATGTTCCCCGTCATGGAGATGACGGGAAGTTCAAAGCGCTTGATGAAGGGAAGAAGGGTCAGGAGTTCCGTGGTTTCCCCGGAGAAGGACATGGCGATGCAGACGTCTCCGTCCTGGACGATGCCCAGGTCCCCGTGCAGGGCGTTCAGGGAGTCCAGCATGACGGTGGGCGTGCCCGTGGAGTTCAGGGTGGCTACGATTTTGGCCCCGACGTTGCCGGATTTTCCGACGCCGGCGATGACGATCTTGTTGCCGCGGTCCAGGGCCCGGGACATGAGGTCCACGGCCTTGTTGAAGTTTTCATCCAGCCGGGACAGGACGCCACGCAGTTCTTCAATCTCCATTTCAAAAACGGATCTGGCGCGTGTTAAATGGTTCATATCTGGCGGGAATGATGCCAGAGGCCCCTTCTTCCGTCAATTTTTCATTGCGGCTCCTCCTCCCCTCCGTTCCTGCATTTGCAGGTGGGGCTGGGATGCAGGGGAATGACCGTGAAGCGCATGCGCAGGGTGTCCGCGGAGAGCAGCCCTCCCCTGAGCGGAGAGGGGATGCCGGCAAGGGCTTTCAGGGCTTCCAGCGCCTGGATGCACCCGATGATTCCCGCATGCGCGCCCAGGATGCCCGCCGCGGAGGCGGTGTCTTCCTCCTGCATGGGCGTTTCTTCCGGAAAGAGGCAGCGGTAGCAGGCCGTGCCTTCGTGGGGGGCGAACACGGCCGCCTGGCCGATGAAGCCTTTCACGGCGCCGTGCACCAGCGGGATGCGGAGGGCGGCGCAGGCGTCCGCCAGGGCAAAGCGTGCCGCGTAGTTGTCTGATGCGTCCACGGCCAGGTCGCATTTTTCCAGCAGGGCCAGGGCATTGTCCGGCGTGAGGCGTTCCGTGGCCGTGGTGATTTCCACGGCGGGGTTCAGGGCTTTCAGGCGGCAGGACGCGCTGGCCGTCTTGGCGGTTCCGGCGGAGTCCGTGGCGTGCAGAATCTGGCGCTGGAGATTGGAGAGGGTGACCGCGTCCGGATCAATGAGGGTGAGCCTGCCCACTCCGGCGGCGGCAAGGTAAAGGGCCGCGGGGGAACCAAGCCCCCCGAGGCCCACCAGGGCGATGTGCGCCCGTTTGAGTTTTTGCTGCCCTTCCTCGCCCAGTTCCGGCAGGGAAAGATGCCTTGCGTAGCGTTCCGTTTCTTCCTGGGTGAGGGGCATGAATGATTAAAGTGATTCGCGGAGACGGCCGGAGCGGCCGCTGAAGGCGTACAGGAGCAGCGTCCATCCGGAGAAGATGAGTTCCACTGCAACCAGCGTGCCGATGAACCAGGCGGAGGATTCCGGCCAGCCGAAGATGACCATGAGGCCAAGAATCAGCGTAATGATTACATTGAACAGGCGCCACCCGCTGGCGGGAAGGGAGCGGGTCTGGAGCCATAAGGCGCCCTGGAAGACGGCCGCGATGACCAGGCCCCATCCGATGATGAGCGTGGTGATGGCCAGGGAGATGTTCGGGTCACGGAACAGGAACCAGCCGACGATGGCGTACAGGATAGCCATCACCAGGTTCCACCCTCTGGAGGCCGGAACGGTAAATACCTGCACCAGCCGGATGACGGCCAGTACCATCAGCATGATGCCGATGACCCAGATGAAGCTGGCTCCTACGAGCCAAGGTGACGCCAGAGCAATAAATCCAAGAAATAGCTCAATGACGCCAAGGATGCCCATCCACCATGAACCGCCGGACACCGAGGTGCTGTTGACTTGAGGTTGAGTTGTCATATGGCGGTATGACCGGACCCGCGCAGGAAACGTTGAAGAATGACGATTTTATTTAGCGGCGCCCGGTACGGCGGGTGCGCTTTTAGGGGCCATGGTGTTTAATAATTCCGGGGTGACGTTGATCAGCGAAGGCCCGTTTCTTGGGAGTTCCTTGGGCGGAACGAAGTAGGTGAAGGCGCGTGCGGGGAGATGGCCCGGAATTTCCGGCATGATGTACACTTCCACCAGCACGGCTCCTTTTTCGCCGCTGGGGCTGTCCGCAAAGTTCAGCGTGATGGAGTTGCCCCCGTCCCTGAGGCCGCCGGAGATGACTTCCGCCTGCCTGGTGTTGTCGAATTCATGATGGGAGATGTTGTTGATATTGGCCTTTACGGTGCGACCGGGGCAGTCCACCAGGATTTTGGCGATGTATTTGGCCGGAGGGCAAAGAGGCGGAACGGGCGGGATTTTTCCAAGGGGCTGGAATCCGTCCTGCTCCATCAGCACGGTGGCGTCTCCGCGCTTCAGACGGTCCTTGACGGCGGGGAGGCGGGAGAGGTTGAAGAAGCGGGCCTGGTCGTATTTCCATTTGCCGCGTTCATTCGTGAACAACAGGACCAGGGCGTTGGCGTCCGTGGGTTCCTCGCCCAGCCCCAGGTCCACTTTTCCATAATAGGTGGCCGCCGCCGTGGGGCCGTCCACCACGGAACCCACGTACATGAGCGGAGACAGGGCCGGAGGCGCCATGGGCTGCCGGAACAGGGAGGCGGGGAAGGGCCGCTTTTCGGAAACGGCCAGATTGCGGACTTTCACCTGGCGGTAGGCGGAGGTGGTGGCCCTCCACCCGTCATAGTTGCCGCGGAGCATGTGCAGGCGCCAGGTGTTGTAGGCCACGTCCAGATCGTCCCTCAATTGGGAGTCTCCGGGGCGCGGCGCTGCGAGAGCGGAATTCACGAAGGCTGCGGCGCAACAGGCAAGGGCAAGAAAGGAGCGGAAGGTCATTACACGATTATTTAGACATCAAACTTGCGCGGAGTGCAACACAATTGCATCATGAAGCCGTCCTCATGGAATTGTTCACGGAAGCCGATCATCTGGCGGAAGCCCGCTACAGGAAACTGCTGCGGGAGCAGCCCGGCTTTGCATGGAGGCGCTTTTCCGACGGAGAGGAACTGATGGCCTTCGCGTTTTTTCCTCCGGGCCATGAGGCGTCCGCTTCCGTTCCCTCCGTCCTGTTTTTTCACGGCGGCATGTGGGTGGGCAAGAGCCTGGGGGATTTTGTGCCGTGGGCTCTTCATCTGGCGCAGCAGGGCATTGCGAGCATTATTCCGATGTTCCGCACGCGCGGCGCGTATGAAGTGGAGCCGCTGGATATTCTGGAAGAGGCGCGCGAGGCCTGGGCCTGGGTGTATGAGAATGCCCCCCTGCTGGGGCTGGACCCGTCCCGCATTACCGTGGCGGGCAGCGATGCCGGAGGATTGATGGCCCTGCATGCGGCGCTGCCGGACCAGCCCGCCCGCTGGTCCCTTTTCCGCAAGAAGGCCCCCCTGCCGCCCGGACCTGCGGCAGTGGCCCTGTTCCGCGGCGTGTGCGACCTTTCCGCGGATTCCGTGTTCAAGCTGACGGATACGATGACGCCGGAGCAGAGGGATTCCCTGAATCCGCTGAAGCGTCTGCAAAAGGGGCTTCCCCCCCTGTTCGCCAGCCATGGGGGGCGGGACAGGCTGCTGCCGTGGCGGACCAGCGAACGCCTGACGGAATTGTGGAGGAAGAAGAGGAACAAGGCCAGGTTCGAGCTGCTGGACGTGGCCGACCACACGTTTTACCATTTTAATGTGAATGCCGCGTATTTTGAGCAACTTCTCAACAGTTGGAGCTCGTTCATGGTGGAGCAGGGCCTGTGGGAGTATAACGAGGGGATGGATGCGGGCCTGCTGGGCTGAGCCCGGCGCGTGGAAGGACCGTTTTTGCGGGTACGGGAGGCGTTATTTCCTGCCGCCCAGCATGTTTTCCCTGATTTCCTGCATGTCGCGGCGGAATTCGGCCTGCGTCCGGGGCGTGGGAGGTTTGACATCCCATTCCGCTAGTTTTTTACGCACGCGGAGGAGCAGTTCCTGTTCGTCCACGCCGTATTTTTTGCACAGGGGGGACAGGGCCAGTTCGCTGCCCGTGAAGCGGCCTTTCAGAAAGAACGGCAGGTCATGCCGCCATGCGCGGCGGAAGTCTTCCGGGCATTGTTCCGTATTGATGGGGGAAAAGAGCTCCCGGACCTGGCTTTCCCTGATGCCTCCGGCGTTCATGCAGATGGAGGTTTCCACGTAGGCGAGCGTGAATTCCAGCATGACCCGTTCAATGGACCGGGCGGCTTTTTCCAACTGGGCCGGCGTGAGGTCCATGACCTGGGCCCGCAGAGCCACCAGCGCCTTCAGGATGTCTTTGGGATTTCCGCAGGTGCGGGGATCCATGCGCGGAATTTTTTCCTCTTCGTCGTAAAGCGGGATGGGAGGCCGGACGCCGGGATTTATTTTAAAAAGGCTTCCCTGGAGCCGTTCCCGCAGGTCTTTCAGGCTGATGCCGTATTTGCGCAGCACGGGGGCGGCGTAGTTGCGGCCCGGTTTGGCCGCCTGCTTGAGCCATGCTTCCTGGAAGTCCGGCGGGCAGTCTTGCAAGCCCGCAGCCAGCATGGCCTTGCGGAAGTCTTCCGCCCTGGGCGTCTTGTTGACATAGGCGTGCGTCCATTCCAGCTCCAGCATCCAGATGGCGGTCAGGCTCAGGAATTGTTCAATGGCTTGTTTCGGTTCCGGAGCATTTGGCGCCGCCGCGGACTGCTCCGCCGTATTTCCGGATGCCGCAGGGGGCAGCCAGCACGTCAGCAGCGCCACGGAAACCAGCGTGATACGGAGAATGCACATGGACTTATCATGACAGGCCCGTTTTCCGGTGGCGAGCAAATTCATTCCGCCGTTACCGTGACGTCCAGAGGCCGGGAGGAGACGGGGAATTGAAGTTCATAGAAGCCGTTTCCCAGGTTTTTGACGGGCGTGCCGCCTGCCTTGACCGGGCCCTTTCCGTGCCAGATGACGACCGGTCCCGATTCCCTGATGCGGAAGCGGAGGGAGGCTTTCGCGTATTCCGGGGTGCCTTCCAGGGCGCAGGGGGAGAGGAATTTGTCCCCCCTGCCGATGACCGCCCAGCCGCCGACAATGGGAGCCAGGATGAACAGCCGGTCCTGGAAGCCCGTGATGTCCACGTCCAGCTCCGGCCGGGATGCCGTGAGGGAGCGTCCCCCTTCCGCCGAATAAGCGGCGATGCCTTCCAGGGGCGTCCCGTAATAGCCCAGCGCCTGATTTCCTTTCAGCAGGGCGCCGGCATGGCAGTAGTCGTTCAGAGAGATTTTTCCGCGGATGGCCGTTTCCGGGGAGGGGTGTTTCAGATTGTACAGGACCACTGCGGCGCTTTGGCCGGGCAGCGGGGCGATGACCCGGTAAAGGCGGTCTTCATTCAGGGCGTCCAGAAAGACGGAGTCCGGCAGGGGCACGGCGGGAGCCAGGGGACGGAGCAGAAGACCGTCCGACCAGACGAGAGGCATGATGTGTTCCGGGTTGAGTTTGTCCGCCGGGTCCGAGAGATAGACGGGGCCGCCGGATACGGCCTTGGAGATGGCCATCAGGCGGGCGCTGGCGGGGTCCGTGGAGTGGAACATGTCGTGGTCCGGCCATGCGGTCTGCCCCAGCCACAGCGTGTTGGCGTAGGATTGGAGAAGGTGGGATTTGCCCATGGCCTCGTCTCCCATTTTATAGTCGATGCTGCACCGGGTGACGGCGCTGTGCCGCGTGTTCTGGATGTTGACGGTTCCCTGGGCCATGCAGTTGATCAGCTCCAGTCCTGTCTGGCGGCATGCCTTTTCCAGCGCCTCGGAGCATTTGGTGTTGTGGTGGACCGGGTTGTCCAGGCCGTCCGCCTGTTTCAGGTATTCCGCCTGGACGTCGATCTTCACGAAGTCGAACCCGGCGTCCCTGACAGACTGGAGGAAGGGCTTGTAGAACGCCCCGGCTCCGCCGGGACCGTCGCCGGGCAGGATGTTGCCCCTGGGGGTGGAGACCAGTCCGCGGGCGACCTGGGGGCCAAGCCGGTGCTTGGGGTGGATGCCCTTCCAAAGGCCGTAATAGCAGTGCCACAGGCCCATCCATTTCAGCTTGGCGCTTTTGTGCTTCATGAGGGGCTTCCAGCCCTCCGGGAATTTGTCCTGCCGGGGCTGGAAGCTGATCAGCTTGAGCCCTTCCTGGACCTGGAAGCCGTCGTCCACCAGCAGCCACCGGACGGGCACGGGGGATTCCTCCAGATGGCGCGCCGTTTTTTCAAGAAGGGCGGAAGTGATGTTTTTCTTGTATTGTTCCCAACTGCACCAGCCGAGATATTTGAAGGGTTCCGGGTAGGCTTTTTTTTCACGGGGAAGGGTTCTGCCTTTCAAAAAGGGGAGGGACAGGGCTTTTTCCCATACGGCGGAGCAGGTGTTGTAAATATTGCCGTCCACGGCCATGACGGCGAGGACGGACTGGGGTTTGGCGAGGTTTTTCCCCAGGGTGCCGTATTCCACCATGAAGTTTCCCTTTCCGTCAATGCTCAGCCACGCCAGGGAATCCGGTTCGGCAACGGGCAGTACGGCCATGTACCGGCCGTCCTTGAGATGGAACAGGGCAAACATGGCGTGCACGCCCGGCTTGGCGACGGTGGGGTTCGGCTTGCCGTCCATCAGCTTTCCGGGGTCCGTTTTTCCAAACCAGGGCAGCACGCGGTTGCCGTCGCCGGGCCATCGGCCCCGGTCCGCCGCAAACCAGCAGAAGGATTGGTAGGGCGGTACGGGAAGGGGGAGTGCGGTTTTTCCCGGTACGGGACGCAGCAGGGAGGTTTGCGGCTGGGCAACGGCCGTCCAGGCAGTGAGTGCCATCAGCAATGGCATGATCAGGCGTGCGGTTGTCATCATGTTCAGTAGGCTACAGTTTGATAAAAATACTGCGTTTGTAGAAGAAAAAAAGAATCAGCCATTGCAGCAGGAGCAGGGTGGCGGCCAGAAAAACGGGCTGGAAGGGCGGAAACAGGTCTGCCGCCCCGCTGAAGATGCGCTGGTTGAGGGAGTGGATGTTGAGAAGCTGGTAAATCAGGTAGGCCGCCAGCGCGTTCAGGCCGATGATACGGAAGGGGAACGTCCATAGGCGGAATTTCCAGACGTCTATGAGCAGATGGAACAGTGCCAGTAACATCAGGGAGACGCCTGCCGCGGCCAGCACGAATGTGCCGGTCCACATTTTCTTGATGATGGGGTAGATGCCGTCCAGCCCCCACGCCATTCCGAACAGGCATGCTCCCGCGGCCAGCATCAGCAGGACACGGCGGACTGGCGGCACGCGCCCGTCCTGCAGGAAGCTTCCGGCCAGCCAGCCTCCCAGGCACAGGGCGGCTGCGGAGATGATGCAGAGGGGGCCTTCCGGATCAAATGTCCCGCCGTGCAGGCTCCCCGGGAGCATGTGCGTGTCCAGCCATGAATTGACGGAGCCGGAAGGAGTGAAGTCCCCTCCGGAGAATTGGAGCAGGGCGACCAGGGCCAGAATGCCGCCTGCCGCGGCGGCTATGGCTCTCCGGCGCCTGAGCAGGAGCACGCAGGTGCCCCCCATGGCGCAGGAAAGGCCGATGAGCCCCAGCACGGACGCATACCTCATGTCTTCCGTCCAGGCAAGGGGGCCGTTGACAAGCATTCCCAGGAGGACCAGGAGAGAGGCTCTCTTCCAGATTTTGAGCAGGCGTGGCCCCGGTCCGGTTTTTTCATCCGCATGCCGTGCCAGTGAGAAAGACATGGAAACGCCCGCAATGAAGACGAAGACGGGGAAGACGAGGTCATACAGGCGCAGTCCCTGCCAGCCGGCATGAGTCATCTGGATGGCGGCGGTGTTGAGCAGTCCGTTTCCCGGCGCCGTGGAAGCCAGCAGCAGGATAAGCGCGTCCAGTCCCAGGATGACGAGCATGTCCAATCCCCGCAGGGCATCCAGGGATGCCAGTCTTGGGGGGCGTTTGGAGGTGGAAGAGAGATGATTCAAAGCAGGCCGGGAAAGAGGTGGAACGGGGATATATACGCAAGAAAGGTCTTTTCTTTATCATTCCGTGAAAACATGCCGGGTCGGGAGGGAATCGTGCTTGATTTCCGCAGTTGGAGAGGGTAAGCAAGCCGCATGCCGCGCGCGCCCATTACCCTTCTCCTTTTCCTGTGTGTGTCCGTGCTGCTGGCGGGGTGCTCCTCTTCCACGAAGGCTCCCAACGGCAGGCCGCTGATGAAGGACGGCAGGTATGCCTCTTCCTACAATGCCTTTGTGGCGGACCCGAATTACCGCCATACGCGGGACGTCTGGTATCACGACGCCCGCATCAGCCAGGCCGGGACGAAGAACAGCAAAATTGTCATTCATCTGAAGAACCAGCGCGGCGTGCTGTGGGTGGACGACCAGGTGGCCATGGATTTCCCCGTCTGCACCGGAAGGTCCACCCATGAAACGCCGCAGGGCAGGTTCACCATCATCCAGAAGGATGAGGATTACCGTTCCCGGTCCTACGGCAGCGTGTTTGACGTGAGCGGCAAGTGCGTGAATTCGGACGCGACTTCCTCCTCTCCCGTTCCGCGCGGCGGCAAGTTCATCGGAGCCAAAATGCCGCTGTGGATGCGCATTCACGGAGGAATCGGCCTGCATGTGGGGACCGTGTACCGGGATGCCAATTCCCACGGGTGCATCCGGGTGCCCGTGGAGGCATGCCGCATTTTGTTTGACAAATGCGGCCTGGGAACGGCCGTAGTAGTTCAGGAGTAAGTGCAAGCGCGAATAATCGTTGATTCCTGCCCGTACATTTGGCACACTTCCGCAAGTTCATGAAAATGATGGCTTTGATACGTTCCCTGGTGTTGCTGGCAAGTTTGGCCGCCTTTGCTGCGGACACGGCCTGCGGCCAGGCCGCCCGCAGGGGAAGTTCTTCACGCCGGGCCGCCCCCGCGGCAACTCCGGCCCAGGCTCCGGCAGAGGATGACGCCGTAAAAACCGTTGACCTGGGGGACAGGAAAACGTCTGACGGCACCGCTTCCGGAGAGAGAGAGGGGCTGGGCGATGTTCCGGAAATGCCCCGGGAAACGGACAAGGAGCAGAGCGGGCTGGATTCCCTTTCCCTGATTCCTTCCTTGAGCGGGGGGCGCCTGGATGCCGCGCGCGAGGCCCACACCAGCACGCGGCCTTCCGCCAGGACGATGGCCCTCCTGATTCCCGCCCCCCGCGGCCCCATTCTGGACCGTCACGGGGAGCCGCTGGCCGTAACGCAGGTAGCCTACCAGCTGGCCTTGAGGTTTGAGATTTTTGAGAATCCGGACAGGTCCCGCGTGGTGGAGTTTGCCCGCAACTGCCTGCAGCAGGCGGAGAAAATAGCCGGAAAGGCATGGACTTTTTCCGACGACCAGTTCTGGAAACATTATGAGCACCGCCGCTGGCTGCCACTGCCGCTGACCAATGTCATCCGCGCGGAAGATGCGGAGAAGCTGAAGGACAAGGTGAAGAATGTCCGCGGCCTTCAGCTGATGCCCATTTATATCCGGTATTATCCGGAGAAGTCCATTGCGGGCCATATTGGAGGTTATGTGGGTTCCCGCGGCAAGCTGCCTACGGGCCCCATCAACCACATGGACCCCCTGTTTGAGCAGGTGGAGGGGCGTGCCGGGCTGGAGAAGGAATTCAACAAGGCACTGACCGGAACGCCGGGCGTGTGGCGCCTGATGTTTGACGAGGACGGCAACAAGATTTTGGACGAACTGCAAATACGCCCCAAACCGGGCGGCGCCGTGGTGACCACCCTGAACCTGAAATGGCAGCGGGATGCGGAACGCATTCTTTCCCGCGGCAAGAGGCGCGGCGCCATGGTGGTGCTGGACTGCGTGACGGGGGAAATACTGGTGATGGCCTCCACGCCTTCCTACGACCCGAACCTGTTTATCCCGAATATTTCCCAAAAGGATTACGATGCCCTGCGCAATGACCCCGCCGGTCCGCTGGGCGCCCGTGCGTTCCAGGGGCGCTATCCCCCCGCTTCCACGTTCAAGGTGATGACCGTTGCCAGCGCGCTCAAAAACAGGAAAATTACGGAGGATTCCGTGATTGACTGCCCCGCCTCCATCACGATCGGCAACCACGTGTTCAAGAACTGGAGCAAGGTGCCTCTGGGTTCCGCCAATTGCATTCGTGCCCTGGCCATGTCCAATAATCCGTTCATGTACCAGATGGGACTGAGGCTGGGAGCGGAAGCGCTGATGGATACCGCACGGGCTTTCGGCCTGGGCGAGCGCACCGGGCTTCCTCTTCCGGATGATCCCGGCCTTGTTCCTACCAGCGAGTACATGATCCGCAATTACAAGCGCGATTTCATGCCGGGGGATGCCGCCAACTTGTCCATAGGCCAGGGTCCCCTGCTGGCGACGCCTCTCCAGGTGGCCCACATGATGGCGGGCGTGGCCAACGGCTATCTCCCCAGGCTTCAATTGATCAAGCAGATCCAGGACGGCAATTCCAATGTGGTTTACGCTCCCAGGCCCCAGGAGGTGCAGCGGCCGCTGCCCGACTATGAAAAAGCCCTGGCCAGCGTGCGCAAGGGGATGAAGGCCGTTATTGAAGGCGGTACGGGCGGTCGCGCCCGCCTCTCCTATTCCAGCATTGCGGGCAAGTCCGGAACGGCCCAGTGGGGGCCGGAGCGGGAAGACAAGCGCCTGGCCTGGTTTGCCGGGTTCATGCCCTATGAAAATCCCCGTTTTGCGTATGTGGTGCTGCACGAAGGGAGGCCGCATGAAACCCTGGGCGGGGGCGCTGTTGCCGCGCCCATCGTGAAAGAGTTTTTTGAACTGGAGAAGAAGGATATCAAGGCCATCATCGACCCGCCCAAGGATGACATTCCCGTAGCGGAACCGGTGGAGGAAACTTCCGCCACGGAAGCGGCCGCCATCCGCGAGCAGGGCCGCGTTCCCGCCGTAGTCCCGGACAACCTGCCTCCCGGCCTGTATGATCCGGAAGGAATGGAGCCTATCAAGGTTCATGAAATCCCCGCTGATCTGGACGATTCTTCCGATGCCGAAATCAAGGCGACTCCCGTAGGCGGCGTTCCGCGGAATGCCCGTCGGACGGCTCCTCCGCTTTCGGAGGACCCTTCTGCGGCTCCGCTGGCTCCGCGGCGCGGGGATTCCGACTACATACCGGGTTTGCCCCGCCAGATTCCGCGTCATCTCAATCATACCGTTCCCGTGACGTCTCCCGCTCCGCGGGCGCCTATGCCGGCGGATGATATACCGATGGCGGAACCTCTTTAGGAATAACTGGCTGTGACTGGGGGTGCACTGCGGGCTTCCTGTCCGGAAGGGGAGAATATGCCGTTTGCCGCGGCTGTGGATGGGAGAAAGGGGAGAGGCTTATCCCGTGGCGGCAGGGGTGACGCGGCCCGTTGATGCCGCTGCTATTCCTCATTATGCTTGCCTCACACGGCGGGAATGCCTATATACTGTCAGTGTTGCATGTCGATAAGGCTGTTGTGTCCGGATCTCCGGACGCCCTGAGAGGTGCATTAAGACCCCATGTTTCAAGACAATGAAAACCCATTATCTTTACTCGATACCCTGTGTGGCGCTCACTTGCGCCCTTGCCGGATGTTCCGACGACAATAAGAATTCTTCCGGCAAGCCGGACCAGGATGCCGCGGCGTCCACTCCGGCCGCCGCGATTGACCTGAGCAAGCCGGTCACTGCCGATCTGGTGGCGAAACGCGCCGAACGCCTGGGCATAGCCGCCCTGTTCCCCAGGGAAATGAGCATGGTGACGGGTGTTTATGATATTCCCGGCATGATCAAGGGCTTCCAGAGCCTGAACATGTTCAAGACATGGGGGGCGTGCGAAGTGGATGTGGAAGAGGAGGATGAAAGCATCGCCATTCCCGGAGAGGATGGCGGCGAGGTTGTCGTGAATGAGGATCTTTCCGAAATTACCGTCAAGAAGGTGGACAGCCCGGTGATTGACGCCATGGTCGGCTTCGGCCCCGGATGGGCGGCCTGGCTGGACAGCGCCCAGGGAGCCTTTGGCAATATGGGGAAGCATCAGATGGAGTCGATGCTGGACATGTATTCCCTCTTTTCCTCCCGCAATGGCGGAGCGAACACGAATCCTGACACCATGCCCGCCGGAACTTCAATGGTGATGATCGGGACTTTCAACATGCTCGCTCAATGGGCTGCGCTGGTCGATCTGCGGCCTTCACAGGACAAGACGGCTCCGGTGATGGTCGCCGCCAAGCTGACTCCCGATGCCCTGGCCCAGGTCCAGTCTGCCCTGAAGGATGCCAATCTGCCGGAAGACATGGAGCTGCACGGCATTGTGTCTCTGTATGACAAGACATACAACGGCCTTGCGTGCAAGGTGGCGGAAGTGGACTGCAAGAAATTGCGCGCCAAGATAGAAGAAAACCTGAAGGAGGTTTATTCCGATAATTCCATTACTCCCGAAACCAGGGAGCAGATCAACGAGGCATTGAAGCGCCTTGATGATTCCAAGCTGTACGCGGTCGTCGGCTTCGTCAATGACACGCTTGTAGGCTTTGTGACCACGAATCCTGAGTTGCAGGTGCATGTGGCCGCATCCCCGCAGGATTCCGTCGTTGCCCGTCCGGACTTCAACATGGCGGACGGCCAGCTTCAGTATCCCGCCTACGGATTGTGCTTTGCGGACAAGGCTTTGATGCAGGCCGCGCTGAAGTCCGATATGGCCATGTACAAGGGCTATCTGACCGGCTTGAAGCAGGTGATGGAATTCCTCGGCAAGGAATGGAAGGTTGCGGATATGGCTCCGGCCCTGTCCTCTCTGGATTCCATTCAGGGAAATATTCTCGGCTTCTATGATAAGATGGCGCGTAACGCCACGCCCGTTTCCTGGTATTCCTGGCAGAACCAGGGGGTTCATCTGGAAATAGCCATGTACCCGATGGACTGCTACAAGCTGGATGCCCCCACGGCTATGAATTCCGTGCGTCCCGGCGCGGACACCGTTCTTTACTGGTCCGGCGCCGTCAACCATGAGACGGTGGACATGTATTATTCCCTGATTGGGGATGTTTCCCAGATTGTGTGGGACTACGGCAACGCCTACATTGCCGATCCCAAGAACAAGGTGAGCGACCAGGTGAGCATGGCGGCCCCCATGATCCAGATGGCCCGGCCCACCATTGAAGAACTCTGGAAGGCCCAGAAACTGGCCTGGAACGGCATGACCGGCGCAGGCGCTTATGTGGTGGACATGAAGGGAGCCCCCAATCCCATGCTCCAGAATGTTCCGTCTCCGCGTTTCTCCCTGGTTTATGAGATCAAGGACCGCGCCGCCCTGGGCCAGGCCTGGCAAAAGGTGATCGACGCTTCCAAGACGATTGTTCCGCTGGTCAGCCAGGGCAAGATGACGGAACTGCCCGCTCCCAAGGCCACTACGGAAGGGGATGTCACCACGTACGATTATCAATGCCCGCTGGGCGCGGATCTGAATCCCGTGGTGAGCGTGTCCGATTCCCGCTGGGCCCTCAGCATGCCCAAGGCGTTCGGTGACGAAGTTCTCAAGGAGTCCATGAAGGCTCCCGGCCAGGTGGCCCCGATGGAGTTCCAGCTGAACCTGGTTCCGGTCCGGGACGCCCTGAAGAGCGCCGCTGACGGAAACAAGGATATCCGGAAAGCCGCCAAGGCCCTGGACGTGATCACCTCCGACGTTACGGGCATTCATGCCACGGGCCGCAAGGCTGGTGACGGCAGGGACGTGTACCACATCCATATTCTTTCCGCCGGCAAGTAAACCTGCCATGACGTTTTGACGGAGGCCGCTTCACCACGCGTGGAGCGGCCTTCCTTTTTATCCGAAGCGGGAGAAAGCTCCGCTTGTGCGGGAAGTCCCGGGGTACTCCGGACTTTCCTTCCGTTATTTATGGCGGATGGATTGCAGGAACAGGGCGGCTTTCCTGCGGAGCGTGAGATTATGAACAAATGTATACATTTTATCCGCGTGCCGAGTTTTGAGCTTGCCAAGGGTAGGGCGAAAGTCCACAATTACCACTGTCAAATAAAGGAGATGCCTTTTATTTGCCGGAATGGACACAAGCAATGGCTAGAGAGAAACGATGAGCAGATTTTTCCAGTTCCTGTGGTTGGCGGCGGCAATGGTGTCCGGCATGCTGGGCGGGACTGCCCAGGCGGCGGAGGAAAGCGGAGGCCATGGGCTGGACCAGGCGGCCCCCCAGCTGTTTTCCCTGCCTCTTCCCGGAGGAATCGAACTGCCGGTTTCCAATTCCATGCTGATGCTTTTCCTGGCCGTTCTCCTCATCAGCCTGGTGGTATGGCTGGCTACGCGCGCCATGAAGATTCTTCCCTCCAGGTTCCAGAACATGGTGGAGTATTTTTTTGAGACCCTGTACAATTTTGTGGAGTCCCTTCTGGGGCCGCGGCTCACCCGCAAGTATTTCTGGTACTTCGGCACCATTTTCACCATCATTCTGGTCAGCAATTACATGGGGCTTTTGCCCGGCGTCGGCACCATTACCTATCATGGGGTTCCTCTTTTCCGCGGGGCGAACGCCGACCTGAACGTGACCATGTTCCTGGGACTGTTTTATGCCGTGATGTGGCTGTACTGGAGCATTCGGGAGCAGGGGCTGAAGCATTTCTTCCTCCATCTGTTCGGTCCCAAGGGGGGGATGAAGGGGTTCATGGGGGCGGTGCTGGTTCCCATTTTCATTTTCGTGGGGATTGTGGAGTGCCTCAGCATTGCCATCCGGCCCATTGCGCTGGCCGCCCGTTTGTTCGGAAACATTTACGCCGGTGAGACGATCATTGAAACGATGTCCCACATGTTCGGTCCCCTGGGAAGCGCCTTGTGCGTACTGCCGTTCCTGGCCATTGAACTGCTGGTCGGCTTCATCCAGGCACTCGTATTCCTTCTTCTTACCGCCATTTTCCTGAAGCTCCAGATAGGCGATGAAGATTCCCAGAGGCACGACACTCCTCCGGAATCCCTGCCGGAACCCGGAGCCGGGAACAAGCCCTGAACCGGGTGTAGAATTTCCGTTTCCGACCATGGGCAAACCGTGGGGGAACGTTCCAACAACAAAAAACATAACCAACAGACAATATGATTGATCCTACCGCAATGGCTTCCCTTGCCGAGCTGTCCGGCAATGTGGGGTTCGGCCTCGTTACCATCGGCGCCGGCCTGGGCATTGGCATGATTGGCGCGAAGGCCGCCGAATCCACCGGGCGCAATCCCGGCGCTTCCTCCTCCATCATGGTGATTGCCATCACGCTGGCGGCCCTGATTGAAGGGGTGGCCCTGATTTCCATTTTCATGTAGTCATGAATTTGCTCCGTTCCCGGGCGGCGTGGCCCGGCCGGGAACGGCCTTCCCCTTTTCCGGAGTATTTTCTCCGGCATGTTCCAACCAATTCATTTTTATGCTGCAAATCATAGCCGACCAGTCCTGGAACCCTTTCGCGCCCTTTGGCGTGACAAGCTGGGAGCCGTTTCTAGCCAACCTGATCGCCTTCATCCTGATGGTGGTGATTCTGCGTTACGTGGCATTCAAGCCCATCCAGAATATTCTGGAAAAAAGGCGCCAGCGCATTGAGGAAGGCGAGGAAATGCGGGAGGAAAGCGAACGCCAATTGGCGACCGTGAAGGAACAGACGCGGGAAATGCTGGTGGAAGCGGGTGAAAAGGGGCAGGAGAAGATAGACGCCGCCAAGGCCGCGGCCGCCCGCCTGCTGGAAGAGCAGGAAGCCGCCGCTTCCGAGAAGGCGGCGGAAATCATCAAGAAGGCGCATGAGCTTTCCGCCCTGGAACAGCAGAAGGAGCGCGACGCCCTGAAGGAGCAGTTCGGCCAGCTGGTGGCGCTTGCCACGGCCCAGGTCACCGGCAAGGTGCTGACGGAGGAAGACCAGCGCCGCATCAACCGGGAGGCCATTGACAGCCTGGATTCCTGAATGTTTTTATGAAGATCGGCAAGGACACGCAAAACGCCGCGCGCAGGCTTTTCCGGCTCTGCATGGACGGCAATTCCGTGGTGGAAGACCGGGTGCGCCTGGTTGCCCGGAAAATCGTGGAACGCAAGCCCCGCAATTATGAGGCCCTGCTGACCGCTTTTTCCCGCATGGTGGAATACGCCGTGAAGAGCCGGACCGCCACCATCCGGAGCGCCGTGCCCCTGACGGACGAGGAACGCTCCCAAATCCAGCAGAAGCTGGCCGCGAAATACGGCGCAGGCCTTTATTACCACTGGGAGGTTGCCCCGGAATTGCTGGGCGGCATCCGCATCCAGGTGGGCGACGATGTGCGCGACGGTTCCGTTCGCTCCAAAATAGACCGGCTGGCCGATCTGGCCCGCTCCCTTTCCAATTAACCAATGAACCATTTTTCCCATGAGCAACATACTTCAAGAACTCGAAGCAGAAATTAAGAAAGCCACGGCTGCCGTCAGCCAGGAAAACGTGGGCGTCATTCGTTCCGTGGGGGACGGCGTCGCCAAGATCGAAGGGCTGAGCGGCGTGATGCTCAATGAAATGCTTGAATTCCCCGGCGGCGTAATGGGCCTGGCGATGAACCTGGAAGAGCACGAAGTGGGCGCCGTCATCCTGGGTGACGATTCCGACCTGAAGGAAGGGGACATCGTCAAATGCACGGGCCGTCTTCTTTCCGTTCCCGTGGGCCGCGCCCTGCTTGGCCGCGTAGTGAATACGCTGGGCGAACCGATTGACGGCAAGGGGCCGATTGAGGCGGAAGCCTATTATCCCGTGGAGAAGATCGCCTCCGGCATTATTTCCCGCCAGTCCGTTTCCGTTCCGGTGCAGACGGGCATTCTCCCCATTGACGCGATGATTCCCATTGGCCGCGGCCAGCGCGAACTGATCATCGGCGACCGCGCCACGGGCAAGACGGCCATTGCGGTGGACACGATGATCGCCCAGGCGGAACAGAATCGCCTGGCGGAGGAAGGCAAGCTGCCCGATCACCAGCCCCTGTACAACATTTACGTGGCCATCGGCCAAAAGCGTTCCAACATCAGCCGCCTGGTGGCCAAGCTGGAGGAAACCGGGACCATGAAATATTCCATCGTGGTGGCCGCTTCCGCCTCCGATCCCGCCGCCATGCTGTATCTGGCGCCGTACGCCGGGTGCGCGATGGGTGAATATTTCATGGACAAGGGGGAAGACGCCCTGATCGTGTACGACGACCTTTCCAAGCACGCCGTGGCCTACCGCCAGATTTCCCTGATTCTGCGCCGTCCATCCGGGCGGGAAGCGTATCCCGGCGACGTGTTTTACCTGCACAGCCGCCTTCTGGAGCGCGCCGCCCGCATCAACAAGGAGCACGGCGGCGGTTCCCTGACGGCGCTCCCCATCATCGAGACCCAGGCGGGCGACGTTTCCGCTTATATTCCCACGAACGTCATTTCCATCACGGACGGCCAGATATTCCTGGAGACGGACTTGTTCTACCAGGGGGTGCGGCCTGCCATCAACGTGGGTATTTCCGTATCCCGCGTGGGTTCCTCCGCCCAGACGAAGATCATCAAGAAGCTGGCCGGCTCCGTGAAGCTGGACCTGGCCCAGTTTACGGAATTGCAGGCCTTCGCCCAGTTCGGTTCCGATCTGGACGCGAACACCAAGGCCAAGCTGGCGCGCGGCCAGCGCATCGTGGAACTGTTCAAGCAGAACCAGTACGAACCCAAGTCCCTGGGGCTGGAGGCCGCCGACCTGTACGCGATGCAGAAAGGATATTTTGACGACGTGCCGGTGGACCGCATCAAGCAATGCCAGAACGCCTGGGAGGCCTACCTCCAGGACCAGCATCCGGATTTGCTGGAAAGCATTCTGCAGGTGAAGGACCTGACCCCTGAGATAGACGCCGGGCTCAAGGCCGCCATCGAATCCTTCAAGCTCAGCTGGAACTAACGATTACCGGAGCACTGAAACATGGGCAACCTGAGAGACATCAGACGCCGGATCAAGTCCGTCAAAAACACGTCCCAGATCACCAGGGCGATGCAGATGGTGGCTTCCGCCAAGATGCGCCGCGCCCAGGAGCAGGCCGTGAAGGGCCGCGCCTACATCCGCGCCCTGGCGGAAGTGCTCTACCATCTCCAGGATGAAATAGATACCAATTCCAGCCCCCTGATGCAGAGCCACGGCGGCGTGGACCTGGTGCTTCTGGTGAACACGGACCGCGGCTTGTGCGGCGGCCTGAACGCCAACCTCATCAAGATGACGCGGGAGGCCGCGCCGGAAGGCGCCCATTACGTTACCATCGGCCGCAAGTTGAATGCCACGCTGGCCAGGCTGGGGGATCAATTGGACGCCACCTGGAGCCTGACGGACCCTCTTTCCCTGTTGGAACTGAAGCCCATTTTCGATTTCCTGCTGAAGAAATTCAAGGAGGGGGAATACAGCCGCGTATTTGTGGCCTTCTCCGGCTTTGTGAACACGATGGTGCAGAAGCCCCTTTTCCGCCAGCTTTTGCCCATTGAACAGGATCCCCTGATGAAGATGGCCAAGGCCGGGGGCGCCTCCCTGGACGGGGCGGAGGCCCACAAGCAGTTCCTGCTGGAGCCGAGCCCCACGGATTTGCTGAATACGATTCTGCCGCTGTACGTTTTCCACGGGCTGGTGCAGATCGTGCTGGAGGCCCGCGCTTCCGAGCATTCCGCCCGCATGGTCGCCATGAAGGGCGCCACGGAAAACGCCAAAAACATCATCAACGGACTTACGCTGGATTACAACAAGGCGCGCCAGACGCAGATCACCAACGAATTGCTGGAAATCACCACCGCCATGCGCGCCATGGAATAAGGACACCGACGGCTTTCACCCATCCCGCAAGCAACTTTTCCCTTCATCATATTTCAATATTAACATTTTCTCATTATGAATAACACAGGCACTCTCGTTCAAATCATCGGCGCCGTGGTCGATGCCGATTTTTCCCGGTCCGAAACGCTTCCCGCCCTGCTCAATGCCCTGGAAGTGGATTATGAGATCAACGGGCAGCGCAAGACCCTGGTGCTGGAAGTCCAGCAGCACATCGGCGACGGCTGGGTGCGCGCCGTGGCCATGAGCTCCACGGACGGCCTGCGCCGCGGCATGCCCGTGCGCGATCTGGGACACCCCATTGAAGTGCCGGTGGGACCGTGCGTTCTGGGCCGCATTTTCAATGTTCTGGGTGAGGCCGTGGATGAGCGGGGCAAGCCTGACTGCGCCGGGGTGAGAAGCATCCACCGCAGCGCTCCTCCCCTGGACGAACAGTCCACCAGTACGGAGGTGCTGGAAACGGGCATCAAGGTGATCGACCTGATCTGCCCCTTCCTGAAAGGCGGCAAGGTCGGCGCGTTCGGCGGCGCCGGCGTGGGCAAGACCGTGCTCATCATGGAGCTGATCAACAACATCGCCAAGGCGCGCAGCGGCCTTTCCGTTTTTGCCGGGGTGGGGGAACGTACCCGCGAAGGGAACGACCTGTACAATGAAATGATTGAATCCGGCGTCATTAATCTGGAAAAGCCGGAGGAGTCCAAGGTGGCCCTGGTGTACGGCCAGATGAACGAGCCGCCGGGAGCGCGTCTGCGCGTGGCCCTTTCCGCCCTGACCATGGCGGAATATTTCCGCGATGAAGAGCACAAGGACGTGCTCCTGTTCATCGACAACATTTTCCGTTTCTCCCAGGCGGGGTCGGAAGTGTCCGCCCTGCTGGGCCGCACCCCGTCCGCCGTGGGCTACCAGCCGAATCTGGCGGAGGAAATGGCGGACCTTCAGGAGCGCATCACATCCACCCGGAACGGTTCCATCACGTCCATGCAGGCTGTTTATGTCCCTGCGGACGACTTGACGGACCCCGCTCCCGCCACCACCTTCGCCCACCTGGATTCCACGGTGGTGCTGGAACGTGCGCTGGCCGCCCAGGGCCTGTTCCCCGCGGTGGACCCGCTGGCCTCCACCTCCAAGGCTCTTGCCCCGGAAACCGTGGGAGAGGAACACTACCAGGTGGCGCGCGGCGTGCAGATGGTCCTGCAGCGCTACAAGGACCTTCAGGACATGATCGCCATTCTGGGCATGGATGAGCTTTCCGAAGAAGACAAGCTCATCGTGAGCCGGGCCCGCAAAATCCAGCGCTTCCTGACGCAGCCCTTCCATGTGGCGGAAGTCTTCTCCAGTATTCCCGGCGCCTATGTACCCGTGTCCGAAACGGTCCGCGGGTTCAAGGAGATTCTGGAAGGCAAGCTGGACATGGTCTCGGAAGACGCCTTTTTCATGCGCGGCAGCATAGAAGACGTTCTCAAGGAGGCCAAATAACCCTTTTCCCGATCGTTCCGTACCATGAGCATGGAGTTCAAAGTCATTACCCCGGATGAAGTGGTGGTCTCCGCCAAGGTGGAATATGTGTACCTGCCCGGCAGCCTTGGTGAAATGGGGGTGCTGGACCACCACACGGCCATGATCACTTCCCTGGAACCGGGGGAGCTCCGCTACAAGCCTGTGGACGGACCGGAGGAAAGCATGGTGGTGGGAACCGGATTTGTGCAGATCAACGATGACCATGTACTCATGGTGACGGACCTGGCTTTGGACTCCTCCCAGATTGATGAAAGCAGCGTGGAGCGCGCCATTGAGGAAGCGCAGGAAGTGCTGAAGGCCCGTTCTGAAATGTCCCGCGAGGAACAGGCGCGGTTTGAGGCCAGCCTGACCAAGCAGATCATGATGCTGAATTTCAAACGCAAGCACAGAACCCCCGGACGGTGATGGAGGAAGATTGGAACGATACGTTTTACGACCTTTTCCGCGAAGCGGTGGGGCGCTACCATGAAGGCCACCGGAATGTGGACGGCTTCTTCACGGACCAGGAAATCATGTTTCTGTCTTCCATCGGCTGTCGCACGAGGGAATTGTTTGACTTTGTGGAATCCTATGCCCGCACGGGAGCTCCGTCTCCTACGACGGTACTGCTGATAGCCGCGGCGCGCCGGGATTTTTTCCTGATTATCCAGCATGGCCAGTTTTACCAGGGAAAACCCGTGATCGGGTATGATTTGCCCGGATTCGGAGATGAGCTCAGCGGCCTTCCCTACCTGCCGCGCCTGATTGCCAAGGCGAGAGCCAAGCTGGCCGGGTCCATGGGAGACGATATCATTTACTGCTGTGAAAACGACCGCCGTTTTTTCCGGGACCACGGCCACATTCATCCTGCCGATTTTCTGCGCGTAGTCTGGGCCGCCGGGGACAGCGATCCGAAGATTTACGACTATGTGCGCCAGTGCGCCCTGAACTCTTCGGCAAAGCCCGTGGAGGAAGAGTAGCGGAGGCAGGTAGTGCTTTGATTTCTGTTTTTCAGGAATCGGATTTGTTGAACGGAATAAATTCCTGTTCTGGTAATCGACTGTGATTAGAATGTTGATTCCAGTGTAATTTTCATTTTTGTCCCGGCATTTTTAGGAATTCATCGGAAAGGATAAGCCCGTTTTTCTGTATATTACCTCCCATTTCAAAGATGAAATGAGTCCTTAACATTTTAGGCGTCTTTCATTTGGGCGACCGGTAGTTCTACATTGTCCGCAAATCATTCAACAATCCTGATTTGCAAGACAATGAACAATACCGACAACACCCTGGATCCCCGCTATCCCTTCGTTCCCATGTTCGCCAATGGCCTCCCACAAGGCGACTTCTACGTCAACGGCATCACCGCTCCCATTCTCATCACTCCACGCTCCGCTTCCGATGACACTCGCCATGAATGGACCGGGTACCTCAAAATTATGAAAGGTGGAACCTATTTCCTTTCCCTGGCCGCCGATTCTTTCATCTCCCTGTCCATTCCCTTCAAGAATATGGAGTTCACGAAGGAAGCAAAAGACACTCCCGTGAAGCCGGAGAGCGTCGTACTGGAACAGGGGTATTACTGGTGTCAAATCATCCATGAATATCATCCCGCCCTGGGCTCCGCACAGGAATTCTGCCTTGCCATTCTCTCCGACAAGGCGGATGTGCCCGATATCAATTCCTACCTCGACCCCAATGTGACTCCTCCGGACAAGGAAGGGGAGGAAGTCATCACCCTGGTCAATCTCTATCGGGACGAGGAAGACGAGAACACCTCCAGCAGCTCTTCAGAAGGAGGGTTTGATTTTGAGTTTGATCCCAAATCAAGCAGTTCCAGCTCCAGCTCCAGCTCCAGTTCCAGTTCCAGTTCCAGTTCCAGTTCCAGTTCCAGTTCCAG